>Ga0209039_10000235_pt1 | contig 52144 bp, 37 predicted proteins | sample BogFormECP12_OM1_FD_188238 | JGI IMG/M metagenome (GOLD analysis project Ga0209039, IMG submission 188238) | Bog forest soil microbial communities from Calvert Island, British Columbia, Canada - ECP12_OM1 (SPAdes) (version 2) | ecosystem: Environmental > Aquatic > Freshwater > Wetlands > Bog ...
CGTGGCATAGCCCAGCCAGAAGGTCTCCGGGTGCAGTCCGGGGTCTGCCCAACCCGCGATGAAAACCCCCATGAGGTCCGCTTGATTGGCCTTCGGCGAATCGGGTCGCACGGAGGAAAGGGCTCCCAGCGATGTGAAATTGATGAGATCCGCCATCTCCTGGACGCGCCTGCCGTCGGCGGGCCGGGAATGAAGCTGCTCGGATGAAGGCAGCGGATAGTACTGCGGGAAGAGTTGCTCCTCTCCTTCGGTCGAGGTGTAGACCATTTCCCGAATACCATGGGACTTGAAGACCGGGTCATACTGCGGCCCGTAAACTTCGCCGTTGATCAAGTAACTCGGCAACGAAGCAATGTCGTCCGGCACCATCGGATACTCACCCCAGAAAATCACCTGCTTCCCTCGATCGTGCAAGTAGCCCGCCGTCTTCGTCACGAATTCCGCCAGCAACTTCCCCACACTCCCCAACTCCTTCGCCCGGTCCACTTCGTTGCACTGCGCGTTCTTCGCCAACCCCACGTAGTAGGGCTCATCCGTCGAGAGCACAAAGTACTTGCTCCCCTTCGTTGCTTCCAACAGATCATCGAACATCCCGTAGAACAGCTTGTAGGTCTCCGGGTTGGTCACGCAAAACTCGTAGTTGCTCTCCGCATATTCCCGCAACCCCGCATATTCCGGATGCTTCAGAATGAACGCATCATGCGCCGGCCCGTCCAGATAGGGAATGATCTGCACGTGATACTTCAGCGCGTAGTCCGTCAATTCCTGCAACTCCGCCGGGGTCATCGCGTAGGGCTCCACCATCGCCGGCGCGTGCTGGTATTGAAAGTGCCCTTCCATCTTGATCGAGAAGCCGTTGATCTTGTAGAACGCCGCCTGCCGCACCGCCGCCTTCAACACCTCCGGGTGCTCCAAGTGATGCGCATCGTCCCAATAGATCACCCGCAGCTCCAGGTCCGGCCAGTCGATAATCTCCCCTTCCGGCAACCATTGCTTCCCATCCTGCGGCTTCAGCAACTGCACCAACGTTTGCACACCATAGAAGAGCCCGGTCGGGCTGTTCCCGGTGATCGTGACCTCGGAGGCCGTCAATTTCAGCCGGTAGGCCTGCTCGGCCAGGGCGGACTTCTCCCTGTCCGCGGCTTCTCCTACCTCGACCGCGTGCGGATCGATCGCCAACTTCAGACTGGCCCCACCCTTCCCTTTCACTTCCGACAAGGCAAGATGGAATCGCTCTTGTAACTCTCCCTTCAAACTTTCGACGGCGACGTCATCCGCCTTGACGCCGGGCCCCAACTCCAATCGCCAGGAAGCCGCGAATTCAAACTCCGGGCCGCTGAGCGTCACCTTCTGCGGCTCGGGAATCACCGTATACCCGCGCGCGAAGAGGGGCGAGGCCGTGGCAGCCGTAACGGGCGTCGCCATCGAGAGCAGGCAGAGCGCGGCGGTCAGCACGACATAGCTGAGCGGTCTTGGCACGAGGCTCCTGAACGAGGATAAGAAGTAATGGGTCACAACAGCACCTCCGGAGTTATATCGGCTGACGATCTTCACTGACCGGCCGGCTGTGCTGCCGGCTTCGCGGTGTTCTTCCAATCCAGCTTGAATTCTCTCAAGGGCAGGTGGTTCGCCTCAGCGTATTGATTGCGGACGACGGACGTCTTTTCCGCCCAATCCCCTAACGGATAGAGAAGCTGCCGGTAGATCAAGTAGGTCATGTCCACGGTACGAACCGGCAAGTGGTCCTTGGCGTCATCAACCTTATCGAGGAAGACGCGGCCGTTCGCCTCCGGAACCCGCGGATACCAGCTTTTGTACCAGGTGGCGACGGCATCCTGGAAAACGTCATTTCTCTGCCGCCGAATGCTCTCGGCAAGATCCAGCGCGTGGTCAAGTGAGGCGATCGCGCCTTCCGCGTTAGCATGGCCCGCCAGATCCTCCGCCGATTTGAGCGCGTTATTGATTTCCTCGAGATCCCGCAGCATGACCAAATTCTGGCGGAACAGTTGCGCGATGGCGAGGTAGATTTCCAGATTGTAATGCTGGAATTCGGTCTGCCGCATATTGGTGCGAATCAGGTCCAGCAACTCGTCATTATCCGCCAGGAATTTTCCTGCCATCTCCAGCCGCCGAGTATTCAGGGGGACCCAATCATAGCCCAGCGTAAGGAGCGGCGGCGAGGGAACCGGCAGCAGCGGCAACGTTTGATCCTCGGAGGGATGGGGCGTGGGATAGATGATGTTCCAGTCTCCCCACAGCGGGGTGCGCGCGGCCGAGGGCTTGGTTTCCCAACTCTCCTTCCAGAACTGCCCCTGCTCGCTCATGACCTGATAGAGCCGACCCATGCGCATCGCGCCCGGCCCGTAAAAAAGCTTGTAGAACGAACTCATGGATTCCTGCGGGTCCGGCGATCCCGGATGCCAAGCGCTCGCTGATCCCGTAGCGTACCCAAGCCACATGGTCTCAGGATGCAGTCCGACGTCCGCCCATCCCGCCACAAGCGCGCCCATCAAGTCAGCATTTTGGCGGGCCGGGTTGTGTGAGATGGTGTCAAACATCTCCTCCACCACCCCCGGGCCTTGGCTTACCGATTCGTAAGTCCCTCCCGGGGGACCCGGAATGTGCTGGTCCTGAGGTAGCAGGTAGTAGTTGGGGAAAAGATATTCCTTCCACCCGACGGTGGACGTGAAGATGAGTTGGCGGTTGCCATGGGCCTTGAAGACCGGGTCAAACTTCGGTCCGTAGACCTCGCCATTGATCATATAACTGGGCACCGAACCAATGTCCTCCGGCACCATTGGATACTCACCCCAGAAAATCACCTGCTTGCCTCGATCGTGCAGGTATCCCGCCGTCTTCGTAACGAATTCGGCCAGCAATTTGCCCACACTCCCGAACTCCTTCGCTCGATCCACTTCGTTGCACTGCGCGTTCTTCGCCAACCCCACGTAGTACGGCTCATCCGTTGAGAGCACAAAGTACTTGCTCCCCTTCGTCGCTTCCAGCAGATCATCGAACATCCCATAGAACAGCTTGTAGGTCTCCGGGTTGGTCACGCAAAATTCGTAGTTGCTCTCCGCATATTCCCGCAACCCCGCGTATTCCGGATGCTTCAGAATGAACGCATCATGCGCCGGCCCGTCCAGATAGGGAATGATTTCTACGTGATACTTCCGTGCGTAGTCCGTCAATTCCTGCAGCTCCGCCGGGGTCATCGCGTAGGGCTCCACCATCGCCGGCGCGTGCTGGTACTGGAAGTGGCCTTCCAGCTTGATCGAGAAGCCGTTGATCTTGTAAAACGCCGCCTGCCGCACCGCCGCCTTCAACACCTCCGGGTGCTCCAAGTGATGCGCATCGTCCCAATAGATCACCCGCAGCTCCAGGTCTGGCCAGTCGATAATCTCCCCTTCCGGCAACCACTGCTTCCCATCCTGCGGCTTCAGCAACTGCACCAACGTTTGCACGCCATAGAAGAGCCCGGTCGGGCTGTTCCCTGTGATCACGACCTCGGAAGCCGTCAACTTCATCCGGTAGGCCTGCTCGGCCAGGGTGGATTTCTCCCTGTCCGTGGCTTCTCCTACCTCGACCGCGTGCGGATCGATCGCCAACTTCAGACTGGCCCCACCCTTCCCTTTCGCTTCCGACAAGGCAAGATGGAATCGCTCTCGGAACTCTTCCTTCAAACCTACGACGGCGACGTCATCCGCCTTGACGCCGGGCCCCATCTCCAATCGCCAGGAAGCCGCGAATTCGAAATCCGGGCCGCTCAGCGTCACCTTCTGCGGCTCGGGAATCACCGTATAACCACGCGCGAAGAGGGGCGAGGCCGTAGCAGCTCGAAGCTGGCCCGCCAAGCAGACGGACGCGATGGCGACTGTTCCCAAAAGTGCAAAACGCCTGATCATTAATTCCATGCAAATCTCCCCACTCGGAAATTGTTTCTTCCGGCCACCCGATGCCGCTTAATAAGAAGGGCCAATGATAGCAGGTTGTTCGTTTTATGCCACTGCAAGATTGAACTTTGTCCCCTTGGTCTTTCTTCTCGTTTATGGAGGGTCGGCATTACCTTGTGCTTGACAGTTCTGACTGACCACCCGTACAATTTTTGGTTCGGGCAGTGCCCGTGGAGGAAATAAGGTAGCGCATGGACAAGAAGAAAGTTGAATACTTCAAAAAGCGCCTCCTGGCCAAACAGGAGGAACTGTTGCGTCAGGTGACCAAGTCGGAGAAGGATGGGCGCGAGGCTGATGAAGAAGCCACGCAAGACATTGCCGACAAGGCCGCGAACTCTTACACCAAAGAGTTCCTCTTCCACCAGAGCGACGAGAGTCGCCGGGTGTTGCAACTCGTGAACGAGGCGATGGAGCGCATGAAAGAAGGCACCTACGGACAATGCGTGGCGTGCGAGGAAGAAGTCCAGCAAAAGCGGCTGGAGGCAGTGCCCTGGGCCCGCCACTGCATCGAGTGCCAGGAAAAGCAAGATCAAGGCCTGCTTTAGTTAACCTCGGATATTCTCCCCTGCGAGGTTCATTTTCTCACCGATATCTAACCCCCACTCTCGCCAGCCTTCACTCCTTCGGGAGTTCATGGACGGGGTTTTCGCCGTTGTCTTTCCCACGGATTGCGCCCTTTGCGGAGGCGAGCTTTCGAGCGACGCAGGGCTGCGCATCTGCCGGACTTGCTGGGCGAGCTTACAGCCATGGATCGGGCCTCTGTGCGCACGCTGCGGCCTGCCGTTTCCGTCCGCCCGCGCCCTCGATTCGTCCGTGGCGGAGTGCGGCGCGTGCCGGGATGATGCGCCGGCCTTCGATGGGGCGCGCAGCTTTGGCCTTTATACTGGGAAACTCCGCCAAGTCGTCCTGCGCTTGAAGTTCGCCGGAGATGAGCGGCTGGGCACGCGTTTGGGGGAATTGCTGACGCCCGCTTGGGATTCGTTGCCCGGGGCGGGGGAATTCGACCCACCCCTCATCGTTCCGGTTCCCTTGCACCCGTCGCGCCGGCGGGAGCGAGGGTTCAATCAATCGGACCTGCTGGCGGCGGGTTTGGTGCGGGCGCTGAGGAGGCAGAAGGGTGGGGCGGCGCCGCAGGTTGCCAAGGCCTGCTTGCGCCGCCAGCGCGCCACACCTCCGCAGACTGGGTTGAGCGTGGCCGCGCGGCGCGAGAATCTACGCGGGGCCTTCGAGGTGGTCAAACCCAATCAGGTTCGCGGGCGCGAGATTGTGCTGGTTGACGATGTCATGACCACCGGGGCCACGCTTTCCGCTTGCGCGCGGGCCTTGAAACGCGCGGGAGCGGCGCGGGTGATGGGGCTGACCGTGGCGCGCGCCACGCCGCAATTTCCCGACCTTACACCGGTCGATAGCGACAACACTGTTGACGGACTAGACCGCGACTCGACATAATGAGATAGGGAGCGGGCGCTTATCGCTCCCGCGGGTGAAACTCCATGCCGGAGGATGGCCACCAACGACTTCTGCAAGAACCTGTACTGGTGCTCAACGCCACGTACGAGCCCGTCAATGTCACTGCCGTTCGGCGCGCCCTGGTGCTGGTGCTGAAGGGCGTGGCGACCACGGAAGAAGAAGACGGCATGTTTATTCACTCCGCGCAGTTGGCCTTCCGCATACCCTCGGTCATCCGCCTGCTGGAATTCCGGCGCATTCCCTATCAGACGCGGGCGCTTTCGCGGAAAAACGTGCTGTTGCGCGACCGTTACACCTGCCAATTTTGCGGCCGCGTGATGCCCGCTCACGAACTCACATTGGATCACGTCGTCCCTCGTTCGCGCGGAGGCCACACCGATTGGGATAATCTGGTTGCCTGCTGCCACCGCTGCAATAACTTGAAGGGGGATCGGCTGCCGGAAGAGGCCGGCCTGCGATTGCTGCGCCCCCCGCACCCCTTCACCCTGCACACCAGCCGGCAAATCATGCGCATGATGGGCCGCTCCGATGAGCGCTGGCGCAAATATCTGTTTTGCTGAGCTTCTTTCCTGTACGGATGAGAACAGATAGTTCTCCGTCACCCCGGGATTTCGGCTCCTTTGCTTCGAATCGCTGTTCCCGCCCCATCTATGACTTTGAGGGTGTCGATGGAGTTGTTCCCGCTTGGGCCTGCGCGTCCTTGCCGGGAAAGGCCACAGCTCGAATGGCCGAGGTGGGATCACCCAGGGTCTGTCCTCCCGCCGGGGTCAATCAAGTAGGGCTGTTTTAGGTAAGGCAATTCCCGATCGTTTTCACAGAGAATCCCGTCCACATAATAGCGCCCTTTGCCGATTTCGATGGCGGTCCCCTTGACGGAAATCTCGAAGCCCTCATCGTGCTTCGGCCCGCCCACCTCTCCGACCACATCAACGGTCTCCGTGGTGCGCAGATAGTCGTTGATCGCGCACTGTTCGTTGGCGTCGGCATCCACGGAGACACGCCCTTGCTGTTGAAGCACGGAGGTGTAATTCTTGTTGGGACTAAACCGCAGTCTACTAAAGTCGCCTTTCATGGTGAGCTTCTCCTGTCTTGTACGATCAGCCGGTGTAGCAGACCTGTTCTGTAGGTCCGCGGCTTTTCCTTGCCCTAGCGGGGACGAGCCGCGGACCTACAGAACAGGTCCGCGCTACACTTGCTTGCGGGCGCAGCCCGCCTTGGCTACTGGTTTCTGGGAGTAGCAGAATCGCAAGGGGTTGCAGATATCCAGCGACGCCGATCGTATGCCGAATCGAAAGCCCTCTCCGGGGAGGGCAGGGAAAGGTGGTCTGCAAGAATTGGCGGTGGAGAATTCCAGGAAATGAAGAACCAGCCGCGAGTCCCGAACGGAACGGCTAGGAATCTCTTAGAGTTTGTGTAGTTCGGGTAAGCAGGAAGACATCCTGAGAGAATCGGCAGGCGGTCTGCAAGCTCTTGCAGTGTGATATTCAAGGTGCGAATCAAAGTGCCAAAAGCGCCAACCGATCAATGAACGAAGTTAATGGAAAATCTTGCTTTGAAACAGAGGGAGTTGATGATACGAATCAAGGTGATGCAACGCTTCTGACCAGTATGAAACCAGGTGAGGCCTCCTATGCGACTACTGTTGATGGCTTTGTTGATGCTCATATCCGGAGCGGCCGGGGCGCAGGAGCCGGATAATGATCTACTGGATTCACTGGGGCTGGCGCGCTTGAAGAACTACGCGGCGGGCCGCGTCTCCAGCGACAACCGCTACGTTTTCAGTAATGACGACAGCAAGCGGATCATGCCGGGTGAAACCCTAGTGATGGCCAACCTGGAAGGTCCCGGAATGGTCACCCACATCTGGGTGACGGTGGCCGACAACGAGTATGCCTGGCCGCGCCTGCTGCGGCTGCGCGTTTACTACGATGGAGAAAAGACCCCCAGTGTTGACGCCCCTCTGGGCGACTTTTTCGGGGTGGGGCACGGTTACGAGCGCGATCTTAACTCCCTCATGATCCGCGACAGTTCTTTTGGACGAGCGCGCAACAGCTACTGGCCGATGCCCTACCGGAAGTCGTGCAAGATCACGGTAACCAACGAGGGCAATCGCTACGTGTTGTCCTACTATTACCACGTGGATTATCGCCAGTATGCTTCGCTGCCGGCAGGCCTCGGCTATTTCCACGCCTATTACCGGCAGGAGCGTCCCGCCGTGGCCGGCCGGAACTATGCGTTTCTCAACATCCGGGGCAAGGGCCATTACGTGGGCACCGTGCTGAATATCATTCAGGTGCAGGTATCCTGGTTTGGCGAGGGCGACGACCTTTTCTACGTGGACGGGGCGACGCATCCGCAGCTTTATGGCACAGGATCGGAAGATTACTTCAACGATGCCTGGGGTCTGCGGATTTCTTACGGTCCTTGGACGGGAACGCCGACGGCGGAAGGGGAGCGGGTGGGGTCGCGGCTGACGGGATACCGCTGGCACGTGCCCGATCCCATTCCGTTCAGCCAGTCTCTGTGGGCGGGGATTGAGCATTACGGCTGGACGGCCAATGCCGACGGCAGCGTGCGCTCCGGCTTCGAGGAGCGGCCGGATTATTTCTCCAGCGTAGCGTTCTGGTACCAGGAGGGGGTGAACCAGGGACTTCCCGAGCCACCCTATGGGGAGGAACGGCTGCCCCTGGGTGACGCGCGGCAGATTGCCGTCGAGGATTCGATCAAAGAGGTGACCACGGAGAAGGGGAAGGCCGCGGTGCAATGGGGCGTGGACTGGGGGAAGGACCTGCTTTTCCTGGAGGCGGAAGGGAAAGGCGCCCGCATCAACATTCCCCTCGACATACCGGAGAGCGGCCGCTACGAGATTGTGGCGCGCACGGCGCAGGCCCCGGATTACGGCGACTACGTGGCGTTGCTGGATGGAGAAGCTACAAACCTGGACAAACGCCAGCCAGCGACTTCGGAAATCCCCTTCCCCGGTCCGGAGGTCTTTCACAGCTATCTAGGGGAAGTATACGTGGCCGTTGATCGGCCGCTCGGTTGGTTCGAGTTGGAGAAGGGACGGCATACCCTCAGCTTCGTTTGCGTGGGGCGGGACGAGCGCTCGGCCGGCTACAATTTTGGGGTGGAGGACGTAATCTTGGAGAAGCTTCCGGCGAACGCGGGCGAGTTTGAACCGCCGGTGGCGCATCAGCTTGTGCCGGTGCTGGTCGAAGCCATTCCTGCCCAGGCTCCCGGCAAACCCCTCTATCGGGGACAGCTAGTGACGGCATACGTGGCGAAGCTCCGGCAGGCGCCGGCGGCGGAGCGCGCTGAGGTGGTGCGGGCCATCGGCGCCTTTGGGGAAGACGGGGCAGGGGAGCTCACTTCGGTTGCTTTGACGCTGACCGATCCCGACCCGCAGGTGCGCGCGGCGGCGGCGTGGGCGCTCGGCCAAATGGGGACGAAAGGGGCCGCAGCGGCCCCGGCCTTGGGCCAAGCGCTTTCCGATTCGAGTCCCCGGGTGCGTTCACTGGCCGCCGTGGCCCTGGAGGCGATGGGGTCGGCAGCGGCGCCGACGCTGCCCGAGTTGGTTCGCGCCCTAAATGATCCTGTGGACTACGTTCGTGTTCCGGCCGCCGATGCCCTGGGAGCGATGGGTCCGGCGGCGCGGGCGGCAGTTTCCCCGCTGGCGGAGAGATTGCAGGTGAAGGACGAGCAGGTCATGGTTCTGCGCAGCGTGGCCGCGGCACTCGGAAACATCGGGCCCGACGCCAAGGACGCCCTGCCCGCGCTCCGGCAGACCCTCCAGCAGCTCCGCGTCAGCTACACGGTCGAGGCTGCGATCTTGAAGATCGAGGGTAAGCCAGTCCCAACGTGGTGGTAGAAGCGCGGGGAGCCATGCGATCAGTGCTTTGCTGACCGTGGGTTTTTCTCGTGCCCGATACGTTCCCGGCAGCCGCGTTTTCACATCTCTCGGTCTCCACGACTCGGCCATGAGAATGAATGTGCCGAAGGCACCTTGGAGTGCGGCGGCTCGACGCCGCCTTGGCATGACACTGAGGAGGAGGAACAAGGCGGCGTCGAGCCGCCGCACTCCAAGGTGCTTCGCACAGGTATTTTCACGAGAACAGCCGTGACCCTCCTGCCGGCGCTCAGGCGCGCGTGTCCACGGCAGGGAAGCAATTGAAAGCTTCCTTGTCCACCTGCCAGTAAGGCATGAACTCGACGCCGGGATTATTCTCGACCAGATAGTGGAGCGGCTGGCCGGGTTTCGGTTGCAGATGCTTCAGCAGGTCTTCCGGCTGCTTTACATTCTCGATGCGCAACCTGATTTCGGGTGCGCCGACGGCAGCCAGCAGGATGGGGCCGAAGCTCACCGCGTAGCGCTCATGATCAGGGATTTGATCCACTCCCGTATAGCGCTCCACCGTGAGCGTCGCGGGCAGCGTGAAGCTGGCAACATCGCCTTCCGCCCAAGCACGGTCGAGCACCACATAGCTGCCGGGCTGGCCCGTGGCCGCCGCCTGGCCATTTACCGACACGGTCATTTCACGCCTGGCCCAGGAGGGCACACGCACGCGGATTTTCGCCTGGGTCGGCTGGGCCGCCGAGAACTGCACGCGAACCTCCGGGTCGAAGGGGAACCGGGTGGCCATCTTCAGCCGCAGAGACGCTCCCCCCTCTGTCCAATGGAGCGTGGAAGGTTCAAAGAGGTTGACGTACAAGCCGTCGGAGGCGAGCGAGTAAATATGCTCCGGCAGCGAACCGATCAGCCGCGTTCCTTGCCCTTCGCAACAGGTGTTCTCATGCGTGGGTTTCTCCTTATGGTGCGCCAGCAGGGCGTGGTAACGAAAACCCTCCGCGCCCGCCTGATTGGCCATCGCCACGTTGTAAATGGACTTCTCAATTTCCGTGACGTACTTTTCGTTTTCCGGATCCATGAGATGGAAACGCTGGCTCAGAAAGGCCCAAAAGGAATTCCCGCAGAGCTCTTCCAGCTCGGCGTGCAGCATGTAGGACTTGGGTGGAGACACGACCATCTCGATGATGGAAATGGAACCGCCGGGGTTCTCCCAGTTGTCATGATAAAGCTCCCAGGCGCCTTCCACCGCGTGCAGGTAGCGAGGATCGCCGGTGGCGCGATAAAGGTCGAGGTAGGCTTCCAGGTTGGTGAGCAAATAGCAATGAGGACGATCATAAGGGTACTGCCAGACGGCGCCTTCCTCGCGCGCGGCCAACTGCTCCATCCAATAGTTCTCCTGGAAATACCGCTGAATCACCTGGATGTCCGCGGGTTTGCCCACGGGGGTGAAGTACATGCGCGTGTTGGCGATCATGCCCTGGCCGCCCTGGACGGCGAAGCGCAGCAATTGCGGCAAATAGGCGCATTGGTTAAACCAGTCCGAGTAGCCCCGCAGCAAATCAAAAGCCTTGGGGTTGCCGGCGTAACCCGCCTCGATCAAACCGTGCACCAGCCAGGCGCGGGTGTAGGCGCCGCGCTCCGAATAGAAAACGGTGTCCTCGGGATAGGCCATGATGTAACCGTTGGACTGGCGGCACTGCGCGATGCCATCCACCACGGCATCGAGACGGCGGCGGAGTTCCGGGTGATTGACCCAGCGCAGGGTATTTCCCGCCGCCATGAGGAAGCGGCCGGCGTTGGAACCGGCAAGGTCCTCCTCCCAAAACTGTACCGGCCATTCCGCTTCCCCCTGGGGCTTCACCGGTGGCTTGGCCGTGCCCACGCGCTCGCGAAACTGGCGCAGGAGGTCATCAACGGAATAGGAGTTCAAAAGATAAAGAGTATTGTTTTCGAGGGCCGTCTGGAAAACGCCGCCATCCAGCGTCACACCCGTGCGGGGCACGCGGGCTTTGTGGACGGGAGGCTTCCAGGTGCTCGCATCGGTGACGTTCTCGGGATGGTCCATGAAAGTGGTTTCGCCGCCGAGGCGCGCGGGCCGCGTCACCTGGGCAACGTCGTCATCATTTCCATAAGTCGAGTCCACCGTGACGGGGCACAACGTGGCGATCTCTTTACCCTTGGAGAAGACATCCATCTTCCCCAATGCCAGGTAATAGCCGCCGGCGACGCTGGAGAATCCACCCCCTGCGACCTTCATCAGACGCGTAGCCGTCAGACGCACGTAACGGCCCGAGACACCTTGCGCCGCATATTTCTCAATATGGCCCTCCGGGTTGGGATAGTCCGCAGCGGTGTGGTCCACGATCAGCACGGGGTGATGAAAGTCCGGGTCGCTCGCGCTCTCGATCTTGAAGCGGACCGGGAAACCCTCGCCCGCATAGTACCCATCGCGGCCGGGATAGCCTTTTTCATTGGCCGGGTAAACTTTGACGAAATCAATCGGCCGGCTTTCGCCCAAGTCCACCTGGACCCAGGTTGTGGCATCCGCGGTCTTGGCGGGTTTCGAACGATAAGCCCGGTACGCGCTGGCGGGGGTGTTGGCCATCCACTCGCCCGTGGGGGCGGGAATAACCTGCTCATTCACCGGTGGAGCAACGCCTCCATCCGCCGGCGAAGCAACGCCCGGATCAGCTCTCAAGAAGCGGGACGCAGCGATTCCCGCGCTCGCACCTACCGAAGATTCCAAAAACCTGCGCCTGGTGAGACCCATGTGCAAACCTCCTGTCCTGTGCTGTCTTGTGTGCAAACTTCAACCGGCCCAATGCGTGGCATTTGTCGGTACTGTCCTGTGCGAAGCACCTTGGACTGCGGCGGCTCGACGCCGCCGTGGCATAACGCCGAGGAGGAGGACCAAGGCGGCGTCGAGCCGCCGCAGTCCAAGGTGCTTCGCACATAGCAGAGAGCGCGGACCTGTTCTGTAGGTCCCCGGATTTTCCACGCTGTCACCTGTAACCTATCACCTGTTCCCTACTTCCCCAAATCCTCCGGCACATCCGTGAGCCGGCCCAGCATTTCGTATACGCGCATCAGCCCCTGATTCACCATGCGCTCGCCCGCGCCTACTTCAACACTCGTGGCGGTGCTGGCGGCCCCGTAGCCGCCCCGCGAGGCGGCGAGGACGGTGGGGAAATATCCAAAGTCCCCATTCGAGTAGCCCATGAAGAAGGCGTCGGGCACCGGGCAGCGATTGCGCCAGTCGTATTGAAAATCCACGAAAGGCTCGCCGGGCAGGGTCACGAACGCGATGCGCTTGTTGATAAGCAGCGTGGCTACCGGCAAGCGCAAAGGCTCGTGGCGGTGACGGTCGAAGTTCTCCGCCGCTTCCGGACCCCAGGAGGTCAGCACCGCGGCGCGGAATTTTTCCGGGTTCCAGCGCAGGTGCATTTCCAGCAAGTCTTCGGTGAATTGCAGGCTCGCATCGGGTTCCGGCTTGGTCACGATCTCTTTCGCCACCCGCGCGGCTTCTTCTCCCAGGCGGTTGCCGGTCCAATCGCGCCGGCCGACGGCGTTCTGCTCGAGCGGTGTGACAGCGAAAAACGGATTGATATCGCCATCACCACCTTGCAGGAAGAAGCAGACCGGCGCGGCGCCGGAACCCTCACTCGCGAAGGCGCGCTCGACGGTCGAATCCATCACGCCGGGCCAGTCGGCGGAGTATTGCCGATTGTCGGGGCCGAAAATCACCGGGTGGCAGGCGTAGTTCACCAGGATGGCAAGGGGCTTCCCCGAGGCGTTATCAATGCGCAGGATCGAGACGGTGGGATCGACGGGCGCCGTGGGCACCATGGTGGGATTGACCATGAACCAGCCGAACCGGCCGCCCGCTTGCTCGCGCAGACGGTTGTGGCCGATGTATGCCACGCCGTATCCGGTGCCGAGGCGTGCTTCCACGGCGCCGTGCTCCGCCTCTCCCAGGGCGCGCTCGATCTTTTCCAGTACCGGCGTTTCCCAGTCGGGGCCTTGGAGCGGGGGATACTCATCGGGAATCTCCGGGCCGGCGTGGGTGTGAATGGCGGCCTGCACAACATAGGAAATGCCGTACTTCTCCTTCGCGTCCTGGCGCAGGCGCTCGATCCAGGCCGGGGCGAAGGGGCGGCCCAGGTCGCAGACCACCATCGCCATGCGCTGGCCGCCGGCCTCGAGAACCAGCACGCGCGCGTGAAGCGGGTCCAGGATGCCGGTGGCGCCCTCCTTGCGGCCACCGTACCCGTACATCTTCAGGCCGAGGGGCGGAGTAATATCCACCTTGGCGGCGCCGGCCTTCATGGTGGCACCCGCGCCAAATATTGGGAGCATCCAAATAGATATATACAGACCAAATATGATTCGAATTATGGTGCGCATCACATCTCCTGCGAGTTTCGAGGGGCTAATAACGCGAGGACACTCTACCAGCGTCCGCTGCGAGGTTCAAGCTTCGCGTGCCGTGGTACCGCTTGGTCCGGCCCTGATAATCCGGCAACCCGCGCATTTTCGTCCAAAAAAGGCATGTTTTTCACTTGACATTTTTCCCGACTCGACCTTGTTTTCATACACATAAACGGTTCATCCTTCATTTTTAACATCTTTTTGTATCAGCACCCCGCTTCTCATCGCCTTCATGCTAACTTCCCTATTTTCAAAAACTTGATCCTTTGCTTCATCCATCCGGTTTCGCCCAGTTCTCTCCTAACTATCTTTCTTTCAGAAACATAATCGCCCTCCCCGCAGCATATATCAGTCTTGTGTTTTGTAGGGACGATCATTTAAATGACGCGTACCAGCAGGGGTGCGTAATTCCACTCCGAGCCCATTCTCCGCTCCCGATCCCTGCACGGTGCTGGCCATAGCCTAGAGAATGGTCTTGCAGATTTCCCGCCGGGAGGACATTGTGTCCAAGGCACTGCGACAACTCCCTGTTGACAATGCGGGGCAGAGGTGTTTAATCTGTGATTCCCGGGCATCAAGCCGTGGCTTTGGTCCGGGCCTGTAAGATTGTCTTCACTCACTTTTGCACCCCGTCGGGTCTATTCTCAGCCTAAGGAGATCCCATGAAGAAGTGTCTAGCGAGCCTGTTTTTCTTGGCGGCATTTGTGCTTTTGGCAGATTGCACATTTGTCCACGCTCAGGCCGTAGGAACAATTACGGGGACGGTCTCAGACCCTAGCGGGGCAGTCATCGCGGGCGCTAAAGTAACCGCCACCCGGGTGGAAACGGGTGTTGCGCAATCCACCGTAACCACCGGCTCCGGCTCTTACACCATCCCCAGCCTGATGGTCGGTACCTATAACGTTGCGGCGGAGGCCCAAGGCTTTAAGTCCGCGACCGCCGAAGGAATCGCTTTGGACGTCGCCCAGACGCGCGTGGTGGATTTCAAGCTGGTCCTGGCGGGAGTCACCCAAACGGTGGAAGTGGATGCCACCCCCCCTCTGCTCAACACGACGGATGGCGCGCTGGCCGGTGTGGTGTCCACAGAGCAGGTACAGAGTCTTCCGCTCAATGGCAGGGACGTATCGGGACTTATCATGATGCAGCCCGGCATGGCTCAGGACACGGGCGGCATGGGTTGGTTGCGCCCGCAGTGGATCAGCAACGGTAATCGTGCCGAGACCCTGGTGGGCACTTTGGATGGTGGCGACATCGGCGACCCGGAGATGGGTACGCTGCAGTTCACCAATTTCAATCTCGATGCCATTGCCGAATTCAAGGTGCAGCAGAACAATTACACTGCCCAATATGGACAGGGCGCCGGGACGATCACCCAGATTGTGAGCAAATCCGGCACCAACCAGTTTCACGGCAGCGGTTTCGACTACGTGCGGAACAACGCCTTTGATGCCCGCAACTTTTTCGGCACGTCGGTAGCGCCCTTCCGCCGCAATGAGTTTGGGACCACCTTTGGAGGTCCGATCAAGAAGGATAAGACATTCTTCTTCGTGCAATATGCGGGCCTGCGGCAACGGCTGGGAGAGCCGAATGTCGTCATGGTCCCCACCGCCGCCCAAAGGGAGGGACAGGTAGCAATTACGAACCCCGACGGGTCGGTGGATAACCTGCAAGTTCCGCTCAACTCCGTGGCCCAGACCGTTCTCAGCCGATACCCGCCCCCCAATCAGCCAGGAGGGATCTTCGGCGCCAACACTTACAATTACGAGTTTTCGCAGCCGAGGAATGACGATCAGTTCTCGGTGCGCTTGGACCATCACTTTTCGGCCAAGGACACCCTTTTCGTCCGTGCCTCTTATCTGAACATGCTTTCGAAAGAGACGGATTCCTGGGCGGCCGAATTGGGCGGGGCCAATTTTTCTACGGCCAACGCCAGCAAGTCGCGTAACTACACCATCGGTTGGACGCACCTTTTCTCGCCCACCCTGCTGAACGACTTCAGCGTCACCCTCAATCGGAACATCGAGGGCGTGCCGGAGGCTCCGGCGGAGGTCAACACGACCGACACCAGTTTCCAGGACGGCAGCATGCAGGGCTGGGGACCGGACTCCTTCCTGACTATGTATGTGGTCAGCGTGTTCGATTATAAAGACAACGTCGCCTGGACCAAAGGCCGCCACTCATTCAACATCGGCGGCGAGTTCCGGCGCGAGTGGGATAACGGCACCGGGGTAACGGGGATCGGCCCCAGCGGTGATTTTCAGTTTACCTCCGGCACGCCACTTCTCGAGGCCATTCTTTCCACCAACGGCGGAGGTGACCTGGCCGCTGGTTCGCCAAGCCCGAGCGGCTTGATCAGCATGATGGAAGGCGCTGACTTGCAATACGGCCGGTCAACCACGGCGGCGGGCTATGGTCCACCGGGAGGAAATGGCGTGGTTTGGTGGGGGTTACGCCGCTCGATGGTCTCCGGGTATATTCAGGACGATTTCAAGGTAACCCGGAAACTCACTTTGAATCTGGGCTTACGGTACGAATACGCCTCGGTTCCTTCGGAAGTAGGCGACCGCTTCTCAGGTCCGGCCGATTACGGCGCCCTGTACGGCCATTTTGTCGTCAACCCTGAGCCGCTCTGGCAGCCCGACAGGGTCAGCGGAGATTTTGGTCCACGGTTGGGCATGGCCTATGACCTGGGGAGGAACACCGTGCTTCGCGGCGGTTTTGCCATCTTTACCAACATGATTCCTACGGTTTACCCGGACCAGGCATTGGTGAATTTCCCTGTCGCCTCCCTCAATTACTTGCCCGGCGCCACCTACTCCCTTACCCCACAGCCTGTTAGTCTTCCGACGTTGACCAACACCTCGGGGCAATCCTTGGCGGCCAACGGCAATACCAAGTCGGTCCCGGCCAATTCACCCATAAACGCTGCCCCCTACGCGGCCATTCTGGGGCCTTTAAGCGGGGACTTCCCTTCGGATCGGATGCGGAACGGTTACACCATCAACAGCAACCTTACTATGGAGCACCAGTTTAAGGGGGACATTGCCGCGTCCGCCTCCTACGTTGTCAACAGCGGCGTCAGCCTCTATAACTCGGAATATCCCAACGCTTACGGCGGGGCTGAACCGCAGTACACTCCCTTCTCGAATATATCGCCCGGTTTGGGCGAGATCCAGGTGTTCTACAATGGCGCCCACTCCAGCTACAACGCTTTACAGGTGCAGGCGCACAAGATCTCCCCGTCCCATGGCCTCATCTTCGGGGCCAACTACACCTGGGGAAAAATCCTGACGGACGGCGACGCCATCTGGAGCGCTCCCAATGCGAGCGGAGGCATATCCACCAACAACCCGCTTTGCATAAAGTGCGACTACGCCCCGGCCAGCTATAGCATTGCCCAGCGCTTTGTGGCCAATTTTGAGTATACTTTGCCGCTTGCTCATTTCCAGTCGGCTCCCAAGCGGCTTACGGAGGGCTGGAAACTTCTGGGTATCTTCCAGTTCCAATCGGGATTCCCCTTCACCGTGGTCAGCCCTTATGGAAGCCTTCCCTTTGGGTACGACGGCTATAATGGAACTGGCTCCCGGCCCTTCCTGCTTCAGCACGCCGGCCTGAATTCCGTTATGAAGGCGGGTTGCGGGCCGCAGTTCTTCTCGGACGCGGTCATAGGGCTCGACCCCACGAGCTGCGCAAGCCAGAACGGACTCGGTACCGGGTACTTTGGCACGCCGACCCTGACGAGCCCGATCAGCGGCAACCTGGTCATGCCCACCCCGGGGAATCTGGGCCGCAATACCTTCAGCTCACCGAATTGGAACAACCTTGATTTTTCTGTGATCAAGGACACGCGAATCAGCGAGTCGAAGGCGCTGGAATTCCGGGCCGAGTTCTTCAACCTTCCTAACCAGGCTACCTTCGGGACGCCCGGCGGGACACTGGGCTCGGGAACCTTTGGCAAGATCACGAACACCGCCACCACCGAGCGCGAGATCCAGTTTGGGTTGAGGTTCATCTTCTAATGTAATACCTGTAGCGCCGGGCTTTAGCCCGGCACGTGCTAAATCTGTCGTAGTTTCTGCCGGGCATCCTGGGCGCGGCGGGATGTGAGTCCCGCCGCGCCCTGTCGCAAGAGGGGGGATTGGTTTCTGAAACCCCCATTCGCGTGGGAATTCGAGGCGGCATCCAAAGTGAAGGATCTGTATTTCCGTTTAATCATCGATTCGGGAGGCGGTTATGAAACCCCAAAACCTGACGCGCCGGGAAATGCTCAGCACCTTAACCGTGGGAGGGATGGCCCTACACGTGGCACAAATCAAGGCGGTGGCGCCGGGATTCAAAATCGGTGCGTGTGACTGGACGATTAACCAGCGAGCGGACCCTGTGGCGCTGGAAGTCGCAAAGAAAATTGGACTCGATGGCGTGATGGTAGACATCGGCCGCCTCGAGGATGACTTGCCCTTGCGCCGCCCGCAAGTTCAGAAGCAATATCTGCAAGCGGCCCGCCAGACCGGGGTGGCAGTTTCTTCCCTCGCCTTGCTGCTGCTCAACGATATCCCCTTGAAGAGTGACCCCCGCCCGGAAAAATGGCTCGCCGACAGCGTGGATGTGTGCAATGCCATGCACCTCAAAGTGGTGCTGGTGCCGTTTTTTGGCAAGGCTGACTTGCAGGGAGACAAAGCCGGGACGGATGCGGTGGTGGCGGCTTTTAAGCGTGTGGCTCCCCAGGCGGAAAGGGCGGGTGTGGTCCTGGGGATCGAAAGCTGGCTCAGCGCGGATCAACACGTGGAGATCCTCACTCGGGTGGGTTCCCCCGCCGTGCAGGTGTATTACGACATGGGCAATTCGCAAAAAGCGGGGTACGACATTGGCAAGGAGATTCGCTTCCTGGGCAAGCGCATTTGCGAATTCCACGCCAAGGACTACGACGACCTCTTTGGCAAAGGCACGATGAACTTTCCTGCGGTTCGCAAGGCCATGGATGACATCGGCTACCGCAGTTGGATGCAGATTGAAGGCGTCAAGTTATCGTTGGGTGTCGAAGAAAGCGTGCGCTACGATCTGAACTATTTGCGCGGGATTTTCCCCCGCACCGTGTGAACGAGATTGCCCCCCCAAGCGAGTTGGCAGAGACGGGGTTCGACCCCCGATGAGGCGCAGGGGCGGTTCGCGAACCGACCCTACTTTTCACCCTCGCTATCCGTGGGTTTCGCCCACGGCTAATGATGTTGTTCCCTGCGGTGGACCTGGTAGCGCCGCGGAACTGCAAAGGCGGTGTAGCGCGGACCCCCGTTTTTGGGGTCCGCGGTTCTTCTTTGGCAAGAACTACAAGTCGCCAAGACGGATGCCCGCCCTCGCCTTCGGGAGCGGGAAACTCGGGAAGAGCCGCAGACCTCAAAGGCGGAGGTCTGCTACAACCGTCTTGCCCATCATTGGAAATTCTTGATCGATACCGCGTCGGTCGGGTCCGTGCCGCGGGAGAGGGCCAGGCGGCCATCGGGGGACCAGTCGAACCAGAAAATCTCGTCGGAAGTGAAATGCGTCACCGGCCTGAAACCGTGCTGTGAACGACCGGAAGATCACTGAAGCTTGGCATACTCGGCCTTGGCCTGCTTTAGGATGGGGATATCCGGGTCGGCGTCTTTCCAGAGGGTGAGAAAATCCTGATAGGCGGCGCGGGCTTTGGCGAGGGCGGCAGGCTGTGGCACGGGCGGCCTGTCCCGATTCATCGGGGTCTCGCCCGTCGTGCTGTCGTGGTCTCTCACGGCCGTGCCACCTGTGCCGGCTTCGAGGGCGTAAGCGCGGGCGAGGCCAAAACAGGTTTTTGTTCATTCCGTCCGTGCAGCCGCTGGCTTTCACGCACCAATGGTCAGCGTTTTTCTGATCGTGGTCTTTTCCTTTGATGACGAACTCGAATACTTGCATTTTAGTCCGCACGGAAGGGGCGGGTGGAGCGGCCGGCAGATGGGCAGTGATCTCGACCCGGCGATCGGAAATTATCATTTTAGGGTGATACGGAAAGCGGTATAGTCTCCCATCGCTGGCCATATGGGGCGCGGGAGGCAATATGCAGACGAGAGCGTGGTTCGGCAGAGGCATCTTTCCATTGACATTCTGGCTTGCGGCGACGGGTGGGTTGGGGCTCGAGGGGAGCGCGCAGACGATCCCCGCCCAATACGAAAAGCCGCCCCAGGCCATCCTTGATGTGCTGAATGCCCCCGTCACGCCGCTGCTGAGCCTGAGTCCGGTTCGCGATGTGGCGCTGCTTTACACTCCAATGTTGTATCCTCCGATCGCTGACCTGGCGCAGCCCATGCTGCGGCTGGCTGGGGTGCGCATCAACCCCGCCAACAATGGTCCGCACGGCGCTGGGCGATTCGATGGATACCTGCTGAAGCGAATCGCGGACGGCCGCGAAATCCGGGTGACGCTGCCGCCGGATGCTCACTTGAGCCCGCCGATCTGGTCTCCGGACGGCCAGCGCTTCGCCTTCACTAACTTCAACCGAACCAGCGTCGAGTTGTGGGTGGGCGACGCGCACACCGGATCAGCTCACCTGATCGCAGGCGTGCGCTTGAATGCCGCCCTGGGTGCGCCTTGCGAATGGATGCCCGACAGTTCCTCGCTCTTATGCCTGACCGCCCCCGCTGGACGGGGCGCTCCGCCCAAGGCCAATCCAGTTCCCACCGGCCCGCACATCGAGGAGAGCTTCGGCAAGGCCGCGCCTCAGCCCACCTTCGAAGACCTGCTCATGAACGCCTTCGACGAGAAACTGTTCGACTATTACGCGACCGCGCAACTGGAGTTGGTGAGCCTCCCGGCTTCAAAGGCCGGGCCGGAACTAAGCGCGGGCGCTCCGCAGACTACTCCGCTGGGCCAGCCATCTTCCGAAATGTCGAGGCCGCCCCGGACGGCCGTCACATCCTGGTGGAGCGCGTGCGCCATCCCTACTCCTACCTGGTGCCGTTCGAGGATTTTCCTGGTGAGATCGAGGTGTGGAATCGCAGCGGGCGCCTGGTGTACAAGGTGGCCAGCTTGCCGCTGCACGAGACCACCCCGCTCGGCGGCGTTCCCCTGGGTCCACGCGACTTTTCCTGGCAGGCGACGGCGCCCGCTACGCTGATTTGGGTGGAAGCGCTCGACGAGGGAAACCCGCGCAAGAAGGTTACGCCCCGCGACCGCGTGATGGGAATTGATGTGGCCGCGCTCCAACCGGACGCCCAACCCTCGGAATGGTTCAAGACCGAAGAGCGCTTCGCCGGAATCGAGTGGGGCGAGCGCGGCGACCTGGCCCTGGTGTGGGACTACGTCCGCGACCAGCAGCGCCGCCGCGGCTATTTCTTCGATTCGAAGCAGCCCGGCGCATCCATGCGGCGGGTGTGGGACTTGAGTGTGCAGGAACGTTATAAGAATCCCGGCCGGCCGGTGATGCGGATGCTGCCCAGCGGCCATTCGGCGATGGTTGAAGACGGCAGCGACATTTTCCTCGAGGGCGAGGGCGCCTCTCCCGAGGGCAACCGGCCGTTCCTGGACCGCTTTGATGTGAGCACCCTGCAATCCACCCGGCTGTTCCACTGCGATGAGAAGAGCCTTGAGAGCTTTGCCGCCTTGCTGGCCGCGGACGGATCAAAGTTCCTCACGCGGCATGAGACGCCCACCGACCCGCCCAACTACTTCATCCGCACCGCTTCCGGGGGTGACACGGCATTCACGCATTTTCCCAATCACGTGCCGCAGCTCGCGGGCATCAAGAAGGAGCTGGTGAAATACCAGCGCCCCGACGGCGTCGGCCTGTCGATGACGCTCTATCTGCCGCCCGACTATAAGCCCGGAGAACGCCGGCCGGCGGTCATGTGGGCCTATCCCTTTGAATTCACCAGCGCCGCCCTGGCCTCGCAGGTGGCAGGTTCGCCCAACACCTTCACGGAAATTCGCGGCCCCTCCCAGCTCTTTTTCCTGCTCGATGGTTATGTGATTTTGGAAAACGCCGCCATGCCGGTGGTGGGCGATCCGGAGACGATGAACAACACCTACATCGAGCAGATTGTGGCGGACGCCAAGGCGGCCATCGACAAGGCGGCGGAGATGGGAGTGATTGACCCGAACCGCGTGGGGGTGGGCGGGCACAGTTACGGCGCCTTCATGACCGCTAATCTGCTGGCCCATTCCGATCTGTTTCGGGCCGGCATCGCGCGCAGCGGCGCCTACAATCGCACTCTGACGCCCTTCACCTTTCAGAGCGAGCGGCGCACACTCTGGGAGGCCCCGGACGTCTATCTCAAGATGTCGCCCTTCATGTACGCGGACAAGCTCAAGGCGCCGATTCTGTTGATTCACGGCGAGGCGGACAACAATTCCGGCACGTTTCCAATCCAGTCGGACCGCATGTACCGCGCCATCAAGGGAAACGGCGGCTCGGTCCGCTACGTCACCCTGCCGGAGGAAGCGCACGGCTATACGGCGCGTGAGTCCATCGAGCATGTGCTGTGGGAGATGCTCACGTGGTTTGACCGGTATGTGAAGAATGCTGCGCCCGCGAGCGCCACCGCCAACGCCGCTGGGCACTGAGGTCCGCCCGCCGCTCGACGCGAAGTTGTGACGAAGGCGGTGGGAAAACTACGGGCGAATGTAGAGATAGAGCTTGTGGGGAATCGCGTTTTTGGAAACCACGTCGACGACCTTTTCGGGATCCCATCCCGGAATGTGAAAATCATGACAAACAATTCGCGCTCCGGGGCGGAGCTGCGATTCCAGCTTAGGCCGGAGTTTTTCGTTGAATGAGGTCAACAAGTACAGCGTCACCACCGTGGCCCGGTGCACGCTTACATCGAACATATCTTCGCAAATAATGTGCGCGCGATCGTCCAGACCCAATTCCTTAATGCGGTCGCTCGACTGACGATAGAGGTCCTGATTGATTTCCACCCCCACGGCGTGGGCGCCATACTTCTGGGCGGCGGTAATTACAATGCGCCCGTCTCCCGATCCCAAATCATAAACCACATCGTCGGAAGTGACCTTGGCCAGGTCCAACATTTTCTCGACGATGTCCTGGGGTGTGGGGACGTAGGGGACCCGCTTGATGAGGGTAGCGCCGGCAAGACCTTGCCCTGCTGGCGTTGCCGTCTGAGCGATGGGCGATTGCCCCGGCACGAGAAGGAGCAGCGTTGCTACCAAAACGAAGAATCCTGCCGAAATTCGGGGAAGGGAAAGGCCATGAGTTATTTTCCGCATAACTTGGATTTTACCGGCATCTTGGCAGGTTGTCGAGGCGGGAGAAAAGCTGACAGCCGACAGCTAACAGCGGGCCCCGCAACCCAAAGAGGATTTCACCACAGAGACACAGAGTTCACTGAGAAAAGACGCGGATAAAAATAAGAACTGTGGGCCAACAGGCAAGGAAACGTGGTCTCAACCCGCGCAAGCAGAAGGTGCTTTTCTCTGTGAACTCTGTGCCTCTGTGGTGAATCCCTTTTTCGCAGCACTGGAAGAAGTTGGCTCTTGGTTAAGTCGTAGGCCAGAATCCCTCTTGCACTTCCGGCGATTCCACCCTAGGCTTTCACCTGTTCTTACTCGCGTGGCTTGCGGCTCAGCGTGGGCGTTGCGCCGGAGCAATCGCGATCAATTGCATTGGAGAACCCCAGCGTGGCTCAACCTCCTTTACGCCGAGAACTGGAATTCACCCACACCACGGCCATCGTGATCGCGAACATGATTGGCACGGGCATCTTTACTACCACCGGATTTCTGGCAGGTGATTTGGGGCGTCCCTCCTTGGTCTTGGGGATATGGGTCGTAGGGGCCATCGTCGCCGTTGCTGGTTGCCTTTGTTACTCTGAAATGGGAGTGAACCTCCCGGAGTCAGGGGGTGAGTACATTTTCCTGCGTGAGGCGTGGGGCCCGGTGTGGGGTTTTCTCAGCGGTTGGATTTCCTTCTTCGCAGGCTTCTCGGCGCCGATTGCCGCGGCGGCCCTCGCCTTCTCCGAATACTTCGCCCATTTTTTCCCCTCCTTCGCGGTAGCGGGATCGGCAGCAAATTCCGGAGGCGCGCCAGGGTGGTTTCACACCGGCCACGGGCAATGGTTGGCGGTGGGAATTGTGCTGGTCTTTTCGGTGGTCAACGTAGTTGGGCTCAGACGGGCGGCCAAAGTGCAAAACCTTCTCACCGGGCTCAAGCTCGGCGTGCTGCTGCTTTTCCTGGGCTTCGCGTTTGCCGTTGGCCACGGGAGCGTGGGGCATTTTTCACAAAATGCGATTCGAACCTCCACCCATAGCCTGCCGGCACAGTTTGCGGTATCCCTGATCTTCGTGATGTTCGCGTACAGCGGCTGGAACGCGGCCACCTACGTTTCCGGTGAAATGAAAACGCCCGAGCGGACCATCCCCGCCTCGCTGGTGGTGGGGACTCTCACCGTCGCCGCTTTCTACGTGGCCTTAAACGTGGCGTTCATCTATGCGCTGCCCCTGGAAACGATGAAGGGCGTGGTGGCGATCGGCGAGGCCTCCGCCGGCGCGCTTTTCGGGCCGCGGGGGGGAAACTTTTTCAGCGCGATCATGTCGGTGGGGTTGCTCTCCTGTGTGAGCGCCATGGTGATTGCGGGGCCGCGGGTTTATTTCGCCATGGCGGTTGACCGCTGCTTTTTCCCCACGGCAGCTCGCATCCACCCGAAATGGGGAACGCCCATGTATGCCATCATCTATCAATTGTTGGCAGCCGTCCTGATGATATTGACCGGGACGTTTGAGAGCCTGATTTACTACATTGGCTTTGCCCTGATCTTCTTTGCGGCCCTGGCGGTGGCAGGGATGATTCGCCTGCGCCGGCGGACGGGATGGAGGAAACTCGCGGCGGTGAACTGGGGCTACCCATTGGCTCCCGCCCTCTTTATCGTGGCGAGTGCCTGGATGCTCTTCTACACGGCCACGCTACGGCCCAAGGAATCGGCGCTCGGGCTGCTGACGATTCTGCTGGGCGCGGGGCTATATTATTGGAAATTCCGGCAAGCAGTCGAGTGAGCGTAGCGCGGACCTGTTTTATAGGTCCGCGGCTCGTCCCCTGTAGACCAAGAAAAGCCGCGGACCTAGCGAACAGGTCCGCGCAACGCTTGCTGGGGGGGCGTCACTCGAACGGTATGACCACCTCGGCATAACTGCCCGGCGTCGCCGCGTTCACCACGGCGGCTATACGTTCTAGGTGCAATCTGACACGTGACCATTTCGTGGTGCCAGTCAAAGCAACGAGGGCGATTTTTCGTCCGGCAAGGTTCTGCTGGTAGCGAATTCTTCTGTTGGTTGTGAGCAATAGTTCAAGCGCCGCTTCCTCTGCGGCATTCAGCAACGCGCCGTTGGTGATTTTGTCCCATCCTCTGGCTTGGGCTGTGGTGATCGTGCGGCCGGGAAGAGCATGGGCAAGTCCCTTGGGCGTTCCGTGGTCAAAGAGTATGCGCATCGACCGGCGTGGAAGATTGCCCCGGTACTGAAGCCTTGAGGCTCTGGGCCACAAAATCAAGTACCGCGACGATCTGGTCCCGCGTCACGTCGAATTGTTGCATGACTTCTTCGACGCTCAAATCCTCAAGATTCTCAATGACGGTCGCAACGGGCAAGCGGGTATCGCGAAACACCCACGCGCCGCTTACTCTCCCCGGCACGCTTTCGACGGCGGGGCATTGGGACCAATCGAGAGTTGCCATGATCCTACCGTCCTTTCATCGTAACTTATTTTTACCACAGTTCGGGGGCGGGGTCACGCGCGGCATGAGGGGTGAAGTCTTGTCCGAATTACGCTCGATCGGGCGGGCGCTGACCAGCGGCCTTGCCGCCCCGCTGTCATGAAAATAGCTCCCCTCCTCGGTCGAGGAGGGGGTAGGGGGTGGTGCTGATTGCGACTTCATGTTTTCGGTTCCCGGAGATAACCACCCCGGTGCTCGGCGCACCACCCCTCCTGAATCAGGAGGGGAGTTACCTCGAAGCCGCGAGGTGTTATAGTGATGTACGCGCCTCTGAGGATAGAAATCGATTGTTGGCGTGCGGGACTCGCGCTTCGCGCCTGGTGCCAGTAACGCCCAAAACTAACTTGCGCCACGACCGTTCGACTGTTAGCTACGCTGATCATCCGAACTCGCACGGGCTGTCCTTCGCATTGAACCGAGGACCTCTGCTCCGGCCCAGGGTTTCTCATTGCCGTTGGCTTCTGTTCCTCTTGCTTTGGTTAGTCCCTTGCACTACTGAAGCGGCCCAGCCGATTCATTATTTGGTGGATTTGAGCGCGCCGGAAACCCATAGGGTGCAAGTCACGGTAAAGATTCCCGAGGCGAGTGCGGGCACGGAGATTCAGCTTCCCGCCTGGAACTGCCTTTATCAAATCCGCGATTTCGTGAAGAGCGTGGAAGACCTGAAGGGGGAATGTGATGGCCAAACCGCTGAGTTGGACCGCGAGGATTTGAACACCTGGCGCGGACCGAACCGGTCGTGCAGCGACCTCGCCTTCCACTACTCCGTAAATGCCAATACGGACGGCCCCTTTGACAGCATGTTGGATAGCGGCCATTCCTTCCTAAATTTGGCGATGATCCTTTTCTACCTGCCCCGCGAGCGCAAGCGGCCGGTACGGGTCAAGTTCCAGCTTCCCGCCGGCTGGAAATTGGCGACCTTCGTGGAAGGCGAGAGCCATGAGTTTCAAGCCACGGATTACGATGCTCTGGTGGATAGCCCCGTCGAGGCGGGCCATTTCGAGGAGTTCTCCTACACTCAGGATTTCACTCCGGCGGGTACATCCGCAGCCGAAATGAAACACGCAACCATCCGCTTGATCATCGACGCCGACCGCGCCGATTATTCGTCCGACCGCATTCTGAACTCTATTCAGAGGATCACCGCGGAAGAAACCAATCTGATGCAGGACCTTCCCTTCAACCGATATACCTTTATCCTGCATTTCCCGCGCGAGGGCGGGTCGACCGGCGGCATGGAACATCGCGATGGAACGGCCATTGCCATTCCGGCTTCCGCGATTCGTGAGAACAAAGGCTACCTGGAAAGTGTGGTGGCTCACGAGTTTTTTCACGCCTGGAACGTCAAACGTATCCGCCCCCAGTCCCTCGAACCCGTGGACTACATCAACGGCAACGACACGCGGGACCTGTGGCTGTGCGAGGGCGTCACCAGCACGTATGCACAATTGGCCTTGCTGCGCGCGGACCTTATCGATCGCGACACGTTCTATGCGCGCGTCGCGGGCGCCATGCAGGTGCTGCAAAACCACAACGCGCGCCGCTTCCAGAGTGTCGAGATGGCAGGCCGGGAGGCGTGGCTGGAGAAATATTCCGACTACAGTCGTTCCGACCGCAGCATTTCCTACTATAACAAAGGGGAATTGCTCGGCTACTTGCTGGATCTGGGTATCCGCCACGCGAGCGATAACCAAGCGGGGCTGGATGACGTGATGCGCCGCCTCAACCAGGATTTTGCGCGCCGCGGCCGCTTTTATACCCTCGCGGACCTCAGCTCGATGATCGCCCAACTGGCGCCCACGTTTGATGCGAAGCAATTCTTGCAGGACTACGTGCGGGGAACGCAGGAACTCGATTATTCCACCTACCTGGAATATGCCGGATTGCACCTCGCGACGCATGTGGCGGAGTTACCGGTGCAAGGCTTTTCCGCGTCACGGAATTCCGGCGGGCTGCTGCAAGTGGATTCTGTTGAGACCGGAAGCGATGCGCAACGCGCCGGATTACAGCCGGGAGATGTGCTGATGATGGCGGATGGGGATATGCTGCACGGGGGCTCCAATCCCACTCTGCCTCTCTGGCGGCCCGGTCAAGCGGTGGAATTCCAGATCGCGCGGGAGGGCCAAACCCGCGTCCTCAAATTCCGGATTGGCGTGAACCAGCAAATCACGATGCAAATTGAGGAAGACCCGCAGGCCGGCCCCAGCCAGGTGCAGGTGCGCGAAGGTTGGCTGAAGGGCATCACCAATTCATCCCCAGGAAAACGATGATTCGTGCAATCGTTGTCAGCGTTGTTACGTTTGTTTATATCCTTGTGGTTGGCCTTCCGGTTTTGATTTACGCCTGGCTCGCGAAGACCACCGACAAGCTTTATCAGGTGGGCATCACGGGGGCCCGGTTGGCGTTGTGGCTCTCCGGCGTTCGCCTGGAGGTGCATGGACTCGAAAAAATTCCCCACGGCCGGGCCGCCATCTACATGCCCAACCATCAGAGCAACTGCGATCCACCGGCGGTGATAAGTATCCTGCCGCCAGTTCTGGTGATGGCCAAGCAGGAGTTCTTCCGCGTGCCGATTCTGGGACCGGCAATGGTTTATCGGGGTTTCATTCCTGTCGATCGTAAGAACCGCGAGAAGGCCATTGCCGCGGTCGAGCAAGCGGTGGAATCCCTGAAAGCGGGGAACTCGTTTCTGGCGTTTCCGGAAGGCACACGCAGCCCCGATGGCCGCCTTCAAACGTTTAAGAAAGGCTTGTTCGTCATGGCCATTAAAGCCGGCGCGCTTATCGTTCCGGTTTCGGTTTCGGGCGCTCGTAAGATCATGCCGAAAGGCCAGTTTGTGATTCACCCCGGCTGGGTCCGCATCACCATTCACGATCCCATCTCCACCGAGAATTTCACTCTTGAGACACGGCGCGAGCTCATCAATCTAACGCGCCAAGCCGTTCTGAAGGGCCTCGACCCGGATGAATTGCCGGTGGGAGAAGCGAAGACGGTCACTTAGAAACCATCGAGGGAGAATGCAAGAAGCTGCCTCACGTTCCCGTGCTTCCGAATCCGCGTGCGTCGCGTTCTGTCGGGGATACGGCATCGACTTCGGTGAACTCCACTTCCACTCGCCGGACAATCCGCAATTGAGCAATTCGATCGCCGGCTTTTATTCGAAAAAGTTCTTTGCCCAGGTTGATCAGAACAACTTTCAACTCGCCGCGGTAGCCGGGATCGATCACGCCGGCCAGCGTGCAGATTCCCTTCAAAGCCAATCCGGAGCGATCCTCGATGAGCGCGCCGAATTCCGGGGGAAACTCGAAAGCGAGACCGGTGCAAATGGCCTTGATTTCGCCGGGCGCCAATTCTGTTGCCTCCAAAGCCGAAACATCGGCGGCCAAATCGCCGAAGGGGCCTCGATGCGCGTAGCTTGGCTTGAGAGCCGATGGGTGCAGTTGGGTGAAGTTTACGTTGACCTTCATTTATCGGCATTCCTCCAATTTCGGGCATTTTGATCTTTGCCGGGGGTTGATGAACGCTTTGCCAGGACTTTCTTTGTCAAGGGCTAGGACTTCTCCTTTTCGAGAAGACCTTTGATCTTGCGGTAGGCCGCGTACATTTCGGGCAAGCGCCTGTAAACCGCCGAGGCTTTCAGCCAAACCTCGTGGTCGACGGCGGGGGAACCGGAGATTGTGGTGCGAGGTGGGACGTCGTTGGGCACGCCGGTCTGTGGCGTGGCAATCACGTGGTCGCCGATGGTCAAGTGCCCGGCCACGCCTACCTGGCCGGTCAGGATGACATTATGTCCTAGCTTGACGCTCCCGGCGATTCCCACCTGGCTACAGAGCAGGGAATTTTCGCCAATATCACAGCCATGGGCAACTTGTACTAGGTTGTCAACCTTAACGCCCCGGCGCAGGCGCGTCTCACCCACGGCGGCGCGGTCAATGCAACTGTTGCTCTGCACTTCCACGCCGTCTTCGATGACGACGGTGCCGGCCTGCACGATCTTGTAAAACGTCCCATCCGGGCGTGGCGCGAAACCGAAGCCATCGCCGCCAATCACCACGCCGTTTTGAAGGATCACGTCGTTGCCGATGCGGACGTTCTCCCGCACCACGGCGTGCGAGTGCGCCAGGAATCGATCGCCGATTTTCACTCCCGGGTAAATCATGACGAAGCCCTTGAGCACGCAATCGTCGCCAACCTCCGTGCCCGCTTCGATGACCACATAGGGGCCGATGGAGGGATTGCGCCCCAGCTTCACGTCCGAGGCGATGACGGCGGTGGGATGGATTCCCGCTGGTGGCCTCCGCGGTGGATAGAAAACCTCCAGCGCCCGAGCAAACGACATGTAAGGATCGGCGGAACGCAGCGCCGGCTTGCCCAGTGTGTCCACGTCCGGACCGGCGATAATCGCCCCGGCGCGCGTGGTGTGCAGCTTAGGCAGGTATTTGGAGTTGGAAAGAAATGTGATTTCGCCGGCATTGGCTTCGTCCATTCCCGCCACCCCGTTGATTTCCAAATCCTCCGGTCCCTCCAGTTGGCATTCAAGTTGGGCTGCCAGTTCGCCGAGTGTCATGATGATCTCCCTGTGACAGAAGTCAGGAGCCAGAAGTCAGGAGCCAGGAGCCAGAAGTGAAGATTCGGGATTTAGCCTCGAATCGAATTCTAACTTCTGACTCCTGATTTCGCCGTCTAGTACATGAGCAAGCGTAACACAGAAGCGGGAGTCAGAAGCTAGGAGTCAGGAGCTAGGAGTCAGAGGTTAAATCACCTCTAACCTAAACCCCGAATCCTGCATTCTGGCTTCTGACTCCTGTTTCAAGAATTCATCTCTAGCCTAAATCCCGAATCCTCACTCCTGGCTCCTGACTTCTGCTCGTAGTACGAAAGTACCGGTACAGAAGTGACGTTGTCCGAGGAGTGCAAATCAATTAAATTCGCTTCAACAGTCCCTTACCCGTGAAGTGGTGGGTAAGGCAAAAGGAGCTGGATCAACCGCGCCAGCAGCAAGCGTGGCTTCCAGCTACCGGGAGAGAGTCCGCCCCCGGTTATATGGGGATGGGCTATTTGGTAGTGGCAGTCAAAGCGCATACCGGGGTGAACCATCAAGGGAGTGTTAATCCCACACCTCGGTATGCAGCGCTCGCGCCCGTGCAAGGGCCAATGACGTTATTACCTTTTCCGATACTTGCGAGGCGAGTGGAAACAGGCTAGGGTTTTCAAATAGACTCACCCCAGGGAGTCATGATGCGTATGAATCAACGCCGAACAAGCCAGAGAATGCAGATGGAACTCCCGGTTGAAATCCAGTGGAAGAGTCGCGCTGGAAGCCCCAAGCGAGCTGTGGGCAAAACCGACAACATTAGCGGTAGCGGATTATTCATCGAAATCCCCATTCGCCTGCACCGGGCAACCTCCGTCATGATCAAGGTGATGCTTCCCCCTGAGGTGACCCAAGTACCATTAGAGCTTTTGTGTCAGGGGCGGGTGGTGAGATGGAACCAGCACGGGCAGGTTCAGGGGGTAGGTGCAGTCATCGATGAGTACGAACTGCGTCCCACGCCTCGGACTCGGTCTGGGGGCAAGCGTCCCCCTGCAAGCAAGTGATGAGCACTCCCGGCCCCGCCGAAATTTCTCGCCAAAGACGTCCCAAGTAGACTATGATCGCAGTTCGCATTCGCAGGCGCCCCGGCAGGGGCTCGCCCCAAGCGATTGATGTGGGACGAAGCAATGGAAACGGTCCGGCTTTCAAAAGGAAAAATACGCGTCCTCGTGGCTGACCGCGAGGGCATATTCAGGCTTGGGCTCAAGAAACTATTCGCCGTCGAGGATGATCTCCGTGTGGTGGCGGAAGCTGAGACTCCCGCCGAGGTATTGGCGGGGGCGAAAACCTTTCGGCCTGATTTGGTTTTCATCCAGGAAGAAGTCCTCTCCGAGAGCGGCGAGAATCTGATCTCCGCATTGCATAAGGTGGCTCCGGGATGTAAGGTCGTCGCCACCGCTTCCACCTCATCTGACGAATCATCGATGAACCATGTGCGCAATGGCGCTGCCGGGGTGATTCTCAAGACGGTTGACCCGCAACTCTTCGTCAAGTGCGCCCGGCGCGTTACCGAAGGGGAGGCGTGGATTCCTAAGCGGCAGGTCTCCACCATGGCTAAACTTCTCGTGGCGCTTCCCGACAAGCCACCTCGCCCTGTCGATACCCTGACCCGCCGGGAGAAGACCATCATCAGCTACCTGATGCAGGGTTGGCGTAACCGGGAAATCAGCACTCACCTCTCCATTTCCGAACAAACCGTAAAGAACCATCTCCGCACCATCTACGATAAGGTCGGGGTTTCCGACCGTTTGGAACTCGTCCTTTACGCGATCCATCAGCGGATGGAATTGCCCGCCGTGCAATTAACCGCTCCACCCCCATGAGACGCTGCCGGAGATGAACCCTCGACTGCCATCATTTCTTTCCAGGGGGATTCGCGGGTGGCAACAACATTGCCTTTCATGTATGCGCTCGACCCAACCTGCAACCGGGGGTTGGCTCAGATGCTGTGAGGTCGTGCCGGTGGATGGGGCGCATACATTAAAAGCTATGTATGCGCCACCCGCGTTTTCCGCTAAGCCTTCAACCTCACGCCCAGGGGCGGTCGCGCTGCGCGTGACGCTTCACGACGTCCCGGACCAAGGATACGTTGGGCTCTACCTGGAAGTCGTACATCCCCACATTGATGAAATCCGCGCCACTCTTGAACGCCAAGTCGAAGCCATCCTTGGGCAGCACTCGGCCCGCGCCCAAAACCTTAAAGGCGATCCATGGCTTCTTAATGGTCTTCATCAAGGCTGTCACGTCGTGCGTGTCATCGGTGGCGTAACCTACAGTGTTGAAGGTCTTGAAATAGAAGTCCGGGTTAAATTTTTGCTGTTCAGACAATATGGGAAGCTCCAGCAGGTGGGACCCAACCCCTGCCGCCAGACCGTTCTGCTTGATGAACGCGACAACCTCCCCGATCAGTTCGCCCTTGCCGGGTTTCACGAAGACTTCTTCCGCATGTCCACCCATGCAGAACGCCCCCACGGCGCCGTTGTCGATGGCAAGCTGGATGTTCTCTTTCAGGTTATCGGGTGTGGGATAGGTTTGGGCGATCCACTGCATTTTACCGCCCCGCTCCTTGCGGTAGCGCTTCATGATGCGGATGATCTGCTCGTCGGTGCGAAGTATGGTGGTATTGATCCCGCTCTCCTCGCACAATTGCAGGGTTTCCAGGATCTTGTCGTCCGTGAAGTAATGTCGCAGCAGGCTTTCTACGTACAGCAAATTTTCGCTGTGGGCGAATCCGCTGAACAGGTTGCCCCCGCAGAGCAGGCGCGTGACCTCGAGTTTCCCGATATGGCCCGTGGGTAAAGTACCCGAGGCGGGCTTCCGTTGGACGGGCCCGCCCGCTTCCATCTGCGCCTTCAGAGGAAGTGTGTCGAACGTCAACCCCGCTGCTACAGCCGAGGCTTGGAGAAAATGGCGGCGATTTAGGTTCTGCGATAATGGCATACTCCACCTCTCGATCAGATCAAGCTCCTATTTCTTCTCGGGGGGATTCGCTGCGGAAAAGAGGCCGAACTGTTGCTCCCCCGCGGCAGTGATCCGAGCCTGAGCGGCGCGTTGTGACATGCGCTGGACCACTCCATCCGATATTACGCCTAAGACTTCCATTTCCGTCAACGCATTGCGGGGAATGAACATCCGGAGGTTATTCGAGTAGACGTCCGGAGGGGTCACCAGGTACCCCAGCGGATCAACATCCAGAAGATTATTGGGAAGGATTGCCTCCAGAACTTCGGTGTCCTTGAAGGTCATCCGCACCCAGAGCCCAGCCAGCCTGGGGCGACTGCGGAAGACTTTCCGCTCGGCCCGGTCCGGATTGCCGTCAAAGTCCCGGACGAAGAACACGCCCTTAATCTCGGACATGGGGACATGGACCAGCCGTCCTTCGCGGTCCAGCACCTCAACCTCACTTGCAAGGTAGCCCTTGGGGTCGAGAAACCCCTTGACGAGCCCTTTGTCGAGCTTCCGAACGACCACGCGTTTTCGACTTGAGGACGGATCGTTTCTCACAAATGATATTTCTTTACCTGGCCGCAATCTTTTTGTCAAAAGCTGCTTGGCCACTGAAAATAGCTTGTGCTAGTATAGGGCGCGGGTCGGGCCTGTCAAGTATTTCAACGGCGAGTTGAGGCTCCAATTTTGAAAGACGCTGCTAATCGATTGATAACACAACCCCTTAACATAATGAGGGAGAAGACTCTTGACGCCCCGCGCCCGGCTGGGAAGGACTGCTGCATATCGTCCAACCGCTCTTGTGTGGTACAGAATTGACGATTCGTTCCAGTCAGGCTAGCATGCCGAGTCGCGACCACCTGCATCGAGCGCCTGCACGGGCAACTCCCGCCGCCGTGCCTAGGACTGCTGAGAGACCCTCACAGGAGACGCTGCCCCCTCTCCCTGTCCCGCCACATGCCCCCCTCATCCAAGAAGTGCTTTTGTTTCTTGATTTTGCGCGTGTTGAAAAAGGCCTGGCGGCCAATAGCATGGAGAGCTATCGCCGCGACCTTACGGAATTCTCGGCTTTCCTTCATCGCCTGGGAAAATCCCCGGCGGCGGTCGATCGCGACGACCTCCGCGCCTTTCTCAAGGAACTGTATGATCGGGGCCTGGGGGCGCGGTCGGTGGCCCGGCATTTGGTCTCCGTGCGCAACCTTTTCCGGTTTTTGGTGCGGGAGGGTCGGCTGGCGGTCGATCCCAGTGCGGAAATCGAAGGTCCCAAGCTTGACCAGTCGCTGCCTTGGTACCTATCGCCGGAAGAAGTTGACCAACTGCTTGCCCAGCCGGATGTCTCCACCCCCCTCGGCCTTCGTGACAAGGCCATGCTGGAATTGCTTTACGCCACCGGGATGCGAGTATCGGAGCTGGTGCATGTGGGCGTAGCGGATATCGATAAGGAGTTGGGCATCATTCGCTGCCTGGGAAAGGGCAGCAAGGAACGCCTGATTCCCGTGGGCAAATCCGCATTGCGCGCCGTGCAGGCCTACCTTCTTGCCGGACGCGCTGTCCTGGCGGGAAAGCGTAATCCGCCTTGGCTTTTCCTGAACCGCCGGGGTGGAGCGCTTTCGCGCGTGGGTTTTTGGAAAATCCTGAAGGCTTATGGCCGGCGCGCCGGACTGGCCAACGGGCTCACTCCGCACTTGGTCCGGCATTCGTTTGCCGTGCACCTGCTCGAGCGCGGCGCGGATTTGCGATCGATTCAACTGATGTTGGGCCACAGTGACCTCTCCACGACCCAAATTTACACGCACGTGCTGAAGGAACGGTTGAAGGAAGTATATCAATCCCACCATCCTCGAGCCTGAAGCGGAGGCCCGGGAGAACGCTGGAAGCCGAACGCTATGAGCGATTACAACTTCCTGATGGAAAGCCGGCTCTCCCCGGAACAGTTTGCGGTGTTAACTCTGATCAGCCGCTTGGCGGCCGAGCAGGGACTAAACCTTTACCTGGTGGGTGGCGCGGTGCGCGATCTCACCTACGGCCAGCAGGTCGTGCGCGACCTCGACTTTGCCGTCGAGGGTCCACCGCAACGGATCCTTCGCGCCCTACCCAGCGCCGATTCCACAAAATCCGGACGCGGCGCCCGGGGGCCTGCCGATGAGGCGCCCCTGGCGCTGGAATACCAAAAACTCGACGAACACCTCAACTCCTCCGAGCTGCTTTTTTCGAGTGGCGTGCGCGCCGAGTTGGCCATGTGCCGGGAGGAATTGTACTTGCGTCCCGGGCAGCGGCCGGAGGTTCGCGCCGCCACGATCTTCGAGGACTTGAAACGCCGCGATTTCGCGATTAACGCCATGGCCGTCTCCCTCCACCCCAACTCCCGTGGTTTGCTGCTCGACCCCACCAACGGCGCTGGCGATATCGAGCGGCACGAAATTCGCGCCCTTCAATCCCGCGGCTTTCTTGACGACCCTTCGCGGATCTATCGGTTGTTGCGCGTGGGACTGCGGCTCGATTTTAAGCCGGATGAGCGCACCAAGCGCTGGTTCGACACGGCCTTGGAAGAGGGCGCATGGGAACGCCTGGATGCGAACCAGCAGGCGCGAGAGTTGGCCGCCATTCTGCACGAGGATCAGCCCGGGCGCGTTCTCAAATTGCTCTCGGATCGGAAAATCCTGGGCGGCCTGGATAAGAAACTCGCCTCGGTGCATCTTTCTTACGACCGTTTTGCGCGCATTCATAGCGTACTCCAGAACGCTCCGGGCGCTGATTCCTTCCTGCTGAATTTCAACTGTCTGGTGGAGAAACTGGGGCCGGAGGAGAAGGCGCGTTTAGCTAAAAGGATCATTGGGGAGAGTAAGGCCATTAAGCTGGCGCTGGGCCTCGATCACGATGCCAAGAAACTCGACCGGGTGCTCGGCAGCGCCCGAGCCAGCTTGCCCAGCCAGGTTTACTCCCTCCTGTCGCCGCACCCCCAACCGCTGCTGTACTACCTGCTCGTCAATACCAAGAGCGCCAAAGTACAGAACCGTATTAAGAGCTATCTATTCAAGTTCCCGCCGATTCTCTCCCATCTGCCCCGCACGGAGTTGCAGTCCTTGGGGGTAAAGCCCGGGCCGGAGTTTGACCGCATCATCTCCAAGATCCTCGCCCTTCAATTGGACGGAAAAATCAAATCCCACTCGCAGCTCATGAAGGACATGCGCGAGCTGGCCGGCATCAAAGAACCACCGCCGCCCCATCCCACTCCTTTGCCCAAGAAGGGGAAGGAAACGCCATCCGAGCTCCATTTAGCCCATCTTCGCAAAAAGGGCAGGGAATCGGCATCACCTCCACCCTCTCACAAGGGCAAGGAAACCACTGCAGCGGCCCCGGCCGCCGCGCCGCCTGCGGCGCCCGTGAAACCCGCCGGCAAGACTGGCGCAAAGGGCTGGGGTCGCCGCGGCTGAAAGTCCGCCGATCTTAATGGCGAGCGGCCATACCAGCGGCTCCATGGATACAAGCCCGATCGCCTCATGGACAATCTGTCATTTATTTTTAAAAGTGAGCAAAATTGAATAGACTTTGGAAAACCCATTTGTTATAGTTCCGGCATATTATACGCGGAGGCACCCTGGCCGTGAAATTCGGACCCACAATTAATAAGCTGCGGGTGATTCTCCGCGATCCTCTCCCATTGCCGCAAGCCTTGAAGAACAGTTGGCAAAACCAAGCGGGCACTTCGGTTTTCGGCCGAAGTGCCCCCCTCCCTGTCTGACCTTATTGCCTCGATTGATGACTGCTAACTCAAGCCCGACAACGGCCGCCCCTGGGGAAGCGTTTTCTGCTACAATCTCCCTGAATGACTTCCGATAATTTTGTTCATCTGCATCTTCATACCGATTACAGCCTTCTCGACGGCGCGTGTGAAATCGAAAAGCTTATGGACCGCGCTGCGAGCCTGAAAATGCCTGCCGTGGCGATAACCGACCACGGGAACCTTTTTGGGGCCGTGAAGTTTTATGAGGCGGCGAAAAAGCGCAACATCAAACCCATCATCGGCTGTGAAGTTTATGTTGCCCCAGCCAGCCGCTTTGACCGCGCCGCCGACACCGACCGTCCCAACCATCTCGTCCTGCTCTGCGAAAACGAGCGCGGCTATCGCAACCTGGTGAAGCTCGCGTCCTCGGCATACATCGAGGGTTACTACTACAAGCCGCGGATCGATAAGGACCTGCTGGCGCGGCACGCCGACGGCCTGATCGGGCTTTCTGCCTGCCTGCGAGGTGAGGTGGCGGTGGCGCTGACTTCCGGCCGATACGAGGTGGCGCGCCAATCGGCCTACGATCTGCGCGACATTTTCGGCAAAGGCAATTTCTTTCTGGAGCTCCAGGACCAGGGCATGGAGGAAGAGAAGCGCATCAATCCGCAAATGGTGCAACTCTCACGCGAGACGGGCATCGGCCTGGTGGCCACCAACGATACCCATTACATCACTGCGGGGGACGCGCGCGCTCAGGAAGTGCTGGTTTGCATCCAGACCGGCAAGACCATGAGCGACACGAACCGCATGAAGTTTCGCACCAACGAGTTCTATTTTAAAACTCATGAAGAGATGTCGGCGGTCTTTGGCCGCGACGTGCCGGAGGCGCTGGCCCGCACCCTGGATATCGCCGAGCGCTGCAATCTGCACCTGGAAACGACCGGGCACGTCTTCCCGCACTTTGAGGTTCCCGCCGGCGATACGCCCGATAGTTATTTTGAAAAAGTCACGCGCGAAGGCTTTGCCCGCCGCCGCGAGCGGCTGGATCGGATGCAAGCCGCGGGCCGCCTGAAGTATCCCCTGGAAGCCTACGAAGAGCGCCTGGAGCGCGAACTCGCTCTGATCAAGCAGATGAAATTTGCCGGTTATTTCCTGATCGTCTGGGACTTCATCCGCTTCTCCCGCGAGCAGTGTATCCCGGTAGGCCCGGGCCGCGGATCAGCGGCCGGCAGCCTGGTGGCTTACTCGCTGCACATCACGGATGTGGACCCGCTTCAGAACGAATTGCTCTTCGAGCGCTTCCTCAATCCCGAGCGTGTTTCGTTCCCTGACATTGACATCGATTTTTGCCAGCGCCGCCGCGGCGAGGTCATCGACTACGTTACCCAAAAATACGGTCGTGGGAACGTCAGCCAGATCATCACCTTCGGCACCATGGGGGCCAAAGCCGTCATCCGTGACTCCGCCCGCGCCCTCGACATGCCTTACGCGGAAGCCGACAAAATCGCCAAGCTCATCCCCAACACGCTGGACATGACTCTGAAAGACGCTCTGAAGCAGTCGGCGGAGCTGGCGCAGCTTCAGAAAACCGATGAGCGCATTGCCGATCTGTTGGAGGTGGCGGCGCACCTGGAAGGCTTTGTTCGCCACGCCTCCACGCACGCCGCCGGCGTGGTGATTTCGCCCCAGCCGCTCCAGGAAATCGTTCCGCTCCACAAGAGCAACAAGGATGAAATCACTACCCAGTACGCGATGGACGACCTGGAGAAAATCGGCTTACTGAAGATGGATTTTCTGGGGCTCACCACGCTCACGGTCATCGACGATTGCGTGAAGCTGATTGAAAAGACGCGCGGCGAAAAACTGGACCTCGAGTCGTTAACGCTCGACGACCCCGCCGCCTACGAATTGCTCAGCAAAGGCCTGACGGCGGGCATCTTCCAGTTTGAAAGTCGCGGCATGACTGAAATCCTACGCCGCGTCAAACCCACACGTCTCGCGGACCTCACGGCTTTGAACGCCCTCTACCGGCCCGGGCCACTGCAGGGCGGCATGGTCGATGATTTCATCAACCGCCGCTCGGGCAAGCGCAAGGTCACCTACGAACTCCCGCAGCTCGAGGCCATCCTGGAAGAAACCTACGGCGTCATCGTTTACCAGGAACAGGTGATCCAAATCTTCAACAAGGTGGGGGGCTTTACCCTGGGTGAAGCCGACGTGGTGCGCCGCGCCATGGGCAAGAAGAAAATTGAAGAGATGGTGGCGAACAAGGAGAAATTCCTGGCGGGGGCGCGCAAGAACAGTGTGTCCGCCGCGAAAGCGCAGAAGCTCTGGGATCTGGTGGAACAGTTCGCCGGCTACGGATTCAACAAGTCGCACTCCGCCGCCTATGCGCTGGTGGCCTACCACACCGCTTACCTGAAAACGCACTATCCCGTGGAGTTCATGTCGGCGCTGCTGACGTCGGAAATCGGCAACCAGGACAAGCTCACGCGCTACCTGGCCGAGTGCAAAGATATGGGCATCGGGATCCTGCCGCCCGACGTCAACTCCAGCGACCTGGCCTTTACGCCCGCCGGCAACGCCATCCGCTTCGGCCTGACGGCCATTAAGAACGTCGGCTCGACCGCCATCGAATCGGTCTTGGCGGCGCGGCAGAAGCTCGGGCGCTTCGATAACCTGGTGGAATTTTGCGAGCATGTGGATTTGCGGCTCTTGAACAAGCGTGTTCTGGAGAGCCTCATCAAGGCCGGAGCGTTTGATTCCCTGGGCGCGCGGCGCACGCAAATGCTGGCCGTGCTCGACCGCGCCATGGAGATCGGGCAGAAGCGGCAGCGGGAAACCGAGAGCGGGCAGCATGGCTTATTCATCGGCGGCGCGGACACCCCGCCTCCGCCCCCTTTCGAGATGCCGGACGTGCCCGAATGGACCGAGGCCGAGCGCCTGGCCGCCGAAAAGGAAGTCCTGGGGTTCTACGTTACCGGCCACCCCCTGGAAAAGTATATGCAGCGCCTGGGGGCGCTGACCCGGCACGACACGTCCTCCATCGAGGAAATGCCCCACGAAGCGCCCGTGACGCTGGCCGGGATTCTGCGCGGCTTGCGCGTGAAACCCAGCAAGAAAGGGGACCTCTGGGCAAGCGCGCAACTCGAAGACCTGCGTGGCTCCGCCGAGTTGCTGGTGTTCCCGCAGGCCTACCTGCAAATGCAGAGCGTGCTGAAGCCCGACACCGCGCTGCTCATCAAGGGCCGCGTGCGGCACGAAGAGAATCAGAAGCCGCGTGTGGTGGTGAACGAAGCCAGACCGCTGGAAGCCGCCGTGGATGGCGCTAAAGCCCAATTACGGATTCGCATCGACCTGGATGCGCTGCGGGAAGGCCGCCTGGATGAACTTGCCGGTATTTTGGCTGCTTATCCGGGGGATAGTCCGGTGGTGTTTGAATTGGCCCGCCCCGGCGACTTCGTGGTGCGCATTCAGTCCCGCGCCCCCCGCGGCGTCAAGACCGATGATGAATTACTAAACCGGCTGCGCGAAATCTGCGGCGACGAGGCGATTCGGCTGGAAAAACAGGTGCAAGGGATGTAGGGTGGGAGAATATGGCAAACACCGCAAACGACCAGGCGATCGCGCGGGAACTCGAAAAGCAAATCGCGGAACTCGAAGGCGCCACAAGTTCGCTCGCCTCACAGGAAGAAGTCGAGCGCCTGCGCGAGCAGGTCGTGGCGCTAAGGCAGAAGGTGTCCGGTCCCCCGCAGGACGCCTGGCAACGCGTCCTTTTGGCCCGCCATCCGCAACGGCCCTACACCCTCGATTACATTCACATGCTCTGTACCGATTTCTTGGAGTTGCATGGCGACCGCCGTTTCGCCGACGACGCCGCCATGATCACAGGCTTTGCGCAATTTGAGGATCGTTCCATTGTCGTGATCGGGCACCAGAAGGGCCGCGACACCAAGCAGAAAGTCCTCCGCAATTTCGGGATGGCCAATCCGGAAGGCTATCGTAAGGCCATGAGGGTCATGGAACTCGGGTCCAAATTTAGCATGCCCATCATTTGCTTGGTTGACACGCCGGGAGCGTACCCGGGCATCGGGGCGGAGGAGCGCGGCCAGGCGGAGGCCATTGCCCACAACCTGAAGGCAATCTGCAAGCTGCGCGTGCCCATTGTGGTGCTGGTACACGGGGAGGGCGGCAGCGGCGGCGCGCTGGCCATCGCCGTCGGCGACGAAGTTCTGATGCACGAAAACGCCATCTACTCGGTGATCTCACCGGAAAGCTGCTCGTCGATCCTGTGGCGCGACTGGGACCACAAGCAGGAAGCGGCCCGCGTGCTGAAAATGACGGCGGAGGATCTTTATCGTTTGCAGATTGTGGATCAAGTCGTGCCGGAGCCCCCGGGCGGTTCGCATATGGACCACGCGCAGGCGGCGGAGCTCTTGCGGCCGATCTTGCGCAATTGCCTCGATCGGCTTGGAAAATTGCCGGTGCCCGATCTCCTGAAGCGCCGCCAGGAGAAGCTGCGCCGCCTGGCCACCTTCGTCAGTGAGACATGATAATCGGGTGACCGGGTGATCGGGAGATCGGGTGAACACGAGCTAGTCAGCCTGAGAGGTTTTTGTTCACCCGATCATCGGATCACCGGATCACCCGATACCTATATGGGAAGCCCACTCTTTCGGGACTATGAAAAGCTGGTCAACATCACCGTGCTGGGCAAGGCCTTCCAGGTCCCGGAGAAGAACTCCTGCTTGCGCGCCTTCCAATATATAAGCCCGGAGACGATCCCTTACGGTCGCTTCTGCTGGAATCAGGAATGCCAGTATTGCCGGATATCCTACACGATGGCGAGTCAGCCTGACGTTCCTCCTCGCTCCGTGATGGCTTGCAAAGTCCTCGTCGCCGAGGGCATGCAGATCACTGAACTGTCCGAGGAGCTCCACTGCAACCTGAGGGGGGTAATCCGTGCCGCCGAACCCCGCCCGTCTTATGATGAGTAGGATTCCCCTTGCTGCGATACCGGAAATGAATACACTACTCCACAGGTTGTGATGCGCTATGCGGTGGGCAAAGCTGGTCCTGCTTTCGGTGTTCTTCCTTGTCGCGCCCCTCAGTTCGGCCCTCTCTGCCGACGACTTTCAGGAAGCCGAACGCCTGTATTTTGCCGGGGAGTGGGCGCAGGCTGAATCCCTCTATGCCAAGATTCCAGCGAGCCATGCTGACTATGCGTCGTCGCTTCTTCGCCGGGGGACTATTTGTTACACCACTGGGCGTCCGGCCCAAGCCGCCGAGCTTTTCGAAAATTACCTGCGCCTTCGGCCCACTGCCGAGGCGTATTGCCTGCTCGCCGGGGCACAGTTCAATCTGGAGAAACTTGACGACGCGTACGCCTCCGCAAAAGAGGCGATTCAGCTCGATCCCCGGTACGCGCGGGCCTATACGAGTTTGGGAATGATCTATACGGCCATCAAGGACTTTCCCGATGCGCAGGCGGCCTTCCAGGAGTCGCTGCGGTTAAACCCCGGCGACGCAGACACGTGGTTTATCATGGGGCGCAGCTACTTTCTGCGCGATGATTTCCCCAAAGCCCGCGCGGCCTTTGAATCCTCCCGGCGATTGAACCCGAAGGAAATGCGCTGCTACGAGAATCTGGCGCTCACGCTTGACCTTATGGATCAGCCAGCCGAGGCAGAGACGGCCTACCAGCAGGGCATCAAGGTGAACCAGGAACGGAAGTATCCCAGCCCGCAAATCTATATCGACTACGGAAAATTCCTGGCGAAGCGCGGACGTCCGGCGGAGAGTCTGGCGCAGCTTCGCGAAGCAGTCCGGGTGGCTCCGCAAGGTGCCGAAGCCCACTATGAACTTTCCAGTCAACTCGCGCGGATGCAGGAGTGGGCGGAAGCCGCGCGGGAGGGAGAAACGGCGCTCCACGCCGGCCCCTCCGATTACCGGATTCACTACTTGCTGGCGCGCATCTACACCGCAATGGGCAATACGCGGGCCGCGGCGGAGCATGCGGAGGAGGCGGCTCGTCTTACCGACCAGCGGCCGTAACCCGCATTTTTCATCGCACGCCGAGTTCGGCAGGTCCCGACCAAATATCACGGCACACAGATACCCTCCAGCGCCGTCAGACAGAAGGGCCCTTCGTTAAGTTGGTAGACACTCTACTACCATCTACGGTAGACTAACTACCATTATGAGCATACAACCGTCCCGGGACCGAATCGAACTTGTTTATGGCTCGCTCGACATGCTGATCCTGCGCACCTTGCGCTGGGGACCCACGCACGGACACGGCATTGCCAAGTCCATCGAGCGCCTGTCGGAAGAGACCCTCAAGGTGGAGCACGGGTCGCTCTACCCCGCCCTCCAGCGCCTGCAACAGGAAGGTTGGATTTCGGCCGAATGGGGCGTTTCCCAAAACAAACAGCGGGCCAAATACTACCGCCTGACCGCGGCGGGACGGCGGCAATTGGTGGCCGAGACGTCGCGTTGGGAGCGCTTTGTGCGCGCCATAACGGGCGTTCTGCGCCCCGCCGGAATTGAGGAAGGGCAATGATAATTGCCGATTTTCGATTGCCGATTGTCGATTGTGGAATAGCGGGTGGTGTAGCGTGGCGGGATCGCACAAGAAAATCAAAAGGCAAAGGGCAAATGTCAAAAGGCAAAAGTGAAAGCATGTAGCGCCGACCTGTTCTGTAGGTCCGCGGTTTGTTCCCCAATGACCGTAAAAAGCCGCGGACCTAAAGAAGCAGGCGCGCTCTACGCGAACTGATGACTGAAAACTGAGGACTGAAAACTTAATATGCGCTGGCGGCGTGAGTTTGCCAAACTCGGTGCGCTGTTTCGCCGGTCGAGGCCGGTGGACGATCTCGCGGAAGAGATTCGCCTGCATCTCGCCATGGATGAGCAGGAGAACCTGGAAGCGGGCATGGCGCCCGAGGAAGCTCACTATGCGGCGTTGCGCCGGTTCGGGAACGTGACCTTGGCGCAAGAGAGGAGCAGGGAAATGTGGGGATGGAATTGGGCGGAGACGCTCTGGCAGGACCTCCGCTACGGCCTGCGCCAGCTGGCAAAGAGCCCGGGCCTTACCTCGGTGATTGTGCTGTCCCTGGCGCTCGGCATCGGGGCCAACACCGCGATCTTCAGCCTCATCGATGCCGTGATGCTGAAGATGCTGCCCGTCCGGCAGCCCGAGCAGCTCGTGTTGCTGAGTTGGGTCACGCCAGACCATCCTGACATGATCCACTCGCTCAGTGGCAACTTCGACCGGGACAAGAGGGGCGGCTTCACCAGCACGTCTTTTTCTTACCCTATTTTTGATGACATTCGTGCCAGCAATCAAGCGTTCTCGAGTGTACTGGCCTTTGCGGACACAGACCGCCTGAATGTAGGCGTGGGCGGGCAGGCGGGTCTCGCCCGGGGCCAGTTGGTCTCGGGCGACTTCTTCTCCACGCTAGGAGTTCCCGCCGCCATCGGACGGACGATCACGCCGGCAGACGACACGGCGGGCGCAAGTCCGGCCGCCGTGATTAGTTACGGCTATTGGGCAAGACGATTTGGGCGTGATCCACTCGTGGTGGGCAAGGCCATCACCGTGAACGGGGTCCCCTTCAGCCTAGTGGGCGTGGCCGCCCCCGAGTTTTTCGGAGTTCAGCCCGGAGCTTCCATTGATGTCTGGATTCCTCTCCGCACCCAACCCCAAGTTGATCCCGGCTGGGCTCAGTACGCGACCCCCGGCGAGGTCTCAAAGTTCACGGCGCGCGACGACTGGTGGGTGGTGATCCTGGGGCGGTTAAAGCCGGGTGCGAGTGAGCAGCAGGCGCGCGCCGCCCTCGATGTGGTGGTTCGACAGAATGTGGCCAGCATTGAACCACCACCACCCGCGCGGCGCTCGCCGGACGTGGCTTACGAGCCGCCTCGGGTTGAATTGGCAAGCGCCAGCAAGGGGCTTAATTCCTTGCGTCAAGAGTTCTCCAAACCGCTCACGATCCTCATGGCGGTGGTCGGCCTCGTGCTTTTGATTGCCTGCGCCAATGTCGCCAATCTGCTGTTGGCGCGGGCTACCTCGCGGCAGAAGGAAATCGCCATGCGGCTGGCGCTTGGGGCGGGTCGGCGAAGGCTCATCCGCCAATTGCTGACGGAAAGCGTGCTGCTCGCGGTAGCGGGCGGCGCTCTCGGAGTCATCCTCGCGTACTGGGCCAGCGACGTACTGCTGGCCTTCATGTCCAGCGGACGCGACCCCGTGATCCTTCATGTGTCTCCCAATCCCAATGTCCTCGGCTTCACCGCTGCCGTATCTGTTCTTACCGGAATTCTGTTCGGACTGGCTCCGGCGGTGCGCGGCACGCGGCTGGACTTGACGCCCGCCCTTAAGGAGGGAGCTGCCAGGATCGTGGGAAGCGGCGGTCGCTCGCGGGGCCTGCGCCTGGAACTTGGCAAGGCGCTGGTAGTTGCTCAAGTGGCCATGTCGCTTTTGTTGCTGATTGGCGCCGGATTGTTTGTCCGCACCCTCACCAACCTGGAGAGTGAGAATGTCGGGTTTGATCGCCATAACCTCTTGCTCTTCGGCATCGATCCCACCCAGGCCGCCTACAAGGGCGAGCGCCTGGCAAGGTTCTACGAGGAGCTGCGGCGGCGGATCGAAGCTGTTCCCGGCGTGCGTTCGGCGAGCCTCTCCCGCCATACCTTTATTAACGGCGGCGTCAGCGATAGCGGAGTCGCCATTCAGGGATACACTCCGAAACCCGGCGAGTCGGTCAACGACGGGTCTGTCAGCGTTCACGTGAATTCTGTAGGCCCGGAATTTTTTGAGACCTTCGGGATTCCGATGGTGCTGGGCCGCACGCTCGACGACAAAGACATCGCTGCCGCCACCAAGGTCGCTGTGGTCAACCGCGCCTTCGCCCGCAAGTATCTGGCAGGCACGAGCCCGATCGGCCGGCGATTTGGCTTCGGGGACCAGAGGGCGAGTTCGGATATTGCCATCGTAGGTGTGGTCGGCGATGCCCGCTACGGCCAATTGCGTGCAGAAGCGCCGCCAACGGTCTTTGTTCCGTACGCACAGAACATCCAGGATCTCGCTGAAATGACCTTCGAGGTGCGCACCACAGGCGATCCTACTCATTGGATGGGCGCCATCCGGCAAACGGTTCAGGGACTCGATCGGAATCTACCCCTGTTTGACGTCAAGACCCAAACCGAACAGATTGAACAAGCCACCTTCCAGGAACGTCTCTTCGCCCGGTTCTCGAGCTTTTTCGGATTGCTGGCACTCGTGCTGGCCTGTGTGGGACTGTACGGCATGATGGCGTACGCCGTCGCGCGCCGAACCAACGAGATGGGCATTCGCATGGCGCTGGGCGCCGAACCGGGAAAGATTCTTCAGATGGTACTCCACGAGGCAACGACGCTGGTGGCGCTCGGTATCGTTATTGGCGTGCCCGCCGCCCTGGCGGCCTCCCGCCTCATTGCCACCCTACTGTATGGCCTGAAATCGACCGACCCGCTGACCATCATATCCGCCACGGCGGTGCTGGCTGGCGTGGCGCTCCTGGCCGGATACCTGCCCGCGCGGCGGGCGTCACGGGTCGATCCCATGGTGGCGCTGCGGTACGAGTAATTGTCGATTTTCGATTGACGATTTTCGATTAAAGAGCGGCCGCATGCCGTGATGGGTCCTTCAATCGACAATCGGCAATCCGCAATCGGCAATTCGTGGTCGGGCGAGAGGGGGCGCTACCGCCGTGAACTCCGGGGCGGGCAGAGAAGCGGGATCGTCTCACGGTTGTTCCGGCGATAGATACGGAAATCCTCCTCATCCACGGTAATCACCGTGTGTTGTGGAAACAGTTCGCTCATGCGGATGAGGCACAGGTCGGCCAGGTCGGGTTGGCGGTCCTGGTAACGTTCCGCCAGTTCTGCCAGGCGCTTTTGATGTTTCGGCATCTCGAACGAGACCTGCAACATTCCGTCCTCGATCAGAGAGAGAACGTACGAAACCGAGCGCAGATGGAAAGCGGCTTCCGCCAGGACCGCTTCGCAGGTCAGCAGCGGTTCCGTCATGTTCCTGGCGATTTCCACCGCCCAAGAATGAAAACGGTCGGTGCGATTGCCAAAGGCCACAATCAGGCCGGTATCGGCAATAGCCTTCATGAACGCGCAAATCCCTTCCGGGAGGAGAGATCCTGGGGGCCGCTGATTTTTCCCGCGTGGTGAAGGAAGCGCTGGTTGCCCGCTTCGGACCGGGCACGCTCCAGTTGCTGACGGATGATCCGGCCGGCGGGCAAACCCGTCCGCCGGCTCGTCTCCTGGAGCCACTCGGCGAGTTCCGGTGTAAGACGAACGCTTATTGTATGACTCATACGGCAAAAATGTAACACAACCCGAAATTGCCGTCAACCCTCCCCGCGAGCTCGCTCGCGGGATTTCGGTGGCGGGTCAATTTGATGTTGTAGCGGCGAGTTTACCTCGCCATATGAACGTAGCGGCGAGTTTACCTCGCCATATGAACGTGGCGGCGAGTTTACCTCGCCATATGGCAGCATAAAGCCGCCGCTACATCATGGCTGGCAGGGCAACTTATTTGCGCGGTTCGGTTACGGTCAGAATTTGGTCGGCTTTGATATCGTGCAGTTCCTGCTTGATTCCACTGGGCCAGAGAATTTCCAGAGACTTCACCACGCTGTCTTCACCGAGACCGAAATGCACGCGGCGGTCGCTGGAGCTCGCGTAGCCGACGCTGGTGGTTACGTGATTGTATTGCACCTTGCTGGCGGTTTCGAGGCGCAGCTTGGCTCCCATCCCGTCGCGATTGCTCACCGTCCCCACCGTCTTCACCAGCAGCCAGTGCCGGGAGCCGGGAGAGACATTTTGGAAAACTTCTGCCGGGCTGCCGAGGATGGAGTCCACCACATCCACCTTCCCATCGTTGTTCAAATCTCCGAACGCCCCCCCGCGATGCGCGGCGGGCACCTGGAAATCCTCCCCGGCGCCGGCCGTGACATCAAGGAATCGCCCCCCGGCGTTGGCAAAGATGGCGTTCCGCTGTTTGAAAGGGACGTTCATCTCCAAATCGATCTGGTCGTTCACGTGCGAGTTTACGGAGAGCAGGTCCTTCCACCCGTCGTTGTTAAAATCATAGATCCCGTTGCTCCAGCCACTCATGAAAATGCTTAGTCGGCCCAAACCGCTAGTGGGGGTGAAATCCTCGAAATAGCGGCCCCCGACGTTATGAAAATAGGAGAAGGTTTCGTTGGAGATGGCGGTGACAAAGAGATCGGGATGGCCGTCATTATCGATATCGCGAAAATCCGTGCCCATGTAAGAGAGCGCCGCGCCATCGCCGTTGTAGGCCACTCCCAACTGGAGCCCCACCTCTTCGAACGTGCCGTCGCGCTTGTTGTGAAAGAGAAAATTGCGAGTGGTGTCGTTGGCAACGAAGACGTCAGGGTAACCGTCGCCATCGTAGTCGGCGAAGGAGACCCCCATCCCCTTACCGGGATGTTGGGCAATTCCCGCAGCACCCGAGACATCGGTGAACGTGCCATCGTGGTTGTTGTGGTAGAGGGTATTGGGGAGCGGGTCAAACTTGGAGGGATGGCAGTAGACGCGATGGCCCGTGCGCGATGAACCGCAGTAGGGGTCCTTGTCCAGCCCCCAGGCGCAGTAGTTCACCACGAACAAGTCGAGCCAGCCGTCGTTATCGTAATCGAACCAGCCGGCGCAAATCGACCACATCTTGCCACGCTGCGGATCGATCCCGCGCAGCCCCGCCTTGTCGGTCACATCGGTGAAGGTCCCGTCGCCGTTGTTGTGATAGAGAATGTTGCGGTTTACCCCCGCCACAAAGAGGTCTTCCCATCCATCATTGTCGTAGTCGCCGACGGCCACCCCCATCGAGTAACCTTCGCCCTTCACCCCGGCTTGCTCGGTGACGTCGGTAAAGGTTCCGTCGCCATTGTTGCGGTAGAGGCGGTTGTAATATTCCGGCCCGGTTTTCTCGAGTTCAGGAATGTGTGCGCCATTGACAAAATAAAGGTCAGGCCAACCATCATTGTTGTAGTCGATCACCGCGACCCCCGCCACCATAGGTTCAATCTGGTATTTGTTGGGCGTAGCGCTGTTATTGAGGACGAATTTCACGCCTGCCTGTGAGGCAATATTGCGAAACTTGATGGCAGGAACAGGAAGCGGGGGAAGGGAAGCGCCCGGATGCTCTTTGGAGGAACCTGCCCACATTCCCATGGCCAGCAGGGCGGCAAGCACTCCAACGGACCACAGTACGGTTTGCTTCGAAGGGGGGGTCATCCCGGAGATTCACTCAAAGGTTGCTGGCGCGCCGGCGTCTGGAGTGCAAAGTTGCGGTTGCGAGCCGGTGTGGAGTATACTACTGACGCTCAAAATGCCAAAATGGAAATCTTGCCTTAACCTCTGGCATGCCAGTTGCGTCGCATCACCCCGAATAGGACGACATGGCTAACATCTTGAGCGATCTGCGTTTTGCCTGGCGAATCCTGCGGAAGAGCCCGGGATTCGTGGCCGTGGCCGTATTCACGCTGGGACTGGGGATCGCCGCCAGCACGACGGTGTTCAGTTGGATTGACACGGTGTTGCTGCGCCCGATTACAGGCGTGCGGAACGCGCACGAGTTGGTGGCGCTGGAAGGGATTGCCCCGGACGGGGCCCGGCTGAGCCAGTTCACGCATCCCGACTTTCGTTCCTTCCAGCGGGGCCTGACCGCGGCCTCGGGCGTGATCGCCTCGCACCCTTCCTTCTTCACCATCGGCTCGAACGATCACCCCGGGCGCGCCATGGGGGAAGTGGTCTCGGCCAACTTCTTTACGGTGCTGGGGGTCAAGCCATTCCTGGGCCGCCTGTTTCTGCCGGAAGAGGACCGGGACGCACCCGGCGCCTTCCCCATCGCGGTGATCAGTCACCGGCTGTGGACAACCCAGTTTGGCGCGGATCCTGGCATTGTGGGGCGCGCGGTTCGCATCAACGGGCGCCCGCTCACCGTCGTCGGTGTCACCGCGCCGGATTTCCGTGGCACGTACGGCGGGGCCGCTTTCGATGTCTGGGTCCCGCTCAGCATGATCCTCGAGATGGGCGCCCTGAACACCTGGGCCGCCGACGACTGGAACGCCAGGTTCCTCGACGTCATTGTGCGGTTGAAGCCCGGCGTCACCATCGAGCAGGCGAGGGAGGAAGCTCAGGTCATCGCGGCCCGCATCGCTGCCGATCACCCGGATACGCACCAGGGCATTGGCGCCCGGATGGTACCCTTGTGGCAGGCGTCGTACGGTTTGCAGGCGACCCTACGCGATCCGCTGTACCTCCTGACCGTGGTGTGCGTTCTGGTACTGTTGATCTGCTGCGCCAACGTGGCGAACCTTTTGATGGCCCGCGCGGTTTCCCGGCAGAGGGAATTTGGGGTGCGCATGGCTTTGGGCGCGAGCCGGGGAAGGGTGGTACAGCAACAACTGGCGGAGGTCTTGCTGTTGGCTGGCGCGGGCGCCATTGTCGGTGCAGGGCTCGCGCGCTGGTTGGGAGAGTCACTCTACCGCGTGCTCCCCTTCTTGGAATCCTCCATTCGGGCCGCCCTTGAGCCGCTGTTGCACGTGGACCCCAGCGCCAACGTGCTGGCCTTTACGGTACTGATTTCCGTCAGTGCGGCCGTGCTCTCGACCATCATGCCGGCTTTGTCCATCGGCCGCGTGGACATCATCGAAACGCTGAAGGAGGGAGGGCGCAGCGGGACTTCCGGGGTTCGCTCGCACCGCGCCCGCGGGGCGCTGGTGGTGCTGGAGGTGGCGCTGGCGACGTTGGCGCTCTGTGGAGCCGGCTTGGCGGTGCGGAGCTTCCAGAAGTTCGCCACGCTGAATCCGGGTTTCGACTCGCGAAACGTACTGGTGGCGCATTTCTACCTTTCCACCAACGGCTACTCGCTAAGTCAGGAAAAGCAGTTCTACCGCAACCTGGGTCTGCGTCTGGAATCGGCTCCGGGCGTCCAGCAGGTGACCTATGCGGACTCGGTTCCGCTTTCGATTTTTCCAATAGCGAGCGACCGGGTGGAGGTGGAGGGGTTCTTGCAGGATCGGGGCGGGGTGATCTCTCTCCCGCGCTCCATCGTGGCGCCCGGGTACTTCAGTCTGATGCGCATTCCCTTGCTGGCGGGCCGCGACTTCACCGAGCAAGACGACACAAATACTCTCCCGGTGATTATTATCAACCAGACTTTTGCCCAGAATTACTTCGAGGGTAAGGACCCCATCGGCCGCAGGGTGCGCGTTTCGGATACCTGGTCGACCGTGGTGGGCATGGTCAAAGACAGCAAGTACCGTAACCCGCCGGAGGCGCCCATGCCCTTCTTTTACGGACCGTTCCGGCAGATCTACTATTCAGGCTATACCACCTTCTTCTACATCCGGACGAGCGGCGACATGGGGGCCGCGCGCGCGGCACTGCGCCGTGAAGTGCCGGCCCTGGCCCTGACCAGCGGACTGTACGACACGGCGCCACTCAGCGAGTACACGCAGGGGGGCTTGTTCGCGGAGCGGATTGTGGCGGGGTTGCTTTCCGCGCTCGGCCTGCTGGCGCTGGCGTTGGCGGCGGTCGGATTGTACAGCGTCATGGCGTATGCGGTCAGCGAACGCACGCATGAGTTCGGAATCCGCATGGCCTTGGGCGCGCAACGGCACGAAGTACTGGGCCTGGTATTACGGGAAGGCCTGGTGTTGACACTGCCGGGTCTGGTGGCCGGAGCGGCCGCCGCCATGGCAGGCGCCCGCCTGGTTTCAAGCAAACTGAATCTTCCCTTGAGTTTTGCCGAGCCGACCGTGTTCGGTTTGGTGGCCTTGGCCCTGGTCTTGGTGGCGCTGCTAGCCAGCTTGGTGCCCGCGCGGCGCGCCACTAAGGTGGACCCGATGAAGGCCCTGCGAGCTGAATAGCCAACCGTGCGAACATGTCTTCCTCCCTACGCTTTCCCGGAACAGGGCGTGGCCATGCTTTCCAGCGTGCTCACGAGCAGACGGGCCGTGCTGGTAAACGTCGAAATCATGCGGGCCTTCGTGCGGTTGCCACAAATGCTGGCCGCGCATGCTGATCTTGAGCAGTGAATCCATGACCTGGAGGCCAAGTACGACCCCGGATTCAAAGGCGTGTTTGAGGCCATCCGACAATTGATGGAACCGCCCCCGAAACCGAGGAGGCCCCTTGGTTTTTCGACCCCGACCAAGGCATAACGGCACTGCCTCCTACATTGCCGAAAAGCCGCGGACCTTGAACCGCAGGTCGCGCTACTTGCTTGCTTTGGCACCTGCTCGCCAACCTCCAGGTCACAAGAGCGGGAAGGTAAAATTAACCGGCCAACCCTTGCCGCACCTCTAAGTGATTGAAAATCGGCGGGTTGGCCGGTTAATTCGGCCATAACCGGTCCAATCTGTGCAC
>Ga0209039_10000236_pt1 | contig 51983 bp, 37 predicted proteins | sample BogFormECP12_OM1_FD_188238 | JGI IMG/M metagenome (GOLD analysis project Ga0209039, IMG submission 188238) | Bog forest soil microbial communities from Calvert Island, British Columbia, Canada - ECP12_OM1 (SPAdes) (version 2) | ecosystem: Environmental > Aquatic > Freshwater > Wetlands > Bog ...
GCGGTCGTGCCGCTGACGGTGCAGACGCCAGTCGTGGTCGAAGCGAAGGACACGGCCAGTCCGGAGCTGGAAGTGGCGGAGAGGGTCAACGGCGTTCCCACCGTCTGCGTCCCCGGGTTGGCGAAGGAGATCGACTGCTGGGTTAGAGGGACCGGGTTCACCGTCAGCGTAGCCGCGCTGCTGGTCACGCTTCCAGCCGCGTCCGTAACCGTGACGGTAAACGACGATCCGCTCTCGGACGTGGTGGTGGGCGGAGTGGTGTAAGTGCTCGAAGTGGCTCCGGCGATCGCCGTCCCGTTCTGCTGCCACTGATAACTCAATGTCGTGGTTCCGCTTGCCACCACGGTGAACGTGGCCGTCTGTCCAGCCGTCACCGTCTGGCTTTGCGGCTCCGTGGTAATCGTCGGCGCCCCGGTTGACGCGTTCGGTACCACTCCCGTCATCAATAGCGAGCAGGTGGTAGGCATATTGGGGAGCGTCGCCGTGCTGCATGCGGCAGGCGGCTGCTCAACCCCGTGCAGTTCCAGAAAACGCACGTAGGCCGGCAGTTGGTAACCCGGGTAAGCAACCATCGTCCCCGATGTCCCATACGTGCCGAGGGTCGGAGACAGCGGGTAGTATTGGAACGGATGGGTATAGTAGGGATTGCTCGCGTTGCTGCCGTCCGCCCATGGCCAGTTATAGCTGCCAAAGAAGGAAGGCTTGGAACAGGTGTAGAGCGAAGCCGGCAGGGTTTGCGCCGCGCCGTTCCAGTGGGTGCTGTTCGTGGCATAGTCGTAGTTGCCATCCCGGAAGATGGTGTTTACGACCCCCTGGTCCACGGCGGAATTCCCGTTCCAGTCGCCGAAGCCGACCATCCACATCGGAACCGGGTCCGAGGGCCAGTCCGGACCGGTGGTTGCGTAGGTGAATCCCTGGGTCTGGGGAGCCACGGGCATGCCGATGGAGCCGAGCACATTGCCAATCTCGTTGAAGAACACGTCTCCATACGTAAGCGCAGCAGCTTCCCGGTTCCCGACATCCGTATAGGCGATGCAATTGTAGTCGCCCGGTCCGCCTGAAGTGCATCCGGTGGTCTGGGTAGTGCCGTTGAAGGTATAGGTGTTGAGAGGCGGCCAGGCCGACCGGTGGTTGGTAGAAACGTTGCGGAGCCAGGTGAGGAAAATGGAGTCGCCCCAGGTGTCATCCGTACCGAAGGCGAAGCTGAGATTGCCTTCAAACAACTCGAAGTGCGGCGTGGTCATATGGGCGGCATTGATCCCCGACTCCACCCAATCCGGCTGGTAGGCGATCCATCCATCATCCATGTAGTTGTAGGCCAGGACGTTCCCGCCGCCGGTAGCGCGCATGACATCGACCTTGTTGAAATTCCACGAAATGTTGTTTTCGACCAGGTTATCGGCCGATCCGAAGGAGAATTCGAGGCCATACCCCGCGCCGCCGGGAGTCGGATTGATGGTACTGTGCATGTAGGAATCGCGCACGATGCAGCGGAACGACTGATCGATCGCGATGCTGTTGTTATTGGAATTGTCCGACTCGACGTTCTTCACCCAGGAGTACTTGGCGAGATTCAGGACGACGTTGTTGTACTGCGCCTGTCCGCCCGGCGCCGGAACGCCGGATACGTAGAGATTCTCCAGGCCGGAGTTAGCGAGTGCCTCCGTGTCGAAGCCCGTCATTTGCGCCGAATGCGCCACGTCGAAGGTCATGTGGAACGGCGCCGAGAAAGTCACGGTATTGCCCGCGATGGATTGAATCTCCATCATCTGCGAGACGGGGCGGTTCATGCGATTGAACCATTCGCGGGAAGCGTCTCCCTGCGGGGACCTCGCCGGGTTGTATTCAGCGTACGGGTACACGAGCCCGGTGCCGCCGGCGGGGGCGTTCACGATCCAGGATCCCGTATCGTCCGCCGGGTCGACGAGCATGTCGATGAGTACGAGATCGCCCACCTTGTAGCCAGTCGTGCTGCTGACAGTCGCCGAGTAAGTTCCCTGAATCGCATCGGCCGTCAAGTTAGCGGAAGTCGTCAGCGGATGGGGCCAGAGCCCCAGCCCCATGTTGACCACGGGGCCATATAGGGAGGTGTACGCCATTAGTCGGGTCTGCGCGGCAGGACCGGCCCCCGGCCCTCCGCTGCCGCGGAGCACCACGTTGCTCTTGGGCCAGTAGATGGCGGTCTTGATGGAATACGTCCCGGGGTTCAACATGACGACCTCGTTGTCGGGACAACTGCCGATCGCGGCGGTGATGGCGGCGCCGTCATCGCCGCCGGTGGCGAGCGGCGAAAGCGTGGAGCAAATCGCCGTCCGCTGAGGCACGCCGCCGGAGATTCCCGGCGCCCATGTCGTGGTTCGGGACAGGGTGCGGGGGCCAGTCTGGCTGCTGTAAACAGGACCGGCCGGAAGGACGTAAGAGCCTAAGCCGCAAGCCTGCGTGGTGGTCACCGTCAGGGTAGCCGCGCTGCTGGTTACACTACCTGCTGTGTTGCTCACCGTCACTGTGAACGATGAGCCGTTGTCGGTCTGCACCGTCGCCGGGGTTGTATAGCTGGCAGCGGTGGCGCCCGTGATCGAAGTCCCATTCTTCTTCCACTGATAGCTCAGCGGCGCGGCGCCGCTGGCGACCACATTGAACGTCGCCGTCTGTCCCACCGTCACCGTCTGGCTCAATGGCTGGGTGGTGATTGTGGGAGCCACGGCGGCGGGATTCACCGTCAGCGTAGCCGCGCTGCTGGTTACGCTACCGGCCGTGTTGCTCACCGTCACGGTGAACGATGAGCCGTTGTCGGTCTGCACCGTCGCCGGGGTTGTATAGCCGGCGGCGGTCGCGCCTGTGATCGAAGTCCCGTTCTTCTTCCACTGATAGCTCAGCGGCGCGGCGCCGCTGGCGACCACATTGAACGTCGCCGTCTGTCCCACCGTCACCGTCTGGCTGTGAGGCTGGGTGGTGATCGTGGGCGCGGTCTGTGCGGCAGTCACGGTCAGAATGGCGGCGTGGCTGGTGACGCGGCCTGCCTCGTTGCCCACCGTCACCGTGAATGACGCGCCGTTGTCGGCCTCGCTCACCTCCGGCGTTGTATAGGAACTCTCCCTGGCCCCCCAGATTCTCCTTCCGTTCTTCGACCAGCGATAGCTCAGGGGATCGGCGCCGGCTGCGACAACTCTGAACGTGGCCCTTTGCCCCACCACCACCTTTTGACTAACGGGCTGGGTAGTGATGAATGGCGCTGTCGCACCACTGGCGATGGTCGAGGCGACCAGGGCCATCACCATGGCGGACACAAGCCGGCGTGCGTCCATCTTCCTGTTTCCATGCGCCCGGCCCAGTGAGGGCTGGACATTCGGCGGGTGCTTCATGAGCTTCGAATCTGTCATTGGAGAAGAGCTCCTGGGTTGCCACCGGCAACGGTGGTCTGGGTGTGTTTGTCTTCCGCGGACACGGGCGCCGCTGGTGAGATACACCGGGAAAGTGCGGACATATCGGCGATTCTCGGCATCGGCGGTTCCTTCTCGCGGGCTAGGATCTTTTTAAGCAGTTCAGTATTAGTTAACTTAAGTTATCATATTAGTACTAGGACTACTAGTACTAATACATGAGGGTAAAATAAGACAGCAGGATGGAATCTGTCAATCCGCCCGAGGTTAATGCGTGTGTTAGCCGGAAGTATAGTGATCATTATTAAGGTTAGAGAACCGATAGTCTATGTGCGTAGGCGTACATCAGGCTGACTGGCGCCGGCTGGCAATAAGCGAAGGGGGGAACTGTGCGGTAGACCACATTAAGGACGGGAGTTCCGGCGAAAGAGGGTGGCCTGAGGCAGGATCTGTGGAGGGCGACTTATTCGCTTACCACATATCACAAGCCAATGCAGTGAGGAATAGCCCAGTCATTCCGATTCACGTGAAATCACATACGGAGAAGATACGCCCGTTCAATCGTCCAAGCTACCTGGCAGGAGAAAGTCCGGTGTAACTGCCTGGTTGCGCTCTCCGCCATGCCTTGCGCGCGGCCATCCCGCCCGCTATCCCGCCGCCTTCATCGCCATCTCCACAATCTCCCGGCCGATCGCCAGCGACGCGGTGGCCGCCGGGCTGGGCGCGTTCAGCACGTGCAGCGCGTTGGTTCGGGCAATCAGCCGGAAATCCTGAACCAGGTCGCCTTCCGGGGCGATCGCCTGCGCCCGCACTCCGGCGCCGCCGGGGGCCAGGTCGCTTGGCCGGATCTCCGGCACCAGCCGTTGCAGCGACTGGCAGAACAGGCCCCGGCTGAACGAGCGCCGCAGTTCATACCAGCACATCGACGGATACTTCCGCAGGAAGCGCCACAGCCCGGGGTAGCTCAGGGCGTCGAACAGATCGCGCGCATTGAAATCGGTCTTGCGGTAGCCTTCCCGCGCCAACGCCAGCACCGCGTTCGGGCCTGCCTCCACGCCGCCGTGGATCAGCCGCGTGAAATGCACGCCCAGAAACGGGAAGCGCGGATCGGGCGTGGGATAGATCAGGTTGCGCACCAGGTGTTGCCGCTCCGGGCGAATCTGGTAGTACTCGCCGCGGAACGGCAGGATGCGGACCTCGCGCCGCTCGCCCGCCATCTGCGCCACGCGGTCGGAGTGCAGGCCCGCGCAGTTGATCAGAAAGCCGGCTTCGAAGGCGCCCGCCGTGGTTTCGGCTACCCACCCCGGCGCGCGCGCGGCGATCCGCCGCACCTTCGCGGAGGTGACCACGCGCCCGCCCATCGCCTCGATCTTCGCGGCCAGCGCCGCGCACACCGCCCCGTAATCGACAATGCCTTCCTGCGGCACGCGCAACGCCGCCACGCCGCCCACGTGCGGCTCGATCTCGCGCATTTCCTCGCGCGCCAGCCAGCGCAATCCTTCCAGGCCGTTGGCCGCGCCGCGCTGTTCCAGGTCGCGCAGCCGCGGCACTTCGCTTTCGTCCGCGGCCACCACCAGCTTGCCGCAAATCTCGTGCGGAATGGCGTTCTCCCCGCAGAACTCGACCATCTCGCGGATGCCCTCGACCGCCAGCCGCGCCTTCGCCGACCCCGGCTTGTAGTACAGGCCGCAATGCAGCACGCCGCTGTTATGCCCCGTCTGGTGCCGCCCCACGCCGGCTTCCTTCTCGAGCACCGTGAGGCGCGCCCCGGGGAAGCGTTCCAGCAGCTTGAAGCCCGCCGCCAGCCCGACGATGCCGCCGCCCACGATCACCACCTTTTGCGAATCGAAGCCGCCCATGAGACCCGCTATTGTAGCGTCCTTGCGGTGGCGCGGCGGCTCTGACTACCATGATGATCTCGTTGCCGTGTTCGCCTGCATGCAAGAGAGCGCGCTGCGTTATGGCCGACGCCAGATAGTAGAGAAGGCATTCGTCAGCCGGGGCGGCGACCAACCGCAAGCGGAGTTTCTCCTTAGCCTGGACTTAGAGGCGCTCGCCCTCCGCATCGGGCGCCCGCACCCCCAGCAACAGAAGCGAACCACCCCGGCCTGGAGGTTTACGATTGGCCTGGCTGGACCGACTTCCCGGGCCCCAGCAATACAAGATCCAAGCGCAGAACGCGGCCAGCCCCACCGCTAGCGCCCCCGCGAAGAGGTTGTCTGCTAGGTCGCCGAGCATAGAGGCGGACGCCCATTGTAGCGAATCGCGCCGTTAACATCGCCGCCTCCGCCTTCCCCCCGCGTTATAATCGCTGGGTGGTGGATGTTTTCGAGGAACTGGTGCGTCTGCGCAACCTCGGGCGGAAATGCGCGCTGGCGACCATCGTCGAAGCGCGCGGGTCCATTCCCAGTTACGAAAGCGCCAAAATTCTGGTGCGCGACGACGGGTCCATGACCGGCACCATCGGCGGCGGCTGCGTCGAGGCCGAGGTCTGGACGGCCGCGCGGGAGGTGATCGAAACGGAAAAACCCAAACGGCTGACGTTCAACCTCGGGCAGGACGCGGCTTACGATAACGGCCTGATTTGCGGCGGGCAGATCGAGGTCTTCGTCGAGCCGGTGCTTCCCCTGCCACGCGCCTTCATCTTCGGCGGCGGCCACATTTCGAAAAGCCTCTCCAAGGTGGCCAACCTGGCGGGATTCGCGACCGTCATTGTGGACGACCGCGAAAGTTTCGCCAGCCGCGAACGCTTCCCCGAAGCCGAAGCGGTCCACGCCGGCGAGTACGAGCAGGTGATCCCCACGCTGCCCATCAACGAGACCAGCTACGTCGTCATCGTGACGCGCGGCCACCGCGACGATATGCGCGTGCTCAAACTGGCCATCGCCACGCCCGCGCGCTACATCGCCATGATCGGCAGCAAACGCAAGGTGCTCAACGTGGTGCGCGAACTGGCCAAGGAAGGCATTCCGCGCGAGGCCTTCGACCGCCTGCACGCGCCCATGGGACTGGATATCGGCGCCATTTCTCCCGAGGAGATCGCCGTTTCGGTGGCGGCGGAAATGATCGCGGTGCGCCGCAACGCCGCGTCCAACTGGCGCTCGCTGTCGCTGTCCGTGTTTGGCGAATCGTCGCGCGCGGCGTTGGCGGAGTGAGCGGCCCGGGCGGCACGGCGGGGCTGATTCTGGCCGCCGGAGAGTCGCGGCGCATGGGGCGGCCCAAGGCGCTGCTGCGCTACCGCGACGAGACGTTTCTGGATACCCTGGTGGCACTGTTCGCGCGCGATTGCTCGCCGGTGATCGTGGTGCTGGGCGCGGCGGCGGACCAGATCGCGGCCGCAGCCCGGCGTCCCGCGGTTTTTGTGCGCAACGAAAACTACACGCGCGGACAGACCAGTTCCATGCAGTGCGGTCTGCGCGCCGTGCCCCCGTCGGTGGCGGGCGTGCTATTCACGCTGGTGGACCACCCCGCGGTCTCGGCGGCTACCGTCGGCCGTCTGCTCGAACCCGCCGGCACGGCCCGGCTGCGGGTTCCGCGCTACCGCGGCCTCAAGGGTCATCCCATCTGGTTCTCAAGCGGCCTGATTGCGGAGTTTCTGGCCTTGCCCGAGGGCGGCGCGGCGCGCGACGTGGTGCGCGCCCACGCCGCCGCGACCGCCTTCCTGGACGTGGACGACCCGGGTGTGACGGCCGATATCGATAATCCCGGCGACTACGCCCGGCTCACGGGGGCGCCCGCATGACGCCGCGGCGGCGCAAAGCGTTCCGCATCGCGGCACTGGCGCTGGCGGTGGCCGCCACGGCCGGCATCGTCGCGCTCTACAACAGCGCCGGCCGCTACGGCCAGCGCCTGCAGGCGTCGCTCGAACGGGCCTTGGGAAGAAAGGTCGCCTTCCTCACGCCGGTGGAGTTCAGCCTCCTTCGCGGCCCCGCGCTGTACGTCGAGCAGGTGGACATTTACGAAGACCCCTCCATCGGCATCGAGCCCGTGGCTTACGTGCGCGGCGGAATGGAGGTGCGGCCGAGCCTCTGGTCGCTGGTGGGCGGCAAGTTCGTGATCTCCTCCATCCGCCTGGAGGACGCCAGCATCAACCTCGCCAAGACCGGCGAGGCGGCGGAGTGGGGCCGCTGGAATTTCGCCGCCTTCGTGGGCCCGTCGCTGCTGCGCAACACCCCCGCCATCCATGTGCGCAACAGCCGCATTCACTTCAAGTTCGGCGACGAAAAGTCGGTCTTCTACCTGACCGAGACGGACCTGGACGTCACGCCGCCCGGCTCCGTGGAGCGGGGCTGGAAGGTCGAATGTTCGGCTAAACTGGCGCGCACCGACCGTCCGGCGTGGGGTTTGGGATCGTTCAACCTGAACGGCCGGTGGTTCGTCGAACCGGAGCGCGTGGATCTGGACCTGGAACTCGACCGCACCGGCCTGGGCGAATTGACCGCGCTGGTGCGCGGCCAAAGCGGCAGCATCCACGGAACGCTGTCCTCGCGCCTGCACTTCGGCGGTCCCATCGACGACATCGGCATTCGCGGGCGGCTGCTGATCGAAGACGTGCACCGCTGGGATCTCATGCCGCCCAAGGGCCAGGGCTGGCCGCTGCAGATCCGCGGGCGGCTCCGCCTGGTGGCGCAGCAACTGGAACTCGATACCACCTCCGAAGGCGATGCGCCGGCGCCGCTGGCGGTCCGTTTCCGCGCCAGCAGCTATCTGACCCAGCCGCGCTGGGGCATATCGGTAAGCGGGAACCGCTTTCCGCTGGCGCCGCTCATGGAGCTGGCCCGCCACATGGGCGCCGAGATTCCGCCCAAGCTGCAACTGGCGGGCACGGTGGACGGCGCTGTCGGCTATTCCGGCGAAGCCGGTTTGCAGGGCGGACTGGCGTTTCACGGCGCCGCGCTGACCATTCCCGATTCCCCGCCCCTCAGTTTCGACCAGGCGTACCTGGTGGTGGGCCAGAATCACCTGCGTCTCTCGCCCGCGCTGGTCGGCACGGCCAACGACCAGGCGCGGATTGAAGCCGACTACGCCATGGACCGCCAGGTGCTGGACATGTCGATTTCCGCCGACTCCATGGACGTGTCCACGCTGCGCGCACAGGTGGCGCTGGCCGCCGTGCCGTGGCTCGAACAGGTGCAGTCCGGCAGTTGGAGCGGACAGTTGCACTACCGCTATCAGCCGCAGCCGCCGGCGGCGCCGCCGTCTCCCCCGCAGCCGGTAGCGCATGCGGTCAAGGGCGGCCCCGCCGCCACGCAGCCCAAGGCCGGCTGGACCGGAACTCTGGACGTCCGCGATGCCCGGCTGGCGGTGCCGGGCCTGGCGGATCCGCTCGAACTGGCGTCGGCGCACGCACAGATCGATGGCGCGCGGGTGGTGCTGGATCGCGTGACGGCCCGCGCCGGCAAACTGGCCTTCACCGGCGACTACCGCTATGAACCCGCCGCGGCCCGCCCCCATCGCCTGCATGTGCGCGCCGCCCAGGTGGATGCCGCCGATCTGGAAGCCGAATTCGCGCCCACGCTGCGGCGCAGCACCGGCCTCTTGGCGCAGGCGTTCGGCCGCTCGCGCCTGCCCGACTGGCTGCGCCATCGGGGAGTGGAAGGCACGCTGCAGATCGGCGGCCTGTCGCTGGCCGGGCTGCACTTCGAGGGGCTGCGCGGGCGCCTGGTGTGGGTGGCCGAGCGCGTCGACGTGGATGGCATTCAGGCCACCTCGGGCGGCGCCGCCGTCACCGGCCGCCTGGGCGTCAACCTGCGCAGCGTGCTTCCGTCCTACCGATTCACCGCCCGGCTGAAAGGGCTGGACTATCTCGCCGGCAAGCTGGACGCGGAAGGCGTCATCGAGAGCTTCGGATCGGACGCCCAGTTGCTCACGAACCTAACCTCCGACGGAACCTTTTCCGGCGCCGGCTGGGACCTGGGTGGAACCGAGCCATGCCGCGCCGTGGAAGGCGGCTTCCACGTGACGTGGGCTCCCTCCGGCCCGCGCCTCCACCTGACCGAAGTGAGCCTGCGCGACGCCGAGGATACCTACACCGGCAACGGCGCCACCGAGGAGAACGGCCACGTGATCGTGCTCCTGACCAATGGCTCGCGCGAGATGCGGGTGAGCGGCCCGCTGGCTAGATTGCGGGTGGAAGAAGTGGTGAAACCGTAAAGCTCACCGCCTAATTTATTAAAAGCATGGTATCCTTTAATTACGTAAGTCGTAATTAAAGGATCGCTATCGACGGTGAGAGAGCTTTCGAATCAACGGCTTGGCCGGTATATCAACCACACCGTGGGCGGCGAAGTGGTGCGTGCGTTCGTTCCGCCGCCGCTTCCGCCCGATCCTCCCGTGCGTTTCGACGGGCTGCAGCTTCTCCTCGAGCAGGCCAACCAGTCGCTGGGGAGACTCGACGGCATGGCCTCGATCCTGCCGGACCTGGACCTCTTCATCTACACCTACGTTCGAAAAGAGGCGCTGCTCTCGTCCCAGATTGAAGGCACGCAATCGTCGCTCTCCGACCTGCTGCTCTTCGAAAATGACCAAGCGCCGGGCGTGCCGCTGCAGGATGTGCAGGAGGTTTCGAACTACGTGGCCGCTCTGAAGCATGGGCTGCTCCGCCTGCGCAGCGGGTTCCCGCTGTCGCTGCGCCTCATTCGCGAGATCCACGAGGTGCTTCTCTCCCAGGGCCGGGGCAGTTCCAAGGCGCCGGGAGAATTCCGGCGCACTCAGAACTGGATCGGAGGCACGCGCCCCGGCAACGCCGCGTTCGTTCCGCCGCCGCCGGAGCAGGTGATGGAGTGCATGGGCGCCCTGGAGAAGTTCCTCCACGAAGCGCGAACCGACCTGCCGCCGCTCATCCGGGCCGGACTCGTGCATGTCCAGTTCGAAACCATCCACCCGTTCCTGGACGGCAACGGCAGGCTGGGCCGCTTGGTCATCACGTTCCTGCTGTGCGCCGCCGGAGCCTTGCGGGAGCCGATTCTCTACCTGAGCCTGTTCTTCAAAACCAATCGCCAGACCTACTACGACCTGCTGATGCGGGTGCGCGAGACGGGAGACTGGGAAGCCTGGATGGAGTTCTTCCTGCGAGGCGTGGGTGAGGCCGCCGACCAGGCCGTGAGTTCCGCGCGGCGCATCCGCGAGTTGCTGGATTCCGACCGGAAGAAGATCGAGGCGCTGGGAAGGCCGGCGGCCAGCGTGCTGCGAGTATTCCAGCAGGTGCAGACCACCCCCATCTTCTCCATTCAGACGGCCGTGCGGAAGACCGGCATCTCGTTCCCCACCGTGAATGCGTGCGTCAACCACCTGCGGAAACTGGGAGTGCTGCGCGAGCGCACCGGCAAGCGGCGAGGCCGTTTGTTCGTCTACGAAGCCTACTTGAAGATCTTGAGCGAAGGGACGGAGCCGCTGGCGTAAGGCCTACTCGCCGTTCGCCTTCAGCTTCCGGCGGGCGATCTCGTCAAGGTAGGCTCGCTTGAGACGTTCGGCCTTGTCCAGCAGCGACCCGCAGAAGTCGTCCAGCCTCAACCGGCGCAGTTCTTCGTCCGAGAGGCCCAGCAGGTGGGTCCGCCAATCGGCCTCGGCTTGCGGGTTGAAAACCCTCCGCTCGATCAAGCTATAGGCGCGCTGGGTGAGCTCTCCGGGGACCATCACGGAAAACAGGCTGCGCGGCGTTTGGGGCCGCTCCGGCTCCGGAGGCTTCACGACGACTCTGCTCGGAATTCGCGCAGATCGCAGAACCTCCCGGACTTCCGGTACGCTGCCGGCGTAATCGCCCCCTGGCATTCCATAGGTGGAATAGGGGCAACCAGCGTCTTCCAGCCAAGCGGGCGGCGGGCCGTCGTCGTCTTCATCGGGACCGGGCTCATCCGCCCCGTCCCCGGCTTCGTCCAGTTCGTCGGCCGCCGCGCCGCTGTCGTAGGCTTCCTCGTCCGGTTCCGCCAGGCCGTCCAGGCCCCGGCGGGCGATCTCCTGGTCGTAGATCCCCCGCGCGACATCGACCAGGTCATCGCGGTTAATGTCCAGGAGCCCCTCGTCGGAGAGCGACTCATAGTGGCGCCGCAAGTCTTCGGGATCGATTCGCATTCTCTCACCTCGTGAACAAGCTCCAATTATACCGGCTGAACCGGGCCGGCCAGAAACGAAAATGCAGCCGTTTCCGTCGATATGTAATATGAAGGGGAGGGCGCAGGTGGGCGACGGGCGGTATATCGAGATTCCGGGCAGCCAGACCCACGAACTGCCCCCTCTGCTGGTTCATGCAACGGCGTGGCCGGCCGAAGACCAATCCACCGAACTGGCCGAAGTGATGCCGGAAGCCGAGGACATGCTGGCCCCCGGCGACGCGCTGCCGGAAGAACTGGAACGCCGTAAGTTCGACCTGGCGCTCAGCCTCACCGAACAGTACCAGGGTCTGGTGGCGCACTGGACGTGGGGCGACTCGGTTCTGGAGTGGGTCCGCCAGTGCGAAATCACGTTCGAATGCCAGGACAGTCTCCGCTGGCTCTTGCGGCCGGACGTCTGGCCGCATGCCGGCCGGGCCAGCTTCGTCACCCTGCTGATGGACAAAGGGATCGTGGCGCAACGGGTCGCGGTGGAGCGCGCCGTCGGTCTGCGCCTGGCCTTCCGCCAACCGCCGCCCATCGGCTGCTTTTCCAACCAGTTTCTGTTCTACCTGAGTTCGACGGTCGCCGGCAGCGCCTATGACGCCTGGTCGCGCCTGGCCCGGCGCGCGCCTTCGCTTCTGCCGCCCGACCGCTTTCACTTCGAAGTCCTGGAGATGGAGAACTAAGCGCCGCTGGCGTGGGTGGCGCCCGGCCCCCTCACTTCTTCGCCGCCCCGACGCTCTTTGCGCCCTTTTCGTACTCGTCCACCACTTCCTTCGTGATGTCGGTTGCGTTCTCCGTATACAGCCGCGGCATATCCGACGAGCTGACGTCGAGGACCACGTCGTAGCCCTGCTGCTTGGCGTAGCGCACCACCACCGCCATCAGCCTCGGCCCCAGGTCGCGCAGCACCTGCTCCTGCGCCTGCGCCAGGTCGGCGTCCGCCTGCGTGGTCTCCTTGTCCACCTCCTCGCCCTTCTGGTCGATCTCGGCGGCCAGCCGGCTGCGCTCCTCTTCGCTCCCTGCGCCCTTGTCGAGCTTCTCCTGCAGCGCCATCAGCGCCTTGTGCTTCTGGTCGATGGCCGCCTTGCGGGGAGCGAACTGCGCGTCCAGTTTCTTCTCGGCGTTCTGCCCGTCGGTGGTCGAGACCAGCGCCTGCTCCAGGTTGATGAGCGCCACCTTGGGCGTCTGCGCCCAGGCCGCTCCGGCGGCGGCCAGCGCCAATAGGACAAGTCTGTGTTTCACGAATAGATGCCTCGATCGGGATCTTAGCACGCCCGCGCCTGTGCCGCCGCCCCCCTGCATCCGGATCGGCACCCAGGGCCATAAGCGATACTGGGAACTTGGCGCCCCACCCTGCATCCGTGACTGAATCGCCCGCGCCCGGCGCATCGCGCGGGGTGGTGCGCAGGCGCACGCTGGCGGTGGTGTTCGCGGGCTTTTGCGCTTTCCTCACCCTCTATGCGCCGCAGCCGCTGCTGCCTCTGTTGGCGTCGGCGTTCCAGGTCTCCGCCCGGGCGGCCACGCGCGTGGTGGCGGCGTCCACCCTGGCGATCGTGCTGGCCGCTCCCCTGGTGGGCGCGCTCGCCGACCGCTTCGGGCGCAAGCGCGTGATCGTGTGGTCCGCCCTGCTGCTCTCCATCCCCACGATGCTGGCGGCCACCGCGGACGGGTTGGGCCAGTTGCTCGTATGGCGATTCTGGCAGGGAGTTTTCACGCCCGGAGTTTTCGCCGTCACGGTCGCCTACATCAACGAAGAATGGGCCGATGGCGCCGGCTCCGCCATGGCGGCATACGTGGGCGGCACGGTTCTGGGCGGTTTCAGCGGCCGCATGATTGCCGCCTTCGTGGCCGCGGAAACCTCCTGGCGGTGGTCGTTCGCCGTCCTGGGCGTGGTAGCCCTGCTGTGCGCCGTCGGCATGTGGGCGTGGCTTCCGCCGGAGTCGCGCGCGGCGCAGCCGCGCCCCGCCCGGGAGATGGCCCGGGCCATGCTGCGGCATCTTCGCAACCCGCGCCTGGCGGCCACCTACGCCGTGGGATTCTGCGTGCTCTTCACGCTGCTGGGAACGTTCACCTACGTAAACTTCTACCTCGCGGCGCCGCCGTTCCGGCTGGGTACCCGCGCCCTGGGCCTGGTGTTCACGGTCTACCTGGCGGGCGCCGTCTTCACGCCCATTGCGGGCCGCGCCATCGACCGCATGGGCCACCGTTTCGCGCTGACCATGGGCATGGCCATCGCCGCATCGGGTCTCGCGCTCACGCTGGCGCCGCATCTGGCAAGCGTGCTGGCCGGTTTGGCCATGTGCTGCACGGGGGCGTGGATCGCGCAGTCCGCGGCTTCCAGTTACATCGGGACGGTGGCGCGCGAAGCGCGCGCGGCGGCGGTGGGGCTGTACGTGATGTTCTATTACCTGGGCGGCAGCTTCGGTTCGGAACTGCCGGGACGCTTCTGGAGCTGGGGCGGATGGCCGGCTACGGTGGGTCTGATGGTAGCCGTGCAGTTCGTCACCGTGGCGCTGGCCACGGCCTTCTGGCGGCCGCAGGCCGCGCGCGACGCCATCATCCCATCCCGGCGTGGCGTTTGAAGATCAGCGGCATATTCTGCGAAAACGCCGAGCGCGCCATCACCATGTCGCAGCCGGCGTCCTGGGCCTGCAGTTTCAACTCGCCCTGCACGTGCGAGAGATAGCCAATCAGGCTGATCCCCCTGGTCTCGGTCCCGCGCTTCAAACTGGCGATGAGTCTCAGGGGCTCCGCGCCCTCCAGGTTCAGGTCGAAAACGATCAGTGACGGATGGCCGTCCTTCGCCTTGTCGAGAACTTCCTGGGGCTCCTTGACGAATTCGATCGCCAGACCATTGCGCTTGGCTGCGTCCGCAAGCTTCGCGGAGAAGAACAAGTCATTGACGACCGCCAGAACTCTCTTCGGTTCCTGCTTTTGCATAGATGGGTTGTTCGTATGATTCCCGAGTCTCTGAAATCGGGAGGTGGGTACGCTTGATCTTACCACGGAACGCCGCCGGGCTACCTACCGGAGTTTCCGGTCGAGGAAACCGGCGGCCGCTTGGAAAGCCGCCAGCCACGAGCGGTAGAGCAGGAAGTCGTGCACCTCGTCGGGAAGCACCAGCACTTCGACCGGCGCATGCCTGCGCCGCAAGGCGTCGGCCAGCATGACCGTCTGGTTGAACTGCACGTTCCGGTCGTCGTCGCCCTGGATCAGCAGCACGGGCGGCTTCCAACCGCTCAAATCCGCCATGGGCGACGATTCGAAGGCCGTCTTGTAATCCGCTTCGGTGGCGGGAATGTCCAGCTCGCGCGCCCAGTCATGAACGCCGTGAAAGTCCACTCCGCCGTGGAACAGATCCGGAGACCGCGCCAGCGCCATGGCGGTGAGATATCCGCCGTAAGAACCGCCCCAGGCGCCGATGCGCGCGGGGTCCACATCGGCGCGCGACCGCAGCCAGGCGGCGGCGCCCTGGACGTCGTTGAGCTCGCTGGCGCCGGCTGGGCCAGCGCGCAGCGCTTCGCGGAAATTCAGGCCGTACCCGGTGCCGCTCCGATAATTCACGCTCAGCACCACATAGCCGCACGCCGCCAGGTATTGGTTCATGGCGTAAGCGTTCCAGTAGTAGTACATGGAATGCCAGCCCAGCAGCATCTGGCGCTGCGGCCCGCCGTGAAAGAACACCACCGCGGGCCCGGGGCCCTTCGCCCGCGCGGGCGGCAAAAACAACTGGCCGTGAATGGGCAGCCCGTCGGCGGCGGGGAAGACCACCGGCTGCGGCTCCACCAGACTCTTCAGCGGGAAGTCCGCGGGAATGGCGCGCGGGTCCGCACTACGCGTTTCGCCGCCGGTCCGGATGGCCACCTGCAACGGCGCCCGCGCGTCGCTGCGCAAGTACGCCACCACGCCAGGATCGCTGGTGGGCGTGGGCCAGACTTCGATGCCGGTTCCGGCGGTGAGCGCCACCACCGGGCCGCCGCTGACGGACACCTTCCACAGATGACGGCGCTCCGGGTCGCCCTGGTTGGACGAAAAGACCATTTCGGCGCCGCCGGGCATCGGGCCGGCATGCTCCACTTCGAACTCGCCGGGCGTGAGATCGAGGGCCGGCGCGCCGCCGGCGGCGGGCACGGAGTAGAGGTGCGTCCAGCCGCCGGCTTCCCACGGGAACACCAGCCGGCCGCCCCGGCCCCACCACAGTTGACGGCCGCCGGCCACGCCGCGAAACACGCTGCCGGGCCCGGCGCTCGCGCGCCACACCTCGCGGCCCTCGCCGGTTTCGGCCGAGGCCAGGCGGATGCTCCATGGCTCGTCCTCGCGCTGGGCCTCGCGCACCGCCCGCATCCCGCTGGATGGCGTGCGGATGAAGGCCACGCCGCGGCCGTCGGGCGACCATGCCGGGTATGCGTCGGCGTCCGTGCCGGGGTCCAGGTATCGCAGCGTCGCGGAAGCGATGTCGTACACCCCGACGAAGGCGTGGTCGCCGCGGGCGCTCTCGAAGGCGATGCGCCGGCCATCGGGCGACCACGCGGCGTTCTGGCACGTACCGCGCGCCTTGAAGATCTGCGCCGGCTGGGCCTTGCCGTCCGCGGGCGCCCACCAGAGCTGGCCATGGCGCAGGAACAGGATCCAGTCGCCGCGCCCCGAAACCGCCGCCGAGTTGCCTTCGCCGATGCGCCGCGGCGGGGCGCCATCCAGGGTCGCGATCCAGACAGCCTGCTCCGCCCCCTGGGGATCCAGCGCCGGGTTGGGATACTCACCGGCGCGGTTGGCGCCGCCCGAACGCGTGTAGACGACCGCCGAGCCGTCCGGCATCCACTGCAACTCGTCGATGTCCTGGCCGTCGTCGGCGGTGTACGCCGTGACGGCGCGGCCCTGGTAGTCCGGCGGGGCGGCGGCCATGATGTTGCGCACGCCGCGCACATTCGAGACCCAGGCCACCTTGCCGCCCGCCGGCGAAGCCGCCAGCGAACTGGGGAACGAAGCACCCAGAACCTGCTCCAGGGTGAACGCCGGCTGCTGCGCCCATCCACATCCCGCCGCCAGCAAGGCCCAAACGATTCGCATGGGTCCACTATATCGTGGCGCCAACCCCAAGATTTCCCCTTGCCGGAGCCGCGCCGTGGCATAGAATGGCTCTTAGGCCGAAATGCCCAATTCACTCAGTTCGTCTAATCCGCGAATTCCCACCGCCGGGCTGCTGCGCCAACTCGGCTTCTTCAGCGCCACGGCACTCGTGATTTCCAACATGGTGGGCACCGCAATCTTCGGCACCACCGGTTTCATGGCGGGCGACCTGGGAAGCGCGGGCCTCATCCTGGGCTGCTGGGCCGTGGGCGCAGTGGTCGCCATCGCCGGAGCGCTCAGCTATTCCGAGCTGGGCATCAACTTTCCCAGTTCCGGCGGCGAGTACGTGTATCTCACCCACGCCTACGGTCCGGAATGGGGATTCATGACCGGTTGGGTCTCGTTCTTCGCCGGGTTCTCCGCGCCCATCGCGGCCGCCGCCCTGACCTTCTCCGATTACCTGGGTCACTTCTTCCCCGCCCTCAAGCAGGACAACGCCCCGCTGGTGATCGGGTCGGGGACGTTCTCCCTGCACATCGGGCCGGGCCAGGGGGTGGCGTCGATGCTGATCGCGGCCTTCACCATTCTGAACTGCTTCGGGGTGGGCCGCACCGCCAAGGTGCAGAACGTGCTGACCTCCACGAAACTGCTGGTCATTGTGGGGTTCGTGCTGGCGGCGTTCCTGTTCGGCGCCGGTCACTGGAGCCACTTCTCCCAGCCCGCGGTGCGCACTTCGCACACCGGCCTGCCCATGCAGTTCATCATCAGCCTGATCTGGGTCATGTTCGGATATAGCGGCTGGAATGCCGCCACCTACGTGGCCGAGGAAATCCGCCGGCCGGAGCGGACCCTGCCCATCGCGCTGGCCACCGGCGCCGTGCTGGTCGCGGTGCTCTACCTGGCTCTCAACCTGGTGTACATCTATTCCACCCCGCTCGAGAAAATGAAAGGCCAGATCGCGGTGGGCGACCTAGCCGCTTCCAACCTCTTCGGTCCGCGCGTGGCCGGGGTCTTCACCGCCTTGCTGGCCATCTGCATCATGTCCACGGTAAACGCCATGGTCACCATCGGCCCCCGCGTGTATTTCGCCATGGCCAAGAACAAGGCGTTTTTCAGCGCGGCGGCGGCGGTGAGCCCGCGATGGCACACGCCGGTGATCGCCATCCTCAGCCAGGGGCTGTGCGCCATGGCCATGACGCTCACTCCCTTCCGCGATCTGCTCACCTATATCGGCATGAGCCTGACGTTCTTTTCCGTTCTGGCGGTGGCCTCTCTGTTCGTGTTCCGCGCCCGGCGCCCCGGCTGGCAGCGCTTGCGAGCCTTGCAGGCGGGCTATCCGCTGATTCCCGCGCTGTACATCCTGGTGGGCGTGGCGATGATGGTCTTCGGCCTGATCGGCTGGACGGTCGCGTCGCTGGCCGCCTTCGCCACCGTGGGCGCCGGCGCCCTGGTGTACCATTTCGTGGTCCGCCCCACACACCCGTGAGCCCACTAAACGAACGGCCAACCCGCGTCCGCCACTGGGTGATCGTCTTTGCGATCACGCTGGCCATAGTCACCTACGTCGACCGCGTGGCCATCTCGCGCGCCGCTCCGTCCATCATGCACGACCTCGGTCTGGACAAGCGGGCGATGGGCTGGGCCTTGTTCGCCTTCTCATGGGCCTACGCGCTGTTCGAAATCCCCGGCGGTTTCCTGGGCGACCTGCTGGGGCCGCGGCGGGTGCTGGTGCGGGTGGTTCTGTGGTGGTCGTTCTTCACCGCCGCCACCGGGTGGGTGTGGAGCGCGGCGTCGCTGGTGGTCACGCGCGGGCTTTTCGGCGCGGGCGAGGCCGGCTGCTTTCCCAACCTGACCAAGAGCTTCACCACCTGGCTCCCGCAGGAGGAGCGCACGCGGGCGCAGAGCTACACCTGGCTGAGCGCGCGCTGGGGCGGAGCCTTCACCCCGCCGCTGGTGGGCTACGTGATGCGCCGCGTGGGCTGGCGCCACGCCTTCGAGATCTTCGGCTGCCTGGGCGCCGTCTGGGCGGCGGTTTTCTTCTGGTGGTACCGCGACGACCCGCGCGACAACCCGCGGCTCAACGCCGCCGAGAGGGAACTGGTGCGCGAGAGCGCCGCCCTGGCCTCCGGTCACGGCCATGTCCCCTGGGCCAGGATGTTGCGCTCGCGGCAGGTGTGGATGCTGTGCTGGCAGTACTTTTTCCTCAGCTACGGCTGGTGGTTCTACATCACCTGGCTGCCCACGTACCTGGTGGAGGGACGCCACCTGACGATGGGGTTCTCGGAGTGGTTGAGCGTGCTGCCGCTTTTCTTCGGCGGCCTGGGCAATCCGGCGAGCGCGTTTGCGGGTTCGCTGCTGCTGCGCTGGACGGGCAGCGTGACGAAGTCGCGGCGCATCATGGGCTGCGCCGGGTTCATCGGGGCGTCCGGGTTTCTGCTCTACTCCACCACCGTGCACGACCCGCTGTTCGCCATGCTGGCCATGGCCATGGCCAGTTTTTCGAACGACCTGGTGATGCCCGGCGCGTGGGCCGCCGCCATGGACGTGGGCGGCAAATACGCCGGCACGCTGTCCGGCGCCATGAACAGTTGGGGCAACCTGGGCGGCGGGCTGGCGCCGCTGGTGATCGGCTACATCCTGCATTGGAGCCATGGCAACTGGAACCTGGCGCTGTACGTGTCTGCCGCCATTTACTCACTGGGCGTGCTCTGCTGGCTGGCGCTGGACCCGGTGACGCCGCTCGAGGCCAGCCGCCCTGCCGGCCACACTGTGGCCAGTTCTTAGCGTGAATTCGTTTTGGAAACAACAGCTTACAGATGGGGGAATGGCCACACTCTGGCCGCCTCGCGGGTTTGCCGGTTCGAGACCGAGGTAGGAACGGCTCCCCGCAATGGATTCGAAGCGGATGGGCCCCGCGGCAGGCAGCCATGTCTCTGACCGCCACTGCCCGGGCGTGCGGCGTTGGGTTCGGGCTGCAACACGCGGACGGGCTGGAGTCGCCGTGACGTCCGCTATTTCCCGGCGGCCGTCTGGTAGTAGGCAGCGCGCGCACGGACTTCCGCCCCAGGACGGGTAGTCTCCACACGCAACTGGTGCAACCCCTCTCGGGCGGCCGAGGGATCCGGGCGGAATCCCAGCACGTACCGCGTTGGCAGGTCGCTTTCGATGCGCCGGAAGATCCCGGCAAAGTCGTTGCCACTGGGCCGGATGTGCATGCCCCCCGTCTCATCCGCCAGTTTCGAGAATTCGCGTGTGAACAGCGTCCGCACGTCCCCCAGCTTGATGCCGTAGACAACCCTACTGGAAGCCTGCACTTCCTCGATCGTCCGGTCCAGATTGTGCATGCTCCGCGTATCCAGGCCGTCGGAAAGAACGATCGGCGCCTTGGCTTCCTCGAGCGCCCGCAGTTTCAAGCGGGATGCCGCGTGCACGGCATCCCAAATGGCGCTGCGGCCGCGTCGCGAGACCACTCTCTCGCCATCCATTTTGGTGGGACAGGGTTCGCCAAGTTGCTGCCCCGCTGGAGGCGTTCCGTGCCCTTTCGCCATTCGGCGGCCGAGTTCGTGAAGTCCGTCAAGAGCGCGGTGCGATCCGCCACGGACACCAGAAACGCGCGGTCCTCCGGAGGCATGATACGATTCGGGAATTCAGCCACCGCCTGCCGCTCCTTGGGTATCGACCCATGCTCGCTGTAGTTCACATCCACGATGATTCCGACCCTCAGCGGCAAATCCGATTCGCGCCACAGGTGCTGAATTTCGGTGCGAATTCCGTTGTCGAAGAGCCGGAAATCGTCCAGCTTCAGATCCTCCAGCGCCACGCCGCGCCGGTCTGTCACCGTAACCGGAACCGGCGCCAGATCGGTTTCCACCCGGAATGTAGGCTGTTCTTGCGCATACGCTACCCGGAGAAGGAACGCGACGGCCGCGACGCCTCGAAAGCGAAACATGGAAATCCCTCCAACAGGTGTTTCCCCAAATTACCGTGGGAAGTTCAGCAAGGGAGCCCCGGCTGCCGGACCTTCCCGCTGACGACAGGAAACGACAACATCCGTGGACGGGTTCCGGGCGTATACTAAACGAAATCGGAGCCTTGACCTCGGATAGAGTACCAGGCCATTCGGACTGCTTCACCGCCGCATCACGCGGCGCGGCTAGGATTCAGGAGGAAGCCATGGGTGGACGCACCGCCAGCACAGCCTGCCTTTCGTTCCTATGCTGTGCCGCTGTTGTTTCCGCCCACGCGAAGCCGATCGATCCGGTCATCAGGACCGATAGCGGCCTGGTGCAGGGTACGCGCTCCGCCGCTTATCCGAATGTGGTCTTGTTCCTGGGGCTCCCCTATGCCGCTCCACCTGTGGGCGCCTTACGCTGGAAACCGCCACGGCCTGCGGCGCCATGGAACGGCGTGCGAAAAACCGATGAACTAAGCGCTGCCTGCCCCCAAACGGATCGCATGGTCCAGTTCATCCGGAGGGCCATCGCCTCAACCGGTGGGGATCCGTCCAAGGTCAAGCCGTACACCACCAACGAAGACTGCCTCTATCTGAATGTGATGACGCCGTCTGCCGGAGCCGGCGAGCGACGGCCGGTGATGGTCTACTTTCACGGCGGCAGTGGGATCAGCGGGCGGGGCGACGATGGTGGGGCGGCGCTTGCCGCCGCTGGGGCGGTCGTGGTCACACTGAATTACCGGTTGGGTGTCCTGGGGTGGCTCGCTCATCCCGCGCTGACGGCCGAGTCCGCGCAGCACTCATCGGGGAATTATGGCTTGCTGGACCAGATCGCCGCTCTGCAGTGGGTTCATCGGAATGTCGCTCAGTTCGGTGGGGATCCCGACAACATCACGATCTTTGGCCACTCCTCCGGTGGGGAATACGGCGGGTGTCTGATGATTTCGCCGCTGGCGCACGGGCTTTTTCAACGCGCAATCCTACAGAGCGGTGTGCCGCTCGATTTGCACCCCAGTGTTCATCATCCGGGCGGCGAGGTGCCAGCGGCAGAGGAGCTGGGAGTGAAACTCGCCCAAGCGCTGGCGGCTGGGAACGGGCGGGATACGCTGAAGCAACTGCGTTCGATTCCGGCCGATAGACTGGTTGAAGAAGCGCTCCCCTATGACATTGTCGTGGATGGCTGGGTGATTCCCCACCAGCCGCTCGCGATGTTCGCTCATGGGAAGGAGGAAGATGTTCCGGTCATGGTGGGCAGCACGGAACACGAGTACTCGATTTATGCCGTGACGTTTCCGGACCGTTCTTCGGCGGGGTTCCGCGACTGGGTGGACCGCCGCTTTGTTCCGATTGCCGGCGACGTCTTGCGCCTGTATCCAGCGCCATCGCCGGACGACGCAACCGAATGCTTCATTCGGGCGGGAACCGAGTTAACCATGAGCGCTCCTGCTCGCTGGCTGGCGGAGGCGACCTTAAAGAAGAAGAGCAAGGCCTACGTCTACAACTTGACCTGGGCGTTGGGCACCAAGGGAGGCCGGGAATTGGGCGCATTCCACGGGATTGACGTCGCCTTGCTGTTCTGGATGCCCGGTGTCCAGTGGGACAAGAGTGCCGAGGCCATGGCGCAAGTCATGCGCAGTTACTGGATACGGTTCGCGCGAACGGGAGATCCGAACGGTTCGGGTCTCTCAAACTGGCCGGCTTACGGCTTGCCGGCCGCGTCCTATCTGGAGTTGGGAACCGAGACCCGGCGCGCCACCGCATTGCACGACGATGCGTTCCGGCTGATCGACCGGCTTTACCGGGCCCGCCTCGACGCGCTTGCCCCCTGACGATTCACGGGATGCCGACGCGCCGCACGAGATCCGCGAAGCGGGCGTCGGAACGCAGCGGGTCCCACCACTCCTGGGCTCTCAGCAGGACCAGCAGGCAGTCCCTCTGTGCATAGGATTGCTCAAGGCACCTGATCGCCTCGTCGAATTCGCCCAGCCGCGAATGAATCCTGGCCCGGAAGAATGGGCGCTCGCGGAGGGACCCACCGGCAGGCATCCCCATGATGCCCGCACGCAGGGCCCAACGATGATAGCCGGCAGGTCCGCCCTGGTGCAGGGCGCGGCGCGCGGCTTTGGCGCCGGCCGTTATCAGGCCTGCCTTCTCATATTCGGCGATGGCTTCGGCGATTCTGCCTTCCGCTTCGCGGACGCGGCCAAGCACGAAATGAGCGCGAGGGAAAAGAGGATCGAGATCGAGCGCCTGGGATGCGTATTCCACCGCCCGCACGTAGTCGCGGATCCAGTAGCAGAGTTCCCCGGCCTCCGCCCGTACGGACAGGTTGAGAGGATCGAGTTCGATGGCCCGGCGCACTTCGCGCAGAGTTCGCGTGCCGTCCAGTGTGAAAGCCGCAAGGCTGGCACGGCACCAACGAGGCGCCACAGAACTGCTATCCAGCTCCAGAGCGCGTTCGATCGCTCTTTCGGCACCCTGCCAGTCCCAGTCGTGGAAGAGGAGGATCATGCCGAGAGCGGAATGCGCCTCGGCCAGCGTGCTGTCGATCTCCAGCGCTTGCTTCGCTGCCGCCTTCCCTTCGTCAAGAAGGTTGCGCTGGCGGGGGACGGTCAAGTCCGCGCCCAGCGGCACGGCGCGAAACATGCCAGCGAGCGCCAACCCGGAGTGCGCCTCGGCGAACAGCGGATCTTGGTCAATAGCCTGCTCAAAGTAGGCGATTCCCCGGTCGAGATCCGAAGGGTTGAATCTCGCCAGGAAATACCGGGCCCGCAACTCCGACTCATGCGCAGCCGGGTTCACCCGGCGGTGCGCCGCCAGCCGCTCCCGCTCTTCCGGTGTGACGAGCGCCCGGATTTCGGCGGCAATGGACTTCGCCAGGTCGGCATGGAGCGCGAAGACATCTTCGAGCTCCCGGTCATAGGTCTCGGCCCAGAGGTGCTCGTCGGTCGCGGCGCGAATCAATTGCACGCTGACGCGCACCCTTCCCCCGGCCGCCAGCGCCGAACCCTCCACCACGGCATCCACCCCCAACTCCCGCGCGATCTGCGGCAGGCTCCTCCCGGCATGCTTGTAGTGCATCACCGAGGTGCGCGAGATTACCTTGAGCGCGCGTATCCTGGCGAGCTGCGAGATCAAGGTTTCGGTCATGCCGTCGGCAAAGTACTCCTGATGCGGGTCGCCCGAAAGGTTGGCCAGTGGCAGGACGGCCAGCGCGCGAATGGGCGCCGCCGGGTCCTCCAGGCGCTCCACGCTCGGGACAACCTTATAGCCCCGCCCCCGAACCGAGGCCACGTAACGCGGTTCCTCCGCCACATCGCCGAGCGCCTCCCGCAGAAGCCGCACACGCTGCCAGAGAGTGTCGTCGTTGACGAACTCATTCGGCCAGACCGTCTCCAACAATTCCTGGCGTCGAACGGGTTGTGGCGCGCGCCGGATCAGCGCCACCAGTAGCCGGATCAGCGCCACCAGTAGATGGAACGTGAGGGGTGACAGGGCCAGGGTTTCCCGTCCGCGCTTCACGACTCCCGCGCCGGCGTCCACTATTAGATCTCTAAGCCGATAGCGTTCCGTCACCGCCGGCTCACGGGCAGGAGCCGGAGCCGGGCCCCCCGCCGGGGTCTCGCTCCGGTCCTCGGGACCAGACCTGCCGCTTCGGCTGGACGCAGCGCCATCCAGTTCGGGCCGCCCGGGCTTCAGCGAAGATTCAGGCATTCTTCAGGCTGGTTTCATGGACCAGCCGGTCCGATTATCGCAAGCTGTGAATGTCAAGACAAGCATCTCGCGAACGCGAGAAAGGAGATAGAAGCTATGAAAAAGGTTGTTTCTGTAGTGATGTTCGCCGCCAGCCTGCTGGCGGTTTCGGAGGGCGTCCGGGCCCAGGATTGCAGCAGTTTGACGAATTCGGACCTTCGCGGCACTTACACGATGTCCGGCAGCGGCTGGATCGACCTGTCGAAGTTCCTGGCCGGCATCCCGGGGCTGCCGCCCCTGCCGACGGGATTCATCCCCATGTCCTGGGTGGGCGCTCACACCCTCGACGGCATTGGAAGCGGAAGCGGTTGGGTTTCCTTCAATGGCGGCGGGAACCAGATGAGCGCCTCACTGGTTGGCATGAAATACTCGATCAAGCCAGACTGTAGTGCCCAGGTGAGCTTTTCCATGAAGATCAACGAGTTGCCACAAAGCGTTCCTCCCCTCGGGCCGTTCACGCGTCTCGTGGTTCCCGTGTTGAAGCAGGACGGGAGGTGGCCTCCGCCGCTGGAACTCCATTTGATCTGGCAGGGCACCGCGCCTGGCGCTCCGACCAGTCCAGCGATTGATTCCGGAGTAGCGTATCGCATCGCAATGTAGCAATAGCCGGGAGCCCCGGAGGTATCGCTCATGCTGCGCGCTGCTCTGTGGCTGCTCACCGTTCTCGTAGCTGCCGCCCTCTCCGCCCTGCTGTTCTTCTGGCTCCGCGGAGAGCGCGGCAGGCTCCGCCCTTCGACGCGGGAGTTCCTGCGCCAGTCCGGCTTCGGGCTGAATACACTGCACGGGTACGTGTATCTTCGCTGGATCCGGCCCTATATCGGGACGCTGGTCCGCCTCCCGGATCCGCGCACATCGGCTACATTCGCCCGCGGGGCTGGGTGGCTGGCCCAGCACTATCACGGCAAGGTGCTCACCGAGGAGCACGCGCGGGCGATCGTCACGCTGAACCGCGAGATTCCGCTACAGGATCTGGAGCAGATCGTGCCCTTCCCGGTGGCCCGGAATCTGGTACTGAATGGTCCGCCGGACGTGGTGGCGTTCGAGTGCGTGTGCCGCCATGTCCGCACCACCCATTGCCAACCCACCCAGGTGTGCATGGCGGTCGGCAAGCCGTTCACCAATTTCACCCTGGAGCACCACCCCAACGACGCCCGCCGGCTCACACAAGCCGAGGCGCTGGAACTGTTGGAAACCGAGCACCAGCGCGGACACGTGCACTCGGCATGGTTCAAGGACGCCATGCTGGGCCGCTTCTATGCCATCTGCAATTGCTGCCAGTGCTGCTGCGGCGGCATCGAGAAGATGCGGCAAGGCGTGCGGATGATGGCCGGCTCCGGGTACGTGGCCGAGATCGACGCCGCCCTCTGCGCCAACTGCGATACCTGCCTGGAGGCGTGCCCCTTCGGCGCCCTCTCCAGGAACGATGGCGGAATCAGGCGCGACTGGGAGCTATGTATGGGGTGCGGCGTGTGCGAGGTATCATGCGCCGCGGGCGCTATTTCGCTGGCGCGCGACGAACGCAAAGGCGTGCCATTGGACGTCCGGACACTGTAGGCGCGGACTGGAAGGCCCGGCGGAGAGTTCATTGCCGGCTCGACGACGCTCGCCCCCGCCCGTTTCGACAGCCGTCTCCGCTGGGCGCCCGGTGGCGTGGCGCCACCACGCCGCCGGGGCCCCGCGCTCAGTTCACCATGATCGTCGCATTCTGCTGGCTGTTGCTCGCGCCGCCGATGGTGAGCACCACGGACAAGGCTCCGGCGGTGACTGAGTTCGGAATCATCACCTCGACCTGCAGGACGCCTGACAGCAGGCCGGGCGCCGAACCGGCGAACAACACTTCGGCGTTCTGGCCGCCGATCATGGCGGTCACGGGCAGCATCGGCAGGTGAATGAAGTCGCCCTCGACCACGCCGTCCTGGGGCAGCGGGGTTTCCATGCCGTCGCCGGTCGCATAGAACGCGACCACCGAACCGCGTGCCGCCGGGTTATTCGGTCCGTTGAGGGCGCCGTCCTGGTTCAGCGCCACGACTTCCCCCGAACCGGTTTCGGACAGGGTGAAGAGCCCGGGCGCCGAGGCCGCCACCGGAATCGGGAACGCCGGCGTTGCCATGGCGTTGTAACTGACTGCGACGCTGGCGGTGGCCGCTCCGGCAATCTCGTACGGCACCACCACGCCGGTTTGCGAAGCCGACGCAAACAAAATGGGAGCCGGCGCGCCGTTGAAGGTGACGGTGGTGGTGGCGAGAGTGGTCGCCATGCCGCCGGAGACCGGAATCGTTCCCGCCACCGAAGGGGATGGTCCGATGGTCCCGCCGTTGACCAGCACCACTTCCCCAGGCGCGATCGCGGAGGCCGTCAGCCCGCTGGCGCCGTTGCTCAGATTCCACACCGACGGCAAGGGAGCGATGGCGCCGAGCAGGCCGTGTTTCTGCCCCTGGATACCGGCCGTGAAATACAGCGTGTTCGGGTCGCCGCCGTTCTTGCCGTTGCCGAAGATCAGCGCCCACAGCCCCGAATTCGCGATCGGGAGTCCGCGGCTGTCCTGAATCGCGCCGAGCGAACCGCCGGTGGTCAGGTTGAACGCGTTGATGGCGCCGTCCCCGAAATTGCCCACCAGCAGCGCGCCGCCGAACGGTCCGAAGTTGGCGGGCGCGATGGCCACGCCCCACGGCGCGTTCAGCGGGCCGTTCGACACCAGGCGCCGCAACAGGTTTCCGTTGGTGTCAAAGACATCCACCAGCCCATTTCCGGCTCCGAAGGCCGGTGAGTTCTTGCTGGCGTTCTGGGGGGCGTAGGTGACATACATTTTGCCGCCCAGGTTCCAGATGTTATACGGCGCATAGCCGCTCGGCAGGTTCGGATCGGCGAACCCGCCCGCGACCGTCGCGGCATGGAAGCTGGTGTCGAAGACGTCGATCTTCCCCGAGAAAAAATTGGCGGCGTAAAGCATCGGGCCGCCGGGGTTGATGGCCAGGCCGGTGTAGACCGCGCCGGCGGAGGAATTGTCCGCCATGAGGGTCGCCACCGTGCCGCCATTCCACGCGGAGACGGCGCCGTCCTGCGTCGCAAAGATGAAAGACGCCGCCTTGCCATTGGAAAGCACAAAGCCGGTCGAACTGTTCTGCACCTGTCCGGTCGGCCCGGTAAGCGCCTGCTTGGTGGCGCCCGACGGGATGCTCACGACCACGGCCGAGGCTACGCCTGAGCCATTGTAAACCGTCGCCGTCCCGCTGCCCTGATTGGATATCCAGAACGGACTGGTGGCGCTTTCACAAATCGCCCAGGGATTCACCAGATGGGGGTCGGTGTAAGCCGCCATTCCCGGAATGTCGGAAACCAGGTAGCGCTGGAAGAACGCGTTGTTATTGGCCGTACTCTGGGGAAGGGCCGGCAGAGCCCCTCCCGCAAGGAGCAGAAACGTGACGCAACTTACGCGATGAATTCTCTGAGTCATATGGCTGTTGTACTCCCAAGAGGCCCCGATTGTATATCCCACCGTCTCCGATTCGGACGCTTTATTCCAATGCTTTACATAACTTTTACAGAGCCACGGGGGAGGGTCGCTCAAAGTACTTTCAGACACCATTGGAAACGCTGTGTGAAGTATCTAACGGTGTGCAGCCGGCGCGATCGGAGACGATTGTGGCGCGGCCAGGCGCCTGGCTTACTCGAACCTCCGGCGGAAGTCCTCGAACTCGCTGCGCAGTTGGGCCAGGGCGCGTTCCAGTTCGGCGATGCGTTGGCTTTCCGCGCCGCTGCGGGCACCGGGACTCGGCGCGGGCGCAGCGGCCTGGGATTCCGCCGCCGCATCCAGCGGCCCCGAGAGCAGGTGGCCGTGGCGCGGCTCGCGCGACCCGGCCTGCCGCGGAAGCACCTGCACGAAGCCGGCCCCGGCCAGGTGCTGCCAGGTGTTCCGACGGCTTCGAGATCGTCGAACCCGTACATGCGCCCGGTGCGGCCCCGCAATTCGCCCACGGTCTGCGGCCCGCGCAGCATCAGGACGCACATCACCGCGGCTTCGCGGCGTCCCAGGTTGAACTTCCCGGTGAGCCGCCGGGCGTGCGGTGTGGACAACGCCGGAAGATCCGCCGGGTAAAAGCCGAATCCGGCTTCTTCGAGGACAACCTGCCCGGCTATTCTGGAAGAGCGTTGGTTGCCCTACATTGCAGCCGCCCGGCTTACCAGGTGTTCGCGCATCTGGGGTAGCGCCTCATTCCAGCCGGTTGTGTCGATCCTCTCCAGGCGGCGGCAACCGGTCTTGTCCCGGTGGCGCATCCACCCAACGTTGCTGCCTTTGCGGCGATACACGACACCGTCATGTTTGCAAGTTCACAACGCCGCTGACCTCTTTGCCGGCAGTTACACTTATTACTTTGGCTTCGCCCGGCCGTCCTGGCGGACCGTGGGTGGGGCTGACACATTAGCGGCTATTTAACGGCTAGCAAAGGGTATTAACTTACCGTTAAATCATGGCGAAGACGGCGGACCCGTCAAAAAAGGGGGCGATTTCGCGGAGGCGCGCGCCACACAAGAGCGAAAACCGCGCACCGCGCCCGGCAACCCCGTAAGCATGGCGCATAGGATCGGGAGAGCCGCCACAGAGCTCCGGCGCTATCGATAGCAAGAGCGTCCGGACCGTGCTATATTCTAGGCACGGAGGGGACGGGATGCGAGTCTGGAAAGTGTTGCCCCTGCTGTGGGTGATTCCCGCGCAGGCGGCTGTCATCGACGTATTCAGCGGTCTACCGCAGAACGCGGGCGGCGGTTCGCCCGGCCCGCTGGATTTTTCCGGGGACACGTTCGCGGGCAGTTTCCTTTCTCCGGAAATCGATTTCGGCAGTTCCAGCACGACCTGGGATCCTTTGGGTCTGACCTCTAATTACGGCGCCGACATCACGGCCACCATCCAGGTAGCTGCGGCCGGCAGTTACACCTTCAATACCTCTTCCGACGACGGCTCCTTACTGTTCGTCGACGGCCAACTGGTAGTCAATAACAACTACTATCAGGGTTTGACCGAGCGGCAGGGGTCCATTAACCTGAGCGCGGGTACGCACACCATGGAAGTCCAGTACTTTCAGGGCGGGGGCGGTAATGCCCTGATTTCCACGCTGCCGGCCGGCGTCAGCTATCTGCCCGATGCTCCACTCGTCGATACTTCCCCGCACCTCGATGTTTATCAGGATCCGGGGTCCCTCTCCGTTGACGGCAGCGGGGAAGTGCCACCCCCCCTGATCCCTCCGGGGGCAACACTGGTAGGCGAAATTCCGGCGTCCTCCGTGGACTTCGGCCTTCCGAATTCCGACTGGTTTCCCTTTGGGCTGACATCGAACTTCTCCGCCGAAATGAGGGGATACTTCGTTGTCGCCACCGATGGCTCTTACACGTTCAGCACCGGCTCGGATGACGGCTCGTATCTTTTCATCGACGGCCAGATGGTGGTGAACAATGGCTATTACCAAGGCTATACCGTGCGCCAGGGGACCGTCACACTGAGTGCTGGCCCGCACCTTTTCGACTTGCAGTATTTTCAGGGTGGAGGCGGCGCGGCCCTTACCATGGGGGTTCCCGCTGGCGTCACCGTCGACCCGCTGCCGGAGCCCGCTACCGGGGTTCCCCTCGCGGCCGTCTTCGGAGTGGCGGCAATCGCGGCCTTTCGGCGCCGGAACTTGCGGACCTGCCGTTAGCTAACCGCCATTTTGGAATGTAACCCGGCCTTGGCAGCAGTCGATGTTTTTCGGCCAGGCAGGATTCGTCATATTGCGCGGCTGCGAGGGTGGCCAGGCGTGCCGGGGTTTCGCGATGGTTCCAGGGCATCCACTCCGGCGCCGGCAGGCGACTTGTAGAAGAACGCGTTCATACGGATCGGAATTGCCTTCTTTACTCGAATCTTCGGCGGAAATCCTCGAACTCGCTGCGCAGTTGGGCCAAGGCGCGTTCCAGTTCGGCGATGCGTTCGCTTTCCGCGCCGCCGCGGGCAGCGGGGCTCGGCGCGGGCGCCGCGGCCTCGGCTTCCGCCGCCGCATCCAGCGGCCCCGAGAGCAGGTGGCCGTGGCGCGGCTCGCGCGAACCCGCCTGCCGCGGAAGCAATTGCGCGAAACCGGCCTCGGCCAGGTGCTGCAAGGTGTTCTCGACGGCTTCTAGATCGTCGAAGGCGTACATGCGCCCGGTACGGCCCCTCAGTTCGCCCACGGTCTGCGGCCCGCGCAGCATCAGGACGCACATCACCGCGGCTTCGCGGCGTCCCAGGTTGAACTTCTCGGTGAACCGCTGGGCGTGCTTGGGGACGCGGCTGTCCCCGCTGATGCGCACTGCCAGGCCTGCCGCGCGCAGGCCCGCCAGGGCTTCTTCCACCGTGTCCTCGCCATACGACACCACCGGGTCGCGGTTGGATTTCTGATTGCACGCGTTCACCAGTGCGTTGAGCGACAGGGGATAGTATTCCGGGGTGGTGATTTCCTTTTCCATGAGGGCGCCGAGCGCGCGCACCGCGGCCGCATCCAGTTGCCAGTCCATGCTTCCAGTGTAAGTTAGACGGCCGTGGGCGGGAGCTAATCCCGATCGCGCGCCGTCCACCTCAGAATCAGCGCCACAATCAGCCCCATCGGCAGGCTTGCGGCCAGGAACCACCGCGCCTGCGGAATCCCCGCCAGGAACATCGCCACCACGCCCAGGGTGAAGATCAGTCCCGCCGCGTTCCCGCTGACATTGATTTTGCTGAGATTCGCGTCGGGGGTCTTCGCGTCCTCTTCGTGCGATGGCTTCGACGGGTCCGGCATCCGAGGGTGCGCCCCCACCTCAGAGTACTACTTTTGGAATCCCGCCGGCAGGGTTGGAGATGGGCCCTAACCCTTTGCCGGCAGTCCCGACATGCCCGAAACCCCCGCGCGCATGGCGCGGCGAACGAAGGACTGGTCGAACGACGCAAACGCCGCGCCGGGCGGGCGGCTGGTCACGTGCATCGCGTCAGCGAACTCGATGCCGTGGGCGGTAAGGGCAAGCGCCGCCGCCACGGCCGGTTCGTCCTCGGCACGCACGTTCTCAAGGCCGAGCAATTTCATGAATGCGTCGCGAATGGCGCTCTCCTCAAACCCGTACAGGCTTCGAAGCACCCAGCCGGTTTCCAGCAGCACCGTCTTCGCGATCCAGATTGGCCCGGCCGCGAACAGGCGGCGTGCGGCAGCCTCTTGCCCGGGGTTGTCGCCGGTCAGCAACCGGACCAGGACGTTAGTATCGACCGCGGTCATGTCGCCGGTTCACCTCGCGTCCAACGGCAGCGCGCATCTGGGCGGGCGTTTTCGACTTGCGGCCGGAGCGCAAACAGCCCGCGACCTCGTCGAGGCAGGCGGCGGGGAAACGCCCGGCTGGACGGAGGAGAACCCCGTCGCCAGTCTCCTCGACCGTGAACTCCGTGCCCGGTCCCCAGGCGCGAGAAATCCGTATCGCCGTGGGCAGGACGATCTGACCCTTGGTGGAAAGCCGGGTGGTCCGCATCGGTAAGACTCCAGTAAGATTATCGCACAAATCGGGCCGCGGCCGGTTCTGCGCTGGCGCCCCGCCGATGAAAACGCCCGGAGCGGCCTCTTTCGGGGTGGCTCCGGGCGTTGCCAGTACTGGGTTGGCGAAAAGCTACTTGCTCTCGATCCGCATGCCGTAGAAGCTGCGGTACACGAACACGGCCGAGATTACGAAGAACACCGCGGCCAGCACGGTGGTCAGCGTGGCGCCCTCGTTGTTCGGGCCGGTGATGCTCACCGCCAACTGCACGGCCAGCAGGCCGAACAAGGTGGTGAACTTGATGATCGGGTTGAGCGCCACGGAGCAGGTGTCCTTGAACGGATCGCCCACCGTGTCGCCCACCACGCAGGCGTCGTGCAGCGGAGTGCCCTTGGCGCGCAACTCGGTCTCGACCACCTTTTTGGCGTTATCCCAGGCGCCGCCGGCGTTGGCCATGAAGAGGGCCTGGTACAGGCCGAAGAGCGCGATGGAGATCAGGTAACCCACAAAGAAGAACGGCTCCAGGAACGCGAACGAGAGCGTGGCGAAAAAGACCACCAAAAAGATGTTCAACATGCCTTTCTGCGCGTACTGCGTGCAGATCTCCACCACCTTCTTGGAATCCGCCACGGATGCCTTCTCGGCGCTTTCCAGCTTGATGTTCCGCTTGATGAATTCGACCGCGCGGTAGGCGCCCGTGGTGACGGCCTGCGCGCTGGCTCCGGTGAACCAGTAGATCACCGCGCCGCCGGCGATAATGCCCAGCAGGAAGGGCGCGTGCATGAGCGAAATCAACCTCATGTACTTGTCCTCCAGACCGTGCGTGAGCATCACGATGGTGGAGAAGATCATGGTGGTGGCGCCCACCACGGCGGTGCCGATCAGCACCGGCTTGGAGGTTGCCTTGAAAGTGTTCCCCGCCCCGTCGTTTTCTTCCAGGTTTTCCTTGGCTTTCTCGAAATCCGGCTTGAAGCCGAACTCCTTCTGGATGGAGTCTTCGATGCCGGGGAGCGTTTCGATCATGGAGAGTTCGTAGACCGATTGCGCGTTGTCGGTGACCGGGCCGTAGCTGTCCACGGCGATGGTGACCGGGCCCATGCCGAGGAAGCCAAACGCCACCAGGCCGAAGGCGAACACAGCCGGCGCCAGCATCAGCGGGTCTTGCACCCGGAACATGGTGCTCATGTAATAGCCGATGCTCATGAGAGTGAGCATCGTGAATCCCAGCCAGTAGGCGCTGAAGTTGCCGGCGACAAAACCGCTGAGGATGTTCAGCGACGCGCCGCCTTCGCGCGAGCTGGTGACGATCTCGCGCACGTGCCGCGAGTTGGTGGACGTGAAGACCTTGACGAACTCGGGGATGAGCGCGCCGGCGAGGGTGCCGCAACTGATCACCGTGGCCAGCTTCCACCACATTGAGGTGTCGCCGCCCAGGCTCGGAATCATGAACGCGCTGACGATGTAGGTGAGCACGATGGAGAGAATCGAGGTGAGCCACACCAGGGTGGTGAGCGGGGTTTCGAAGTTGAACTTGGGCAGGCTGGCGAAGCGGGCCTTGGCTATGGCGCCGTTGATGAAATAGCCCACCGCCGAGGAAATCACCATCATCACGCGCATGGAGAAGATCCACACCAGAAGCTGAACCTTGACGGTCGGGCTGGCAACCGCCAGCAGGATGAAAGTGATCAGCGCCACGCCGGTGACGCCGTAAGTCTCGAAACCGTCGGCCGAGGGGCCGACCGAATCGCCCGCGTTGTCGCCCGTGCAATCGGCGATCACGCCCGGGTTGCGCGCGTCGTCTTCCTTGATCTTGAACACGATCTTCATCAGGTCGCTGCCGATGTCGGCGATCTTGGTGAAGATGCCGCCGGCCACGCGCAGAGCCGCCGCGCCGAGGGATTCGCCGATGGCGAAGCCGATGAAGCACGGACCCGCCAGGTCGCCCGGAATGAACAGCAGGATGAAGAGCATGATCAGCAGTTCCACCGAAACCAGCAGCATGCCGATGCTCATGCCCGCCTGCAACGGGATTTCGTAGCAGGGGAACGCCTTGCCCTTGAGGGCCGCGAACGACGTTCGCGAGTTGGCGAACGTGTTCACGCGCATCCCGAAGGCCGCCACGGCGAAACTGCCCGAGATGCCGACCACGCTGAACAGCAGAATGATGGCAACCTTAAACGCTTCCATGTGCTGCAGGAATCCGAAGTAGAAAACGATAATGACCGCGATAAAGCACTCCAGCAGCGCCAGGAACTTGCCCTGGGTGGCCAGGTAGGTCTTGCACGTTTCGTAAATCAGCTCGGAGACTTCCAGCATGCAGGCATGCACCGGCATCTTGCGCAGGCGCGTGAAGATGACCAGTCCGAAGAGCAGCCCGAGGGCGCTCACCACCAGGCCGCCCATCAGCAGGGTGCTGCCGGGGATATTGCCCAGAAAAAGAACCTTGCCGAGGTCGGGAAGCTTCAGGTTGGCTTCGCCCCCCGCTTCAGCCGCCATCAGCGGCGTGCCAACCGCCGCCAGAAGCAGCATCGTGAATAGAACCCGCAGAACGCCTGCGGTTCGCGTAGTGGCGCCCGGGGAGCGGCTAATGAGCCGTCCGGCGCCGTGAGTGCTCGAATCGGAGCGCATCGATAGTAGTCCTCCAAATTTCCGGGAATTAGCGGTCCCTCAACGAGCCTTTCCTGCTCGCCGGGGGCCGAGACTGGGACGAGTGACTCGCAGACAACCGAAAGTTCATTATAAAAGATGTGTGCGTCGGAATCCAAATGCCCCGGGCGAAGCGGGATACCCCTTGGGGAATACTACTCGCGGCAAATCCCGCGCTCGCTGCGGCGGATGAAGCTCACCAGGTGGAGCGTTTCGGGAGTCGGAATTTCGGTTTCGATGCGCGCCAGCGCGTCCGTGAGCTTGAGGCCCGAGCGGTACAGAATCCGGTACGCCGTCTTCAATACGGCGACGTCCGAAGCCTGGTACCCCGCGCGCCGCAGCCCCACCACGTTCAGCCCCCTGGCCGCCACGTAGCCGCCGGCGCACAGCAGGAACGGCGGCACGTCGCTGTTGACGCGCGTCATGCCCGCGATCATCGCCAGCCGCCCGACCCTGGAATATTGGTGCACCGCCACGCCGCCCGAAATGAAAGCCTGATCCTCCACCTCGACGTATCCCGCCAGCAGCACGCAACTGGCGATCACCGTGCGGCTCCCCACGCGGCAATTGTGGGCGATGTGGCCCGAGGTCATGATATAGTTCTCGTCGCCGATTTCCGTCGTCGATTCCGGCGCCGTGCCGCGCGAGATAGTGTAATGTTCGCGGATGACGTTGCCGTTGCCGATCCGCAGGTAGCTGCGTTCGCCGGTGAACGCCTTGTCCAGCGGATCGGTGCCCAGCACCGTCCCCGCGGAGATGCGGTTGCGTTCGCCCAGGGTGGTCCAGCGCTTGATATACACGTAGGGTTCGAGCCGGCATTCCGCGCCCATGGAGACGTCGCTTTCGATTACGCAGAAATCCCCGATGCGGCATCCCGGCCCCACCGATGCCTCGGGGTGGACGCGGGCGGTGGGCGCCACGGCAGCACTAGGATCGACAGGCATGAAACTGTATGATAAGCGACCGCGGCCCGCCCCGGTTCACCCGGGCGGACACGGCGCCACCGCTTCCACCTCCGGCCGGATGGCCACCACCACTCCGCTGCGCTCTCCGCGATAGACCACCTTCAGACCGTGGGCTTCGATGAATTCCCGGTCGTCCGGGCCATAGAGCACGAATATCGGGCGTTCCGGGTTGTAGCGCTCCGCCAACTCCGGTTCATTGAGCCGGGCGCTTCCGTACAGGTTGCGGTAGAAGTTCAGCGCAGCCACGTAACGCCAGTTGGCGGCAACGTCCGCCACGCGGTACGTGCGGCTGTAGTAGGCCACGGTGAAGTAGGCGGCGCGGGCGTCGGCGTCGAACTTCCAGTCCTTAAAGTACGTCAATCGCAGGCAGCACGCGAAATAGCACGCCAGCACCACCAGCATGGCGGTGGCGGCGCGGCGGGAGGCTTGCGCCATGCGCGAGACCCCCGGAAGCCCCGCCGCCGCGCCCACTGCCAGGGTGGCCAGCGGAACGAAAAACAGCGCGGTCCGGCCCATGGGCAGCGGGATGCGCCACCAGCGGTGCATCGCCCAATGCGCCCCCAGAGCGGCCGCTAGCACCGCCAGCAGGAAGAGCGGCGCCGGCGCCGCCCTCCGTAACTCTCCGGATTCGCTGGTGCGCCGTCCGGCCACGGCGGCCGCCACGTGCCACAGCACGGCGGCGCCCAGCAGGGGCGGGATCAGGTGGCGCCAGCGGTCCAGAAACCCAACCAGATACGGGTTGAGCAGGAACCGATTGGGTTCGTAGAACGAATCGCGAACCACGCTGCGGAGCGTATCGAGCACCGACTGCGAACCGAACCAAAGCTCTCCGCCGGGCCAGTTCAGCAAGGCGGGCGCGGCGAAGAACAGCGCGGCCCCTAGAGCCGGAGCGCCGCAGGCGGCCACCAGCCGGACGGCCTGCCGGGCCCCGCGCCCGCGCGGACGGCCGTAGAGAGCCCACAGGCAAATCATGGCCGCCGCGCAGGCGTCCACCAGGCCGAACGAAAAACTGGCGGCGAACGACAGCCCCAGGCACAGCGACGCGGCCATCCAGCTCCGTTCCGGAGAACCGCCCTCGTCCGGCGCCTTCAAATGCCGCACGGTGGCGATGGCGACCGCCGCCAGCAGAAACCCGAGCGCCAGGCTGTATCCCCGGGCGGCAACCAGAAAGTCGAGCACGAACGGGTTGCCCGCCAGGCAGGCGAACAGCGCCAGGCGCTCCACCGGCCTGCCCGCAACCGCCCGCACCAGAACCACGGCGCTGCCCAGGTAGATGGCCGCGCCCAGCAAAGCCGGAGCCCTCAGCGTCAGGTGGCTGACGCCGAACAGCGCCACCGCCAGCCGCATCAGCATGGAATTCAACACGTGGTTATTGGCCGCCGGAGTCCAGTGAGCCGGCCAGGGACGCGCCACGAACGCCCAGTAGGTATGGGCCTCGTCGATGGTGATGGATTGCACCGCCGCCCGGGCAGTCTCCCAAAGCCAGACGGAGAGCGCCGCGCAGTAGAGCCAGGCGGGGCGGCCGGGTCCGGATGTGGGTGCATGGAGCGGCGCCACGGGCATGAACTTGTATGATAGATGAATGAAGTCCGGCCGGCGGAGTTCGCGCGCGCCCATTCCCGCAACCCCGCGGCCGCGCCGCGCGTCTTTGAAACTGATGCTGTCCCGTCATCTTCGCCTCAAGTCCCTGTGCGCTTTGCTGTGCCTGGCGGTGGCACCTCTGGGCGCCCAGCAGAATCGCATTCCAGCCGGGTTCGACCCCCGCCAGACGGTGGTTCTGACAGGCCGCGTGCATGCCAGCGCCACGCCCTCGGCCGACCGGGGCGCGGTGGAGGATTCCTTCGCCATGCCCGGTGTGATGCTGGTGTTCAAGCCGTCCTCCACCCAGCAGGCGGCGCTCGACCAGTTGCTGGCCCAACAACAGGACCCGGCCTCGCCGAATTACCATCAGTGGCTCACCCCCGAACAGTTCGCCGAGCGTTTCGGCCTCAGCCCCAGCGACCTTGAGCGGGTCCGCACCTGGGCCCAGGCGCAGGGTTTCACCATCGGCGGCACGGCCCGCAGCCGCACCTGGATCTCGCTCAACGGCACCGCCGGGCAGGCTCGGGCTGCCTTCGGAACCCCCATCCACCGCTACCTCGTCGACGGGGAGATGCACTACGCCAATTCGGCCGACCCGCTGCTTCCCTCCGCCCTGGCTGGTGTAGTGGGCAGCATTCGCGGTTTGCACGACTTCCGCCTCAAGCCGCACCTCCGCCGGCCACTTCCGGAGTACGACTCGGGCGGCGCGCATTACATCGCGCCCGGCGACTTATACACCATCTACGACATCAACCCGCTCTACGCCGCCGGCATCGACGGCACCGGCCAGAAGATAGCCGTCGTGGGCCAGACCACCATCAATACATCGGACATCTCGACCTTCCGCGGCAATTTCAAACTGCCGGCCATGAACCTCACGCAGCAAAGATTCGGCCAAAGCCCGGGGCTCAGTTCCGGCGACCAGATGGAAGCCGATCTCGATATCGAGTGGGCCGGGGCGGTGGCCCGCAACGCCCAGATCGTCTACGTGTACTCCTCCGACGTGATGAACTCCGTCCTTTTCGCCATCGATAATAACGTGGCGCCGGTCGTATCCATGAGCTACGGCCTGTGCGAGCCCATGGACCTGGTGGATTTGCCGAGCCTGCGTTCGCTGGCGCAGCAGGCCAATGCCGAGGGGATGACCTGGGTCAATGCCGCGGGCGACAACGGCGCGGCGGATTGCGAAGTCACCGGCAGCGACCCGGCCCAGACGGGTCTGGCGGTGGACGAGCCGGCCAGCATTCCCGAGGTCACCGCCATGGGCGGCAGCATGTTCAACGAAGGGCGCGGCAATTACTGGAACGCGACCAACGGCGCCTACGGCGGTTCCGCGACCGGCTACATCCCCGAAATGGCCTGGAACGAAACTTCCGTGACCTACGGGCTGCTGGCGACCGGCGGCGGCGCGAGCGTCTACTTCCCTCAGCCTTCCTGGCAGACCGGTCCGGGTGTCCCCAGCGACGGCTTCCGCCACGTGCCCGACCTGGCGTTCAACTCCGGCGCGCTGCACGATGCCACCTACATCTACTCCGGCGGCAGCGCCGGCGGCGTGGGAGGCACGTCGGTGGCCACCCCGATCATGGCCGGAGTCGTGGCTCTGCTCAACCAGTATCTGATGGCACACAATGTGCTGAGCCAGCCCGGGCTGGCCAACATTAATCCCACGCTGTACCGGATGGCGCAGAACTCGCCCCAGGCGTTTCACGACATCGCCTTCGGCAATAACATCGTCCCCTGCGTGCTGGGTTCGCCGAATTGCAGCACCGGCTCCATGGGATACAGCGCCGCCGCGGGATACGACATGACCACCGGCCTGGGCTCCCTCGACGTGAACAATTTCGTTACCAGTTGGACCGGCAGCCCGGCGGTTTCCGCGGCAGTGGCCGTGTCCATCGACCAGAACCCCGTCTTCCAGCGGGCGCCCGACGCCAACGGCAACAGTTGGGTTTTCACCCTGACTCTCACCGAGGAAGCCGGCATCGGCGCCACGCTCACCGGGTTCACCATCAATGGCGCCGGTTACCCCTTCGGCTCGTCCGCCATCCCCGCCAACGGGTCCATCTCGTCCACCATCGGACTCGCCTCGCTGGCCGTTCCCACCACCGTGACCTTCGTCTTCAGCGGCGTGGACGCCACCGGCCGGCCCTGGACCGTGCCGTTTGCGGCGCCCTTCGCCGGGCCGCAAACCCAGTTGAGCGTGGGCGGCGTGGCCAACGCGGCTTCCTACCAACAGGCCTACGCGCCGGGGATGCTGGTGGCCGTCTTTGGCGCCGCCCTGGCCGATTTTGCGCAAGCCGCCGAGACCATCCCCCTGCCGCAATACCTGGCCGGTTTCCAGGCCTACGTCGGCACTATTAGCGCCTGCCCGGGGGAGTGGTGCCCGGCGCCGCTGTGGTACGTTTCTCCGGGGCAGGTGAACATTCAGATTCCGTATGAGGCCCCTACTTCCGGCACCGTGACCCTCAACGTCAGCAATCCCTGGAACTCGAACGGCGTCAACTTCAACCTCCGGATGAGCCCGGCGGCCCCGGGAATCTTCACCGACGCCAACGGCAACCTGAATCCGTATTCCACCGGCGCCCGCGGCCAGGAAGTGGTGCTGTACATCACCGGAGAGGGCAAGGTCACGCCCTCGCTGGCCGATGGCGCGACCCCGGCGCCGCGCGCCACGACGCCCAAGCCCACCCTGGCGGTCAGCCTCACCGTGGGAGGCGTGCCGATCACACAAAGTCAATTGCAATACATCGGCATCCCCAGCGGCTTCGTGGGTGTAACGCAAATCAATTTCACCATCCCCGCCAATGCCCCGCTGGGCAAGCAGGCGGTGGTGGTCACGGTGGGGACGGCATCCAGCCCTCCGGCGTACATCACCATCACGAACTAGATCCGCCACCGCCTCATCCCGCCCCCCCCGGTCCGGCGCGCCGTGCTAAAACGTTAATCGGAAGGGAGAACGGCATGCGATTTCTGGGGTTGGGTGTGCTGTTGCTGGCTGCCGTACCGGCCTTCGCCGATACCGCGGCCGGGTTGGCGGCCTTCAAGCTGAAGAACTACGAGTTGGCCTGGCGGGAATGGAAGGCGTCGGCCGACGAAGGAGTCGCCGAGGCGCAGTTCGACTTGGGCGTGCTGTACGCACAAGGGCTGGGCGTTCGGCGCGATCTTACCGAAGCGACCAACTGGTACCGCAAAGCCGCCGAGCAGGGCAATGCGGAAGCCGAGTTTGCCCTCGGACAGATGTTCTCGCGAGGCTGGGGCGTTCCCCGCGATGAAGCCGACGCCCTCCGCTGGTTCCAGATGGCCAACGCGGTGGACTCCGACGGCCCTCCCACCGACTGGTCGCTGGTGGAAGGCTACGGCATGCCGAAGGACCTCAAGGAAGCCGCCTACTGGTACCAGCGCGCGGCCGATAAGGGCCATCCCCAGGCGCAATACAACCTGGGCCGTTTGTATGCCGCGGGCAGCGGCGTGAAGCGCGACCAGGAGCAGGCCGCGCTGTGGATGAGCGCGTCGGCAACCCAGGGCTTTGCGCCCGCCATGGCCGATCTGGGAGCGCGCTACGCTTCCGCGAGCGGCGTCCCCAAGGACGAAAAGCTGGCGTATCTCTGGCTGACCCTGGCCTTTCTCCACGGCGACCGGAGCGCCGAGAAACTGCGCGCCGCCGAAGCGGCCAAGCTGCCCGCCGCCGAAGTTGCCGCGCAGGACCGGGCGGCGCAGAACTGGAAACCGAGGATGACGGCGAAGCCCAAGCCGTAGCGTTGGCGGGCATGCTTCAGTTCCCATTTCCGGGTTTGGTCCCGCCGCGCCAGTGCCGGCGCCGCGTTCGCCTGGTGGCCACGGCATTCGCAGCCTGGCTGGCCGCCTCCGTCGCGGCCCCCGGCCAGGGCCCCGATCCCGGCGCCGTGCTGGAGCAGGCGCGCGCCCGCCTGCGCGCGGTGGCCCGCGGCCTCGACAACTACGTCTGTGTGGAAACCCTGGACCGCGGCTACTATGGGCGCGTGGCGGCCGGCGGCGAGACGCCATCCGGCGGCTGGCAGCTCGAATCCACCGATCGCGCTCGGCTCGAGGTGACCGTGTCCCGGGGACGCGAGCTGCACTCCTGGCCCGGCGCTACGCGGTTCGACTCGCGCGACGTGGATGAACTCATCCGCGATGGCCCGGTCTCAACCGGCGCTTTCGGCGCGTATCTCGCCGGCGTGTTCGACAACCCGTCGATCGCGTTCCAGTTCAACGGCGAGCGGAGCGCCCACGGCAAAACCGCGTTCGAGTATGGTTACCGCGTGCCGGTTGGCGCCAGCCGCTTCCAGATCAAGGTGGGAACGGCGTGGCGCGCGGCGGCTTACGAAGGCGAATTCCGGATCGATCCGCAATCGCTCGACCTGGAGCAAATGACCGTCCGCACCAGCCAGTTGCCGCCCGGCGCCGCTTTCCTCCAGGCCGGCGCCACCCTGGACTACCAGCATGTCAGGATCGGCGCCGGCGACGTTCTGCTGCCGCGCCAGAGCCAGTTGGAGATCCTGCTCCCGGGCGGGCGCGAGACCCGCAACACCGTGGCTTTCTCGAGCTGCCGCGAGTACCGGGCCGAATCGGAAATCGTCTACGACGCGCCGCCCGAAACCGAAAGCGCCGCCGTGCCGCGCGCCGGCCGGGGCCGTGTGGCGCTGCCCATCGGCCTGCCGGTCACGCTGGCGCTGGCAGCCCCCATCGATACCGCCGCCGCCGCCGCGGGCGACCCGGTGGAAGCCAAAGTCGTCAAGCCGGTTCGCCGCCCGGAGTCGAAGGAGGACCTGATCCCGGCGGGAGCGGTGGCGCGCGGGCGCATCCGCCGCGTGGAACACCACCTCTTGCCAACCCCGTATTTTCTGATCGCCATGTCCTTCAACCGGGTGGAGATACAGGGAGTCATATTCCCCTTCGTGGCCCGCAGCGAACCGGATGCGGACCGCGCCAGGGAGTTGGGCGTCAACCTGGCGGTGCGCGAGAGCGGAGTCTGGTCCTGGGGCGTCGGCACCTTCCTGTTTCCCACCGGCAAAAGCCGCATGGCGATTCCGGCCGGTTCCGAATCCCAGTGGTTCACGCTGGCCACCGGCGGCCGTTGAGAGAGCGCACTGAAGTTTTTCGCGCGCCCAACCGATAGATTCAATGCGAGGGCGCGCCAGGGAATTCGGGCGCGATCGAATATGACAATCGGCAGGAAACTCGAGATCGGCGTGGGGTTGGCGCTGGCGTCGACGGTCGCCATCGGCATCGCGTGGCTGGGGCGTCTCGGCAGTCTGGACATGGATCGTCAGAGTGCCGCGGAAATGGCCGCACGGAGGCTGCGGATCGCCGCAGAAATGGACTCGGCGGGGTCGGGCATGCTGGCGGCCATGCGGGGCATGGTCCTCTTTGCCGCGGCCGGGGAGCCGTCGCAGGCCGCGTTATGCAAACAGGAGTTCGACTCGGCGGCCGGCAGGTGGTGGAAGTCGGCCGGCGATCTCCGCCCGCTACTCCTTCAGGATAGCGAGCGGCGTCTGGTTGACCAGATGCAGGACCGGCTGACGGCGTGGCGATCCGCGATCGCCGAACTGGAACGGGCGGCCGCCCGGGGCGATTCCGACGCGGCGCTGAAGATCGCCTCCGGCAAGGGCTACGCAATCTATCGGGCGAACGCTCGCGACACGGCTCGTTTCCGACAGATCCAGGACGCGGCCCCGGACGCTCAGCGGGCCGGCGCCGCTTCCGTGATTCGCGCTGACTGGTGGACGGATCTTGGGGCGTTGGTCATGGCCGCCGGCGCCGGGCTGCTGGCGTTTTTCTTCGCGCGCCGCAACGGCCGGATCCCGCAGCGCGCCTGGGAGCAGGCGGCCTCGTCCGCCGAAGCTGCCGCGCCGGTGGCGGGAACCGCCTCACCCATCGAAGTTGCCGTACCGCAGGCGGGAACCGCCCAGCCCATCGACGAAACCGCTTTCCGGACGGATCTCCTCTCGCTCAACGCCGCCCTGGAAGCGGCTCGATCCGGAGAGCCGGCCAGGGGGCTTCCGGTTACCGCCGATGAGGCCGTGAATCTGGTGCGGCGGTCCGCTCCAGTGGACAAGACTACCGGTCCGGCGCCCGATACCACCGGCGGCGGGTATCGCAACGCGTCCCAAGAACCGGACTGATGCTATCCACCCACGGCGAGCCGGCCGAGTGGCTCCGCGATCCCATGCGGCCGCGCCCTCAGTCCCGCCGCCCGAACAGCTTGCTCTGGCTCCGGACCACTCCTCGGTTCCGAATCTCTCGTGCCTTCCCTCCCGGGCACTCCGGATGCCGGCAGCTCTACCGCATTCAAGCAACTGGAACTGGCCGGGTGGAAGCGGGGAACGGGGCGCTGGCGCCGTGTTCCGCGGCCGCGGGCACCGTCCGGCTGCGCCCAGTTGCCTGCCGCGGCGCAACGGACGCTACGCCACTTCGAGCAAGCTGATCTCGGGTTCCACCAGGTCGATGCCCAACCCGGGCGCTTGCGGCACGGCGTAGCAACCCCGGCGGAAAATGAGCGGCGTGCGGGAGAACTCGTTGGCGGTCTCCACCAGCCCGGGAGTATGCGGCATCAGGCTGCAGTTGGGCGCGGCGGCGGCGAAGTGCAAGGTGGCGTACAGCAGCGGACCCAACGCCGGCGTGAGGTGCGGCGAGACCTCCATCCCGGCCCGTCCGGCGGCCCGCGCGATGCGCAGAGCTTCGGTGATGCCGCACCGTCCCAGGTCCGGCTGCACAATGCGCATGGCGGACGCGCGGAAAAACGGCGCCAGTTCGAAATGCGTCCGGTACGCCTCGCCCAGCGCCAAGGGCGTGCGGATGCGGGCCGCCAGGGCCGCGTGCTGCCGGGCATCCTCGGGCGCGAACGGCGACTCGAGCCACAGCGCCCGCCGCCGGTCGAGTTCCTTGCCGAAGCAGACGGCGCGCGCCGGATCGAGACGCCACTGCGCATCCACCGCGATGTTCTCGCCGCCGCAGATCCCGGCAAGCGCGTCGTACTCTTCCAACAGCGCCCGCTCGCTTCCCTCGTAGAACAGCTTGAAGCGGGTCGATCCGGCGTCGTGAAAGAGACGGGCGTTGCCGAGCCGGTCGGCGCCGGTCCCGCCGGGAAGGTAGTTGACGTAGCTCTCCACCGAATCCCTGGCCGCCTCGCCGGCGATGAGCACGGCGATGGGCGTGTCCAGAATCTTCCCGGCCAGGTCCCAGAGGGCGATGTCGAGGGCGCCGATGGCGTCGAGCATGAAGCCGCCGGTTTGCCCGCAGACCCGCATCTGGTTGTACATGCCGTCCCACAACGATTCGATTTCGATCCCGGCTCCGGCGAATTCCTGCCCTTCGAGAAACGGCTTCAAGATGGAGCGGATGATGGCGCCGGCTACTTCGGGCGCCGAGAGAGCCTGCGATTCACCCCAGCCCGTGAGGCCCCTATCGGTGGTAACGCGCGCCAGCAGGCCGTGCAGCGCTTCGCCGGGAAGAGGAGGACAGACCTGGCGAGTGGGGAAGTCCGCCATTCTCTCGGCGCCTCCCCAGTCACGCGGAATCCGAATGATGCGCGCTTCTACCCCCGTAATTCTCATCGCAGTCCTCTTTCCCTCAATTGAAGCACCTTTTGGATGGCCACGCGGGGCTGCGCCGGCAGCGACGGAGATGCCGCGCAGTCGCGGATTCTATATGCTTAGAAAGGACCACTCGATCTCATGGCGGCTCGTGGATGGCAGACCTCCGGCACTGGCTGGTTGACGCGGCGTGGCCGCGCGGCGGCGTTCGCTGGGGCCGCGCTGTTTGTGGCGTCCGCCGCGCAGCAGCAGACCGCGCCGGCGCCGCCACCTGCGCAGACTCCGGCCCCCAACCAGAACGCGGCGGAGACGGCGACCAGCGAAAGCGCCGCCAGCTTTCGCACGCACGTGAATCTGGTGATGGTCCCGGTAGTGGTCCGCGACAAGAAGGGCAAGACCGTTGGCAACCTAAGCAGGCAGGATTTCCAGCTCTTCGACCGGGGCAAGCCGCAGGAGATCACCCGCTTTTCGGTGGAGAAGACCGGCGAGAAGCCCAAGGACGCCGCGCCCGCGCCCGAACCCCAGCCCGGCGAGGCGGCGGGAGAACCCGGCAAGCCGATCGTGGCCCCGGACAGGTTCATCGCCTACCTGTTCGACGACATTCACATCGCCTTCGGCGACATGGTGCGGATTCGCGACGCGGCCCGCCGCCACATGGACGCCCTCAGCCCGCGGGACCGCGCCGGCGTGTATACCACCTCGGGCCAGGTGGTTCAGGAATTCACCGACGACCGCGAGAAGCTGCACCAGGCGCTGGCGCGGCTGATGCCCCGGCCGGTCGCCCGCGACTTGGGGCGGCCGTGTCCGAACATCGACTACTACATGGCGGACATGATCGAGAACAAGAACATGAGCGACGCCAAGGCGGGGGCCGTCGCCGATACCATCGTGTGTGCCAACCTCTCTGGCCCGGACGCGGCGCAGACGGCCGCCATGATGGTGGACTCGGCGGCGCGGACGGCGTTCACCAACGGCGCCCAGGAGACCAGGATCGCGCTGTACACGCTGCGGGACATGGTGCGGCGCATGGCCACGGCGCCCGGGCGCCGGATCATCCTGCTGCTGTCGCCGGGATTCTACACCCCCGAGCAGCAGATGGAGAAGATGGACATTTTCGACCGCGCCATCCGCGCCAACGTGATCATCAGCTCGCTCGACGCGCGCGGGCTTTGGACCGATTCCATGTTTGACGCTTCGCAGCCGGCGGTTGCCCAGGCCGCCCTTCAGATCAAGTCGCGATACGACCACGACGCCGCCATGGCCGGCGCCGATGTGCTGGAAGAAATGGCCTACGGCACGGGCGGCGATTTCATCCAGAACAACAACGATTTCGATGCCGGCCTCGAGCGCCTGGCCACGCCACCCGATACCGTCTATCACCTGGGATTCTCTCCGCAGAACCTGAAGATGGACGGCGGCTATCACAGCCTGAAAGTGGTTGTGAAGGCCGCATCGAAATTGCCCGGCATGGATCTCAATGCGCGCAAGGGCTACTATGCGCCCACCCACTCGGAGAACGAAGCGGAGAACGCCCGGCGCGAAATCGAGGAAGCGGTTTTCTCGCGCGAGGAAATGCAGGAGATCCCGGCCCGGTTGCACACCCAGTTCTTCAAGCCGACCGAGAAGACCGCCAGGCTGTCGGTGCTGGCGCACATCGATATCCGCGCCCTCAAGTTCCGCCAGGCCGACGGCCGCAACCTCGACGATTTAACGGTGCTGAGCGCTCTCTTCGACCGCAACGGAAACTACGTCAAGGGAATCAGCAAGAAGATCGAGTTCCATTTGAAGGACGACACGCTGCAGAACCGGCTGGGGCCGGGGATCGACGTGCGAACCGTTTTCGACCTGGAGCCGGGCGCTTACCTGGTTCGCCTGGTGATTCGCGATTCGGAAGGACGTTTGATGTCGGCGGTCAATGGCGCCGTGGACATTCCGTTCTAGTGGAGGTGTGGGATGCAGTTACGCGTTTTGAGTCTGTTCGCCGGTCTGGCGTTTGGCGCCGGATCGCCGGCCGGGATCCAGCAGGACCAGCAGGCGCCGGGAGTGATCCGCACGGAAGCGCGCGTGGTGCTGGTGGACGCGGTGGTGACGGACAAGCAAGGCCACTACGTTGGCGACCTGGCGCGCAAGGACTTCAAGGTTTTCGAGGACGGCAAGGAACAGATCCTCAAGAGCTTTTCCTTCGAGGCCGATCCCTCGTCGCCCCTGGCCGGCCGGAAGCACTACCTGGTTCTGTTCTTCGACAACTCCCACATGGATGCGAGCGGCCAGATGCGCGCCCGGCAGGCCGCCGGAAAGTTCATCGACGCCAATGCCGGGCCCAACCGGCTGATGGCGGTGGCCAACTACGGTGGCACGCTGGAGATTGCCCAGAATTTCACGACCGACGCCGACCGGCTGAAGCAGGTGGTAAGCGGCGTCAGGTTTAACATGGGCCCGAGCTTCGGCAATTTCGGAAACCGCAACTCGCTGCTGGCGCTGAATACCCTGGCTAAGAACCTGGCGGACGTGCCGGGACGCAAGATCGTGGTGCTGCTGACCGGCGGTTTCGCCGCCACCGGCGAACTGCTCCCCGATATCACGGCGGCCATCGCCATGTGCAACAAGAGCAACGTGGCGGTTTATCCCATCGATGTGGGCGGGCTGCAAACGGGAATGCCGGATGCCGCTCAGCCGGGCCGTGGAAGCCGTGGCAGTGGCGGCGGCCGCGTGCCCATGGGATTCAACATTTTCGGAGGAAGCCGTTTCGGCTCCCGCGGCGTCATGGCGGCGGCCTTTCAGGGCCGGCCGCCGGGGGGATCCGGCGGAGGCTCGAACCCGGGTGGCGGGGCACCCCCGGGCGGCGGCTCCAGAGGCGGCGCGCCGACAAGTCCGGGCGGCGGCTCCAGAGGCGGTGCGCCGACGAGCCCGGGCGGCGGCACCGGCCACCCGACTTCAGGCACCGGCACCAGCACCACTTCCAGAGGTGGAGGCGGCGGCGGATCCACCCCCAATTCCTCCATGGGTAACGTGCGCAGCCCGGGCGATACCATCATGCCCACCATCCCCACGTTCACCGGAATCAACCAGCAGGTGCTGTACATGCTGGCCGATGGGACCGGCGGCTTCGTCATCGTCAACACCAACGACCTGGTGGGCGGGCTGGAGAAGATCCTCCAGGAGCAGGACCAGTATTACCTGCTCAGCTACACCCCTCCGGAATCGGCCGAAGGCACCTGCCACAGCCTGAAGGTCAAGGTGGACCGCGGCGGGACGACCGTGCGCGCGCGAACCGGATACTGCAACGTCAGACCGGCCGATCTGCTGGCCGGCAAGCCGGCCGAGAAGACCCTGGAAGGGCTCGCCGGCGGGACACAGCCGGGCGCGATCAAGCCGCTTCTGGCGCTGCCGTTCTTCTTCACCGGGGCTGACACGGCGCGTGTGAACGTCGCCCTGGAGATCCCCGCCGAGAGCTTCAAATTCGAAAAGGTGAAGGGCAAACAGCACGCCGAGGTCAACATCCTGGGACTTGCTTACCGCCAGGACGGCTCGGTGGGCGCGCGATTCAGCGACACGGTGAAGCTGGACCTGGAAGACAAGCGCGCGGTGGAGGAATTCCGCAAGCGGCCCATGCACTACGACACGCAGTTCGACATAGCCTCGGGCCAGTACAATTTCAAGCTGGCGCTGGCGCCCTCCGGGAGCCAGGAGTTCGGCAGGATCGAACGGCCGCTCGCGGTGGAACCCTTCGACGGCAAGCAGTTCGCCATGAGCGACGTGGCCTTGAGCCTGCATGCCACGGCGGTGACCAACGTGGATGCCGGCCTGGATGCCCTGCTCACCGAGGGCCGCACGCCCCTGATTGCGCAGAACTATCAGTTCACTCCCACCGGAGAGTCGCGCTTCAAGACCACCCAGCAGGTGATGCTCTATATGGAACTGTACGAGCCGGACAATACCGGCCAGAATCCCCCGCAACTGCACGTGCACTTGACCATCATCGACACCAAGACCGGACAGACGAAAACCGACGGCTCGCTGGAAGTGACGCGGTTTGTCACCGCCGGCAATCCCATGGTCCCCGTGCCCATGCAGATCCCCGTGGCCGACCTGGGAGCCGGCGCCTACCGCTGCGAGTTCACCGCCGTCGACGGACTGGGCCGCACCGCCAGGCGCAAGCTGGAGATCCAGGTGGAGTAGATGGGCGCGGGGCGCCGGATTGCGGGGCCCCGCCGCGCTCCCGGAATCAGAAATTAACGATGGAGGCGAACGAAGCCGCCTCCAGGCTGGCGCCGCCCACCAGCGTGCCGTCGATCTCCGGCTGCGCCATCAGGCTCTTGACGTTCTTGGGGTTGACGCTGCCGCCGTAAAGAATGCGGACGGCTTCGGCGGCTTCCGGGCCGAACCTGGCGCGCACCCCGGCGCGGATGGTGCGGTGGGCGGCGGCGGCGATTTCGGGAGTGGCCGTCCTGCCAGTGCCGATGGCCCAGACCGGCTCGTAGGCGATCACGACTTTCGCGAACTGCTCCGCGGTCAGCAGGGCGATGCCCCCCTCGAACTGGTTCTTCAACACCTGTTCGGTGCGGCCGCCTTCGCGGTCTTCCAGGCGCTCACCCACGCAGACGATGGGAGTCAGTCCGGATTCCAGCGCCGCCAGCGTGCGCTGCAGCACCGTGGCATCGCTTTCGCCGAAGTACTGACGACGCTCGCTGTGGCCGACGATGGCGTGCGTGCAGCCGGCGGCCACCAGCATCGGGCCGGAGATCTCGCCCGTGAAGGCGCCCTCCCTGGCCCACGCGATGTTCTGCGCGCCGATGCGGATGTTCGATCCCTGCGCAGCGCCGACGGCCGCGGTGAGGTTCGTGAAAGGAGGACAGATCACGGTCTCGCAATGGTCCGCACCACCGGCCAGCGGCCGGAATGCCTCGAAGAATGCAATGGTTTCCGCGGGCGTTTTGTACATCTTCCAATTGCCCGCCATGACTGGTTTTCTCATAAGATCCGTTTCAAAAAGAGATTTGCGGCAAGAAGCTTTCGCCGTGTTCGATGGACACTCCGAAATTGGCGGCCACGGTCTGCCCGATATCGGAGAGCGAGCCGCGCAGCCCCAGGTCCACGCCGCGGCGCGCGCGCGGACCGGCGGCCAGCAGGGGAACGTATTCGCGCGTGTGGTCGGTACCGGGGACGGTGGGGTCGCAGCCGTGGTCGGCGGTGAACGCCGCCAGGTCGCGCTCCCGCAGCGCGGCGGTGAAGGCGGGAAGCCAGGCGTCGAACTGTTCCAGCGCCGCGCCGTAGCCTTCAATATCGTTGCGATGGCCGAACTGCTGGTCGAAGTCCACCAGGTTGACGAAGATCAGCCCGGCGTCGAGCGCGCTCATGGCCTCCAGGGTCTTGGCCATGCCGTCGGCATTGTTTTTGGTCTTGAGGGTGCGGCGAATGCCGCGGCCCAGGAAAACGTCGAAGATTTTGCCCACGCCGTAGACCTCGACGCCGTGCTCGTCCAACCGGTCGAGCAGCATTCCCGGAGGCGGCGGCACGGCGTAGTCGTGGCGATTGGCGGTGCGGGTAAATGCGCCCGGCGCGCCCACGAACGGCCGCGCGATCACGCGCCCCACTTCGTTCGGCCCGGTCAGGATCTCGCGCGCCGTCTCGCAGATCTTGTATAGTTCCCACAGCGGAATCACTTCCTCGTGCGCCGCCACCTGGAAGACGCTGTCGGCCGAGGTGTAAACGATGGGCGATCCGGTGCGCATGTGCTCGGCGCCCAGTTCCCGAATGATCTCGGTCCCCGAGGCCGCCCGGTTGCACAGCGACTTGCGTCCGATGCGGCGCTCGAACTCGCCGATGATCTCCGGCGGAAACCCGTGCGGGTAGAGGGGGAACGGCTTGTCCAGGTGAACGCCCGCCATTTCCCAATGTCCCGTGGTGGTGTCCTTGCCCGGCGAGGCCAGGGTGCAGCGGCCGAAGGATCCGGCGGGCGAGGCCTCCGGCGGGATGCCGGCCAGCGGCTTGATATTGCCGAGGCCGAGGCGCGCCAGGTTGGGCAACCGCAGCCCGCGGAGGCGCGCGATGTTCCCCAGAGTATCGGCGCCGGGCGGGTCGCCAAACTGCTGCGCGTCGGGCATGGCGCCGATGCCCACGCTATCCAGCACGATCCAGATGATTCGCGAAAACACCAAATTCGACTGTAACATGCGGCTGGAAGCGGGCGCGGAAGCCGGGCCGGCAGGCGCCGAGTTGGACCAACTTAAACGAAACGGCGAGGCTGGCACGCTCGATGCCAGCCGCCCCCCTTGTCCGCTTCCCGAATGCGGCACGAGCTCGATCCCGCGAGCGACACACGGCAGTAACCATTACCCTCCATACTGGTAGTTGGTGGGTAAAGGAACTGTCCCGATCTTCGCCCTCTTGACCGCGCACGCGCTCTTCGCCCAAACCGCCGCCTTGCGAGGCCAGGTAACCGACGAAAGCGGCGCCGTCGTACCCGGCGCCAGCGTGTCCTTGAAGGGCCCGGCGGGAGCGGCCAAAAACAACACCACCGACGCCACCGGCGCGTATACCTTCGCTTCCCTCGCCCCCGGCGTCTACTCCGTCGAGGCCTCCGCGCCGCGGCTCGTCATGGCCCAGCCCGCCAGCGTTAGCCTCAGTTCCGGCACGCAAGTCCTCAATCTGGTGCTGCGCGTCGCGTCGATGGCCGAAAAGGTGACCGTTCAGACGAGCGGCGCGCCCACCGTGGGCACCGAATCCTCCGACAACGCCAGCGCCATCGTGCTCTCCGGCGCCGATCTCGAAGCTCTCTCCGACGATCCCGACGACCTGGCGGCCGACCTCCAGGCGCTCGCCGGCCCTTCCGCCGGCCCCAACGGAGGCTCCATATTCATCGACGGCTTCAGCGGCGGCCAGCTTCCGCCGAAGGAATCCATACGCGAAATCCGCATCAATCAAAATCCCTTCTCTCCCGAGTACGACAAGCTGGGCTACGGCAAGATCGAGATCTTCACCAAGCCGGGTTTCGATAAGTACCGCGCCACCGCGCAGTGGAATTTCGCCAACGATTTCTGGAATACCCGCAACCCGTACGCGCCGGAGAAGGCGTACTTCCTGCTTAATGAGTTCGAAGGCAACGCGGGCGGGCCACTCACGAAGAAGTCGTCCTTCACCCTCGACGCACAGCGCAATATGGTGGACAACGGCGCCATCACGAACGTAGTCACCGTTGATCCGAAAACCCTGGCGCTCCAGTCCTTCGCCAGCGTGCTGGTGGTTCCGGGACGCTACACCAACGTAAGCCCGCGCGTGGATTATCAAATCGGCGAAAACAACACGCTGATGTTCCGCTACGGCATCACCCACTCGGACGTCCGCGACAACGGCGTCGGCGGCTTCGACCTCGCCTCGCGCGGCTATCACTCGCAGTTCACCAATCAACTTGTGCAAGCGGCCGAGACCATCGTGATCGGCGGCGCCCTCAACGAAACCCGCTTCCAGTATTTCCGCAACGCCACCGAAGCCCTCGC
>Ga0209039_10000237_pt1 | contig 51890 bp, 41 predicted proteins | sample BogFormECP12_OM1_FD_188238 | JGI IMG/M metagenome (GOLD analysis project Ga0209039, IMG submission 188238) | Bog forest soil microbial communities from Calvert Island, British Columbia, Canada - ECP12_OM1 (SPAdes) (version 2) | ecosystem: Environmental > Aquatic > Freshwater > Wetlands > Bog ...
TTTGTGGTCAAAGCCCGTGCTTCGCATGCCCTGGTGCGGGTGCTCTGACTCATCGGCGGCCCGGCAATCGGACAGCCCCACCGGCGGCAAAGACCGCCGGCGCTACGAATCAGCGCTTCAGCACGTCCTCAAAGAATGCTAGCACGCGCGGGTCGCGGGATTGGGCCAGCGAAGACATGGCCTGCCTCCGTACGTCGGCATCTTGCGTGGTCCTGGCCACTTCAATCAACGGCGGAATGCCTTCGCCGTCGGGCAGGGCGTGCAGCGCGGAAACGGCGCGGCGCTTCACCTGGATATCGGGATCTTTCTCGATGGCCTCTCGGATCACGGCCAGAATCTTCGGTCCGGACTTGCGTGCGAGCACTGAAATCGCTTGCGCCCGCAGGCGTGGATTCCGATCGTTGCGCGCGGTGGAGATCAACAGATCGGCCGCATCCGGCTCTTTGCTCACCGCCAAGGCGGAGATGGCGCGCTCGCGCACGGTCTCGCTGGGGTCGCTGGCAATCAGTTTCTTCAGCGCCTCAAACCCCCGCCGGCCGCGCGTCGAACCGAACCATGCGACCGTCCGCTGGCGCAGGGATTCGGGCTGATCGGGCGCCACGAACTTCTCGATGGCCGCGTCAGCCTCCGGGCCGGCGTGCACCGCGATGGCGCCCACCGCGCCGTCGCCGCGAACATCGCGCTGCGGGACGAAGGTAACCAGCAGGGCCACGCTTTCGGCGGGCTGGACATCCGCGAGCCAATGCACGGGAACGCCGCCGGCGTCGATCTCGCAATCCGGCGACAGCGCGCGGATGCGGGTGACGGCGTTCGACTCCACGCGGTAGAGAACGACGGCGTGGTCGGGCGGCTCCAGGTGTATGACGCCGGGCGCGAACCATCCGCCGGGGCTGACGAGCTCGCATCCAAACTGGACGCCGCCCGCCGCCGGCACCGTGTATCCGATCCATGCCGGCGGGGCGCCCTCTGGGCCCTGGGTGGCGAGCAGCGTCCGGAATTCGCGCTCCAGCCCGGAGGCGGCCGAGCGCGTGTCGACCTTGGCGTTGATGAGCAGCTTGGGTTGCGCCGCCAGCGGCAGCGCGGCCGCCATCAGCCAGAGCGCGCGCGTCACTTGAGGATCTCCATCAGGTAGTCGGTGGCTTCCTTGCCTTTCATGGTGGAGAGATACCGGACGATGGTCTTCTTCATCTCCGGGTCCTTCTCGTTGCGCGCCAGGTCCACCAATGCCTTGGCATTGCCATGGGCGAACAGCGCCTCGACGATGGTCTGCTTCACCTGCCGGTCCTGGTCGGAGCCGTAGATGGCCACCAGCGCATCGCTCGAGCCGCCACTACTAGCCACGTACCGAATCGCCTCAAGTCGAAACTCGGGCGTCTTCTCGCTCTTGGCCACCTGCAACAGGTGTTCGGTGTCGCGGTTGGCCATGTACGCGTTCAAAATGGCGCGCTTCACATTGGCGTCGTTGGTGGAGGCGTAGATCTCGGGGAGAAGCTGCGCGTTGTCCGCGCCTTGCTTCCGCCGGGCCACTCCGACATAGGTGATGGCCTTCACCTGGAGGTCGGGATTGCCGCCGCCTCGCGCCACCTGCTCCAACAGTTGCTGCGCTTTGGGCACGCTGCTCTGCGCCAGCACAAACAGCGCGCGCTCCTTCAACTTGGGCGATTGCGCGCCCTTCAGCAGGTTTTCGAGCAGCGGAATGGCGCGGTCGGGGTCCGACTGCATGAGGCCGTTGATGGCCATCAGCTTGAGGTCTTCGTCCGATTCGCTTTCGGGCGACACCTTCTGGCCGGAAGCCTGTTTGACTTCTACCTCGAGCGCTTTGGCATCGTCGAGCCAGCGGCTGCTGGCATACGACTTGCGCAGCTCGGCGATGGCCGCCGTGGCTTCGTCGCGGCGGCCCAGTTTGTCGAGCGTGTAAGCCTTCCAGTAGAGGGCGCCATCGGCTCGTGAACCGGCGCGCGCGGCCACCTGGTTGAAATCTTCCAGCGCCTGGTCCCAGTGATGGCTGTCGAGCGCGCGCTGGCCATCCTGGTAGAGGCGGTCGTCGCTATCCGTGCGGCTCAGCCTGGCAAGCCGTGCATACTGACTCGCGTTCTGCGCATAGGCCATGCCGGCGCGCGCGGCGTCGTTGAGCCGTTCGAAGGCGGACATGTCCAAGGGCGCCATCGGCGCCAGGGCCGGGCGCGGCGCCAACGGAGCCTCGGGCGCGGCCGGCGGTTGCGGGGGAACCGGGGGCGCCGGAGCTTGCGCCAGCGCCATGGCGGCCGTCAATACCAGGCCGCAAATCGGAGTGAGTATTCGAGATTGAATCATGATGGTTTGAACCTTCTTCTATAGCGTTTGGCCTTCCTGGTTCCGGACATTCGAGCCCAGCACCCGGATCTTAAACAAGATGCCTTCGGCTTCCAGCCTCTGGCGCAACTTCTCCAATTCGTTCGGCGAGAGGCGCGAGGGTGAGTGAGTGATATCGAGCAGCACCCGCTCCAGTTCATCGAGAACGCTGGCCACGGCCGCGTCTCCCGTGTGGGCCGCGGTCTGGCGGTAGAGGCGATTTTCGCTGACCAGGTCCACCGCGCGCTCCTGCTCCGAGGAGATGTCCAGCGGGCCTTTGGAGTTGGCATTGGCCAGCTCGATCAGCACCATTTGAGAACGCTCCAGGTAATCGCCGACCGCCACCAGCAGGATGCGCTCGCCGGCCTGTAGGTCGGCGGCGGCTATTTGGGCAGGCTGGCGAGGGTGCGGGTAAAAACGGCCCGCCAGGAACGCCGCCACCAGCAGCGCCGCGAAAGCCGCGCTGGCCGCGGCCCATCGCCAGGGAGCCGGCAGCGCCCAAGCCCAGCCGACGCCGCGTCGCGCCGGCAGCCGGTGCTCGATGCGCTTCCAGACCCGCTCGGCGTACTCCGCGCCGGGCTCCGGAACGGACAAGGAATCCACCACGTTCAGGGCCCGCTGGAGCGAGCCGTAGAGCGCGCGGCAGTAGTCGCATTCGCCAAGGTGCCGCTCGGCGGCGACGCCGTCCTCTTCTTCGCCGTAGTAATGCAGAATCAATTGCTCTTCACTCAGGTGATTCATCTTGCCCCGTTCAAAAGAGGTTCCAGCGCCCGCCGCAGTTTCTGCACGGCGCGGAACACGCTATGTTTGGCCGCGCCGGGTTGGCATCCCAGGACGCGGCTGACATCCTCAATTCGCATGCCTTCGAAATGCCGGAGGACGAAGGCAGTCCGCTCGGAGGCGCTCAGTTCGTCCATGGCTTCGGCCACCCGCTCGCGAACTTCACCGCTCATGGCCACGCGCTCGGGCGTCGGATCGCCGGAGGGCAGCGCGAGCGCCGGATCTTCCACCTGGGAATCGGCGGAGCGCCGCTTCCGCCCGCGCATCAGATCGAGCGAGCAGTTGGTGGCGATCCGGTAGAGCCAGGTGCCGAAACTCGCCCGCTCATCGAACTTGCCGAGCTGGCGCCAGGCGCGGAGAAAACTCTCCTGCACCACGTCCTCGGCGTCCTGTTGGTTGCCAGTCATACGAAAGGCCAGGCGGAACAGGGGACGGCCATGGCGCTCCACCAACGCCCGAAAGGCGTCGGCGTCGCCCAGGCGGGCCTTGGTGACAAAGGCTAAATCGGTCAGCTCCATCCCGGCTGTCTTTTAGACTGCGAGTTTTGGGAGCGGTTAGCAAGAGGACGATGGAAATGGGGCAGAGGCAGGCAAGAAATGACGGAACAAAGCCAATCACAACGGCAGCAGTTACGGGAGCCGGGCGGCGGTGAAACGAGCCCGACACTTTTCGCCCACAAAGACGCTGGACAGCTCAACCTGGTGGTCCACGGGCAAGCCGAACTCGCGCAGGTGGAATTCGTTACCGGGAATTTTTTCAGCGGCCTCGGGATCCCTGGCCATTCCGCACGAATCGTGGGACAGCCAATTCTACCTGCAGCCGGCTTTCCCAGCCGGCACTGCCGCTCCGAAGACCCGCGCACGGCGCGAAGAAGCCGCCTAAGCTAAAAGGCGGCTGTGGGCAAGATTGCCCGCCCCACAACAAGCGCAGAGTGCCGTGATCGGGAAAAGTAATGCCCCACCTACTGCACCTTCGGCGGCGCAGTGATGGCGGGGATGTTCTCTTCGCGGACTAGCTTGTTGAAGGCGGCTAGGTCGGTGGAGAGCAAGGCGGTCAGCGTCTTCAGCTCCGCGTTCACGGCGCTGGCCAGACCTTCATAGACCTGGTAGGACTGCTGCGTCGGCGGGTTGTCCGAGCTTCCTACCAATCCCAGCACGTAGGCCAGCTTGTTGTTGAGCTTGATGGGGAAGTTTAACGGGTCTTCGCTGGCGCGATTCTTGGTCTGGTAGAGGTTCTCTTCCACGGCGGTCAGCTTCTTGATCAGATCTTTGGCGGCCTCGGAGACGCGCTTGGAATCGCGATTGGCGTAGTCGTCGAGCTGCTTGCGCACGTCGCGAATCCGGATGACGGCCTCGTTGGTCTCGGAAAGCTTGTCGCGGATCTGGAGGGCCAGCGCTAACTGTTTGGCGTAATCTTCCGGCGTGGTTTCGAGGCGCGGGTCCCTCATTACCGTGAAGCTCTGGGACTGCGATTTGCCGTCGGCGGTCAAACGCACGGTGTAGGTTCCGGGCGAGACGCGCGGGCCGGTGACGCTGCCGGCCCACATGATCAGGCCGGGGAAGGTGGTGGCGTCGGCGTAGCGGAGGTTCCATACGAAGCGGTTCATGCCCGCGGCGGTGGCGACGCGAGCGGGTGGGCCGCCGCGGAACGAATTTTCTTCCGCTCCCTCGGCGGGCGGCGGCGCCTTACTGGAGAACTTCTTGACCAGCTTGCCTTGGGCGTCCAGGAACTCCAGAGTCACCTCATTCTGCGGCGCGTTCTTGAGCCAGTAGTAGATGGCCGCGCCGCCGGCGACGAAACGGTAGGCGTCTTTCGGCTGGAACAAGCGCGCGTCTTCGGGCCCAGGGGGCACCCCGGCGCCGGCGGCCAACTGGTAGAGCAGCGGGACGTCATCCAAAATCCAAAAGGCGCGGCCTTGCGTGGCTACCGCCAGGTCCTTCTCGCGTTTGTGGAATGCCAGGTCGGTGATGGGCGTGACCGGCAGGTTGAGCTGGAACGGTTTCCAGTTTTCGCCGGCGTCGTAAGAAATGTAGAGTCCGGTTTCGGTGCCGGCCACCAGCAATCCGCGATGGTTGGGATCTTCGCGCACCACGCGCGTGAAGGCGTTGTTGGGAATGCCGTTGACGATCTTACTCCATGTTTTGCCGTAGTCAGTGGTCTTGTATAAGTACGGGCGGAAGTCATCGGACTTATACATAGTGGCGGCTACATAGGCGGTGCCGGCGTCGTGCGGGGAGGCGTCGATGGAGTTGATTTGTATCCACTCCGGCATGTCTTTAGGGGTGACGTTGTCCCAGCGCTTGCCGCCGTCGCGAGTGATGTAAACCAGGCCGTCGTCCGATCCGGTCCAGATGAGGCCCTTGGCGACCGGCGATTCCATCAAGGTGAAGATGGTGCAGTAATACTCGATGGAGGTGTTGTCCTGCGTGATGGGGCCGCCGGAGGAGCCGAGCTTGGATTTGTCGTTGCGCGTCAGATCGGGACTGATCACGTCCCAACTCTGGCCTTCGTTGACGGTCTTCATGAGCACGTTGGCGCCGATGTAGAGCGTCTTGGGATCGTGCGGCGAGAAGACAATCGGGTAGCTCCACTGGAAGCGGTACTTCATGGCCTCGGCGCCGTAGCCCATGGGATTGTCGGGCCAGGCGTCGATCAAGCGGCTCTGGCCGGTGCGGTGGTCCTGCCTGGTGATGAGGCCGTCGTAGGAGCCGGCGTAGACGATTTCGGAGTTGCGCGGGTCGGGGGCGATCCAGCCGCTTTCGCCGCCGCCCACTTCGTACCAGTCCTGGCCGGCGCCGCCGCCGCCGCTGGCGCGGCTGGAGATGCGGACGGTGGAGTTATCCTGCTGCGCGCCGTAGAGGTGGTAGGGGAAATCCTCGTCGAGCGCCACGCGGTAGAACTGCGCGGTGGGCTGGTTATCGATGCTGGACCAGGTGCGGCCGCCGTCGTTGGTGACGTTGACGCCGCCGTCGTTGGCCTCGATCATGCGGCGCGGGTCGTTGGGCGCGATCCACAGGTCGTGGTTGTCGCTATGCGGCGTGCGTAGGGCGGCGAAGGTGCGGCCGCCATCGATGGATTTGTACATGCCGACGTTGAGGGCGTAGACGGTGTCAACGCTTTGCGGGTCGGCGTAGATGTGGGAGAAATACCAGGCGCGCTGGCGCAGCGAGTTCTGCTCGTTCACCTTGGTCCAGTTTTGGCCGCCGTTGTCGGAACGGAAGACACCGCCATCGGCGGCTTCGACCAGCGCCCAGACGCGCTCGGGGTTGGCCGGCGAAACCGTGAGGCCGATGCGGCCGAGCACGCCGCGCGGCAGGCCGGGGTTGCGCGAGATGTCGGTCCAGGTATCGCCGCCGTCGGTGGATTTGAAAAGGGCGCTGCCGGGCCCGCCGCTATCGAAGTGGTAGGGATTGCGGCTGACTTCCCAGAAGGCGGCGTAGAGCACCCGCGGGTTGGCGGGGTCCATGGCGAGATCGACCGCGCCGGCCTTGGGGCCGCGGGTCAGCAATTGCTTCCACGTGACGCCGCCATCGGTGGAGCGGTAGACGCCCCGCATTTCATTGGGTCCAAACAGGTGGCCGAGGGCGGCGACGTAGACGATATCGGGGTTCTTCGGGTGCACGCGAACGGCGCCGATGTGGTAGCTATCCTGCAGGCCCACGTTGCGCCAGGTTTTGCCGGCGTCGACGGATTTGTAGACGCCGTCGCCGTGGGAGGCGTTGCCGCGCACGCAGGCTTCGCCCATGCCGACGTAGATGACGTTGGGGTCGGAATCGGCGACGGCGATGGCGCCCACCGAGCCGGTGTGGAATTGGCCGTCGGAGATAGGCTGCCAAGACGCGCCGGCATCGGTGGTTTTCCAGACGCCACCGCCGGTGGCGCCGAAGTAGTAGACGTTGGGCTCGGAGGGCACACCGGCGGCGGCCACCGAACGGCCCCCGCGAGACGGCCCCACCAGGCGGAACTTCAGCTCCTTAAGCAGGTCGGTGGGTTGGGCAATGGCCAGCAGGGGAAGCAGGAGGAGAGATGCGAGGCGGAGGGGCTTCATAGTGTGAAATAGTATCAGACTGTAGCGCCGGCGGTCTTGCCGCCGGTGTGTTTCGGGCCGGACAAACCCGCCGGTGGCAAAGACCACCGGCGCCACTATTGCACCGGTATCAGGACGGGCGGGCTGGAAGCGCTCCCCACGGTCAGGACCACCGGCTGGTTGCCGGAAGGCACGCCTTGGGGAATTACGACGTTGACTTGATTCAGGCCGGCGAAGCCGGGCGCCAGTCCGCTGAAGGCCACCGTGCCCGGGACTCCTCCGATGGTGACCGTCGGGGTGGCAACGGTGGTCTGGCCGACGGCAGCGGCTCCGTCGGCGGGCGGCGAATGAACAGCGCCGAGACCGGTGCAATAGATCAGCACCGTTTCGGGCGCCTTAACAGGGTGACCCGTATCCGCCAGTTGATAATTGGCGTGTAGGATGACCCCGAAGTTATTCCCACCGGAACCGTAGTAGATAATTCCTGGCTGAGCGGTCACCACCGGCACGGTGACGCTCTGACTCACTATGCCGGAGTGCAGGACTTCAATTGCGGCGGTGGTCTGATTGGCCACTTCCCAGGGAACCTGGAAGTTAATCTGTTGCTGGCCATTCACGTTATCGACCGCGAACAATGGGGCCGGCGATCCGTTGACGCTCACCGCTACGTCCAGGAATTCGGTTGGAAGCGGGAGCGAGGGAGCGAGATTGATTCCCGTAGCCGAAGTCAGATTGATGCCGAAGAGAGTAGCGATTTCGCCCGGTGCGGCGACTCCCGCGGCAAAGCTCGCCGCATTGGTGACCGCGGCGATGGATGGGACGGGCGTGTGGTTGTTCGATCTGAGCACGCCGGCCACTGAGTCATAGGCGGGCTTGGGCAGGTACTTGGCGTCCAGTAAGAGAGCGGCGCCGAATCCCGGGTATGAGCTTGGAATCCACGAATACGCGTCCCCGATTCCCCAGGTGAGGAACGCGGTGCAGTTGGGGGCAGACTGACAGGCCGACATGACGGACCGATAGATGGCAGCTTGAGACGCCAGAGCGGCGGCGGATGCGTTGCCATTGGAATCCACCGGGAGCCGGACATCCATTTCGGTGATGTGAACCTCGAGGCCCAGGGCGGCGAGGCGCGCCATGTTGGCGGAGATGTCGGCCTGAGACGGGGCGAAGTCGGGAGTCACGTGCATCTGCAAGCCGACGCCGTTGATAGGCACGCCGCGGCTGACCATTCCCTTCACCAGGTTGTAGACCGCATCGGATTTTGCGCCCAACCCCTCGCCGCCGGTGTCGTTGTAAAACAACTTCACGCTGGGATCGGCGGCGTGCGCCCATTGGAAGGCCTGGTCGATGTAGTTGCTGCCGAGCTGATTGAGCCAATACGAGGGCTGGGGACCATAAGGCGCGCTGTAAGAGATCGCTTCATTCACCACGTCCCAATCGATGAGCTGGCCTCTGTAGTGGCCCATCACGGTGTTGATGTGCTCCTGTAGAATGGCGGCTGCGTCGGCGCTCGAATAATTGCCACTGGTGAGCCAGGTGGGAAGGCTTTGTTGCCACACCAGGTTGTGTCCGCGCACGTTCATGCCGTTGGCCTGCGCGTAAGCGACAATCCGATCGCCGGCGCAGAAGTTAAATTGGTGAGGCGCGGGCTCGGTGGGAGCGAACTTCATAGCGTTTTCCGGGACGATCAAATTGAACTCGCGTCCCAATGCCTGTACATAGCCGGGATCGGAAAAATAGGCGGGATTGACGGCGCCGCCGATCAGCGGGCCGGATGGGCCGGCAACGTCGCGCAGTCCCGAACCGGTGCGCTCCGCGACCTGGAGCCAGGGAGCAAACAGAATGACGCTGGAGCCTGACGAAGGCATGGCCGCGGCCAAGGCGAGAACCGTGAGAGTGTTGGTCGGCGCGACGTTAAAGCCGAAAAACACCTGGCCCGAGGCAAACAGGCCAGGGTCACTGAAGCTTCCCACTTGGGAACCATTGACGAACACGACAATCTGAGTGCCCACGCGGGCGATCTCAACGCCAATCGAATCCGTGGCGCCCGCCGGCCACGGAAAGGATTGCGAGGTGGCGTTGGCTGAATCGCCGGTCCAATAACCGACCGCAATTCGATTGTTGGATTGGCCGACGTCGATCCGCTTGAGGCCTTGCCAAAACTGGTCCCCGGTACTTAGCGCGCCCACTAGAGTGAGATACGTTCCGGAACTCGAAGCGGGAGCGGATAGTTGCGCCAGAACGCTGAAATCGCCCTGCACTTGAAGCGACGGCCCGGAACTGTCGATGACGGTGTTGTATCCGGCGCCGGCTGTGATGGTGAGGGAGGTCGCGGCGGGCGTGACACCGGAAACACAGACCCACTGGCCCGATTGAAGCAAATCCTGCGCGCCGGGCACGAAGATCCAGCCGGGGCGCGGCGTCAGCGGTGAAGCTCCGGACGCGTTCAGAACAGCGAGAAAGAAAAACGGCCACAGACGCATGTGAGAGTCCCCGCTCTGGGTTGGATTGTAGCACGCTCCAGGGGGAGTTATCTTTGGCCCGGAACGTGCTTGACTTGAGCGTGTGATACGAACTCTCAGCGGTGTCCTCGTTTTGTGGCTGTCGGCTGTTCCCTTCCTATACGGCGCCGCGTCCGGAAGTAACATCGTCGCCGGATCTGTCGCTTTCGGTACGTACTTTGGCGGGTCCTCGTATACGACGGTCGCCGCCATCGCGGCCGATTCGCTGGGCGACGTTTACGCGACGGGCTGGACCGCGTCGCAGGATCTGCCGGTCACGCCGGGCTCTTACCAGGCAAAGTTCCCTGGCTGCTCGAGCAGTTCCGGCGGCTGCCGCCACGCGTTTGTCGCGAAAGTCAGCCGTGACGGAAAACTGCTCTGGTCCACCTACCTGGGTGGCACCGGGAGTGACTCGGGCGCGGCAATTGCCGTGGATTCAAATGGAAGTGTGTACGTCGCGGGCAACACCACTTCCAGCGATTTTCCGACTACAGCGGACGCCCTCGAACGGCCCAATGGAAACGGCGGCGGATTCGTAGTAAAGCTCGACGCCACCGGCTCCAAGCTGTTGTATTCCACTTTTATCGGGGGCAGCGCCACGCAAAGCCTGACCACATTGGCACTCGGACCCCAAGGCACTCTAGTGGTAGCGGGGAACACGGCCTCGACTGACTTCCCGACCGTGAATGCGCTTCAGCCCAAGCTTCCTGGTGGCAACTGCGGCACCAAATACGGCCCGTCCGCCTGCGGGCACGCGTTCTTTGCGGGATGGCGCAGTTTGGATATGAAGGTGCTCTTTTTGAGCTACCTCGGCGGCACGGGCGGAGACGCGGCCCGCGGAGCGGCGGTGGACGCGGCGGGCGACATCTACTTGACGGGCAGCACGAATTCGCCCGATTTCCCGCTGCGCAATGCCTTGCAGACAACGGCCGGCGCCGGCAATTGCCCGGATAGCTTTATCGGGCACTATCCTTCGGTGTGCTCCGATGCCTTCGTCGCTAAAATCAGCCCGGACGGGCAGACGCTGCTGTACTCGACGCGTTTGGGCGGGGCCTTGGGGGACTCCGGCGATGCCATCGCAGTGGATGCCTCCGGGGATGCGATGGTGGTGGGCACCACGGCCTCTTCCGATTTCCCGGTGGTCCACGAGGCGGAGTCCTATCCAGGTACGGGCACCTGCGCTTCCGAGGATTTGGCGGGAATGGCGGCGCCCTGTCCGCACGCCTTCGCCGCGAAATTCAAGGCCGATGGCTCGGCCCTGATATATTCCACCTACATCAGCGGTAAGGGCGGTGAGGCGGTTTCGGCGGCGGCAACCGATGGCGCAGGCAACCTATATGTGGGTGGCTACACCATGTCCGACGGCTTTCCGGTGACCAACGGCGCGCTGCGACATTGTAACTCGACTTACTCTCTGAACCGCGGCTTGATGGGCGGCGACGACGGAACCGACTATCTCGACGGAAACGGAGTCACGGGTTTCGTGACGGAACTGGACGCGAACGGAGCCCTGGTATTCTCCACTTACTTCGGCGGAACAGGCAACGATGAGGTGCTCGGACTGGCGCCGGATGGCAGTGGGTGGATCTATGTGGGCGGCTCGACGGTGTCGGGGGACCTGCCCACTACGGCGGGCGCGATCGAGCCGCAGTCGCCGGACTACACGCCGCCGATGAATGGCAACGGTCCGATGGGATCGAGCGGTTTCCTGGCGAGACTGAGCTTCACCACCGAGCAATCGCTGCCGCCGCAAATCGACGCTGGATGCGTGGTCAACGGCGCCAGCTTCCAGGCCGGCGCGGTGGCTCCCGCAGAGATCGTGAGTATCTTCGGCAGCGGCCTGGGGCCGTCATCGGGAATCGGCGCCGTGCTGGATGCGCAAGGCCGCGTGACGACGCAACTCGCCGGCGCCAGCGTGACCTTCGACGGTATTCCCGCGCCGCTGCTATACGTGGGAGCCAGCCAGATCAACGCCATTGTCCCATTCGAAGTTGCCGGGAAGAGCAGCACGCAAATCGTGGCCACGGTGAACGGCGCCGTATCCGTCGCGCGGCAACAACCTGTGGTGGCCGCCTCGCCGGGGGTTTTCGCGGTGGATATGACCGGCGCCGGCCAGGCGGTAGTCCTCAACCAGGATGGAACGCTGAACTCCTCCACCAACCCCGCGGCCAGGGGATCGGTGTTGACGCTATGGATTACCGGCATGGGCGCGCTGAGCCAGCCTTATGCGGACGGCCAGGTGGTGACGGGCAAGCTGGGCGCAGTGACGCATGACTTTGCGATCAACCTGGTGACTCCGGGGCAGTTCCCCCTGACCATTCTCTACGCGGGGCAGGCGCCGGACATGGCGGCGGGAGTGGTGCAATTGAATGCCCGCATCCCGTTGGGTATTCAGCCTTGGCTGACGCAAGTCAATTTCATTTTGCACGTCGATGGGCTGACCGGAAATGCTCCGTTCGACGATGTATTCGCGAACCCAGTCACGATCTGGCTGGAGTATCTTGGCAATTCGATCTAGACTACTATCCATGCACCTCACCCGAATTCTCACCTTCGCTTTTCTGCCCGTTATCCTGGCGGCCCAGACCGTTGTGTTGAGGACCACCAACCTGATCGACGGGAAGGGGCATGTCCTGAAGAACAAGGACATCGTGGTCGGCGGGAGCCGCATCAGCGCGGTTCGCGATGGCGCCAAGGGGGCCGTCGCGTACGATCTGAGCGGGCTCACGGTCATGCCGGGCTGGATCGACACGCACGCGCACCTGGGGTGGTTCTTCAACAAGGAGGACCGGCTCGACCAGGGCGGACGCGGCAGCCACGTGACCCCGCAGGAGACCGCGCTGTACACCGAGGCCAACGCGTATGCGACCTTGATGGGCGGCTTTACGACGGAACAGTGCCTGGGCTCGGCGGTGGAAGGCCCGGTGCGCGACATGATCAATGCGGGCGCCATTCCGGGGCCGCGCATTTTGACCTCGCTGCGCTCCATCAGCGAGACCACCGGGACCCCGGAGCAGATCCGGGAGTATGCCCGCAAGATGAAGGCGGATGGAGCCGACGTCATCAAGCTGTTTGCGACGGCGAGCATCCGCGATGGCGGCGCCCAGACCATGACCAACGAGCAGATTCAGGCGGCCTGCGGCGAGGCCACGGCTTTGGGACTGCGCAGCGTGGTGCACGCGCACGCCATCGGCGGGGCGCGCGCCTCCATTCTGGCGGGATGCACCTCCATCGAGCACGGCACGTTCCTGGACGATGCGACGCTGCAATTGATGGCCGACCGCGGCGTGTACTTCGATCCCAACTTTCTGGTGCTGCACAACTATCTCGACAACAAGCCCAAGTTCCTGGGCATCGGGAACTACACGGAAGAGGGATTTGCGGCCATGGAGAAGGCGCTGCCGCTGGTGGCCGACGTGCTGAAGCGCGCGCGCCGTCACAACGTAAAGGTGGTTCTGGGCACGGACGGCGTCGCGGGCGCTCACGGGCGCAACGCGGAGGAATTCATCTACCGCGTGAAAGACGGCGGCGATACGCCCATGAACGCCATCCTGAGCGGCACCTCGGTGGCGGCGGAGGCGCTGCGCATGGGCGACCGGATCGGCGCCATCGTCGCGGGGCTCGAAGCCGATTTGGTGGCTGTCGAGGGCGACCCGCTGGCGGACATCACGGCCGTGCGGCGCGTGGTGTTCGTCATGAAGGGCGGACGGGTGTATAAGAACGTGGCGCGGCAGTGAGAAACAGCGTCCCGATGAGTCGGGACGCTGCAGACTGAGAGTCTGCGCCACGGGTCAGTCCCAGCGGCCGCGCTGGCGGAGGCGGGCGACCTCTTCTTTGGCGAGTTCCTGGAGCCGAACCACATCGACCTTGGCGGTGCGGTTCAGGGGCATCGCGCCGGGTTCGAGGATCACGTAGTGCAGCGGGCGCATATACGCCGTCAGGGAACGCGCGTGCTTGCGTAGCGCGGCTTCGGTAAGGTCCGCGCCGGGATGCTTCTCGACAAACGCGATGATGCCCTCGCTCCAGAGGCGGTGGGGGTGGCCTACCACTCCGATATTCGCTACCAGGCTGCTGAAGTGCGTTTCAACATCGCCGGGAAACACCTGGTAACCCGAGGGCTTCAGCACCCACTTTGCCCGGCCGGAGAAATGCAAACCGTGCTGGTCCACGCGGCCCATGTCGCCGGTGTATAGCCAGCCATCGGTCGAGAGCGTGGCGGCGGTGGCTTCCGGGTCGTTGACATAGCCGAGGAAGGTTTGCGGGCCGCTGAAACAGACGTGGCCGATTTCCCCGGCGGACACCTCGGCGCCGGCCGACCCGTCGCCGTTCATCGGCTGGCGGATCGACATGGGGTATGCGGGCATGGCCCAGCCGATGCCGCGCGCCAGCTCCCCGGCGTCGCCGGTGAGAGCGGTGTAGGTGCAGAAGCCGGAGGTTTCGGTGAGGCCCAAGCCGGTGGAGATTTGGGGCGCCATCTTCAGCATTTCGTCCAGGAACGGGCGTGGGACCGCCTGCCCGCCATAGACCGCGGTTCGGAGGCTGGCGAGATTGCGGCGGGCGTAATCCGCGGTGCGCCATTCCAGTTGGAACATGGCGGGGATCTGGCCGATCAAAGTGACGCCCAGCCGTTCCATGGCGTCCAGCGACTTCACGGGGTCGAAGACCTCGAGGGTGACGGCGGTGCCGCCCATGAACAGGGTGGTCATGAGCACCTCGGCCTGGCCTCCCACGTGCGATGCGGGCAGATTGCAGAGCACGCGCTGTTCCGGCGTGAAATGGAAGGCCGTGCCCAGGCACAGATTCTGGCACGCGATTCCGCGGTGGGAAAGCAGCGCGGGTTTGGGCGATCCGGTGGAACCGGTGGTGAAAATGACCTGCGCGCCATCGCGCTCCGTCACATCGGATGGCACGGTAGCCGCGCCCGAGGCGGCGCGCGCCATGACATCGGCGAAGCTGACGGCGCCGGCGATGCACTCTCCGGGTGGAGCGAGTTGTATCAGGTGCTCGACGGAATCGCAGTGCCGGTGCACAGCTTCGCCCAGCGCCGCGAAGTGGAAGGCATAGCCTCTGGCGTGAATCAGCCCGAGGCAGCGCAGCACTTCGGCGGGTTGGAGCCGGATGTCGAGCGGCGCGTGGATGACGCCCAGGCGGAAGCAGGCGTACTCCAGCAGGATGTGCTCGTTGAGCAGGGGCAGGGACGCGGGAAGGTAGTCCCCCTTGCGGAATCCCATGCGCGAGAGTTCCGCGGCCAGCGCCATGGAGCCGCGCTGCAACTCGGCCCATGTCAGCGCTGTGCCGCGGGAGGCGTTCAGTATGGCGATGTCGCCGGGCCTTAGGGCCGCCCAATGATCCACGGCGGCGTGGATGAGATGCCGGCCGCGATACTCGATCTCGAATTGCTCAAGGGTGACCTGCGGCGCCGGTGGGCCGAACATGACGGTCCGCTAGTTTAGCATGGGGACATGGGCCCCCGCGATTTCGAGGTGCTGGAGCATCCGGCGGATATCGGCTTCCGCGCGTTTGGCGGCACGCTTCCCGACCTGTTCGCGCATTCCGCGCTGGCCATGCTTTCGATTGCCGCCGACCCTGGCGCGGTCCAGCCCAAGGGAGAGTACCCGCTGGCGGTCGAGAGCGGCGACCGCGAATCGCTGCTGGTGGATTGGCTGAACGAGGTGCTCTACTGGTTCGATGGGAAGCGCGTCGCCTTCCGGGATTTTCGGGTGACGCAGTTTCGAGAGACGGCCATCGAGGCCGTGGGTGTGGGTGAACCGCGCGACGCTGCACGCCACGGCGCGCGCTTGATTGTGAAGGCCGTGACGTATCACCAGTTGAAGATCGAGCGGCGCGGCGAGTTGTGGGTGGCGGAAGTGTACCTGGACATCTGACACATGCGGATCCTTGTTCGTTCCGAAGAGGCCATCGACGCGTTGCGGCATCGCATACCTCGCGATGAGGCCCGAGGCATGCGGACCGACGTCATGGTATACGCCAGCGAGGCGCTGATGGCGCAGATCCGCAAGGACCTCTCCCTGGAACAGGCCATGAACGTGGCCACGCTGCCGGGAATCGTGGGGTCGAGCCTGGCCATGCCCGATATTCACCAGGGCTACGGTTTCCCCATCGGCGGCGTGGCGGCCATGGATTGCGGCGAGGGCGTGGTTTCGCCCGGCGGCGTGGGCTTCGACATCAACTGCGGCGTGCGGCTGGTGCGGACCACGCTCGAAGAGGGCGCGGTACGGCCGCAATTGCGAGAGCTGGTGGAGCAGATTTTCCGCGATGTTCCGTGCGGCGTCGGGGGGGCGGGTTTCGTGAAGATCGGCGCGCGCGACCTGGACCGCGTGCTAGTGGAAGGCGCGCGTTGGATGGTGAAGAACGGTTTTGGGGAGCAGCGCGACGCCGATTTCTCCGAGGCCGGCGGAGCGCTGGAGGGCGCGGACCCAGCGGCGGTGTCCGAGCGCGCGCGGGAACGCGGGCTGCCGCAGCTTGGAACATTGGGAAGCGGCAACCACTTTCTGGAGGTCCAGTACGTGGAAGAGGTGCACGACGAAACGGCCGCGCGGGCCTACGGAATCTTCCGGGGCCAGGTGGTGGTGCTGATCCACTCCGGCTCGCGCGGGCTGGGCCACCAGGTGTGCACGGATTACGTCTCGGTGATGAACCAGTCGATGGGGAAGCACCACATCTCGTTGCCCGACCGGCAACTGGCGTGCGGCCCGATTCGCTCGGAGGAAGGCGAGCGGTATCTGGCCGCCATGTGCGCCGCGGCTAATTTCGCGTGGGCCAACCGGCAAGCCATCCTGCACTTTCTGCGCGGGGCGTTCCAGCGGATTTTCGGCGGCGGCGCGCGCCTTGATCTGGTCTACGATGTGTGCCACAACATCGCCAAACGCGAACGGTACGAAGTGGAAGGCCGCCGGAGGGAAGTGCTGGTGCATCGCAAGGGCGCCACGCGGGCCTTCCCCGCCGGGCACCGCGAGATCCCCGCCGATTACCGCGCCGTGGGGCAGCCGGTCTTCATCCCGGGCAGCATGGGAACCGCCTCATGGGTGCTGGCGGGCTGCGAGGGCGCGGTGCGTGAGACCTTCGGCAGCGTGTGCCACGGCGCCGGCCGCCTGTTGAGCCGCACCGCCGCGCGCAAGGGGCGCAACGCGCGCGAAGAGCGGGACAAGCTGGAAGAGCGCGGCATCCTGGTGCGCAGCGAAACCCGCGACGGCATCCTCGAAGAGCTTCCGGAGGCCTACAAGAACGTGGATGAAGTGATCGAAGTAGTCCACAACGCGGGGCTGGCGCGCAAGGTGGCGAGGCTGCGGCCGATGGGGGTAATCAAGGGGTGATGGGGGCGCGCATGAAGGGCAGAGCCAACCGCGTTATGTCGGCGTCTTTAGAACCGGCCGCGTTCACTTACTCGATTGAGCGCGGCATCGAACTGCGGCTGCTGAAGAAGGCCGAGTATGGCGCGTTGGTGGCCAAAGGCTACAAGGGCATCGTCGCAAACGCGAAGGTCAACGACCAGGGGCTGGTGGACATCTACAGCGCCTGCGAGGGGCCGTGCGTCCAGGCGAGCTACGACGCCTACGGATTTCAAAAGCTTAACTCTGCTCGCCTTCCTGAAACAAAACGTCGAGTCTGGCTACCTATGGCCGCGTTCCAAACCCTGCTCGGCCTCGGAACTGGTCGCAAGCCTACGCATTATGAAGAGATACGTGGTGCAGTGGATCTCTTCGAGCCCAACCCCAACCCCTTGGGGCTTGCTGAAACAACCGGATAAGCAGGAGCCGGCTAGAACCGCTGCTGGTATCGACTGCTGATGCGCGACAGGACCGCCGCATAATCGAGGCGGGTCGAGGTGTAGTCCACCCACTCAAACGGAAACGGTGCGGAGTTCGTGGCTCGATACCGAAGAATCAGAAACTCGTCGAACGCAGGCATAGCTTGCTCCCGCAATCGGCGCTCCGCTTCCGCTGCCTCTTGAATCGGGTGCAAGAACCCGCCTCTTCCTGTCGTGGGAAACGGCCGGTCGCCCTCATACCCGATGACGCTTTCAGCGTGGTTGATGCCCACCACCGCAACACAGATCGGGTTGCCGCCACCGAGCCGGAACTGTGCGACTTGGTCGCGGAGGCTGGTCATCACGCGGTCTATTTGTTTGATCATCGCCTTGGCGAGAATCTTGACTTCAATGCCGATTTCAACCGTTGCGATTGGACCCCTTGCCACCATATAGCCCGGCTCGATGGCGGGAGTCTCACCGGGAATGATCTCCCCGAAGGTGGCATCACCGCGCCGCGCCCGCACACCCCTACGCCGATTCTGTACATTCAGCACGCGGTCTCTGCGCTTCAGCACCGCATCACAGTAGCGCTGTGAGCGATTGATCGCAGCCAGATCTTCGTAAAGGTGGATGGCAACGAAATCGCCTTGGTTCGATGCGCGATGCCGGTAGACCTGTCCGTCAAAAAGCCGTCTGAATTCCGCGAGCAGGCGGAATTCCAGCTGAACTTGGGGTGGCGTCAATCCACATGTACCTCAGCCGCTGTCGCGCCAACCGTGCGTACTTGCCCTGCGGTCTTCAGTAACCGCCTTTGGGCGTTCTGTACGTAGGCGGATTCGATCTCATTACCAATCGAATTCCTGCCTGACATGATAGCAGCTAAGGACGTGGAACCTGTACCGGAAAAAGGATCCAGGACGGTATCGCCAGCAAACGAAAACAGCCGGACCAGGCGCTCCGCTACTTCAATTGGAAATGGAGCCGGGTGCCCGTCGCGGGTGGAAGCTCCTCGCAGGTCTGTCCAAATGGACCGCTGCCACGAGCGCATCTCGTCCCGCGTGAGCATGGACAGCGCCTTCTGGATCATCGGAGTGGTGCGGTACTCGCCACCTTTCCGAAGAAACAGAATGTACTCGATGTCGTTCTTGATGACCGCGCCGGGCTGATACGGTTTACCGTAGAATCCCGCGCCGTTGCCTTCGGCCTCCATCACACCGTTGGCGATCTTGTGCCAGAAAATCGGCGTGAGGCAGTCCAGGCCAAGCTCCCGCGCCCGCACTTGGATATCGGAGTGCAATGGCATTACTCGGTGCCGCCCGTCAAACTTGCGCGGAATGCAAACGTCACCGACAACGCAGCAAACCCGGCCACCCCCCACCAGCACTCGTGCGCATTCCTTCCAGACCTTGTCGAGTTCCTCGATGAAGTGCTCGTAGTTTTCTATATGCCCCATCTGCCCGGCGTGGTGCGGATACTCCTTCAGAGTCCAGTACGGCGGCGAAGTGACCACCAAGTGAACCGATGCGTCTGGAATCCAGGAGAGGTCGCGCGCATCGCCTTGATGGAGCCGATGCACGGTCTTGTTGTACGGCGCGGGCCAAGGGTGCTGACGGAAGTAGGCGTTGGCGGTAAGAAGCGCCTGCATTCCCTCCGGCGTGTTGTCTTCGGAAGGGAGCGCAATGGGACAATCGACATGCATCGGGAACAGCGCGGCCGTGCCGTTGGCTCCGTTCTTACGAACACGCGGGCGCTTAGCCTCTTGAAACGAAATGTCAGCGTTCTGTTGCTTGCTCAAAGCCCTAAACTCATATAGTACGAGACGCCGTTCTTCACGCGCCGAGTTTCCTTCAGGGGAGGTTAGTTCAAGCATAACGCGGTTGGCTCTGCCCTGTTGAACTTATCGACCCGGCGACGCTTGTCTTTAGGACAGACCGCGCCGGTTCCGCGCCCCGGCGGCGATGTTCCCAATGCGCTTGGCGTCCGGCGGCCGGATGCGTCAAAATTGCATCAGTGGCAACTCATTTGGGTCGGTGGCTATCTTGCATGGGCTGTCTGGCGTTGGCGGCTGGAAATCTGTGGGCCGCGGAGGTGGTGCTGCGGGGACGGGTGGTGGACGAAAAGGAAGCGCCCGTAGCCGGCGCGCTGATCGTGGCGCGCACCGCGCCGGCGGAAAGCTGGGAGGCCCACTCCGGGGTGGCGGGCGAATTCACTCTCACGCTGCCCGATGCGGGCGATTACCTGGTGAGCGTGCGGCGCGAGGGCTATTACGAACTCAAAGACCACCCTATCCACGTGGAGGGGGCGCAGGAAACCACGCTGGTGGTCAATTCCGTGCGGGAGGTTTTTCAGACCATCGATGTCGGCGGCGAGCCTTCGCCCGTCGACCTGGCCGGGATGCAGAAGGAAGAGCGGCTCTCCGGGACGGACGTCAACGCGGTTCCCTATCCGGCCAGCCACAGTTTGCAGAACGCCACCAGGCTGATGCCGGGCGCAATTCAGGATGTCACGGGATCGGCGCACTTCGACGGCGCCGCGGAAAACCAGGTGCTCTACCTGCTAAACGGGTTCAACATCACCGATCCGGTGAGCGGGCGTTTTTATACGCGCCTGGGCATTGAAGGCGTGCGCTCGCTGGAACACTGGAGCGGCAGCTATTCGCCGGAGTACGGGCAGGGATTGGCGGGCGCCTTCGCCATCGCCACCGATACGGGCACCGACCGGCTGCACGCCACCGCCACCAACTTCATTCCCAGCGCCGATTTCAAACAGGGCCTGCATCTCGGCAACTGGACGCCGCGCTTCGGCGTCTCCGGCCCCATCGTGCGCGGGCGCGCCTGGTTCGCCGACAATTTCGACGGCGAATACGACGAAGCGATTGTCAGCGGCCTGCCAAGCGGGCAGAACACATCCAGCGGCTGGGTGGGCAGCAACCTGTTGCACGCGCAGGCGAACTTGACGGCCTCCAACATCCTATATGCCGATTTCCTGGTCAGCCTGGAGAAGCAGAACCGCACGGGCCTGGGCCCGCTTGACCCGCTGTCGACCACCCTCGACTTTCGCCGGCGGCAGTACTTCACGAGCCTCAAGGACCAGATGTTTCTGGCGCGGGGGCTGGTGCTCGAATTCGGCGTTTCTCACAACCAGTTTTTCAGCCGCCAGACGCCGCAGGGCAGCGGGGTGTACGTTTTTTCCGCGGAAGGGCGCAGCGGGAACAACTTCCTGGCCGCCACCCAGGCGAGCGCGCGCGATGAAGGCCGGGTCAACGCGTTCCTGCCGGTGATTTCCGCCGCCGGCAGTCACCAGTTGCAGGCTGGCGTGGATGCCGACCGCCTGTCCTACGATGGGAACTTCAGCCGCTCGGGCTATGAAATCATCGGCCTCAACAACGCGATTCTCTCCAGCACCAGCTACCGGGGATCGGGACTGTTTCACATCCCCGATACGGAGCAGGCCGCGTATGTGCTGGACACGTGGCGGATCTCGCGCCGCCTCCAGGTGATGGCCGGCTTTCGCGAAGACTGGGACCGGCAGGCGGGCAGTTACGCCCGTTCGCCGCGGCTGACGTTCGCCTGGTCGCCCGATGCCGCCGGCCGCACCCGTATATCCGGCGGCTACTCGGTCACCACCGATGCCGCCAACCTGGCGGTTTTCGCTCTACCACTGGACCAGACGGCGGTGACCACTCACTACCTGCCGGACGGGACGCCGGGCCCCCAGGGAGTCACCACCTTCGCGCGCGGCGCAGGCCCCCTGGCGCTGCCGCGCGCCACCAACTGGAGCGCCGGAATCGACCACCAGATCGGCGGCCGCGTGTACCTGAGCGCCAACTACCTGCGGCGGCGCGCCAGCGACGGTTTCGTGTATGTGAACGCCTTGGCGCCGGTCGCGCAGCCTTCGGAATTGCCGCTGCCGGCCGGCGTGCTGGATGGCGCCTACCAGCTCACCAACCAGCGGCTCGATTCCTACCAGGCCTTTGCCATCACGGCCCGGCAGACATTCCGCGGGCAGTATTCCTGGATGGCCTCCTACACGCACTCCCGCGCCCTGTCCAACGCGGTGCTCAACGTGTTCAACGACGAGCCGCTCCAGGTGACGCCCTACCTGCACGCCATGCCCTGGGACAGCCCCAACCGCGTGCTGGCGTGGGCGTACGCTCCGCTGCCGTGGAAGTACTGGGCGGTGGCGCTCCTGGCGGATGCGCGCACCGGGTTTCCGTACTCCGTGCGGGACCAGGGCGGGCTGGTGGTGGGCAACGTAGATGCCTACCGCTACGCGCTCAACTTCGACCTCAACCTGCATTTCGAGCGCACCCTCGTTTTCCATGGCTATCGCTTCGCCATACGCGGCGGGGTGAACAACCTGCTGGACCGCGCCAACGCCACCGCCGTGAGCAACGTGGTAGGCGCGCCGGATTTCCTGCACTTTTACGGCAACGAAGGCCGCCACGTGGTTTTTCGCCTGCGATTCTTCGGACGCACCACGCGAAAGTGATCCGGCCATGTCCCACATCACCCTCCGGCAAAACTACCAGAACCTTTCCGACCGGCTGAACCTGTTTCCCCAAGGCGCTCCGCCCACGGAACTGCTCTTCAAAATCCTCCAGGTGCTGTTCACGGAGCAGGAAGCGGCGCTGGTGGCGCTGCTTCCTCTGCGGCCATTCACGGCGGCCGCCGCCGCCCGCAACTGGAAGCTGCCGGAGGGCCAGGCCCTGGCGACTCTGGAGAACCTGGCTTCCCGCGGAATGCTGCTGGACCTGGAGCTTGCGGAGGAAAGGTTCTTCGTGCTTCCGCCGCCCATGGCCGGATTCTTCGAGTTCTCCATGATGCGCGTGGGCAACGGGTACGACCAGAAGCTGCTGGCGGAGCTGTTCTACCAGTACCTGAACGTGGAGGAGGATTTCGTGAAGAACCTCCTCTGCGCCGGGGAGACGCGCATGGGGCGGGCCTTCGTAAACGAGAGCGCCCTGGGCGCCGCTACGGCTCTCGAAGTGATGGACCACGAACGAGCCACGGAAGTGATCCGCACCGCCTCCCACATAGGCGTCGGAACGTGCTACTGCCGGCACAAGATGCAGCACCTGAACAAGGCCTGCGGCAATCCCTTGGACAACTGCATGACCTTCAACAGCACGGCGCGCTCCCTCATCAAGCACGGCATCGCCCGGCAGGTGGACGTTGAGGAGGGCATGGACCTGCTGCGGCAGTCCCAGGACCTCAACCTGGTCCAGTTCGGCGAGAACGTCCGAAAGGAAGTCGCCTTCATCTGCAACTGCTGCGGCTGCTGTTGCGAAGCCCTGCTGGCCGCCAAGCGTTTCGCCCTCCTCAGCCCCATCGCCACCACCAACTTCCTGCCCGAGGTGAATGCGGAAGAATGCAACGGCTGCGGAAAGTGCGTCGAGGCCTGCCCGGTGGAGGCCATGGGCCTGGTCTCCGCCGGCGATCCCCGCCAGCCCAAACGCAAGCGGGCGAAGCTCCAGCAGGCGCTCTGCCTGGGCTGTGGCGTGTGCGTCCGCGTGTGTACCCGGAACGGCTTGTCCCTCCGCTCCCGCGTGAAACGCGTCATCACCCCGGTCACCACCGCCCATCGTACGGTGCTCATGGCCATCGAACGGGGCAAGCTCCAGAACCTGATCTTCGACAACCAGGCCCACTGGAACCACCGGGCCATGGCCGCCATCCTGGGCGCCGTCCTCAAGCTCCCTCCCGTCAAACAGATCATGGCCAGCCGGCAGATGAAGTCCATCTATCTGGACCGGCTGCTGGGGTTGCCATGAGCGCCGCGCCGGCCTGTGCTTGGTTTCGGTTTTACGCCGAACTGAACGACCACCTGGTGCCCCATCGCCAGTATCAGACTCTCGAGAAGGAGTTCTTCGCGCCGGTCTCCGTCAAGGATGCGATCGAGAGTTTCGGCATTCCGCACACGGAAGTCGACCTGGTGCTGATCAACGGCGAGTCGTCGGACTTTTCCCGCGTGCTTCGAGATGGCGACCGTGTCGCGGTGTATCCCGTATTCGAATCGCTCGACATCACGCCGGAGTTGCGCGTGCGCCCGCAGCCGCTGCGCGAACCGAAGTTCGTGCTGGATGTTCACCTGGGACGGCTGGCGGCGTATCTGCGCATGCTCGGATTCGACTCCGAGTACCGGAATTGCGCGGGCGATGCGGAACTGGCGCGGATCTCCGCCGAACAAGAGCGCATCCTGCTGACGCGGGACCGCGGGCTGCTCAAACACTCCGCCGTGACGCGCGGCTACTGGTTGCGCCAGACGGACAGCCGCCGGCAGGCCGCCGAGGTGGTGAGACGGTTCGATCTCGCGCGGTTGCTGCGCCCGTTCACCCGCTGCATGGCGTGCAATGAGCGCCTGCGTCCGGTTTCCAAAGTGGAGGTTCATGAGCGAGTGCCGCCAGCCATCGCGGCGCGGCATGAAGAGTTCAGGGAATGCCCCGCTTGCCGGCGCGTGTATTGGCAAGGGACGCACTACCAGCGGATGCAGCGCTGGATCGAGGAACTGGCCCAGACGAGCGAATTCGATGGAGCCACCCGCCGGGCTTGAACCGCGCCACGGTCCTTCTTGTTCGCCGTGCGCAGATTGCGTATAGTAGGAGTGCATCGCGGATGCCCCGATGACGGTCTTGGAAACCAGGGAATTCCTGCGCAAGGCGAGCCGGTTGATGTCCGAATCGGAACGGGCGGACCTGGTCGCGTTTATTGGGGCGAATCCCGAAGCCGGAGGGATTATTCCAGAGACCGGCGGCGTGCGGAAGCTCCGGTGGGCTTTAGCGGGCATGGGCAAGCGGGGCGGCGCTCGTGTGATCTACTACTATCACAACGAGCAACTGCCCGTCTTTCTGCTCTCCGCCTATGCGAAGAACAGGAAGGAGAACCTGAGCAAAGGCGAGCGGAACGCGATGAAGAGCTTGGTGCCGCTCCTGGTCGCGGGATATCCGAGGAAGGCATAGGAGGTCAGATATGGCTGCGAAGAAAACTACCCAGGCCACGAAGAACACGAAGAAGACGATCGGCGCACGAAAGCGCGAGACGATTGGCGAGAGCATTATCGAAGGATTGAAGCAGGCGATCGCGTGGACCCGCGGCGAGAACGATGATGTCCGCGTGACGCTGGTCCACGTGCCTGAAATTGATGTGCGCGCGGTCCGGGCCAAGATGGGACTCAGCCAGGCGGAGTTCGCGACCAAATTCGGATTCCCGCCCGCTACGCTCAGAAACTGGGAGCAAGGCAGGTCGCGCCCAGACGCACCCACCCGCGTGCTACTGGCGGTCATTGCGAGACACCCGGCGGCCGTCGAGGATGTGCTGCGAAGGGCGAGTTGAGAGTTTTCGCGAGCCAGGGAGTCGCCCCGCCTACCGGAATGAGATTTCTAACCGTCATTCTCTTCGCTGGCGCCGCTTTCGGGCAGCAGTACGAAATTGGGGCGAACGTCGGATACGGACTCTACCGGAACGGCTCGATCTATTCGGCCTCCGAAACAGCGCAAGCAGGCATTCGAAACCGCTTCGCAGCCGGCATTATTCTAGGGGATGAGTTTTCAAAATACGTCTCCGCCGAGTTTCATTATCTCTATCAAGACGGCCACCCTTTCCTTCAGGCGGCCGGCGTGAAATCCGACATACAGGGCCAGTCCGATGCGCTGACGGTCGAGTTCCTGTTCCACTTCAAGACGCGCGAACATCGTTGGCGGCCCTTTCTCGCCGGAGGTTCCGGCGCGAAGGAATATATCATCGCCGGTCCGGAGCCGTTCCCGCAGCCGATTCCGCAGATCGCCAGCCTCACGGCGAACGATGTTTGGAAAGTCGTCTTCAGCGTCGGCGGAGGCGTAAAGTTCCGTCTGCTCCCGCACATGCTCCTGCGGGCGGAATTCCGGGATTATCTGACGACGTTTCCCAGGCAGCAGATCGTTCCCGCTCCGCACAATACGGCACGCGGAATCTTTGAGCAATTCACTCCTCTGTTCGGCGTCAGCTACACCTTCTGACCGATGTTCCCTACCGGGTCAGCTCGAACGCGCCCTTGAGGCGGATGTCGCGCGAGGATGCGCCGATCCACACCTCGAACGCACCCGGCTCGGCCACCCACTCGTCTTTCGCCGCGCTATAGAATGACAACGCGGACTTGTCCAACGTGAACGACACGTCCTGCGCCTCTCCCGGATTGAGCATGACGCGCCGGAACCCCTTCAACTCCTTGACAGGGCGATCCACGCTCGATTTCACGTCGTGCACGTACAACTGCACCACCTCGACGCCCGCGCGCAATCCGCTGTTGCGCACCCGCGCCGTCACCTCAATCTGTTTGCCGACAGCCACCTTGGCCGGCGTAATCTTCAGGCCGCTGTAATCGAACTTGGTGTAGGAAAGCCCGTGCCCGAACGGGAACAGCGGCTCGACGTTCCGCTTGTCGAACCCCCGATAGCCGACATAGATGCCTTCTTCGTACGCGACGTGCAGATTCTCACCGGGATAGTGCGCATACGCCGGCGAATCGGACCATTGATTGGGGAACGTCACGGGCAGTTTGCCGGACGGGTTTTGCGCGCCGAAGAGGATGTCTCCGATGGCGTGCCCCGCTTCCTGGCCTCCATACCAGGCCGCGATAACGGCGGGAACGCGGCCGATCCACTTCGTCATGGTGACCGGTGCTCCCGCGACAATTACTACGATGGTGTTCTGGTTGGCCGCGGCGACCGCCTCGATCAGCTCGTCCTGCCCGGCAGGCAGATCCATCGATGCGCGGTCGAAACCCTCCGACTCGAGCTTGGAGGAGTAGCCGGCCACAACGACGGCGGCATCGGATTTCCGCGCGAGCTCGACGGCCTGGCTGCGAAGCTGGGCGCGCGCTTGCGGCGTTTCCTCGCTCGCGTCCTCGCCTGGCATGGCGACCCCCAACGCGTAGCCCACCTGCACCTGCGCTCCCGCGGCCTCCTTGATACCGTCGAGCGCCGTGACGGAGTACTTCGGCCGGACCAGTGAGCTACCACCGCCGCCCGTTCTGGCAATCGCGGCGCTGGGACCTGTCACAGCCACCGAGCGGATCTTCGGTGTGCTTAGCGGAAGCACGCCGCCCGCGTTCTTCAGCAGCACGATGCTCTCGGCGGCGGCCGTGCGCGCCACCGCCCTCTGCTCCGGAGTATCCACCTCGCCGCCGCCAGTGTGGGCATGGTCGAGCAGACCCGCCGTAATCATCACGCGCAAGATGCGCCGCGCGGCGTCGTCCACCGCCTCCTGTTTCAATTGGCCGCCGGCGACCGCCGCGAGCACTTTTTCCGCTGTCAGCCAGCCTGCCCCGTTTCCGTCCTTTTGCGTTTGGGGCCTGGCGAACCAGGTTCGCATTGCCTCTCCACCGGGCATCTCCAGGTTCATGCCGGCACCAACAGTTGCGGCCGTACTGTAGGTGCTGCCCCAGTCCGAAATCACAAAGCCTTTGAAGCCCCAGCGTTTCTGGAGGGTCTCCGATAGCAGGTAGGGGTTCTCGGCGCACCACAACCCGTTTACTTTGTTGTAGGCGTTCATCACCGCCCACACGCCGGCCTCCTGGACGGCTGCCTGGAACGCCGGGAGGTAGATCTCGTGCAGCGTGCGCGCGTCGATCTTTTCGTCTATGCGGTGACGCTCAAACTCCTGATTGTTGGCGGCGAAATGCTTCACCGACGGGATCACGTTCTCGGATTGCACGCCCTGGATGTACGCCACGCCCATGCGCGCGGTCAGATAGGGGTCCTCGCCGTAACCTTCGAAGTTTCGGCCCCAGAGCGGCTGGCGATTGATGTTCACGGTGGGCGCGAGAATCATGTCCCGCCCGAGGGCCTTCACTTCCTGCGCGATTACCCGGCCCTCACGCCGGACCAGTTCCACATCCCAACTGGCTCCCATGCCAATGCCCGCTGGAAATGCGGTGGTGAGAACCGGCGACGTGGTGGCTGCGTTGGTGATGGCCGAGGAGCCGGCCCAGTTGCGCACGCCCATGGGGCCATCGGCCATCTTAATGGCCGGAATACCCAGCCGCGCGTTGGACCAGCTCTCCATCCAGCCGGCGCCGCTCAGCATCTCCGCTCTTTCCCGCGGGGTCATGCGGCCTAGAAGGTCTTCCACGCGTTGTTCCACGGGCAGTTTCTGGTTCCTGTAGGGCGCGTCCTTTGGGGGATGCTGGGCACAGGATATTCCCATGGCGATTGCCAGCGGGATTGATAATAGGGGCAACAGAGCGTGTTTCATAGTTTCACCTCGTGGACTCTTGATCGTAACAGAGGGCTGTAGTCCCATCGCGGCCCGACTCGTGCATAATCGAGCATGATGACTATCTCAAAGCCACCGACTATCGTTTTCCCGCTTCTTTTGGCCGCCGGCATGGCGCAAACGCTTGCCGCCGCCGAGCCGTTCCGCGATCCCAACCTGCCGCTCGAACGGAGAGTGGACGATCTTGTCTCACGGCTGACCCTCGACGAGAAGATCGGGATGCTGGCGCAGGTGCAGCCGGCCATCCCGCGGCTGGGCATCAAGGCCTTCACCAACTTTACCGAGGGACTCCACGGTTTGGGCCGGGTCCGCGGCGGCAGCGTCACGGCCACCACCTTCCCGCAGTCGGTCGGCCTGGGAGAAACGTGGGACCCGGAGATTCTGCGCCAGGTGGGGGCCGTCGAAGGCTATGAAGCCCGCGTCTATTTCAAGAAGTGGGAAGGCGCGCGCGTCGGCCTCTCCATCCGCACGCCCAACGTGGACCTGGCCCGGGACCCGCGATGGGGCCGGACGGAGGAATCGTTCGGCGAAGACCCGTACTTCGTCGGGAAAATGTCGGTTGGTCTCATTAAGGGGCTTCAGGGCGACAACCCCAAGTACCTGCTCTCGGCCTCCACCATGAAGCACTTCCTGGCCAACAGCAATGAGGATGGCCGGACAACTTCCTCCTCCGATTTCGACGAGCGGAACCTGCGCGAATACTACCTGGTTCCGTTCCAGATGGGCATCCTGGAAGGAAACGCGCAATCGTACATGGCGTCGTACAACGCGGTCAACAAGATCCCCGACACCGTGTCTCCGTTTATGCGCGACATCGTCGAGAAGGAATGGAAGTTCGATGGAATGGTGTGCACGGATGCCGGCTCGCTTCCCAACCTCACGCGCCAGTTCCACTATTATGAAGATCCCACGGCCGCGGTGGTGGGCAGCGTCAAGGCGGGCATCACCGTGTTTCTCGATCCATATGCCACGCCGCTGAGAGACGCCTTGGAAAAGAAGCTACTCACCGAAGCCGACATCGAACGCAACATCCGGGGCAACATACGTATGCGCATGCGGCTGGGTGAGTTCGATCCGCCCGAGATGGTGCCCTACAGCAACATCGCGGGGACCGAGGAATCCTGGTATAGCGAGAAGAACAAGGCGCTGGCGAGGGCAGTCACTCAGGAATCCATCGTCCTGCTCAAGAACAGCGGCAACCTATTGCCCCTGGATAAGAGCAAGCTCCGCTCCATCGCGGTCATCGGGCCTTTCGGAGACAGGGTTTTCATCGACTCGTATGCCGGAATTCCGCCTTACTCGGTGACCCCGCTCGAAGGAATCCGGAACAAGGTAGGGCCAAACGTTCGGGTCCGCTATGTGCCGAACGACACCCACAGCAACGCAGTCAACCTCGCCGCTGAATCCGACGTTGCGATTGTGTTTGTGGGGAACCACCCCACGTGCTATCCGCAGAACGAGCCGTGCACCATGCTGCCCAGCGAGGGCAAGGAAGCCCTGGACCGCAAAGCGATCGATCTCGACCCAACGCAACTTAGCCTGATCCGCGGCGTGAAAGAGGCGAACGCGAAGACCATCGTGGTGCTGATTTCCAGCTTCCCTTACGCCATCGGTTGGGTTCAGGAGAACGTCCCGGCGATTCTTCACATGTCGCACACCAGCCAGGAGGAAGGCAACGCGGTGGCGGATGTGCTGTTTGGCGACTATAATCCGGCCGGCCGGCTGGTGGCCACGTGGGTCAAGTCACTCGACGATTTGCCCCCCATGATGGACTATGACATCCGGCACGGCCGCACTTACATGTATTTCAAAGGGCAGCCTCTGTATCCGTTCGGATTCGGACTGAGTTACACGGCGTTCGAGTATTCCAACCTGCGCACTTCCACGGATTCGGTCAATGCCGAGGGCGAGGTGGTTGTCAGCGTGGACGTCAAGAATACGGGGACCCGCGCCGGCGATGAGGTGGTGCAACTCTACGTCAAGCACCTGAATTCCGCGGTGGCGCGGCCCGTGAAAGAACTGCGCGGATTTCAAAGGATCGCGCTCCGGCCGAACGAGACTCGGACCGTCCGGCTGTCTCTCAAAGGGACCGATTTGACTTACTGGGATGCGGAGAAGCGGAGCTTTGTCGTAGAACCCGGCAGCGTCAGTATCATGTTAGGCGCGTCTTCCGCCGACACGCGGGTCGAGAAGACCATTGCGGTGAGGCAGTGAAGCGCAGGCGCTACCTGACGAACCTCCCCACGAACCCGCCGCCCGAACGTAAGTCGATGTAGAGCGGGTCGCCGCGCTGCAGCGTCATGTGCTCGATCTTGACAGCGGCGGCTTCGCCGGTATCCCGAATGAGCGTCGCCACGTATGTACCCGTGCCCAGAAACGACAGGTCCACGCGGACAACCCTGGCAACCGGGCCGTTGTTCACCGCCAGAAACCATGTATCGCCCTTGCGCCGGGCGAAGGCCGCAACTTCCCCGATCTGCGAGACCGGCAGCACCACCGTTTCATCCCAGACGCTTGGAATGCTCTTCAGCACGTCGGCGGTCGGGTTTGCCAGCATGTTAGCCGGATGCGCTACGTACACCAGCAGCGGAGCTTGCAGGATGACGGCGTTGGCAACCTGGTGCGCCCAGGTGGTGTCCGCCATCCACACAGGGTTGAAATTGGTGGGCGTGTAGTCCATGAGTCCGGCCAGCATGCGCGTGAACGGAAGCGTTACGTCTTGACGCGCGGTGGGTTCCTTCTCCATGCCATAGACCGCCTCCACGCCCAACTCGTTGGGATACGTGCGCTCCAGGCCGGTGGGCTTGTTGGCGCCGTGAAAATCGACAATTAGACGGTACTCCGCGGCCAGCTTCAGAATCATCTCGTACTGATCGACGACCTCTTTGTGTTCGTGGTCGAAAAAGTCGATCTTCACCCCCGCCACTCCGTTGCGCCGGCAAATGTCGAACAGCGCGCGGACGCTTTTCTCGTCGGTAAGCTCCCCGCTGTGCTTCCAGACGATCAGTCCTACGCCGCGCTGGCGGGAGTAGTCGGCAAGTTCCTTTAACTGGCTCTCGGGCCATCTCGACCAGAAGCCCTCAATCACGTTGTATTCGAAGCCCAGCCGGTGGGCGAGGTCGGCAAACTCCTTCTGGCCCTCCACTGTTCGATCGCCGCCATCCCGAAAGGCCCAGACCGAGCGGCCGGGCTTGATCCACGCGGTTTTCAGGCCGTCCGGAAAGAGCTTGGGATCCGGCGGCGCCGAGATATTATGCACGATGTCGCAGTTCATGAGCGCATTCAGGTCGGCCGCGATCATGACGACCCTCCAGGGCGTGGCGATGGTTCCGGTAATGGCTGCCGGCTTCGCAAACTTCTCCGCGCTAAACTGCGGCCGATACGCCAGGAACTGCCACGAGGCGGGTGGGGCATGGCCCAGCCGCGTGTACAAGCCGCCGACACCGTCACCCTGCAGCACCATGCCGCTGTAATTGCGAAGTCCCCCCTCGGTGATCGAGACGTACCCGGCGCCCTCGGGTAACATGAGGGTCACCGGCGGAGCCAGCCACGCACCGGCTGGAAGAGTCGCCGGCCAGCCCGTTCGAAGTCCGAGGGTCTTCCGCTGGTACAACGTCTCGTAGCTTTCTTCGAGGTTGTGCCACCACAGCACGCTTGCCCCCGGCAGATGGAACGCCGTGGCTTCGTCCGGCACGCGCGTCCCTTCGCCCGGCACCACGTGCCGGAACGCAATGCCGTCGTTGTAGGCGCGCACCTCCAGCGTGTAGGCCGTGCGCGATTGACGATGCGTGATGGCGATTTTCACGCCGTTGCAGTTGTCAACCGCCGTCGAGTGGACCCCGTTCCAGGGGTAGGTCTCATTGACTTTGTATGGATCGACCTTGCCGAGGTCCACGCCCTCGGAGAGATTCACGCCATCGACAGTGATCCCCATAGCGGAGGCCGTAATCACGGGCTTCTCCTTGAACGCGACCGAATACTGCAATCGAGCGCTGCCATCCAATGAAAGCTGGAATTGCACGGCGCCGTCCGGGCTGGCCAGTGCGACACCGTCAGCCGCCGGGAGCTGGGCGGCGAAGCAGAGCAAGACAACTAATGCGAGTCGAATCGGCATCTGGTTCTCTCCTTTTTGCCTTCCTGACGAAGAAGTATTGTACATCAGAGCCGTTTGTCTCATTCTCTCCATGCGAAGGAGCTTGCCTCAAAGTGGCCCAGGGTGGGATACTCGCGTACATCCATGTCTCCCACGCCAGCGGCACCGAGGTCTTCCACGGAATACGAACAGGCGACCTACCGAAAAGTCACCTGGCGGCTCATGCCCTTCCTCTTTGTCTGCTACGTTTTTGCTTACGTGGACCGCGTGAACGTGGGCTTCGCCAAGCTCCAGATGCAGCAGGATTTGAGCATGAGCGACGCGGTCTATGGCGTCGGCGCCGGAATTTTCTTCCTGGGCTATTTCATTTTTGAGATTCCGGCCAACATGATGATGCAGAGACTGGGCGCCCGGCTCTGGCTCGGGCCCATCATGATTCTCTGGGGGGTGGTGGCCGCTTGCACCATGTTCGTCAAGAGCGCCACCGGCTTCTACGTTCTGCGCTTCGTGTTGGGGATCGTGGAATCCGGTTTCTTCCCGGGGGTGATCCTCTACCTGACGTACTGGTACACGCGGCGGCACCGGGCCAAGATGGTGGCTGCGTTCATGGCCGCCAATCCGGTGAGCGGTGTGCTGGCAGGGCCGGTTTCCGGGGCGATTCTGGCATTCGCGTCGAACGTGGGAGGCCTTCGGGCCTGGCAGTGGCTTTTCTTGCTCGAAGGGATACCTTCCATCCTGGCGGGCGCCGTGACGCTGTTCTTCCTCGACGACAACCCGTCAAGAGCCAAGTGGCTTACGGGCGAGGAACAGGGTCTTCTGCTGGGCCGGCTCCAGCAGGAAGAGGACGCCAAAAGCAGCGAGGGAGAATCCCGGCGCCACCTCATCGATGCCTTCAAGAGCGGCCGGGTCTGGCTTCTGTGCGTGGTCTACTTCGGCTTTGTGATGGGTAACTACGGGCTCTGGTTCTGGCTGCCTCAAACCATCAAGGACACGCTCACCAAGGACCCCTGGAAGATCGGACTGGTTTCGGTGATCCCCTGGGCCACCGCGGCAATCGTCATGATCGTCTACGCCCACCATTCCGATGTCACCGGTGAGCGGCGCTGGCACGTGGCGATGGCCGGCATCCTTGGATTCGTGGCGTTTTCCGCGAGCATGCTTCCGGGAATCTCGGGGGCGCTGGGTCTAGCGGCTCTTACCCTGGCCGCGATCGCGGTGATGTGCGGCCAGTCCACGTTCTGGGCTCTGCCGACCGGGATCCTATCCGGCTCGGCCGCCGCCGGGGGCATCGCGTGGATCAACTCGGTGGGCAATCTGGCAGGCTACGTGAGCCCGTTCGTCATAGGCGAGATCCGCGATGCGACTGGCAGCATGACGCTGGCCCTGCTGGTGCTCTCGGCATCGTGCCTGATGGCTGGGCTGGTGGTGCTTCTGGTGACGCGCGCTACACCTCGGAGTTTACGGCGTGAATCAAGGCGTTGATATAGCCATAACCGAAAGCGTAGGCCTGTAGCTTCCCGGGATCGTCCGGATGACTCGGCATATGATCGGGGCAGATAGACAGGCCGAACTCCGAGTCCCTCAGAATGCGCATGATCTTCAGAAAGTCCATCTCGCCTTCATCGGGATACACCTCCGCGAAACTGTTCAGGCCTCCTCGGATGTTCCGCATGTGGACTTGATGTACCTTTCCCCGGCCCGCCAGGTATTGGACGATCGGGAGCACCTCCGTAGCTGGATTCTTCAATCCTTCAGCCGTTGTGCCCAGGCACAATTGGAATCCGTTATATGGGCTGTCGACGATCGCTTCGTATCGCTTGTAGCCTTCGAAGATAGAGGGCGAGTCCCAATTCTCAGCGCCCTGGTAGCCGAACGGGAGCCCTGGCGGGTCATATGGATGAGCACCCATCTTCACATCGTATTGCTGGCAGACGGGTATGACTTTTTGGAGAAAGTAGGTGATGCGCTCCCAATAATCGTCGGAGCTGACTTTACCTGCCCGTCCCACCGGCAGATCTTTCCAATTCTCCTCCAGCTTGAAAGCGGCGTAAGTAACACCACCTCGCCCGGGTTCGTGTGAGTTTCGCCGTATGGGGATTACAGTCCAATGATGGGTAATGACTTTCACGCCTACTTGAGAGGCCTTCTGGATGTTACCGATGATGACGTCCAGCTTTCGATCGCGCTCGGGACCTTTGGGAAGCCTGATGTAGTCGTCGTCCATTCTTATGGCTTCGAACGTCACGCCGGCCTTATCGCAATTGTCCTTCATCTTCTTCAGTTCGTCGGCATCCCAGGCGCCGTCGGGAGTGACCCTCCGTACTTGCGCCGTGAGATGCTTGACACCGTGGCGCAAGTTATATTCCAGATTTGCCTTGGCCGTCATATCGGCGCCCGGCCCGCCGGCCACGCTATGGTAGTCGCCGCCGACGTGCATTAAGAGATTCTTCCTGGCCCCGGGCGCGCGGCCCGCTTGCGCGCCACCGGCAATGCCCGCGGCGGCCGCACCGCCCACAAGCGTCTTTCCGAAATCTCTTCGTCCGATCATGGAACCACTCCTCACGGCTAGAATAGCAGCCGCGGGGCCAGGTCGATGAACCGGGCGTCACTCCAGCGGAGGCCGCGTGAGCATACAATCGAGGTTGTGAATCGAAGAGACTTTTTGACATCATCCGCGCTGACGGCCGCGTTGGCAGCCGCACAATCTCGCAGCGCGCCTCCCGCCGGCGGCCAGGCTGGAATGGCGGCGAGTAGCCGCGGAGGCATGCATATCGACCGTGAGAAGTGCGTGGCGTGCGGCAACTGCGTCGCGGTCTGTCCCATGGGGGCGATCTATGTGGATCCGGCCATCAAGCGCTCCACCATCAACTACGACGAATGCGTGGAGTGCTCCACTTGCCTTCGCAACATGAGCATATTTTGCCCCGTGGCGGCTTTCTCCCTGGAGGATGTTGCGTGGCCGCGCAGCGTGCGGCGGGAATTCTCCAACCCGCAGAACGGGCACCCCTCTACCGGTATCACCGGCCGCGGCACCGAAGAGGTGAAGACCAACGACGTGACCAACCGGGTCAAGGCGGGGGAGGCCGGGTGCGTGATCGAATTCGGCCGGCCGGGCGTGGGCGCGCGCTTCCGCGACATTCAGAAGGTGACCATGGCGCTGGCCCAAGTCCATGTCCAGTTCGAAAAGGAAAACCCGCTCACCTTCCTGATCGTCGACCAATCCACGGGCGTGTTGAGGCCCGAACTGCTCAACGAGAAAGTCATGTCCGCCATCGCCGAGACCAAGACCAGGATCCAACACGTCCCCGAGGTCCTCGACGCGGTCGACCGGATATCGAGGGAGGTTGACACCGTACTCGCCGTAGCCGTCTCCACGCGTTGCGACGAAAACGGCGAAGAGAAAGTGCTGTCGGCCCTGCTCGAAGAACACGGTTACAGCTACAAGCGTGCCAAGACCAATCTGGGCCTGGGACGCGCCACCAACACGAAGAAAGGAGACCGCGCGTGACCCACACACTACACCGGAATGGCGATGCCGCGAGCTTTGGCGACGACTATGTTCTGCTCGCCATCCCCGCCAGGGGCTATAACGACGAAGGATCTGTCGAGAAGCTCCGGACGTTTCTGCGCATCTGCGCCGCCCACAAGCCGGTCAACATGGGCAGCGGGGATCTGGGCGCCTATCACCCTTCACCGGGCTCCGCTACCTCCGCCGATTGGAAGCGCGAGCCGGATTACGAGAAAGCCATCGCGAGCGTCGGCAAGCCCAACAGCGTGGCCGCTGAATTTGACAGCAAGGAAAAGCTGGTAGCCGCGCTGCGCGACGTCATCAAGGCCGACCTGGGGATCTCGATCAACCTGAGCCATTCAGTCGAAGGCGCGCACCAGTGCTGCCGCGACACGGACATCAAACGTCACAGCATAGAATACTCGCTGGGATTCATGGACCGCCACAATCACCTGCCCAACAGCCAGGTGCTGGAGATTTCCACCATGTGCGGCCATGGCATGGTCTCCCACAATCTGGTCGAGAAGATGATCGCCTCTGTGAAGGAGAACGAGCGCACTCCGGAGGAGGCCGCCCGTTACCTGGCCTGTTTCTGCCCTTGCGGCGTTTACAATCCGGCGCGGGCCAAGCGCCTGCTCGAAGAGGCCCGCACCCGCCAGCGCTGATCCTGGGCAGGAGGAATTCTCTAGGAGATCATCATGAAACTTCGAGTTCTGTTTTGCGCCGCTCTCGCGTGCCCTCTCGCCCTGGTTGCGGGGCAGGGCCAGAGCAAATCGGTCGCGACTACCTCCGCTTCGGAAATCCCTCACTTGCGGAAGCAGGGTACGGCCATACAACTGATCGTAGACGGCAAGCCGTTCCTGGCGCTGGCGGGAGAACTGCTCAACAGCAGCGCCACCAGCCTCGAGTACATGAAGCCTTTATGGCCCGAGTTCGCCAAGGCCAAGCTGAATACCATCTTGCCGGGCGTTTCCTGGAACCAAATCGAACCACAGCCAGGGAAGTTCGACTTCACGGTGCTGGACGGCGTGATCCAGGGCGCCCGCAGTCGCAACATGCGCCTCGTGCTTCTATGGTTCGGAAGCTGGAAGAACAGCCTCTCGGGCTACGCGCCCGACTGGGTGAAGAGGGATTTCGAGCGCTTCCCGCGCGCCCAGGCGACAGGCGGTAAGAGCATCGAACTGCTCAGCCCCTTCAGCGACGCCAACCGCGACGCCGATGCCCGCGCATTCGCAGCCCTGATGCGGCACGTCAAGGCGGTGGATGCCCAGCAGCATACGGTGGTCATGATCCAGGTGGAGAACGAAGTGGGAATGCGGGGCGACTCCCGCGACCGCTCGCCCCTGGCCGATCGGGCTTTCGCAGCGCCGGTGCCGAAGGATCTGATGGACTACCTGCAGAAGCACAAGGATAGCCTGATTCCGGAGTTTCGCCAGGTGTGGGAGGCGGCCGGCTTCAAGACCTCCGGAACCTGGGAAGAAGTGTTCGGCCAAAGCCGGGTGACGGATGGAATCTTCATGGCCTGGCAGTATGCGCGCTATATCGGCCGGGTGATCGAGGCGGGCAAAGCCGAATACCCGATCCCGATGTTCGTCAACGCGGCGCTGTACGGGCTTGGGCGGGGTCCCAACCCGCCCAGCGGGGGCCGCCCCTGGGACCTGATGATGGACGTCTGGAGGGCCGGAGGGCCGCAAATCGATTTCCTCGCGCCCGACCCTCACACCGTGAGCGAGTACGCTGCGTTTTGCGCCAAGTACACGCAATCCGGGAACCCGCTGTTCATACCCGAGACGAACGGCGGAACGGGAAGCGCGGCCAGAATGATCTATGCCTTCGGACGTTTCGATGCAATCGGCTACGCGCCGTTTGCCATTGAGAGATGGGTGGGCAAAGATCCCGAGCTGGCCGGCGTCGATGATTTCCTCTCGCGCATGGCGCCCCTGATTACGGCGCACCAGGGGAAAGGCACGATGTCCGCCGTCCTGCTGGGCCCGAAGGACCCGCCGCAGAAGGTCCATCTGGGGAATTACACTCTCGAGGCCTCGTATTTGGTCCCTCCGGTTATGCCCGCGAACATGCCGCCGCGGGAAACGCTGCCGACCTCCACGGCGATCCTCATTGCGGCGGGGCCCGACGAGTACTTCATCGCCGGCAGCGGCGTAAAAGTCACCTTCTCTTCGAACACGCCGGAAACCCCGCTCGTCGGAATAGGCACTGTGGAAGAAGGCACTTTTGTAAACGGCCGCTGGGTTCCGGGCCGCCAGTTGGCGGGGGACGACACCGGACAGGGGGACTACGTGGGCTTATGGGGTCATTTCAAGAGTGCCGGCTGGCCGGGTGACGTCGGGCCGGAGAACTGGTTCTTGCGAGACCTGACCATCCAGCGCGTGACGCTATATCGCTACCGGTGAGGAGAAGTCCCCGACAGCCGCCTTACGAACAGGTCTGATTCAAGAGACTTTAAGTCCTTATGGTGCGTTTTTCCTCAATCTGTGGAAAAAAAGTGTAGAAAAAACCATTGACAAGGAGCCAGGAGCCGTGGAATAGTTAATCAGGTTAACCTTTGACCGGGGCAATTACATTGCCCGGAACCCGCGGTGGGTCGGCACTACGGGGCCTAATGGGACCTGAGGGGAGCGAAAGCTCATGGCGCAGCCGGCCATAGCTGGAAAAGGTCCCCTTCTCGCCCACCTGCGAAGCGTCTCCCCCAACGCCCCTTTCCAACGCAACCGCTCGACGGCGGGATGTCCCCTAGTCCGCATTTCTCACACTCTGCCAGCCAATGTGGCGCAGGCACTCGTGCCTGCCGTGTCGAGACTCGTCTCGACACTTGGGCGCGATTGTGACGAAGTGCCGAAGGGCAGCGTCGGCATGAGTGCCGACGCGGCAGGCACGAGTGCCCGCGCCACGGGATCACACACAAACTCCTGTGAGAAATGCGGGCTAGCGCCGGCCATGGGCCCCACTCCCGCGCCGGGTGACTGGGGAGCGGCTCTCCTGAACCATCGCACGAGCCCGATATGAAAGAAACGGTTGATCCCTCGCTGATATCCGAAGTCCGCAGATACGGTGTCTTCAACGCACGGGGTTGCTTCAACTGCGGTAGCTGCACAATTGTTTGCGATCTCGCGGCTGGTTCAGCTTCGTTTCCTCGTAGAGCCATGCAATCCGTGGTGCTGGGAGTGAAGGACTCCGTGCGCCAGAACCTCGATCCATGGCTCTGTCACGACTGCGGAGATTGTTCGATCACTTGTCCGAGAGAGGCGAAACCCCGGGAATCGATGGCGACGCTCCGGCGTTACCTGATGGCCCAATACGATTGGACCGGCTTGTCTCGAAGAATCTGTCGTTCACCGGCGTGGGAAATAGGGGCGCTCTCATCCGTAGCGGCCCTGATGCTGGCACTCATCGTTCTCTATCACCTGTATGTGGTGCAGTTGGCGCCTTCGGCGTTCACCACCATGTCCATGGGGATGGAGCACATGTTCAACAGGATCGTGTATTTTACAGTGGCCATCTACTTAATACCGGGGTTCCTCATTGCATCCCACGCGGCACGCATGCTCTCACTTACGATGCGCCGCGGCCCCCACGCGCCCATACCTCTGAAATTCTACCTGGCTGAAGCTAAGACCATGTTTCTGCAGTCGGTCTCGCACGCGCAGATCCTGAAGTGTCCCGCAACCACCCACCGGAGGCGATGGGCCATGCACTGGCTCCTCGCCTTTGGCTGCGTTCTGATGTTCGTCATCAAGTTTTTCTTTCTGAAATGGTTCCAGACGGACAACATCTACCCTATCTATCACCCGCAGAGGTGGCTCGGCTACCTGGGAGCCGCCTGTCTGGTCTTAGGCTCACTCGACATTCTGATCGAGCGGGCCAGGAAGCACAAGCTGATCTACGCGCAGTCCGGGTTGAGAGGTCTGCTGCTGCCGGTGCTTTTGCTTCTGACTGCGTTGAGCGGAATGACGGTCCATATTCTCAGGTACGTGGGACTGGGGTTAGGGGCGCATTATGCCTACGCCGTTCACCTCATGATCGTGGTTCCGATGCTCCTCGTAGAGGTGCCGTTCGGAGGTTCATCGCACGTGATTTATCGTCCTCTAGCGCTCTACTTTACCGCGGTGAAGGAAAGGGCCCTCGAGGCTCAAATGACCCTGGAGGAAAAGATAGCATGAACGCCCAGGATCGGAGCTCCGCCGTTGGCGCCGCGATGGTGGTGGGCGGTGGCATCGGGGGGATGCAGGCCGCCCTCGATCTGGCGGGCGCAGGCATCAAGGTCTATCTGGTCGAAACCAAGGCCTCGATCGGCGGCGCCATGGCGCAACTGGACAAGACCTTCCCTACCAACGATTGCGCCATGTGCACCATGGCCCCGCGGCTGGTGGAGATCGGCAGACAGAAGGACGTCGAAATCCTCACCTTGAGCCAGGTGGAACGGGTCCAGGGCCGGCCGGGGAATTTCGCCGTCACCGTCCGGAAACGTCCGCGCTTTGTGGACGAGGCCAAATGCACTGGCTGCGGGACCTGTGTGTCGAACTGTCCGACGCGCAACCAAGTGCAGCCTTTCGAGAGCGCGCCGGTCGAGTTGGAACCCGGCCGCAGGCAGGCGGTGACCGATATCCTCGCCCGGCACAGGCACCGCGACGGCCCGCTGATGCCCATCCTGCAGGAGATCAACGCGGCCTTCAACTACTTTCCCGAGACGGTGTTGCAGTACGTGGCCGAACAGACCGGCTACCCCCTCTCCCACATTTACCGAATCGCGACCTTCTACAGCGCTTTCAGCGTCGTGCCCCGAGGCAAGTACACGATCAACGTCTGCATGGGGACAACCTGCTATGTGCGAGGCAGCCAGCGCCTGATGGAGAAGATCGGCGAGATGCTCGCCATGCACCCGGACGAAACCACGCCCGACCTGAAGTTCACCCTGAAGAGCGTCCGCTGCATCGGCTGCTGCGGGCTGGCTCCCGCCGTCATGGTGGGCAGCGAGGTCTACGGAAAGCTGACGCGCAAGGACGTCGCGGGCATTGTGCGGAAATACCAGGAGGCGTCCTAGCATGCCGGGGCTGACCATCCAGGGTCTCCGCGAGAAAAGGGAAGAGGCCAGAAGGGAGGCCGCCGCCCGGCAAGCCCATCTCCAGGGGAAGATCGCCGTTCACATGGGAACGTGCGGGAATGCCGCCGGGGCGCGCGGCGTCCGGGCGGCGATTGTCGAGGAGTTGGACCAGAGAGGGATCCGGGACGTGATGCTCACCGTCACCGGCTGTGCCGGCCTGTGCTCCCGGGAACCCATGATCACCGTCACTATGCGGAATTCGCCTGCCGTGAAATACGGCGACCTCTCCGCGGAGAAAGTCCGGAAGATCGTCGCCGAGCACATCGTAGCCGGAAACATCGTCGAGGAGTACACGGTCGGCATTGGCTCGGCGAACGGCGCGCCGGACATTCCGTTTTTCCAGAAGCAGGTGCCGCTAGTCCTGCGAAACGGCGGAATCCTCGATCCCGAGAGGATTGAAGACTACATCGCCAGCGGCGGCTATGCGGCGCTGGAAAAGGTACTCTCATCGCTCACCCCGGAGGAAGTGATCGATGAGGTGATGCGCGCCGGGCTGCGCGGCCGCGGGGGCGCCGGCTTCCCCACCGGCGTGAAGTGGAAGGTGTGCCGGGGGGAGAAAAAGAATCCCAAGTACATCGTCGGAAACTGCGACGAGGGCGACCCGGGCGCGTACATGGACCGCAGCCTGCTGGAATCGGATCCCCATTCCATCGTCGAGGGGATGATCATTGCCGCCTATGCCATCGGGGCGCGCCGCGGCTATGTCTACGTGCGGAGCGAGTATCCGCTGGCCATCGAGCGCCTGCGCAAAGCCATCGAACAGGCGCGCGAGTGCGGCCTGCTCGGAGACCGGGTCCTCGGATGTAATTTCGACTTCGACATGGAGATCCGGGAAGGATCGGGCGCCTTCGTGTGCGGCGAAGAGACCTCCCTGCTGCATTCCATCGAGGGCCAAAACCCCGAGCCGAGGCAGCGGCCTCCCTTCCCCGCCCAGGTGGGCCTCTGGGGCTGCCCTACGGTCATCAATAACGTGGAGACGCTGGCCAATATCCCGGTGATCGTCACGCGTGGCGCAGACTGGTATTCCACCATCGGAACGCCCACCAGCAAGGGGACCAAGATTTTCTCTCTGGTGGGAAAGATCAACAACACCGGTCTGATCGAAGTCCCCATGGGCATCACCCTCCGCGAGGTCATCTACGAGATCGGCGGCGGGATCCCAGGCAACAAGAAGTTTAAAGCGGTGCAGACGGGCGGCCCGTCGGGTGGATGCGTCCCCGCCAGCCTGATCGACCTCCCGCTGGACTACGAGAGCTTGAAGCAGGCCGGGGCCATGATGGGGTCCGGGGGAATGATTGTCATGGATGAAGACACCTGCATGGTCGACGTGTCGAAGTTCTTCGTCCAGTTCACCAACGACGAGTCCTGTGGGAAGTGTAGCGCCTGCCGGGAGGGAAGCGAAGCGCTCCTCGAGGTCCTGACCAGGATCACCGACGGGCAGGGGCGAGAGGGGGATATCGAGTTCCTGGAAGAGCTCGGGCAGGCGGTCAAGGACGCGTCCATGTGCGGGCTCGGCCAGACCCTTCCCAATCCGGTCCTGTCCACGCTCCGATACTTCAGGGACGAATACGTTTCTCACGTGGCTGACGGGGACTGCCCCGGCAAGGTGTGCAAGGCGCTCATCAAGTACTACATCGATCCGGACAAGTGCCCCGGGTGCGCGCTGTGTCTCAAGAACTGCCCGGCCGGCGCCATCCAGGGATCGACCAGGCACATCCACATCATCGACCAGGCGGTCTGCACGAAGTGCGGAGAGTGTCTCGAGATATGCCCGCCCAAAGTTTCGGCGGTGGTCAAGCTGTCGGGAAAGCAAGCTCGGGAGATGCACTCGCTGGATGCGCCCATACCCGCGAGCGAATGGAAAAAGAGGCGTTCCGAGCAGGCTGGAACGGGGGCCGTGCAGTAACCCGTTACGAGACTGAAGATGCCGAGGCTCACGATCGACAATGCGCCGGTGGAAGTGGAAGAGGGAACGCATCTCCTCGCCGCCATAGAAAAGGTTGGGGCCAAGGTCCCGACACTGTGTCACCACAAGGCCTTGATCCCCTACGGCGCGTGCCGGCTTTGCATCGTGGAGGTCCACACTCCCAACCGGCCGCCCGCCATTCAGGCCTCCTGTTCGTACCCCGCCCTGGACGGGATTGGCGTTTTCACACAGACCGACCGGGTGATCCGGGCCAGGCGCATCGTCGCTGAGCTGCTTCTGGCGCGGTGCCCCGACGCCGAGCCGATCCGGCGGGTCGCGGCCGAACTGGGCGTCGAGCGAACGCGCGTAAAGAAAAAGCACGATGACTGCATCTACTGCGGCCTGTGCGTCCGGATGTGCCAACAGCGGATGGGAAGGGCGGCCATCGACTTCTCGGGCAGGGGGTCGAGAAAAAGGCTCGCGCCGCCCTTCGGCAAGCACAATCCCGTCTGCTGGACCTGTGGGGCCTGCGATTTCATCTGCCCCACCGGCAAAAAGATCTCGCCGCTGGCCAGCGCCAACGCCCTGCTGCCGATCCGCAATCCTCACAACCTTGGCCTCGACGGCAGGCCCGCCATTTCCATCCTCTATCCGCAGGCTGTTCCCAACAAAGCCGCGATCGATGCGGATTACTGCGTCCATCTGAAATATGGGGATTGCGGAGTCTGCAAGGAGGTCTGCGGAGCGGAGGCCATCGATTACGAACAGAAGGACCAGGTGAGGGAACTCAATGTGGGCGCTATCGTGCTCTCCCCTGGTTATGAGATCTTCGACGCCAAGCTCAAGCCCAATCTGGGTTACGGACGGTTTCGCAACGTCGTTACCGCGCTCGAGTTCGAAAGAATCCTGTCCGCCTCGGGGCCTTTTCAGGGCAGGGTTCTGCGACCCTCCGACCAAAAAACGCCCAAGCGCATCGCCTTCATTCAATGCGTTGGATCGAGAGAGGCGGAGCGAGACTACTGCTCGGGCGTCTGCTGCATGTACGCCACCAAGGAAGCGCTGATTGCCAAAGAGCATATCGGCGGAGATTTGGAATGCGACATCTTCTTCATGGATCTGCGCGCATTCGGCAAGGGGTTTGAGGCGTACTATGAGCGCGCCAAAGCCCAGGGAGTGAATTACATCAGATCCCGGCCGCCGTCCCTGGAGGAAGTGCCCGAGACCGGAAATCTCGTTATCCAATACCTTGCCGAAGGGGACCGCAAGACAGCCCGTGAATACGATCTGGTCGTCTTGTCCACCGGCATGCTGCCGCCCGCCGGCTCCAGCCGGCTGGCCGAGGTATTCGGCATTGAGCTGAACGAATTCAACTTCTGCCGGACCACTGCTTTCTCGCCGGTTCAGTCGTCCCAGGAGGGAATCTACGTGGGCGGGCCGTTCGCCGAGCCCAAGGACATCCCCGAAACCGTGATGCATGCCTCCGCGGCTGCGGCCAAGGTGCTGGCGCTCCTGAGAGACGCGAAAGGCTCGCTGATCGCCGCCAAGGAATATCCGCCCGAAACGGACGTGAGCGGGCAGCCGCCCAGAATCGGAGTTTTTGTCTGCCACTGCGGAAGCAATATCGCCGGTGTAGTGGACGTGCCCAGCGTGGTGGAATATGCCAGGACGCTCGACAACGTTGTGTACGCGGAGAACAATCTATACACCTGTTCGAACGACACCCAGGAGCGGATCAAGCAACAGATACGCGACCACGATCTGAATCGGGTGATTGTGGCTTCCTGCTCGCCGCGAACGCATGAGCCGCTGTTCCGGAATACCTGCCGCGAGGGCGGGCTCAACTTCTATCTGTTCGAGATGGCCAATATCCGCGACCAGTGCTCCTGGGTGCACATGGAGGAGCATGAGAAGGCCACCCGCAAGGCCAAGGACTTAGTCCGGATGGCGGTTGCCAAGTCCCGATTGCTCGAGCCTCTGCGGAAAGGGCGTGTGCCCGTCAAGAAAGCTGCGCTGGTGATCGGCGCCGGGCTGGCCGGCATGGTCGCCGCCACCGAACTATCCGCGCAGGGCTTCCCCGTGTACCTCGTGGAACGAGAAAAAGAGTTGGGAGGCAACCTGAAGCGCATCCGCTACCTGCTGGACGGCGAGGACCCGCAGCAACACCTGAAACTCCTGGTAGAGAAAGTAAAACAGGATGAACGTATTCATCTGCTTACCAACGCCACGGTGACCGCCATTGAAGGGTCCTTTGGTAACTTCAAGACAAGAATTCTGGCGGACCACGACGTCCATTACACAGTCCAGCATGCGGTTGTAATCGTCGCCACCGGTGCGGCCGAGCACATACCAAAGGAGTATTCATACGGAAAAGACTGCCCGGAGGTCATCACCCAATTGGATTTGGAATCTCGGCTGAGCGGGCCCGCCGGCAGCATGATTTCAGGTACCGTCGTCATGATCCAGTGTGTGGGTTCCCGCGACAAGGAACGGCCTTACTGCTCGCGCGTGTGCTGCAGTGAGGCGGTCAAGAATGCCTTGAAAATCAAGCAGCAGAATCCCAACGCGAATGTCTATGTCCTGTACCGGGACATACGCACCTACGGTTTCCGGGAGGCCTATTACTCCAAAGCACGGGAGCAAGGGGTCGTTTTCCTGCGATATGAGGAAGACCGAAAGCCGGAGGTGACAAGAAACGGCCGGGGCCTGGAAGTGACAGTCTACTCGCCGCTTCTCGAGCGAGAAGTCCTGATTGCCGCCGATCTGGTGGTGCTCTCGGCCGGCATTGTGCCGGACCCCGGAAACCAGGAGACCGCGCAACTCCTGAAGATCCCGCGGAACCAGGACGGCTTCTTCCTGGAAGCCCATATGAAGCTCAGGCCCGTGGACTTCGCCACCGACGGCGTTTTCGTTTGCGGCCTGGCGCATGCGGCCAAGTCCATCGAGGAAAGCATCATCCAGGCCCAGGCTGCCGCGGCCAGGGCCAGCGCGATTCTAAGTAAGGACTATGTGGAACTGGAGGGCACCATATCGTCCGTCGTCGACGAAAACTGCGACGGCTGCGCCTACTGCGTCGATCCCTGTCCTTACAAAGCACTGACCCTGATCGAATACATCAGGGCCGGATCCATCAAGAAGACCATAGAGGTGAACGAGAGCCTGTGCAAAGGCTGTGGCACGTGCCAGGCAACCTGCCCCAAGCAGGGCATCGTCGTGAGAGGCTTCAAGCTGGAGCAACTGGCGGCGCAAGTGTCCGCCGCACTGGAGGTGGCGTGACCATGGGTTTGGCGGTGGAGCGGGGGTTTGAGCCGGTCATTCTGGCGTTGGCTTGCAACTGGTGTTCCTACTCGGGCGCGGACCTGGCCGGCATCTCGCGCTGCCAGTACCCGACGAACGTGCGGATCATCAGGGTGATGTGTTCGGGAATGGTGCATCCGAACCTGGTGATCGACGCTCTGACGAAAGGCGCGGACGGGGTCGTGATGTGCGGGTGCCACCCCGGCGATTGCCACTATCAGGACGGAAATCTCAAAGCGGAAAGGCGGGCGGAGGCAATTACGCTCATGCTCCAGGATTTCGGGATCGAGGAGGAGAGATTCAAACTGGCGTGGGTATCGGCGTCCGAGGGGCCGCAGTTCGCCCAACTGATGACGGAGTTCACCGAGCAAATCAAGAGGCTGGGACCTAGCCCGTACAAATCCTAGCGGAGGCATCGAGGAGACCCGATGAAGAGTTGTCGGATAGTGAACGGCAGGAAGTTCATGTGGGATGGGCAAACATACGAATCAAAGCAGGCCGCCGAAGAGGTGGTTTCCCGTTACCAGGGCGATGGCTTTGAAACCGAGATTGTAGAGGACGAAGGTAAGTACCTCGCGTACACCAGAAGAGAGATAAAGACGGTGGCCGTGGGACAGCCCGGCTAACTGGCGGTGCAGGCTAAAACAAGAAGACTTCAGAAACTGAGGTCGTGAGAGAGGAAGTGTAACATGGCAGCTCGACTAGCCGAAGAGTGGTTCGCAATCTGCGGCGGATGCGAGGTGACAATCCTCGATATCGGCGAACCATTGTTGGATCTGTTGGAGAAAGTGCAGATTGTCCACATGCCGGTGCTGATGGACCATAAGCTGTATGGTCAGACCGGCGAAAAGGCGGAAATGGAAATTCCGGAGGCGGAGGTAGGCCTCATCTCCGGCGGCATCCGCAGCGACGAGCACAAGCTGCTGGCGCAGGAGATGCGCCGGAAGTGCAAGACGCTGATCGCGTTGGGGTCCTGCGCCTGTTACGGCGGCATCCCCGCGCTGGCCAACCTGTACACAACCGAGGAATTGCTGACCAAGGTGTACCGGGAGAGCGTCACCACCGACAAGAATGGATTTCCTCACGAGGACATTCCGGCCCTGACCGATCGTGTGTACGCCCTCGGCGAAGTGGTGAAGGTGGATATGATGCTGCCCGGTTGCCCCACCACGCCGGAAACGGTCGCGGGTGCGCTCACCGCGCTGCTGGAAGGCCGCCCATTCACGCTCTCCACCAAGAGCGTATGCGACGAGTGCCCCACCATCCGCGAGAAGAAGGCCGTCTCGGGGCTGAGGCGGCGGCTGGAGCCGCCCACGTTCACTCCCGGCGCGCCGCTGAACCAGATGCGCTGCTTCATCGAGCAAGGATTTCTGTGTAACGGCCCGGCGACGCGCTCCGGCTGCGGCGGCAGCCAGGGCACGCCGCGCTGCATCCGCGCTTATATGCCATGCGAAGGGTGCTTCGGACCGGTGTCGGAGAAAGCCAACCCCATGGTCGACATGATGGGCGCGCTTTCTACCGTGGGTCTCGATCCGAAACAGATTCCGGACCGGGCCGCAACATTCAATCGATTTTCCGGTGCGGGCCGCCTGCGGCCGGCGCCCAGGAGGTGAACCATGGGAAAGACCATAGTGATTCAGCCGGTAACGAGAATTGAGGGCCACGCCAAAATCACCATCCAACTGGATGATGCCGGCAATGTCAACCTGGCCCGCGTGAATGTCATCGAGTTGCGCGGGTTCGAGCGCTTTTGCATGGGGCGGCCTGTGGAAGACATGCCGCGCATTACCCCGCGCATTTGCGGCGTCTGCCCGTGGTCGCACCACCTGGCGGCGGCCAAGGCTTGCGACGCTGTCTTCGGGGTCGAGCCGCCGCCGGCGGGCGCCAAGCTGCGCGAGCTGTGCAACAGCATCGCCTACATGGAAGAGCACATCCTGCACTTCTATTTTCTGGCGGGCGCCGACTTCCTGTTGGGTCCGGATGCCGATTATTCGGTGCGCAATGTCATCGGCGTGTTGCAGGCCGCGCCCGAGGTGGCCCGGCGCGTGGTCCGCGTGCGGCACATGTGCGCCAAAATGCTGGAGATCCTCGCGGGCAAGGCCATCCACCCGCAGGCCGCGGTTCCCGGCGGCTTCAGCAAGCCGCTGGCCAAGGACGAACGCGACGGGTTGCGCAAGATGGCCGATGAAGCCCTGGAACTGGCCAAGTTCTCCATCGCCTTTGCCAAAGCCAACGTGTTCCCCAAGTACCTCGACGTGGTGAAGTCGCTGGGCGTCATCACCAGCGGGTTCCTCGGAACCGTCAAAGAGAACGGCGCGCTCAATCTCTACGATGGCAAGCTCCGCCTGATGGCCAGCGACGGCTCCTTCGATGACTTTCCGTATGACCGGTACACCGAGTTCATCGGGGAACACATCGAGCCCTGGAGCTATCTGAAGTTTCCGTATGCCAAGAAGCGCGGCGGCTTCTCGCTGGAAGACGACGCCCCCGGCCTGTACCGCGCCAACACGCTGGCCCGCATCAACGTTTGCGATTTCATCGACACCCCGCTGGCGCAAGCGGAGCTCGAGGAATTCCGGCGGAATTTCGGCCGCCCGGCGCAGCTCACCCTGCTGTATCACTGGGCTCGCCTCATCGAGCTGCTCTATAACGCCGAGAACGCCATTCGCCTGCTCGACGATCCGGACATTACCAGCCTGGAGACCCGCGTGAAGGTGACGCCGCGCGCCGCGCGCGGTGTCGGTTGCACGGAGGCGCCGCGCGGCACGCTGATTCACGACTACACTACCGACGCCGAAGGCATGATCGTCAACATGAACCTGATCGTCGGGACCACCCATAACAACGCCCCCATCAACTTGTCGGTGACTCAGGCCGCCAAAAGCCTGATTCATGATGGGAAGTACGATCAGGGGGTGTTGAACACGGTAGAGATGGCCATCCGCGCCTATGACCCGTGCCTGTCGTGCGCCACGCACCGGCTGGACGGAAAACTGTCGGTGAAGCTGGACATCTTCGACGCCAAGGGCGGCTTGCTCGATTCGTTCGCAAACTAGGGTAGTGGAGCAGGCGGAACCGCCTGCCCCACCTTGAAGACAACCATGGAAGAAGACGTTGTTCCCGATTTTTGCTCCAAGCCGGCGCTGATCCTCGGCTGCGGCAACGTCTTCTTCGGCGATGACGGCTTCGGGTGCGCGCTGGCCGAATACCTGGAGGCGCACTTCGACGTGCCCGGCAGCGTCTGCCTGCTGGATGCTGGAACGGGAGTGCGCAAGCTGCTGTTCACGCTTTGCCTCAGCCCGGTGCGCCCGCGCCGGCTGCTGATTGTGGACGCGGTGGATTTCGGGAGGGAGCCGGGCGAGTGGTTCGAAATCGACCCAGCCGAAATCCCCGCGGTCAAACTGGACGATTTTTCCATGCACCAGTTGCCTACATCCAACCTGCTGCGCGAGCTGCAGCAGCAGACCGGCGTCGAAGTGCGAGTGCTCGCCTGCCAGACGGGCCCCTTGCCCGCGGAGGTCTGTCCCGGCTTGTCCGAACCGGTTCGACGCGCAGTGCCGGAGGCCGCCCGATGGGTGGCGCGCGAGTATTTCGGTGCGGCGGTGGTGGCGCAGGCGGTTCCGCCTGCGTAGCTGGGGTTCGGAAAGCGGTTCCGATCCGCCATTGAGGGTTGACTTGCGCCCCGAAAGTTGTTTAACCGAGGAAAATCTTTCTGTACAAAAAGGATCTGCGATGACGCGCAACCGCGGCTGGAGAGAGATCGACGATTTCCTGGGAAGCGCGCATGTTTTCGCGTCCGCTGTCACTGACGTGATCGAGCAGCGGCTGCTGGAGGAAGCGGCGCAAGGGCAGGTCACGGCCTCGCAAATGAAGCTGCTGAAGCTGGTGGCCATGACGGATTCCTACACGCTCGGCGATGTGGCTTCGTTTCTTCGGGTCAGCAATGCGGCCGCCAGTAAGGCGGTCGATCGCCTCGTGCGGCGCGATCTGCTGCGGCGCGTCGAGGACCAGAACGACCGGCGCGTCATGCACCTTCACCTCACCCGGGCCAGCCGGCGGCTGCTCGCGATTTATGAGAGCGCCCGCCAGCGCAAGCTCCAGAGCGTTTTCGTCCAGTTCCCGCCGGAAGAGTTGCGGGGCGCGTCGGAACTGCTGGACCGGTTGTCGGCGGACATCGTGGATCACACTTCGAATCCGGAGGAACTCTGCCTGAAGTGTGGAATCTATTTCCGGGAACGCTGTCTGGTGCGCCAGCTCGTCCCACGCAATTGTTTTTACCAGCGGGGCCATGGGAAGTCCCGGCAGCGGCCCAACCGGGGCAACAACGGGAAGGAATAAATCATGTGTCTGGCAGTGCCGGGTAAAGTCATCGAGGCGGAAGAGCGCGACGGCAACCGAATCGCAAAGGTACAGTTCGGCGGCATTACCCGCCAGGCTTTCTTGAACTTCGTTCCCGAAGCTCAGGTGGGCGATTACGTCATGGTGCACGTCGGCTTTGCTCTCAGCCGCGTGGACGCCGAAGAGGCCGCACGCACATACAAGCTCCTGGAAGAGCTGGGCTTGCTCGGAGAAGAACTTGGGGGGCCGGACCAGCCGGAGCCGGCAAGGCCATGAAATACATCGACGAGTACCGCGATGAACACATTGTGCAGTCTTTGGCGGCGCAGATTGCGCGGCGCACCACGCGGCCTTGGAACTTGATGGAAATCTGCGGGGGCCAGACGCACACCATCATGAAGTATGGGCTGGACGACTTGATTCCAGCCCGCATCCGGCTGGTGCATGGCCCCGGATGTCCGGTGTGCGTCACGCCACTCGAGGTCGTGGACAAAGCCATCGAGATTGCGTCGCGCGCGGATGTCACCTTCGCTTCTTATGGCGACATGCTGCGCGTGCCGGGATCTCATTCCGACCTGATGCGGGTCAAAGCCGCGGGCGGCGATGTGCGCATCGTTTACTCGCCGATGGAAGCGGTGAAACTGGCGCGCGCGCTGCCCCAGCGGCAGGTGGTGTTTTTCGGCATCGGATTTGAAACCACCGCTCCACCCAACGCCATGGCGGTGTGGGAGGCGCGCCGTGAGGGCCTGAGCAATTTCTCGATGCTGGTTTCGCACGTGCTGGTCCCGCCGGCCATCCGGCTGCTGCTCGGGTCGCCGCACAACCAGGTGCAGGGGTTCATCGCGCCGGGACACGTTTGCACGGTCATGGGCTATTGGCAGTACGAAACGCTCTGCCGCGACTTTCATGTGCCCATCGTGGTGGGCGGCTTCGAGCCCGCCGACCTGCTGGAGGCCGTGGACATGCTCGTGGCCCAACTGGAAGAAGGGCGCGCGGTGGTGGAGAACCAATATGTCCGTTCGGTGTGCTACCAAGGCAACGTGCCTGCGCAGCGCATCATGGAACAGGTACTCGAAACCTGCGATCGCAAGTGGCGCGGCATCGGGGTCATTCCGCAAAGCGGCTTGCGCCTGCGGGAGGAGTTCGCCGCCTATGACGCCGAGCGGATCTTCGGAGTCGGCGAGATGACGGCGGAAGAACCGGCCGAGTGCATCAGCGCCGAAGTCTTGCAGGGTCTGAAGCAGCCCACGGACTGCCCGGTCTTCGGCGTTGCCTGCACGCCGGAAAACCCCATGGGCGCTCCCATGGTTTCCGCCGAAGGCGCGTGCGCCGCTTATTATCGTTACCGGCGGCATTCCATCCAGCTAAGCGAGGTTTCGTGATGCCGGAAGAACAGAGATCCATTGCCGAAATGGTTTGCCCTGCGCCTCTGCCGGCCGGCGACCAGGTGTTGTTGGGCCACGGCAGCGGAGGCAGGCTGAGCGCCGAGCTGATCCATGACGTTTTCCTGGCAGCGTTCCATAACCCCATCCTGGCGCGCATGGACGACCAGGCGATCCTCACCATCAATGGCCTGCGGCTGGCCTTCACCACGGATACGTTTGTCGTGAAACCTCTGTTCTTTCCCGGCGGCGATATCGGCTCGCTGGCGGTCCATGGCACGGTGAACGATCTCGCCATGGGCGGTGCGCAGCCGCTATTCTTGAGCGCCGCGTTCATCATCGAGGAAGGTCTCCCCATGGACACCTTGCGCCGGGTGGTGGCCTCCCTGCGGCAGGCCGCGTCGCAGGCCGGCGTGCAGGTGGTGACGGGCGACACGAAAGTGGTGGAAAAGGGAAGCGGGGACGGGCTCTTCATCAATACTTCGGGTATCGGAGTGGTCGCGGATGGCATTCAACTTTCCGCCGATCGCTCGCGCCCCGGCGATCGCGTGCTGCTGAGCGGGTCCATCGGCGAGCACGGAATTGCCATT
>Ga0209039_10000238_pt1 | contig 51868 bp, 46 predicted proteins | sample BogFormECP12_OM1_FD_188238 | JGI IMG/M metagenome (GOLD analysis project Ga0209039, IMG submission 188238) | Bog forest soil microbial communities from Calvert Island, British Columbia, Canada - ECP12_OM1 (SPAdes) (version 2) | ecosystem: Environmental > Aquatic > Freshwater > Wetlands > Bog ...
CGTCCGCATGTATGATCTGGCCAGAACACCCTATCAACCCATTCTAGAACCCAAGGAGATCGCCTTGGATCTGAAAGCCCATCTCACTCATCTGTATGTGCAACTTAACCCAGTGCCCTTGCGCACCTCGATTATGGAAAATCTCAATGTAACCTTCCTTTTTGATGCAACCAAACCCTCAAAGTAACTTTTCATTTTGATGCACTACGATTTGCCCTCGATTTTGGAATCCGGCAACAACCTGTCATGGAATTGGATCGGGTGGAAAGGTTCCTTAAGGCGCGTAATAATCGTTTGGGTCCACACCAGTGGTCACATGACCGGAAGTTACAACCAGGTCAATCAAAGTATGATCTTTAGATCCATACTGCAGTCCACAAGGCACCATCTGAGAAGATCCACCAGAAAGTCCGGAGGTGAAACCGCAGCCAGGCAAAACATAAGCCACACCGTGATAGGTTCCAGGTGGAAGTCCATCCAGCTCGTAAATATTTTTTCCAAGTGCCGTATCAACATGGCAAACATTTGATGCACCGACTTGAAAGGCCACAATGCGCACGGAAGGGATGCCGCTCGCCGGATACATCAATTTACTAAAAACGCCGCCAGTTGCAACTGCGGGAAGCAGGGTTGCAGTAGGCACATGCTCAGTACCAGTTGGAGCCGGCGCGAGTTGAGTTTGTGTCGCAGCGAGAACGGGCTGAATATGAATGGCCGTAGGTGCTTGCGGCGTGGATGCAATCTTTTGACCCGCCGCTTGTTGAGTCATCGCTACAAAGGTTTGTTTTACGATCACGTTTACGTCAGAGGTCGGATCAGGAATATCCGGAACATTCGTGATATTGGCGACCGTAGATTCTGCCGCGCCGGATAGGATTTGCTCTGCCTCTTGTTCGCTGGCAGGTCTGCAACCGGCGATAAAAAGCATAAGCGCGCAAACAATAAGCAAACATTTGTTGTTCATCTCTTCTCTACAAGTTTGGTTTTTATATTGTTGCGCAATAGTACTTACACGTAAGATGCGCGTCAATAGGTATTCAATCCTCCCATCTGAAATGATATACTCTTTCAGAGAAAGGCAAGGTGAAGCCGTGGCTCACAATAAGATGATAATGAAACCCGACAAAAAAATTGCATTGGTCGCCCACGACAACAAGAAGCAGGACCTGGTGGAGTGGGCCAAGTTCAACCGCGATCTGTTGGCGCATCATAAAGTATTTGCAACGGGCACCACCGGAGAGCTGTTGGAGCGCGAGCTTGGATTCAAAATCACAAAACTGCAGAGCGGCCCCTTGGGCGGCGACCAGCAGGTCGGCGCAATGATCGTCAATGACGAGATCAACTTCTTGATCTTTTTCTGGGACCCGCTCGAACCGATGCCCCATGATCCGGATGTCAAAGCGCTCCTGAGGATGGCGGCCGTCTGGAACATCCCGATTGCCTGTAATCGCTCTTCCGCCGACTTTATGATTTCCTCTCCGCTAATGGACAGCGAGTACGGCCGCCTCGTCCCTGACTATGCCGGATATCGAAATCGAAAGATTCCTATAGCCGAGACAACTACCAAATCTAAAAAGAGCGCAGAGTAAGTTCCCAGAAACCAAGCGTAGTATCGATAAGGAAATGACCAGGTGTATACTTAAAAAATGTCCGGGCCTTCATAGCTTATTCGCCCTAAGCCCTTCAAACTGACCTACACCTTGAAGCATCATCTTTTCACTATTCGGGAGTTGCACTTGTCTTCAATACTACGGATTTTGAATCTAAGAAATCCCTGCCTCTACCTAGCGCTATTCTCAGGAATAATATTCGGTTTGTCGGTGTACTGCTATTGGCTAATAGATATTTTGCCACCAACTGGCAAGTGGATAATCCTAGTTACTGGGCTGGTAAGTCTTGCCGCTTTGGCGGGTTTTCTTTTCTTGATTGAATTATGGATTGCTCCTCGTTGGTCCGAACTTACAATATCCCAAAGGTGGTTTTTGTTGGGACTAAGCATCTTATTTGGAGTCTTTTTATTATTCGCTGGGACAAGCGCTTGGAAATCACCTGAAAGATATTTGACATTTTTACTGCCCAGCGAAAAACTTGAAATCTCTGTTCCTCTGTCACAAAATTTATCTAGTACAGATATTGCAATTCAATGGTTTTCGACATCCATAGGAGGCATATCTTTTAATTCAATCAAATATCAGGGCTGGCAAAGAAGAGGTGATTTGTTAGTCCTAGCCGATATGAAAAACAACTTCCTCGAATGGGAAGGAAAAACGGGCGAGGAAGTATCCATTGTCTTTTCCAATTCAACGCATCAAGGAACAATTCAAATTTCAACAGATGATGTCAAAGAGACAATTGATTTGTCTTCAGAAACGGGAAAGGAGTATCTTTATACTCACCATTTTCCCGTTCCTATTTATGCCTCGCGAACAATCGTCGTATTGTTAGGCATTATCGATTTCAGTGCTTTTTGTTTTTTGATGGGGCTATTTATTCTTAAGAAAAGAAAAGTGATTCTGGAATATCTTGACCGGTCCATCTCAATTTTGTCTACAGCGGGAAAAGACTCGGCAGCAGAAAACAAAGAAAAGATCTCCAGAAAAAGTGTGATTACTCTAGATTGGGGGATTGTAATTGGCGCAATTGCTTTAGCTATTCTATTGCGCGTCTTTAATCTGGATCACCTTTCCCCCCTGACAGACGAGTATCATCACCTCTTGGCTGCCAAAGCTATAGCAAGCGGCTCATCCTTCAGCACAATATACCAACGTAGCCTGCTTATCGTCACTCTCCCCGTAGTTCTATTCTTCCAGGTTTTTGGATTTAAATTGTGGGCCGCTCGATTGCCCGGCGTCTTATTCAACTCTTTGGCAATCATTCCTTTATACCTGATTACCAAAAAGATCAATCGGCCAATCGCATTCTTGTCCTGCATACTGTTTGCAACAAATCCCTGGCTGATCGCTGTTTCCAGATATGTTCGCGAATATGGATATTACCCCTTTTACTTTTACTGGATAATTTATGGCATGATTATATTTTACGAGAATTTCCCAGATAATTTTCTCATAGATAGCTGGAAAAAACTTTCAAAGCCAAACGTTATTTTTCCGGCCGGAGCCCTTCTACTGCCAAGCGTTTACATGGTATTTATTGACCCGGATTCAACATTCAAACTAATATCAATTGCATATGGAGTTTTTGTTTTATTTTTGCTGCCGAAGATTTTCGTGAAAAACAGAACCTTTATAGGTTTCCTAACAATCATCGTTATTTTGTTTCTTGGTGGCCTATATCTATACAGCAAAAAAGGTGGCTATATCTCATTTCATACTATCCAGAGTTATTGGCTTCGCTACTTTTTTTCCAATCCCCAGCAACAATGGTATTTTAATAGACTGGCCATCATTCCGGTGATCAGTCTTGTCGGTGCGATTATCATAGGCATACAAGTTCGTAAATTTAACTTTATTCCGTCCTTCTTCATTGCACTTTTTTCTATTTCATTGTTTTCTTATATGTTTTTCTTCGATCATTATATTCAAGCTCGCTACTTACTTGATGTGGAGTTTTGGTTCATCCCACTTGTCGCTATTGGTCTTTGGAGCATATGGGTTTTCTTGGAACTGATTTTCTCTGGCAAAAAACTTCCAGCAATATTAACATCGTTGATATTCCTGGTTCTGTCAATAGATGGCTCTCAGATCTTGCTTTCGACGTTTTACGACAACTATGGATGGATGCCAATTACAGAAGAATATCACGACGACGTTAGGTTAACCCAATCATTTCTGCTTGACAAAGTGAAATCGGGCGATGTCCTGATTTCGACCGACTTTGCTCAGTACATGACCTTTGAAGGAAACAGCGCTTTCAGTGCCATCTACCCCTACAACTATCTAAAGGAAAATTTCGGAGATTATGCACTGCCAATTATTGCGCAGCAAAATTCAGGATGGATCGTTCTTGACGATCAGGTATATGAATCAATCAAGCCTTTCCCGCTAAAGACAACTTATGTGGACAATAAAGACATTGAATACGTGGGAAAGGTTGCCAATGAGTATATATGGCGATGGCGCGCAGACTAATACGATTTACCATAAGTATCAATTCATAAATAAAGAGTAAACAATATGCAAACAATAATCCCGTTCCTGTGGTTTGACGATCAGGCTGAAGAGGCGATGAAATTCTATACCTCCGTTTTTAAGAATTCAAAGATCGGAAGTGTTACTCGCATGGGAAATGAAGTGCCTGGGCCCAAAGGAAAAGTTATGACTGCATCGTTCCAACTGGCGGGTCTGGAATTCATGGCGTTGAACGGTGGACCAGTTGAAGGATTTAAATTCAATGAAGCAATTTCATTCTTCATAAACTGTGAAACGCAAGCAGAAGTGAATGAATTGTGGGAAAAACTTTCCGCTGGCGGCGAAGAAGGACAATGCGGCTGGCTGAAAGACAAGTTCGGCGTGTCGTGGCAAATCGTACCAACAATTTTGGGCGAGCTACTTGGGGACAAAGATCCGGTGAAGGCGCAGAGAGTCACGCACGCCATGCTTCAGATGAAGAAGCTTGATATCGAAGTGTTGAAGCAAGCCTATCATCAAAAGTGAATGGACATCAAGCAGACTTTCTATGCTGCCACACGCCTCGAATGGCGTAAGTGGCTGAAAAAGAATTACAAAACCGAAAAAGAAATCTGGTTGGTGTATTACAAAAAGACGAGCGGAAAGCCGCGCATTGAATATAACGACGCGGTGGAGGAAGCTTTGTGCTTCGGCTGGATTGATAGCACCGTCAAAAAGATAGATGAGGAGCGATTTGCCCAAAGATTCTCGCGGCGCAATCCAAAGACAGGATATTCACAATCGAACAAGGAAAGGCTGGGAAAGCTAATCGCCGAGGGCAGGGTAATGAAAGAGGTTCTCGCTACGCTCAACGATATTGCTTTGGAACAATTTGAAATTCCAAGGAATATTGTCGAGGCAATCAAAGCAGACAAAGAAGCCTGGAAGAATTTTCAAAGCTTCTCTGAAACGTATAAACGAATCCGGATTGCGTTCATTGACGGCGCAAGGAATCGACCCAAAGAATTTCAGAAGCGGCTGAATTATTTTATCAAGATGACGGAGGAGAATAAGCAGTTTGGGTTTGGGGGAATTGACAAGTACTACTAAAGACCATGTCCGGGCTGTAAACCTAAAAAGCATCGCAACGCCGCTAACACAGGGAGAAAGGCTGAGTATAATCTGGTCCAAGGAGCGTCGAAGGATGATATAAGGGAAAGGGATTATGGCTACCCGCAACACAGGGACAATCCACGGTAGAAAATCTGCTTTCCAGAGCACAAAAAGAGAAGAAAAAGCGGTTTGGTTTTGGAGGAATTACTGCTCGTTACATAAATCTCTAAATTGCCTGATAAGTTTTTTACGGGTGAAACATGGATACTTGGGTTTAGACATTTACGCAGTACTCTGTAAGAAGTATTATTGACGACACTGATCCGCAATAGTCACAGGAACTCGGAGGGACGAATGGGCATCAAAGGCATGGAACAACTTCGCAAGCATTTACCTGATTTGAATACGCCGCGCGGCAGAGCGCGAATCGGGTTGTACCTCTTGGGTTGGTTTGTACTTGTCACATTGTACTTCGTAATTTCAGACCATATCCCCACCTGGAGCATTGACAGCCAGATCGTCGTCGTCGCGCTGGGATTTCTCGTATTACGTCTTTTCTTCACCCGCAAAAAAGCATACCAGGAAAAATATAAAGAACGGGCTTATCGCAACGCCTTCGCTCATTTCTGCGTTCCGGGATTGGCGATCATCATGGCCGGGGTGGCGCACACCGGATATATGAATGGACCGTTCGTGCCGCGCGGCTGGTGGACAACGGTCTTCATTGTATTAGGAATATGGTTATTAATCGTTGGCGCGGCGTTATGGATACGAGGTGTCATCGCGTTTGATTTTGATAACCTCGCCCTGCTCTACGTCTATTTTCCCGAAGAAGGCAAAATCATCGATTCAAATATCTACAGCATCGTGCGGCATCCCGTTTACGCGGGCGTGTTGCGCGTCGTCATTGGTTTGGCACTGCTCAATGGCAACGCCAACTCGATTGCCTTCATTCTCTTCGCCCCGCTCGGGATATTCGGCTGGATTCGTCTTGTGGAGGAAAAAGAATTGATCGAACGCTTCGGTTCCTCCTATTTGGATTACCGCAAACGCGTCCCGGCCTTCTGGCCGCGCCTGTGCGACTATGGAAGATTTTTTGGGTTTTTGCTGACGGGAAAATGAGACAACACAGAAGAACAAAAAAATGGGTTGAAAGAAGTAAGAAGTTTTATTAACAGACAATTGAGTTGTGGTATTGAACATGCTGTAATCGTATTAGGTGATGAGATGAAAAAGTGGCTAATACCCTTGGGTATTACTTGTGGGGTGATTCTCTTTGGCATTATTATTGGTGTTATTGTTGAGAGTGTCAAGAGGACTGTGTAAACGGAAATGGATTTAGATAGCCAGGCGACCCTCGAAACGGATCACCAGTTGATTGAGAATCAAAGGCCAATTTTGAATCGGCATGGTCCACTTTTTGAGGATATCACGATTGGCAAGGAATAATAGTTTGCGGGCTGATTCCGCAGTCGGAAAAATGCTTTTCGATTTAGTGACTTTTCGTAACTGGCGGTGATATCCTTCCACAGAATTGGTCGTGTAGATCAAGCGACGGATCTCGGCGGGATACGCAAAATAGGTCGCCAGATCTTCCCAGTTGTTTTGCCAAGAGCGAATAGCCACCGCATATTTGTCACCCCATGTTTCACTGAGTTGGCGCAAGTTGGCTTCGGCGCTTTCACGGGTGGCGGCTTGATAAACCTCCTTTAGATCGGTCATGAATTTCTTGCGATCATTCCAAGTCACATACTTCAAGCTATTGCGAATTTGGTGGATGATGCAGCGCTGGATTTGGGTCCGGGGAAAGACCGCCAAGATTGCTTCCTTGAATCCGCTCAGTCCATCCATACATGCGATAAAAATATCTTTCACACCACGGGTTTGTAAATCCGTGATGACGCTAATTGTTTCCTCCCTCGGCTTGTTTCATCTTGCCCAATCACTTCCTACCCCAGCACCAACGGCCACTCTGGTCATAGGTCATGATTACTAGGTAAGCGCACTTATCCCCCACTGGGATTGCCCGCTGGTCTAGTCCTTCGATACGCCGAACTCTTTAACAAACCCGGGAATCCAATAAACGACCCAAGCGTTACTATGATTGCAATGATACCTGATGCTACTGAATTGACTCTTGTAGGAACACAGCAAAATTGGTGCTATGTGCGAGGCACTTACAACTTTATGCAAGGAATAAACATTCCCACGCTTGCACCCCCAATGCCAACAACTGACTTCACAAAACCATTTGAGGGTTGGATGGAATGCAATAGGCTTCTAGATTATGCACCTACTCCCTATCCAACTCCAAACTCAACGCCACAGCCGCCTTAGACACTTACTCAATCATCCATTTTCTTCCAATCGATTCAACACTTCCAACAATCTCTCCATCCAATCATCGTCTTTCGCAAACATGCACCAGTACGCACCTTTACCGCCGCGAATATCGGGCGCGAGGTCATGCAGGCGTTTCTCTTCTTTGCCATTTGCCGCAGATGGATAACGCAAAACGATTTGTCCGGTTTCCATTCCAATCGAAGCCAGTCCGGCTTTCTCTGCTCGCAGCTTCACGCACATTTGATAAAACAGATTCTGAACCATTTCCGGCAATTCACCAAAGCGATCACTGAATTCATTTGTCAGAGCTTCGATTTCAGACTCATCACGCAAGTCCGCGATACGGCGGTATAAACGCAACCGCAAATCCTGGTCAGCGATGTAATCGGCAGGAATACCAATGGCTAATGGCAAATCCACATTGACCGGCATCGAGATGGGCTGATTGAAACTTGTCAATTGAATTGCAGGAGTATTACCCAATTTAAGCTTGTCGCCTGCCGCAATCCGGATTCGTCTCACAGCGTCCGCCAGCAAACGCGTATAAAGATGAAAGCCAACGGCTTGAATGTGTCCGTGCTGACGCGTGCCGAGCAGTTCACCCGCGCCGCGGATTTCCAGATCGCGCATTGCAATCGAATAACCCGCGCCGAGCTGCGTGTTCTCGGCAATGACTTCGAGTCGCTGTTGGCCTTCGAGCGTCGGGGAAAGTTTTCGGTGGCGGAAAAAGTACGCGTAGGCTCGCGCCGCTCCCCGTCCGACCCGGCCGCGCAGTTGATAGAGTTGAGCGAGGCCGAAGGTGTCGGCGCGGTCCACGATCAATGTATTCGCGTTCGGAATGTCCAATCCAGATTCAACAATGGTCGTCGAAAGCAGAATATCCACATCGCCGGAATTGAAGCGATGCATCACGTCGGCCAGTTCATGCTCCGGCATTTGGCCGTGACCCACATCCACATGCGCTTCGGGCACGAGCTGATTGAGATGCGCCTTCATCGCATCGATCGTGTTGACACGGTTATGCACAAAAAAAATTTGTCCGCCGCGTTCGATTTCGCGCAAAATGGCTTGCCGCACCAGCTTCGGCGAATAGGGTCCGACGTGCGTGACGATGGGCAAGCGTTCTTCGGGCGGCGTGTTGAGATTGGAAATATCGCGCACGCCGGTGAGCGCCATATACAACGTGCGCGGAATCGGCGTGGCCGTGAGCGTAAGCACATCCACTTCGGTGCGAAGTTTTTTAAGATGCTCTTTGTGAGTCACGCCGAAGCGTTGTTCTTCGTCAATGATGACGAGGCCGAGTTCCTTGAATTGAACATCAGATGAAATCAAACGATGCGTGCCGATGATGATGTCAATCTCGCCAATGGCTAGCGCAAGCAAAATTTCATCCTGCTCACGCGGCGAACGGAAGCGCGAAAGCATTTCCACTTTTATTGGGAACGCTGCCAGGCGATGTAAAAAAGTTTCGTAGTGTTGTTGCGCCAACACGGTGGTCGGCACAAGCATCGCAACCTGTTTGCCATCCATCACGGCTTTGAATGCGGCGCGCAACGCGACTTCGGTTTTCCCATAACCCACATCGCCGCACAACAGCCGATCCATCGGGCGCGGCGATTCCATATCGCGCTTGATGTCGGCAATCGCGCGTTTCTGATCATCGGTCTCGATATATGGAAATGAATCTTCCAATTCCTTTTGCCATTGCGTATCCGGCTTGAACGAGTGACCCTGCACCACATTGCGGCGCGCATAAAGATCAAGCATCTCTTGCCCGACTTCGAGCACCGCCTCTTTCACGCGGCTTTTTTTCTCGTGCCACTCCTGACCACCCAACCGATCCAAAGCGGGTTCGAAGCCCTCCGCACCGACATAACGCGTCAAACGATCCGCTTGATGAACGGGCACATACAATTGTCCGCCGCCCTCATATTCGACTGCGAGGAACTCGCGGTCATGCCCATCCAAATTGCGCCCCACTAGTCCGATAAAACGCCCCACACCGTGATCGATGTGAACAACATAATCTCCCGGCTGCAAATCGGCATACACTGACTCGGGCGTTTCGGCAACTTCGCGTTGTTTCGCGCGCGGCTGCGGCCGCTCCCATCCGAAGATTTCGGAGTCAGTGATTAGATGAATATTTCCAACAATAAAGCCTTCTGATAACGACGCTTCAATAAACTGCGGATTGCCATCGGATGGTGAATTGGATTCTTTCCACAAGTCTTCCAAACGTTCGCTTTGCCGCGAGACAATGACAGCTTGTTCGCCTCGTTCCGCCACCGAGGTTAGATATTCAACAAAAGGCTTTAATCTCCCCCCGAACCTTTCATCGTGAGTAAAAACATTCCCTATACCGCCCCCCTCTTCCTCTCCTCCCATTTTCGGAGAAAATGGGAGGAGCTCGAGGGGGGCCGCCGTTGAATGACCCAGCTCAAGCATGGAATGATCGTGGAATTCATCCAGTAATTCAGGCCAGGTGATATAAGGAATCGGAAAGTCCAGTGAGAGCAGGCCCTCATCAATACTTTCCTGCCTCAGCTTAACGGCCTGCTCTTCAACTTCTGCCACCATGCTTTCAACAACCGACAAATCATCGATCAAGACCAACGCTTTTGATGGAAGATAATCCAGAAGACTTGAAGATAGTGGATGTAATATTGGAATGTGAAATTCGGAAAACTCAGTTTCGGGCGGATTACCATCCGCCCCGATCGCGATAAATTCACGCGCAGGCGTGATCAAAGTCGAATTTAATTTCTCAATCGTCCGTTGCGAGGCCGGATCAAACTGCCGGATCGATTCGATCTCGTCGCCGAAGAAATCCAAACGGATGGGCAATTTTTCGGCAGGCGGCCACACATCGAGAATTCCGCCTCGCTTCGAATACTGTCCCGACTCCAAAACAGTGTTGACGCGCTGATATCCCATCTCGGTCCAACTTCGCAGAAGCGCATCTGATTTTTCATCTTTTCCAATGGAAAGTTTCTTGCAGGCCTTAAGATAATCACGGTGCGGCACAGTGCGCGTCATCAGCGAGCGCGCCGAAGCGATAATGATCGGCGGTGTTTCGGGTTTTTCCACGAACGGCAGATGATATGCAGTTAATGCGGTCAGAGTCTGCAAACGCTCACGGCGCGTGGTTGCGCCCCACGCGGCTTGTTCATAGAATAATGGATTCGGTTCAGCAAATAAATAGCGCGGCGCCTTGATCCAAAATCCCAATTCATCGAACAACGATAACGCATGGTCAGCGCGGTCAGTGACGAGCAGGACAGGCTGATTTAAATCCTTATGCAGCGCGGCAAGGACCGGCAGGCGCGCGGCGCGCGGCAAACCCAAGCCGGGGATTTCTTCACCAGTTTCAATTTGCTTCAGCAGTTGCTGATATTGTGGAAGTGCACGGATTTTATCGAGAAGGAATTGCATAGAATCTGGAAATCGGTTATGTCGACTTAAAACGGATTACAATTTCCAATTCACGATTCGCGAATATCGCCATTGTATTTATTCATCGCCTTATCCAATCCATCCGTGACAAACGCCAAAACAGAATCGGCGGCGCGGTCCAAGATGGAAGATAATTCTTTCATTTCAGCTTTGGAAAAATCCTGCAAGACGTAATCAGCCGCGTCCATTCGTCCGGGCGGACGGCCAATGCCAAGCCTCAAGCGCGGAATATCTTCGGTGCCAAGCTGTTCAATCGTGGAAGCGAGACCTTTCTGTCCACCGGGGCCGCCTCCGGGCCGCATACGGATCGTGCCAAAAGGAAGATCGAGATCGTCGTGAGCGATGAGCACATTGGATAACTCCAACTTATAAAAATGGATCAGCCCCTGTGCAGATTGACCGGACAGATTCATGTACGTCTGCGGCTTAGCAAGGATGAGCTTACGCTCTTGGTAAATCGCATCTGTAACAATCGCTTTGGATTGCAGCTTCATGCCGCGCGCGTTGAGCCGGACGATCAGCCAGTCTACCAACATGAAACCCGTATTATGGCGATTGTCTCTGTATTCGCGGCCGGGATTACCGAGGCCGATGATGAGGAAGGTATCAACTGTCATGTGTCAGGTATCAAGAACGCCGCAGCCGAATCAGAACTGCAAAAACGATGAAGAGACCGAGAATGATCAACGCGCCGCGTTGAACGCCTGTGTAGATTTCATTCGTCTGTACTTCAACGGGGTTGGCTGGAAGCGCAGTCGGCGTGGAAAATATTGGCGGTGATGTAGGAGTTGGAGACACAACTACAGCGACCGGCGTTGAAGGCTGAGGTGCGAAGGCTGGAGTGAAAGTAATAGCTGGTGTGATAGTCGAAGTAACTGTTGGAAGCGGCGCATGATTTTGCACTTTGACCTTTACTGTCGCATCTTGAGATGAACCATCCTGCAATGTCACACGCAGGCGCAGGTTGTAATCGCCGTCGCTGATAGAAGTGGTATCCCATGTCGCAATGGCAGAATTCGCAACCGGCTGGGAAAAAGTTTGGATGAGGAACCAACTGCCGGTCGAGTCGGATGCGTAAGCGAAGTCCAATTCAGCGGAAGCAAAGTTCAGAATATCCGTTGTGCCGGTTATGGAAACTTGTCCGCGCAAAATCTGGCCCGCAGTCGGCGCGGTGATGACCGGCAAAGTCGTTCCCTGCGCCATAACACTGAAGGGAATGACCGTCAATGCAACGATTGCGGCGAATAACCATCCGCGCATTAGAACAGACGAAGCCAGCTGGTATGAGTAAAAATTGAGAGAGCGATTGCAATGAAAAGGATCAACATGATAAAGCCGCATCCGCACCCACTGCACGAACAGCCGCGACCAAAACCAAAACGTCTCTCGAGCCATCCAAATGCCCGATCGAGAAAGAATAGTTCAAGCAGACCTGCCAAACATCCCTGACGATTGCGCATGGCAACCTCCTTGACTTGAAATTTTGAACATTCAAGTCTAACATGAAGCGGGAGGACGGTCAAATTCAGGTATTAAAGTTTTGGCAAAACAATGGATTGTTGTTTTTGATATTTGCCATTTTTATCGGCATACGAAGTTTCGCATTCTTCATCGGCCTCAAAGAAAAGAACTTGTGCGAGACCCTCATTGGCATAAATCCGGGCCGGCAGGGGAGTCGTGTTTGAGATTTCGAGTGTGACAAAGCCTTCCCACTCCGGTTCGAACGGCGTGACGTTGACTATGATGCCGCAGCGCGCATACGTTGATTTGCCGATACATATTGTCAATACATTGCGTGGGATGCGAAAATACTCCACGGTGCGCGCCAGCGCAAAGGAGTTCGGTGGGATGACACAGACCTCGCCAACAAAGTCCACCATGCTTTTCGGATCGAACTGCTTCGGGTCAACCGTCGCGCCGAAAACGTTTGTGAAGATTTTGAATTCATCTGCCACGCGCACATCGTACCCGTACGATGAAACACCGTACGAAATGACGCGGTCGCGAACTTGGTGCTCAATGAACGGTTCGATCATCTTGTATTCCAGAGCCATCTTGCGAATCCAGTGATCAGGTTTAAGTCCCATGCGATTCTCCTATTTGCATTTTACGCTGTCCAAATTACCCAACTCCGCCGCGTTTTTCCATCGTCTTGCGGATTTCCTTCTCGATCTGATCGGCCTGCTTCTCCAGATCGGCCAGTTCTCTTAACATCTTCTCCCCTGCCGATTTATCTTCAAGTGAATTCAAATTGATGCGGACATTATATCCGGCGGCAGTCAACGCGGCACGCGCCATCGCCGCGCCGGACATGGCATCACTGATGGCATTCAGATTTCCATCTTTTGCACAGTGCGCGGCAAGTTCTATCACCTTGACCGCGTTCTTTACGGTTTGCAATGGAACATATGCTGCATTGATCGTCGCGATATACACCGCAGCCGCGCGCGCCTTTTGTTGCTCATCTGTTTCCTTTGGAAGTTTGAACGCGCTCCTCACCGCTTCGAACGCCGCCGAATCCTCTTCGACCGCATCCGTCAACTCTTTTCGCAACTCTTCGGCTTGCACGCGGACGGCTTGCATGGCGGCTTCAACCGCGACATATTTTTTCTTACCAATCGTCAAGCCTGCAACCATGGCTACCAGCGCGGCACCTATCGCACCCGCGTAAGCTGCGGCAGAGCCGCCGCCCGGCGCGGCGGTCGCGGCCGCCAAATCGTCGAGGAACGACGCGTTTGATTCTTTCGATCGAGAATCGCTCGATTGATAAAGCCGCGACTCAAGAATCTGTTCGGGACTAAACTGATCAAGCTGCGTATACCAAACCGCCGCGTCGATCAGCGCTTCTTGCGGAATCAGTCCCACTAATTCGCTGTGATGAATGGCTACTCCATATCGCTGTGCTTCGCGGCGAATGGTTTCAACCACACGTCCAATGGGAGTTTCGCGGAAGTTCGTCAGGTTCATCGAAACTTGTGCGCGACCTTCCACCAGAAGTCCAAGAGCTTTCACATATCTCAATCCGCCTGAGGATTGTCGAATGGCCTTTGCGATTTTCTTGGCGATGTCAACTTCGGATGTAGTCAAATAAACATTGAATGCGATCAATGGGCTGCGCGCGCCGATCACCGTCGCGCCTGCAGTTCCAAGTTTCGCCGGACCGTAATCGGGTTTGCGATCAGGATTGGATTCAATCTCAGACTTGAGTCCTTCGTATTGTCCTTTGCGGATATTTTCGAGATTGGTTCTTTCAGGACGCGTTGCCGCCGCCTCATATAGATAGACCGGGATGTTGAGTTCATCACCGACGCGTTGACCTAATCGGTTCGCCATTGCCACGCAATCTTCCATGGTTGCGCCCGAAAGCGGGACCAACGGCAGAACATCCGTCGCGCCGATGCGCGGATGTTCACCGGTGTGCTTGTTGAGGTCAATCAATTCGGCGGCCGTCTTGATGGCGCGAAACGCGGCTTCTTCTACCGCCTCAGGCGGACCAGCATAAGTCAGCACGGTGCGATTGTGATCGAGATCGGACGAACGGTCTAGCAAGCGCGCGCCTTCAATCGACGTGATTGCCGCCACGATCTGATCTATGACTTCGGGTCGCCGCGCTTCGGAAAAGTTAGGAATACATTCAATTTGTGACATAGGTTTTTTTAGAAAATGGTTTTTGGTGCAGCCAATTATAATCGTTCTACGTCCATTCCTAATCGCACCATCGCCATGAAAAGTCAATGCTCGTAGTGGCTGAAACGCGGGCCGCTAAGATTTATTGGGGCTTGACTACAAAAGGAAAGCAGGCTATACTCAGTACTGAGTATATGAAGGAGTCGTATAAAGCCCCGTTCTACATCTTAGGCTTTATCCGACGATTCGGGCCAATGCATGGTTATCAAATCAAGAAATACATGGAGGAACAAGCGAGTGATTTTGCAAAAATAAAAATGTCCAATCTCTATTATCACTTGGGTGTAATGTGCAAGAATAAATTAATAGAATTGAGCGAAGACCAAGACACTGCCCATCCTGAGAGGGAAATCTATAAAATTACAAAGTTCGGAGAAAAGAAATTTATTGAGTATTACGGTCTTTGTCTAAATGACGAGACCGATTTTGATTTTCCAATCGATGGAGTGTTCTTCTTTTCAAACCTTGAAAATCTAAGAAATATTAATACTCAATTGCTTCAGCATAAAGAAGAAAATCGAAAAAAGTTAGAAACACTTGAAAGTCACAAAAATGAAGTTGAGGCAAAATTATCCAATCGTCAGGCAGAGATCTCCGAATTGATATTCCTGCATCACGAAGTACATTACAAAGCTGAACTTCAATGGATTGAAATAGCAACTAACCGTTTAGGTAAAAATAATCATAAGAGCCAGGAGGATTAAAATGATAAATGAGCTGACATTAGGTGAAAGGAATTTTAAAGTAAATTATATATATAATTCTGAAACGGAATGGTTGGCTACAGCTGAACTTATTGACGATCTTCACCAAATTCAGACGTGGTTAAAAATTGAAACACCCTCTTTCATTGTTAAAGATGCAGGAATTGAATTCAAGAAGAAGCCATTGGATGAATGTTCTGCAATATGTATTGCAGCGAAAAAGTTGAGAGGAACAAATGTAAGCAAGTTAGGTTTTAAATTGTTCAGAACTTTCTTGGGGAAAAATGGCTGTTCGCAATGTTATTTGCTTTTTGGATTATCAGGGCCTGGATTTATGAATATTTATTACCTAAATCAAGTCAATAGTAGAAAAATATCTCAAGATGAATACAACTTTATTATGAGAAAAGACTGTTTAGCACATGTGGTAAAAAGCAAAACTAATAAATAAAAAATCCGACATCGTTTAACCTGCCTCAGATTACATAGGCCTTCACAGGTTAAACTAATGTTAGGTTCTCAAATCTCCTGCCGCGCACAGGAGTTTTTTCGTTATAATCACCAAATCACCATTCACGATATTTCCGTCGCCCAATTAGAAACCGACAAAAGCGGCACGCGCATTTGTCGCTTACAAAGGCATTATGAGTAAATCAAAACTGGTTGAGATTCGCTCACCGCACTTCGTGACTCTTTGTGGACGAATCTTTCACAATACCGATCCGCAATATTTCCCACGCACCGAATATCGCGGGCGGACTATTTTCTTTTGCACTGAATCCTGTCTCGGCGCATTTCAATCCGACCCCAAAAGATTTTATGCCGCGCATCGCAAGTCAGCGCATAAAACCGCTTTGCCGATCAAATAAACTTATAAATGAACGCTACGGCTCTACGCTGATCGGTTACCTTCTCCCTTCGATTTCATATCATAATACAATATTTAACACACTATCTTCTCAAGCTTTGGTAGAATCTCCAGCATGTCTCTTCGACGATTGGGCCTATTGGCAATCCTGTTTGCAATCTTGTCGGCTTGCTCATCCACTTCAAATTCAAACACTCCGTATCCCACCTACAATCCGTTCGTGCCGTTGAGCGCTACGCCAAATGCGAACGAAACAGCAACTCTTTTACCGACGCACACGACGGGGCCAACTCCAACGCGCGCGGCATTATCAGTTACACTGCCCGCGCAGCGCGATCCAAACTCGCCAATGACCACTCCCACTGCGGACGCGCCTCATGCCCTGCCCACCATGCGTCAGGATACGGAGCAATACATCGTCCAAACCGGCGATACGCTCGGCGATATAGCACAAAAATATGGCATTAGCGTCGACGCGCTAGAACAAGCCAATGGAATCAGTGATCCGAATCTGATATCGGTTGGGCAAACGCTCAATGTCCCGCAACCCGGTCCCGGTCAGGTTGGATCGTCGTTCAAGATCATTCCCGATTCCGAATTGGTCTATGGTCCAGCCAGCGCGCAGTTCGATATCGCAGCTTTTATTCAAAACATGAATGGATATCTTGCGAGTTACACCGAAGCCGTCACCGATCCGACCTCACCAGATATCAATGGCGAGCCGATGACCGCCGTGCAGATCATTATTCAGGTATCGCAGGATTATTCGGTTAATCCGCGGCTTCTGCTGGCGCTCATCGAATATCGAAGCCATTGGGTCACACGCCTCAACCCGGATCCGGCTACGCTCGACTATCCATTGGGTTACGTCGAACCGAATCATGTCGGTCTCTATCATCAACTGACGTGGACTGCGAATGAACTCAATCGCGGCTTCTATCTTTGGAAAGAGAATGCAGTTGCCAATTGGGTGCTGGCCGGCGATGGAAGCATCATACCGATTGACCCGACCATCAATGCCGGAACAGCCGGTGTTCAAAATCTTTTTTCCAAACTCGATGGCCGCACCACATGGGATACGGATGTCACTGCTTCTGGTCTGTTTGAAGCCTATTCGCTCCTGTTCGGCAGTCCGTTCGATTACGCCATCGAGCCGTTGATCCCGCCTGATTTGACTCAACCCACTTGGCAATTGCCGTTCGAACCCGGAGTGATCTGGGCCTTCACCGCAGGTCCACATGAGAGTTGGGATACCGGTACGAATTGGGGCGCGCTGGATTTTGCACCGACGGATGTTCAAGGCTGTGCAACTGCCAGTGAATGGGAAACCGCGGTTGCCGATGGCTGGATTGTCCGCGCTTCGAACGGCGCCGTGATGGAAGACCTCGATAATGATGGATATGAACAAACCGGTTGGGATATTCTTTACATGCACGTGGCCGCGCAAGACCGCGCCGAAGCTAAGACCTATGTTTATGCCGGTGGCCACATTGGCCATCCCTCGTGCGAAGGCGGAATCGCCAACGCCAGTCATCTCCATCTCGTCCGAAAATATAACGGCGAGTGGATAGCAGCAGACGGCAATCTTCCTTTCATATTGGATGGCTGGGTCTCAAGCGGAACCGGAACGGAATATGATGGTTATCTCAAGCGCGGCTCCGTTACACTCGAAGCCGATGAAGGCAGCAGCGCTAAAAATCAAATTTCAAGATGACTGAATGTCATTGCGAGCGGGCAATAGTAAGCAATGACATTGGCATACTTTTTACACATTTCAATTTAATCAAGGCGGGTATAATTCTAAACCGGATTCACTGTGAAACGTCTTCTCCCCATTCTGTTCATCGCATCCATAGCATTAACTGCTTGCGGGCAAACGCCCGCGTTGTGGGGAATTTACTCGACTCCAACCGTTGAAAGCGCCACATCCATTCCTGCGCTTCTTTCTACCGACACTGTGCCGGCTTCGGATACGCCAACCTTGACGCCGCAGAATACCGCAACTTTCACCCTCACGCCAACCTCCATCCCCATTGAAACATCCACGCCATTACCAACTCAAAACAAGCCTAACGCAGAGGCAACCGCTCTTCTCCCAACTTTCGATGTCCCCACTTTGCTATATTACTCGCAAAGCGGAGATACACTTCCAGCAGTGGCCGCCCGATTTAACGTGAGCCTTTCTGATGTCCGTTCCAATATAGATCTTCCACAAATCACATTGATTAATCCCGGCACGTTGCTCATCATTCCAAAACGGATCACCGACTCAACAACACCGAATATCCAAATCATTCCTGATAGCGAAATGGTTTTTTCGGCCACCGCTGTGAATTTCGATATTGCAGGTTATGTGAGCCAGGCAGGCGGCGCTTTGAGCAATTATCGTGAATATCTCGGCTCGACCGGCTGGATGAGCGGCGCGGAAGAAATCAAACGTGCCGCTTATGAAAATTCCATCAACCCACGGCTTCTGCTGGCAGTCCTCGAATATGAGAGCCATTGGGTGCGCGGCCAGCCTCTGGATTCCCTGCATACCGATTATCCGATGGGCTACGAAAACCAATTGGATAAAGGTTTGTTTTTGCAATTAGAATGGGCTATCGATCAATTGTCCATCGGATATTATGGCTGGCGCGCAGGTCTAGTGACCAGCCTCACATTTTCAGACGGCACCAGCCTGCGCATTGATCCGCGTCTCAATGCGGGAACCGTGGCTATTCAGTATCTTTTTGCCCAGCTTCACAGCCAATCGGAATGGGCTCAGATCATTAATTCCAATCAGGGCTTTTCCGTTCTATACAACGGCATGTTCGGCGATCCTTGGTCACGTGGCGATATGGTGAATCCAATCTTGCCGCCCGGTCTCACGCAACCCGTGTTGACCCTCCCATTCGAACCCCATTTTGAATGGAGTCTCACAAATGGGCCTCATGGTGCATGGTTGCCCTTTGGTGCAATGGCCGCCATTGATTTTGCGCCAACCAGCGATCATGGAGGTTGTGCCGCATCCCCGGCATGGGTTGAAGCTGCCGCGTCTGGTCTCATTGTCCGCTCTGAAAACGGAGTAGTGGTCGAAGATCTAGATGGAGACGGATTTGAACAAACCGGCTGGGATTTGGTCTATCTTCATATTGCCACCGCCAATAGCGCCCCGGTTGGAAAATGGGTTAATCGTAATGATCACATCGGGCATCCAGCCTGCGTCGGTGGCTACGAAACCGGTACCCATTTGCATTTCGTCCGTAAATACAACGGCGAATGGATTCCAGCTGGCGGACCAATTCCAATGGTGCTGAGCGGATGGAAAATCCACGCCGGAAGCGAACCATGCAATAACGGTTTCTGCCCCGGCACAATGACGCAAAATGGACAAACGATTACTGCGAATTCGTTTGGAGAATCTCAATCCATCATCTTCCGCGCTCCGAATGATTAAATCCATTACACACCTTCTCATCTTGGGGATTTTCTTAACATTAACCGCATGCAGTTCATCCAATCCGATATTACCAACACCGCAACTCTCGGGAACCAGTTCGGCTCCTGCTCAAAATAATCCGACCGCCATCCCGACGCGTCCTTTCTACAAACCCGGCGAATTGGTTGATTACATTGCCCAAACCGGAGATACGATTCCTGCCCTGGCATCGCGCTTCAACACGACGATCGCAGAAATCATGGCAACCAATCCCATCATTCCACCGGACGCGACCACCATGCCACCCGGCCTGCCCTTGAAGATCCCAATTTATTATCGTGAATTATGGGAAACCTCCTATAAAACCATTCCCGACAATGCTTTCGTCGATGGCCCAACTTTGATTGGTTTCGATACATCCGCTTTTGTCGCATCCCATTCAGGTTGGCTCAAGGATTATGTTGGGTATGCCGGAGGTGAGTATCGCACCGGTGCGGAAATTGTAGATTATGTCGCCACAAACTATAGTGTTAGTCCGCGATTATTGCTTGCGCTTCTGGAATTTCAAGCAGGCGCGCTGAGTCTGCCGCAGGAACCAAAAAGCGAGTACATTCTCGGATTCAATGTGCTCTATTCAGAAACAGTTTATTATCAACTAATCATTGCCGCGCAGACGCTCAATAACGGATATTACGGGTGGCGTGCCGGGAATCTGATCGAGTTCGAGCGGCCCGATAAAACAATCGTGCGTCCTGACCCTTGGCTGAATGCGGGTTCAGTTGGAATCCAATATTACTTTGCGCAACTCCTCGCCGGGCCAGATTATGATCGTGCGGTTGGTTCGAATGGCCTGGCAAAAACATATACGGAGCTTTTTGGAAATCCATGGGCGAATGATCTCGTTTTGATTCCCGGAAGCCTCAAACAACCGCCCATGCTCTTGCCGTTTGCGCGCAACGAAACCTGGACCTACACTGGCGGTCCGCACACAGGCTGGGGATCGGGTGAACCGTTTGCTGCAATTGATTTTGCGCCTCCGTCTGAGTTTCATGGCTGTTTCACCGTTGAGCCTCAGAACTATGCCGTTGCTGCTGCGGACGGATTAGTGGTTCGCTCAAATATTGATGGATTGGCTCTCGACTTGGATGGCGATGGCGATGAACGCACCGGCTGGGTCATCTTCTATTTACATTTGGCAGGCGCGACGCGGGCGCTACTAGGAAAACAATTACACGCCGGAGATATGATCGGCTATCCATCTTGTCAGGGTGGCGAAGTGACGGGTACACACGTTCACATCGCGCGAAAATATAACGGAGAATGGATTCTCGCAGATGGCCCGCTAGCATTCAACCTTGAAGGTTGGATCACTCACGCAGGCACCGTGGCTTATCAAGGTACGTTGACCCGGAATGGCATCACGGTGACCGCCTGCCAATGTTCCGACTACAACAGCCAAATCAAGTCAGGAGCAGGCCCATAAAAATTACGTCGCACTTGTAAGTGCGACGTAATAATTTTCAATCAATGTTGGTACGTTCCTTCTTTGATCAGTTTGTCGTCTTCGTAAATTGAATAGGTCAAACCAATCGGGAATGAATCCTTAAGCGTGGCGTGAACGGAACAATACTTGGTCACCGATAGTTCAATCGCTCGGCAAACCGAAGCCTCATCGACGCCATGTCCACGCACCACGTATTCAAGAACAGCTTTTGTAATACGCTTCGGGGGATCGGCTGCACGGTCTGCATTGACTCTAACTTCGAAGCCCGTAACATCGATTTTCTTTTTGACTAGGATTGAAATCACGTCCATTGCAGTACAGCCCGCCAGAGCAATGGCAACCATTTCCACTGGGCCTACACCGCTCTCGGGGCTTGAATGGCTATCCAGTTTTATTGGGAATCCACTATCGGCCATTCCCACAAATTGCAATTCTTTTTGCCAGGTTACTTTTGCCTTCATATCATCACTCCTTGATGAGAGGTGTAACATATTTCTCAAGATTTTTTCCGCTGATTGCGCCGGCCCATTCTAATCGAATCATATCATCGCGATCAATGACATATGAGCTTGGCAAGTTCATGGTCTTAAAAGCTTGCTCAGTCGCTTGATAGGTCGGGTCGAGCCAGACCGAAAAATCCAAATCATATTTCTGAACAAATGATTTTACAGTGGCAGTCGGGTCGCCGTCTTCGACCGCAACGACAGTAAACCCTTCGTCTTGATGATTTTTGTAAAAATCCTCAAGCACAGGCATCTCGCCTTGGCAAGTCGGACACCACGTTGCCCATAAATTCACCAGCACAACCTCTCCGCGATAATCGGACAGAGAATGATGAACTCCTTGAATATCGTTGAGAGTCAAAGCCGGTGCTTCCGTTTGGACCTTAGCCGGGGTTGCCCAAAAATCAGTCGGAGATTCAGCGTTGATATTATTTTGAGTTGTCAAAATCAGCCTGCGCACAGCGAAACCAGTCACGATCAATCCGATGCCAAGCACCATCAAAACAACGGCGGGATAAGTACGATGTGACATTTTTAGTTCTTAAGTTTTTGAGACGGATTGTCGTTGAATTTCATTACCCGCAGTATAACTCATCCATGTGTCTGTCATGCCGAAAAAAGGACGAATGTCTATGCATTGAGGAAGTTTGATACTATAAATTGGCTTCGACTCCGAGATAAGATGCTTGTAAATGCTAGATGTAGTAAAACGAATTCCACTTTTGCAGGACCTTAGTGACGAACAGTTGGAGTTGCTCGCGCCATTGTTTGAAGTTTTCACTTGCCCGGCGAACCACCCCATCTTCGAGCAGAATGAGCAGGCCACTTACTTATATCTTCTGATCAATGGATCGGTAGTCCTCCACTATAAGCCCTACGATGGTTCGCGCATGATTCTTACTCACCTTCATGCGGGAGACGCGTTTGGCTGGTCAGCGGTTGTGGGAGGCCAGATATACACGTCCGGCATCTTGAGCGAATCAGAAATCGAAGCCGTGCGAATACGCGGCAAGGATTTACGAAAGTTGTGCCGCGAACATCCTCGTTTTGGAAGGGTGATTCTCGACCGGCTCGCCGATGCAGTTTCAGGCCGCTGGAAGGATTCTCGCCAGCAAGTACAGGCCATCTTAAGTAGGAATCTGAATAAGACAGCAAGTTAAGATCAAATAAATGCTGGCAATCTATGTCGATAAAGTCCCCGCAATGCAGGGACTTTACATTTATCGGGGTCGGACAAATTGAAAGATGAGCAAAAGCCCCATCAGGATCAACGTCGCGGGCCAGACGTAATTAAGCGCGCCGGTCATGGATGTATAACCCAACTCAGCGCCCATCAATAATAATATGACGCCCGGTATGTATGCCCATTGCATGGAAGCGAGTACCGCCACCAGGAGAAAAGTCAAGCCGAGCCCGAGGAAGAAGATTCCGCCTGTTTCGCGAGCGCCATATATATCCGCCAACACAGCAACAATTCCTAAAGTGATCAACACTCCCCCAGGGATGATTGCCCACCAGCGTTGACGATTGCTCAGGTAAATTACCAGGAAGCTGATTCCGAGAAAGCCCAGAAAGGCGAGGCCTAACCATCGTCCCGGTAGAACAATAGACACACCGACACCGATCAAGGCAAAGCCGGGGATGAGAGTCCACCATTCACCTCGCATGTCTAACGCAAAACGATATAGAAAGTAGGCGCCACCCACAAGAAATATTGCGCCCCAAAAAATATCCACTGCACCGCTAAAAATATTGAAGCGTTGCAACAGCATCAGCACGCCAAGCAGAACCAGTGCGCCACCAATGAGAACGCGAAAGTTAATTCGATTCATCGTTGCTCCCAATTTACTCTGATCGAAGTTGCGCCGCCTTCGATAGTTACCTCAGCGCGATACTTGGCTGTATCATAATCTGCAGATTGATATATTCTGCCTTCACGCGGCACGAAACGACTCTCGTCAATTTTCAGCGCGCCAACGCTTTTCAAACGCAGGTGCAATCCCACACCTTGCGGAACGTTCAAATCAATGCTGGCCGCGCCCGCTTCCAAATCAGTAACCATGTTCTCAACATGGGCAGGTAAAGTCAAAGTGATGTGACTGGCTCCGCCGTCAAATGAAAGATATTTTACTTGGAGGTCATGCAGATCAAGGTTCAGACGGCTGGCTCCCGCATCGATATCGAGAGACATTGGCAAGTTCGGATTGAGGCGGAATTGCCAGACGCCTCCTTCCGGTCCGATAAACGGCACGAAGCTCGGGCCTGCATCAATCTCGACCTCCAGTTTATCTCCATCCATGTGCGAGGATTGATTCATCCCGACTCCCGCAATACCAGTCAGAAAGTCTCCCTCATTCGCTCCCGCCGACAAATCAATCTGTCCCGCTCCATGATTGATTTCGAGCCGTGCTTCCTTTGCGCCTTGCAGTGGAATTGAAAACTTTTTGGCGGTGGTGAAATTAGCGCGCAGCATGAAGCTGCCCATCAAAATCCACACACCGATTGCGATGACCACGAACGGCCAGAACCAGCCAAACACATCGCCTGCCAGATATCCGGCAGTATGAAGAAAAAACAATACACCGAGCAGAACAAGCAAACTTCCCCAGAAAATTTCTCCGCGACGCATATCAGCCTCCACGACGCGAGCTCATGAGCCCGCGACCGATTACATAGAGACCCAGCAGGATAAGCAAACCTGCCGCTCCGTAATTTCCAAGCATGTTGATCCGGTTGAAGATCGCAGCAAAGATCAGAAATAACACCGCGCTGATTATGATGAGATTCATACCGCGCCCGAAGTTATGACGTGTGTCGTCGCCAAGAAGACCAGCTAAAATATTTCCAACGCCGACGAAGCCGGGGATGAGAGTCCACATGAAATTCCAAGACTCCCAATCCTGACTCATGTTTTGATAATACAAAATGCCGCCAATCCCAGCCACGATTGCAGCGGGGATAGCCATGCGAGGCGCATCGGTCACCAACCCGATAAGGAGCAGGATCGCTCCCGCTCCAATCACGTAAAAGGGCCAATCAAAATTCAAATTGGAAAACGGTTTCAAGATCGGTATCTGCCGCACGGCGATAAACCACGCGCCGAGAAGTACCAGCAAAATGCCAAGCGCAAGTTGGGTACGGTTTTGTCTGCTCATACTATTCTCCTCATGAGATTAACAAATTCAGTAACAAATTGGAATTTTCGCCAAGTCTGCAAAGATATACGTGTTCCATTTAGATAAGTTGCAAGTTAGATATTTAATCCTTGCACAACTGCGTCAGCGTCATCCATTCGCCTTTTTGTTTGGGGTGCTCGGCAATCTTCAGTTTTCCACTTTCGACCAAGCGCGTCAATGTGCGCGACATCAATTCGGTTCCCCAGCCAAAAAGTTTATTCGCGTCCCGGGCTTGCGCCGCGCCCACCGATTCGAAATAGAGCTCCAGAAGCTTCGTCCGCGCCTGCGATTCGCTGATCACGCGCGCACTCTCAGGCAAATCGGGATAATAGCGCGCGGCGATCTGATAGATGAAAGCATATTTCCATGCGCCGACTTCAGCAACTCCAACCGGCAAGATTTTGAAATCTTTTTGCAGATCTTCAAGGGTGCGATTCCATTCCGATTCTTTGGCGCTGGTCATGCGCGCTGCCTTGCGAAGCGAGATGGAATCCAATGCTCCTCCTTTGAGCAAGGCGTCATAGACATTTTTTGCAGCTAAAGTCAAACGACCTTCTTCATAAGCCACAAGATGATCTTCTTCGGGTGAACCATAATTTTGGGAGAGCGCATAAAAGTATGGAACCACATCCAGCGCGATCATCGTCGCTTTGCGGTGCAGGATTTTTGCATAATACCAAATGCGTTTGGGAAGTGCATCATCTTTCCAGCCCCACGTAACGTGAGCTGGATCATCATGCGCATCGGGAACCGCGCGATCCCCGGCAACAGCCGTCCACAAACTTGGAAGATCAATCCCTTTGATCGGCCAAAAATAAATGAAACCGCGCTGATTGACGAAGCGCAAAGCCTGAGATTGAGACGAAAGCGGTTTGGCGGGCGGCAAATGAAAGGTCCGCGCACGATGCACAGTGAGTCGTTTGAAGTCAATGATAGTCACGCCGCGATTGTAGCTCATGCGAGTCAAATCTGCAAACCGACGTATAATTCCGAGAATGACGAAACCAAAATCCGATATTCGAATCTTTGACACCCCCGAATCGCTTAGCCGCGCGGCAACCAAATTATTTATTGAAACTTCGGCACAAGCCATTCGCCAGCGCGGACGCTTTCTCGTCACGTTGAGCGGCGGCAATACGCCAACAGAATTATATAAGCTACTTGCCCAATCACCTTACAAAGAACAGATTGATTGGCCGCGCATCCATGTATTTTGGGGCGATGAACGGTGCGTGCCGATTGAAGATTCAGAAAACAGTTATCGACAAGCATATGATGCGTTACTGAGCCATGTCCCAATTCCAGCAGAAAACATTCACCGCATCGAATCGGACTTCGAGCCTGCGGAGGTCGCAAAAGATTATGCTCTCGTTCTAAAGCAATTCGCAGCCCCTTCGCTCGATTGGCCGCGCCTCGATTTGGTCTTGCTCGGTATGGGCGAGGATGGACATAGCGCGTCGCTCTTCCCGGGTTCAGAAGTGAAAGTATCGAAACCTACAATGGCAGTCACCGCGCAATATCAGAATCGTCCTGCCAATCGTGTAACATTGACTCCGCTTGTATTTAATTCCGCGCACCGAATCATCTTTCTCGTCAGCGGAGAAAGTAAGGCGCGAACGCTTGCAAACGTCTTGTATGGCGGATATGATCCCGAACAATTGCCCGCGCAGCGCATCCGCCCGGTAGAAGGTGAAGTGATCTGGATGGTGGACAAGTTGGCGGCGAAGCAATTCTAGAATTATTTTTTAGGAGCAAAAATGGAACTCGCAATGATTGGATTAGGCAAGATGGGTTTGAATATGGCCACACGTTTGGTGCGCGGCGGACATTGCGTGATTGGTTTTGCACGCACGGCAGCGACGGTACAGATGGCCGTTGATAACGGTGCAGTAGGGGCGCACACACTCGAAGAAGCAGTCAGCAAACTCAAGGCGCCGCGCGTGGTTTGGACTATGGTTCCTGCCGGTCAAACGACAGACGACACGATTCAGACGCTGTCGAAATTATTATCCAAAGGCGATACCATCATTGATGGCGGCAACTCGAACTACAAAGATTCAATCCGTCATGCGGCATTATTGGAATCGAAAGGAATCGAATTCCTTGACTGCGGCACGAGCGGCGGCGTTTGGGGCATCAGTGAAGGATATAGTTTGATGATCGGCGGCAAGCCCGAAGTCGTGGAGAAGATGCGTCCCCTCTTCGAGACACTCGCACCCAGCAAGGATCAAGGCTGGGGCCGAGTCGGACCTCACGGCGCGGGGCATTTCGTCAAAATGATTCACAATGGAATCGAATATGGCATGATGCAGGCTCTCGCTGAGGGTTTCAACATCATGAAGGCGAAGAAAGAATTTAATTTGAACCTGGATGAGATTGCGGAAATCTGGAGATACGGAAGCGTGGTGCGTTCATGGCTATTGGATCTGACCGCCATTGCCTTAAAAGAAGACCCAACTCTTTCTGACATCGCGCCGTGGGTCGCGGACTCCGGTGAAGGCCGTTGGACGGTGGCCGAGGCCATTGACAACGATGTCCCGGCGCCGATCATTACGCTGGCTTTGCAAATGCGTTTCGTCAGCCGCGACGATGAGAATTACTCGGCGAGATTACTCGCCGCCATGCGAAATCAATTTGGCGGTCATGCCGTGAAGAAAGAATAATAATATACAGTTAAATCACAGAGCGCACCAAGATTTTAAATTTTCTGTAGACACTGTAGAATAAGGTTTTTATGAGTAATGATCTTCCCACTTCCATTATTATCTTCGGCGCGTCGGGTGATCTGACGCAACGAAAGCTGGTTCCTTCGTTGTTCGATTCATTCCTCAAACAGCGCATACCCAAAAAATTCCGTATTGTCGGATATGGAAACACGCCTTTCACTGATGAGCAATTCCGCGCACACCTCAGCGACGGAATGAAACAATTCGCGCAGTTCAAATACAGTGAAGAAGAATGGAATGCCTTCGCGGCTGATTTTGCATATCAACCAGGCCGCTATACCGATCTAATTGATTTTAAAAGATTGAATGATTTCATCAGCAAATGGGAAAACAGTTCCAGCAATCGTCTTTATTATATGGCGACGCCGCCGGACATATTTCCCAGCATTATTGATCTGCTCGGCCTAACGGGCCAACTTACGGAAAATGGTGGCTGGCGGCGCGTCGTGATCGAAAAACCGTTCGGCACTGATCTGGCTTCGGCGCGAAGTTTGAATCTCCAGATCCATAAAGCGCTGAACGAGAATCAAATTTATCGCATTGACCATTATCTCGGCAAAGAGACCGTTCAAAACATTTTGGTGACCCGTTTTGCAAACACGATCTTCGAGCCCCTCTGGAATCGAAATTATATTGATCACGTTGAGATCACCGTCTCGGAACAGGTCGGCGTGGAACACCGTGCAGGTTACTATGATACCGTCGGCGTGGTGCGGGATATGTTTCAAAATCATTTACTTCAGCTGATGTCTCTGGTCGCGATGGAACCACCCGCTTCGTTCGATGCCAATGCATTACGGAATGAAAAAGTAAAAGTATTGAGTTCGATCCAGCCTGTTCGTGGAGATGCTGTAGCGGCAAATACCGTGCTAGGACAATATAAAGGCTATCTTCACGAGGAAGGCGTCAATCCAAATTCGACTACTCCAACATACGCCGCATTTCGTCTGCAGATCGACAACTGGCGCTGGAAAGGTGTGCCATTTTATTTGCGATCCGGGAAACGGCTCGCGGAAAAAGTTTCACAGATCGTGATCGAATTCAAAGAACCGCCGCACCTGCTTTTCCCAAGCAGCGCACGCGGCGGAATAACGCCCAATGTGCTTGTTTTATATCTACAGCCCGATGAAGGCATTCACTGGCGATTCGAAGCGAAGGTTCCAGATACCGCCGCGGACACGCGCTCGGTGGATATGGAATTCCATTATGCAGATTCGTTTGGAAAGACTTCGATTCCAGAATCCTACGAACGCCTCTTGCTGGACGCTTTAGCGGGTGAGGCGTCCCTATTCACCCGCGCCGATGAGGCGGAGACCGCCTGGAGTTTGATCGATCCGATTCTTGAATCATGGGATTCGCAAAAAAAGCCTCTTGCAGTTTACGAATCGGGCTCGTGGGGTCCAGCTGAGGCCGATGCAATGATTGCGCGGGATGGGCGCTCATGGTCACGTTGGCAAGGACACCAAATTAACCTACATTGAGAAAACATCGATAACTGCGTTGCGATGATCAATGAGATTATCCGATCATACAGGTCAGCGATTACATCAAAATCTCTTTTCAACGATACGCACCGTGTTGTGAATATCATAAGGAAGAGCGAAGGACAACTCGAAGTGGCTACCTGCAGCGTCCACGGACTTGCCATCTCCTAAATCGCTTTCAATTCGGGGTAACGGACTTCCTGTTTATCTTATATAATCTTGCTTAGAGAGTGCTTACCAATTGCTTACGATGTGTTTGTGATGTGCTTATGCTTTATGCAAGGAGGTCGTTGCCTTTACTGCTCAGGCAATCTTAACCAATGAACGCATTGATCCAATTTGAATCTCGTCTTCCGGCTACAGCGCGGCGTGACATTGAGCAAGTCAAATCGCCGTACGATGTGCAGGAGTTTCTACAGAACATGACCTATAAAGCAGAAGCACGCAATCGCTCACCACTGAATGTGATCCTGGATAAGCAATGTCATTGTCTCGACGGCGGATTTTTGGGCACGCTCTTGTTATGGAAATTGGGCTTCAAACCGCTCGTGATCGACATCATACCGGATCCCGGCATGGATGACGATCATGTGCTGGCGCTGTATCAAATTGATGGACGCTGGGGCGCAGTGGCAAAAACCAATTACATCAATCTTGGATTCCGCGAAGCCGTTCACAAGACTCTGCGCGAATTGGTGATGACGTACTTCGAACATTACGTCAGCATCCACCAGAAAAAGGTGTTGCGCGGCTACACGCGTCCCTTGGACGCATCGCGTTATGACCACCTGAATTGGGCCTGGGATGAAGACGGAGCCAATCAGTTATACGACCAACATTTCTACGGACGCAAATCGATCCCGTTGATCGCGCCCCAGATGGCAAAGCGCCTGCAACGCGTCACGGACCGCGCCTATGCAGCGGAGACGATGTTCACTGATTTGAATGAGTCGTTTGGAATTCGAAAGGAATAATGCCCCTCCCCGTCCCTTTCCAAATACGATGATAAATATTTTGAATCCGCATCCAAAGTTTGTATCATCGTATTTGAGAAGTATGACCGAACATCGGGTGGGGCTGACACATTGACCGGAAGATCATCTTGATCAGTTACCGCACATGTTGGCGCGCAACGCGCAACATGGCATCCAAACTCTTCTCAACATCCTCGTCAGTCGTAGCCCATGACGAAACGCTGATTCGCATGGCAGTCTGCCCTTGCCAAACCGTTCCGCCACACCAGCAAGCGCCATCACTCTGAATTCCAGAGATAACATCGCGCGTTATTTGTGCATCCCCAAATGAAACCAAAACTTGATTGAGAACAACGTCATTCAACACTTGATAACCAGCAGATTGAAGTCCTTCTGCAAATTGTCTGGCTTGTCGGCAATTACGCTCAATAAGACCAATGATTCCCTTGCGACCCAATGCACGCAACGCCGCCCACACTTCCACGCCCCGCGCCCGGCGTGAAAGTTCAGGTGCGAAGTCCGAGGGGTTACGATATGGGCTGGCAGTGGGAAGGTATTCAGCGGTGACCGCCATCGCCGCCTGCAAAGCATCGGCATCGCGAACCAAAGCCAACCCACTGTCATACGGAACGTTCAGCCATTTGTGAAAATCCGTTGCCCATGAATCTGCTTTAGCAATGCCTGCTGTAAGATGAGCCATCGATGGAGTCACCATCGCCCACAAGCCAAATGCTCCATCCACATGAACCCAAGCGCCAGCTTGATGCGCGATCTCGCAGATTTCATCTATGGGATCAAACGCGCCGGTATTGACATTTCCCGCTTGCACAAGCACAATCGTTGGACTTGATAACTTAGGCAAAGAATCAGCACGCATCCGCCCTTGATTATCAACGGGAACTTTGATCAATCGGCTTCGTCCCAACCCCAACATACCCAATGCTTTGATTGGTGATACATGGACTTCACCGCCGACAATCACCGTAATCGGAGGAGCGCCAAACAAACCATCGGCCTCAACGTTCCAACCTGCGCGCTTGAGGACAGCGTTACGAGCCGCGGCTAAAGCGGTGAAGTTTGCCACCGTTGCTCCCGTGACAAATCCGCCGCCGCAATCGCGAGGAAGATCGAAAAGCTCGAGCAACCAACGCAAAGCAACTTGCTCGAGTTGTGCTGTGGCGGGTGTAGCATTGTAGAAGGCTGAATTCTGATCCCATGCTCCAGCTAGCCAATTGGCGGCAAGAGACACGGGGAGAGAGCCGCCTATAACAAATCCGAAAAAACGCGGTCCCGCCATCGCCATCGAAGCTGGTGAACAAACCTCATCCAAAACTTTTAATGTGCTCGCGGGATCGCTTAGTTCTTCAGGCAAGCGTTCGTCGAGCAACTTGAGCTTATCAATGGCTTCGGGAGTTGGAGCAACGCTTCGTGAGTCGAGACCCTCAAGATATGCAATTGCACGTTTTGCTGCATCTTCTAAGAGTTCATTCATAGCTACCTCTAAAACTGAATTATAAAGAAGTTTGTGTAAGGCTGGTTACAATTAGTTGAGACTTCAGCGTTTCAGATTATAGCATAATAGGTAAATTTTCCTGTATAATTATTTTACGAGATAAATCCAAGGAGCCGCACATGGAGCGCATCGAGAAGACCGCCTTCATCAGTTACCGCCGCACGAATTTTTCATAGGTGAATATGATTGAGTCTCGTTATTGGAAAGATGATCTCCTAAAACTTGCCAAAGAGCTAAAACCTGAAAAGCATCCCAAACGGTGGCCAGAAAAGAGGCAGGTCAATTTTGAAAAAGAGATAATAATCTCCTTTTTCAAAATTCGAAAATTATTCGAAACAAGATATCAAGTGCAAGCAATAAATACAAAGCAAAAATCTTTCGCTACCCGATTGGCGCAAAGAAAGTCAATAACCTGAATTATGGGGATATTCATGAGATTTATGATTTGACAAAGGAAAGCAAAATTGAGAAAAACATTGTCTTCATATGCAATCAATTAATCCACAGTGGAGCGACATTTGCATTTCAAAACAAGGATAGAAATTGGGGCGGAGTTTATACTTGTTCTGATTTTGAACGGAGCAAGTATTTATACCAAATTCCAATTGAAGAGATAATTACAATCTTCAATCTTGTAGGAAATGATTATCCCGCCCAACTAACCTATACATACAACAAAGAACAAGATGATTATAAAATTGAAACAAATTGATGGATAAGAAAAGAACTCGGAGATTTTTGGGATCTCCGAGTTCTCATTTTAGTATCTTCTGCATCATCACATCTGGATTCGCCAACTCATTCTCGCCGCAGGAAAGACCTGCACCGCACAGGCTTTGAACTCAGGGTTGATGAAAAATATGGGGCACGGCAAATCAGTCAACATACATATTGTGCAAAATCTTTCCCATTAACTGCACAGCCATTTTGCGCGGCATCAAATGCCGCATGATAAAACTTGAGAACCGATTCATACGACCCGGTATGATGTAAGGCTGTTTGCCTAAAGCCGCCAATGCTTCCTGAACAACTTGTTCAGGCTCCATGGTTGAATCCGAAAAACGCCCGGTCTGCCTGGGTTGGCTCGCAATATAATTCGGTGTTCTGATCGCGCCAGCTACACAAACCAGGACCGCCACACCGAGGCTTTGCCATTCCTCCCACAATCCTTCGGCCAGTACAATATTGAAAGCTTTCGTCGCCGCATAAGTGGATATATAAGCTGAGCCCTGAAATGCACTGAGCGAAGCCATCAAAATGATCCCGCCGCATCCACGCCGTGCCATGCGTTCGCCAAAAAGATAAACTAATTTCAATGGCGCGCGGACGTTTGTATCTATCTCTTTCAAATGACCGTCCAGCGATTTCTCGAGGAACGGACCAACCGCGGAAGACGCGGCATTATAGACGAGCAATCCAATATCCAAACCATTCACAATTTCAAGAATTCGAACGGCTGTATCCGGCAGAGATAAATCCAGTGCGACGGTTTTTATTTCTACGTGATATTGATCGGATAATTTCGCGGCGAGAGATTGAAGCAATTCAGCGCGCCGCGCGATCAAGATCAGGTTCAAGCCGCGTGAAGCCGCTTGTCTGGCATACTCCGCTCCAAGTCCCTCGGACGCGCCGGCGACAATAGCCCACGGCCCATAACGAGTACAAAAGTCAGAATTGTCTTTCATGTCCCCACCGTTAAATTGTAGATTCAAATGGATGCTGTTTCTGCAATCGTATGGTCAAGAAGATCGGCAAGAGCAACCAGGGAAGATTCAATAGGAGTACAAAAGGCAGGTTCGGCGCAGCGTGCGGACCTGCGGCTTCTTCGCCGAGGATAATGAATACATCCGCAAACATCATGCCGCTGTAAAAAATAGCAGGAACGCGAATCCAATCCCGGCCCTTGATGAAGGCATAGATCGCGAAAATGTAAAACGGCCCGTAGAACAAAACATCGAGCTAGATGGTCATCTTCCACCATTGCGGCCGCGCCATCACCAGCGGATCATACATTTGCCCATAGCCGTGAATCAGTTTGACCATTGCAGCGGGCGGCCAAGGCGGTTGTTGATAATGATACGGATCAGGGATGATAAGTTGTTCGATGTCAACGATGTAAGTGACGAAATACAAATTGATCAGAAAGAATGCAACGAACACCCAGTCCAATTTGCGCCGCGAAAACGGAAGGACATTCGGTCCCATATCTACTCTCCTACAATAAAATTTGCGTTCACATTACTAATAACAAAATGGGCGCCGAAATTTCGCCCATTTTGACGCGCAAACAGAAACAGTATCGGCCAGACTTTTGCATGCGCCAACTCAATCCCTTGTGCAGGATATACCCGCATCGCGGGCAACGTTTTGGAAAAGGTCTTATCCTCTTTCCGTTCCCAGCATCTCTTCGCTGACTTCATCCAATTTCAAACTGATGATTTGACTTGCTGAGTCGCGGCCCATTGTTACACCATAGATCACGTCCGCGGCCTGGACAGTATTGCGGTTATGTGTGATGACGATGAACTGCGTATCTTTGCTCAAGTCCACCAGCAGATCGCGGAAGCGACCCACGTTGGCTTCGTCGAGCATCGCATCCACTTCGTCCATCACACAGACCGGTGTCGGCGAAACCTTAAGCAAAGCAAAGACCAGCGCGATGGCGGTCAGGCTGCGCTCACCGCCGGAGAGCAACGATAAGCCTTGCTCGCGCCGTCCCGGCAAACGTGCTTCGATTTCGATTCCCGTTTCAACGAGATTATCGGGATCGGTTAAGGAGAGGTGTGCTGATCCGCCGCCGAACAAACGCGTAAAGATCGCGCGGAATTGTTTATCCACGGCTTCATAAGTGCGCGCGAATTCTTGGCGAGTCAATTCATCCAACTCACTGATCACTTGACGCAAATCTGCCTCGGCATGATTCAAATCCTGAACTTGCGTTGACATAAATGAATAACGTTCCGACTCCGAATTATATTCTTTCTTCGCATCCGGATTGATGGCACCCATTCGACGTAATTGCGCGCGCTGCTGGGTCATGTGTTCTTCAAGCTCAGGCGGCAGTTGCGTCACGACTGGTAATTGTTCCACTAATCCTTCAAACGGCAACGGCACCGGTCCGTCGATGTTCGCGGCGTATTCAAAAGAGACAAGTCCAAAATCATCCGCAATCTTTTGGCGCAGATTATCCAAGCCTTCTTCGCGTCTCACCAAATCCAATTGGATTTGCCCCACCATGCGCTCGGTCGAGGCAAGACTTCTTTGTGCGTTCGCTTCAACTTCCTGCGAGTGCGTCTCTTCCTGTTCGGCAGTTTCCAAATCTTTTTCCGCAGGTTCGATTTGGACGCGCAGTTCTTCGATCTGATTGTGCATCACGCTTTCGCGTTCACGCAAAATAGATTTCTCTTCATTCAATTCTTTTAACAAATGGTCGGTCTCGCCCAACTTGGCTTGGATATCCTGTTGCTGCGAAACAAAACGATCCACCGATTGCTGTCGTTCCGATTTTCTGGATTGAAGGTTGTTGACCGATTGCTCGATCACAGCGAGACGCGTGTTCCAATATGCGACCTGCTCCTGTACTTCATCCAGATTGAGTTCGTTCAATTGATTCGTTAAGATTTGAATCGACTCTTGCGCTTCGACTGCTTTCGCTTCATTCTCGGATGCCAAAGCAAATAACCGCGCCCGATCTGCTTCTGCAGCTGAGACATCTTTCTGAAATTCATCATGCTGAGATTTTTGCCAATCCAATTGACGACGCGCGGTCTCAAGGTCAATCGCGGCTTTCTGCTCCGCGGATTGAGCTTCATCAAATTCGGCACGGGCTCTTCGTAATTCTACTTCGCTGGCAAATTGCTGATGTTGAGCTGATGTCAACTCATCGGAAATTTTTGTAATCTCATTATTTAATGTTTCAAGGTGACTTGTTAGATCAGCCAAGGATTCGGTCAACTCGCGTTTCTGGCGTGGCCGACTTAATGTCGATGCAGTTGTGGATTTACCAGCGACGACGAGTCCATCACCGCGAAAGACTTCGCCGCGCAAGGTCACGACCCGCGCGTGAGTTGGAATGTCGCCAATCAAACGACGAGCCGCCGCGCGGTCGCGGACAATGAGCGTGTTGCCAAGCAAAAGATGGACCGCCGCGTGCAAATCGTCAGGCGCATTGATGAGCGCAGATGCAATACCAAGGCAATCCGCGTCATTCGGCTGATGGAGTGAATGATTTACATTACCATCCAACGGCAATAAAGCCGCACGTCCGGCGTCATCCGATTCGAGCAAGCGAAGCGCCTCCTCGATCTGATCGGCCTTAAGCAAAACAGCATCGAGAGTATCACCCAGCGCCGCGGCAATGGCGATTTCCAACTCGGCCGGGACGTCGAGAGCCGCGCTCAGGGCGCCCCGCGCGCTGATGCGTGATTGACGCGCAGCGTCCAACAAAAAGCGCGCACCTTCTGCATAACCTGCCAAGGATTGTTCGGCTTGAATCAAAATGTCGAGTTGAGCCTGCGCACGAGAATATCCGGCTTGACGCGTCACACGTTCTTCCAATTTTGCGCGGCGTTCACTTTCCAATTTCTCCACTGCGCTTCGTTTACTTTCGGCATCAGCAATAGCTTTTTGAACTACTTTTTCAGCTCGGACGCGTTGCGTTTTTGCAGTTTCGTGAATCTGTTCAACTTTCCTTGTATCTGCCTCCGCAGATTGAATGGTTTGTTGAATAGCATCCAGTTTTTGCTTTTGCGATTCAGCGCGCGCCGCGAATTCATCGAGGCGGGCTTGCGTTTCAGCATGTTGCGTGCGAATGGAAGCGATCGTCTCACGCGCGACTTGCAGTTTATCGTCCGCTGAAATTCTTTCCGCTTGACGCGCTTGCAAAGCTTCCTGTGCGCGCGCCAGTTGACTTTTGGCTTCATCGAATTCACTTTGCAGGCTCGCAGCTTCCTGATCTATTTCGGAAAAACGTTCATGTGCAAGTTTCTCTTCATTGATCGAGCGTTCGAGTTCCGATTGAAGCGAAGACTGGGAAGCGATCAACGCACGGCGGCGTTCATCTAGAACCGCCAAGTCGCGGCTGACGGATTCGCGCTGGCTATGCAATTCCGATGATTCCCGGTGCCAGATATTAAGTTGAGTCCGTAATCCGCTCAAGCGTTCACGGAAAGCCGCATACTCTGCCTGGGTTTTGGAGTAAACCTCGCGCGCTTCGTTAACATGGATTTCCTGCTGACGCACGCGATCACGGGTCTCATTCAATTCAATTTGTGCGCGATGCCAATGATAACCATACCAATCCAAAAGCAGGACGCGCAAATCCTCCTGAACGCGCGAATATTCAATGGCGCGCCGCGCTTGCCGTTCGAGACTTTTCAAACGCGGCTCCAATTCAGCCATGATATCTTGAACGCGTTCGAGATTATGCTGTGTGCTTTCAAGGCGCTTGAGCGCTTCTTCGCGCCGGACGCGATACAGTCCAACGCCCGCGGCTTCCTCAAATAGACGGCGGCGTTCGTCCGCTTTCAAAGCCAGCGAGGCGTCCACCAAGCCTTGACCAAGGATGGTATATGTTCGTTCGGATAATCCCGATGCAGCCAGTAATTCATTCATATCGCGCAAACGAACTTGCTGTCCATTCAACAAATAATCGTTATGACCATCACGATACGCGCGGCGTGCCATGCTGACTTCAGCAAAATCCACTGGCAACCAGTTTGCGCTATTATCGAAGATGATCTCGGCAGAAGCCATACCAGCGCGCGGACGATGTTCCGAGCCAGAGAAGATCATGTCTTCGGTCCTCTTGCCGCGCAGTAACAGGTACGATTGCTCGCCCAGCACCCAGCGCAGCGAATCCGCAATGTTCGATTTGCCTGATCCATTCGGCCCGACAATCGCGGTGATGCCGCCCGCAAACTCAAAGACTGTGCGAGAGGCAAAGGTTTTATATCCGTGCAATTCGAGTGACTTGAGACGTAATGGCATCTGTTATTGGATTCTTGTATTTATTATTGAAACATCATAATGTAAAATGTTGCTACTTATCAAAAAGTCCAAGAGATTCAAGTGCAGTCTGCGCGGAGATTTGTTCAGCGACTTGTTTGCTCGGTCCCTTGCCTCGCCCATACACCGCACCCTTGACGCGGACTTCAATTTCAAAGACCTTAGCGTGGTCGGGGCCGGTTGACGAAACGGTTATGTACTGCGGCGTTCCAAGTTTTTCAGCCTGTGCCCATTCCTGCAAACGGCTCTTCGGATCATAGATTTCCGATCGTTCAATGACGCGTTCTTTAACGATATCCAGCAACGGCTCCATAAACTTTTCGACGGCGATCACACCTTGATCGAGATACAAGGCACCGACCACTGCTTCAAACGTCGAGCCCAGCAAGTTATCGCGATTGCGACCGCCCGAGGCGGCCTCGCCGCGCCCCATCCGCATGGCCCGGCCCAAGTCAAGGTGGCGAGCGAATTCGGCAAGCTGTTCATTGCGCACCAACGCGGAACGCACTTTGGTTAAATCGCCTTCGTGCATTTCCGGGCAATGGTGATAAACCCACGCGCCTACCAAAAATCCCAACACCGCATCGCCGAGAAACTCCAACCGCTCGTTATCTTCCAGCGCATCCGAATTCTCGTTGAGATAAGATCGGTGAATAAATGCTCGCGTCAACAAAGAAATGTTTGTAAAGGTCAATCCTAATCGCACGGCAAGCTGCACCGACGACTCGGATGACCCATCTGAATTCGAACTCACAGTTTCCTCTCTGAACTCAGGGAGCGCCAAGCCCTACCCACTCAAGGGAAGGGCCTCGCGGCCCATCAGTTCGATACGGTTTGCTCCTTGGATTGTAACCTGATTCATAAAGACTGACCACAATACAGTAATATTTTAAGATACAATGATGGTCATATTTCGGAGGGCACATTGGAAAACATGATCAGCGGCGAAACTCGGTTTTTACATGCCATCGAAATGGGATTGGGAGCGTGGCAATGGGGCGACCGCTTTGTCTGGCAGTATGGACGCGGTTATAACGACGACGATATCCATCAAGCGTTTCTCACGTCGATTGCCGAGGGCATCCGCTTCATCGATACCGCCGAAGTATACGGTTCAGGACGCTCCGAACGAATGACCGGAAAATTTCTCAAGGAAACAGATCAGCCTATCTTGGTCGCAACCAAGTTCTTCCCGTTGCCATGGCGGTTGACCAGAAATTCTATCCCGGCCGCGCTGAAAGCAAGTCTAGACCGCCTCCAACTTGAGACCGTGGACCTTTACCAAATTCACTTTCCGACTCCGCTCCTGAGCGTTGAAAACATGATGGAGGGTATGATCGAATGTGTTAATCGGGGTTGGACGCGAACAGTTGGCGCGTCCAATTTTAACCAATCACAGATGATCCGCGCTTATTCGACTCTTGAGCGGAATAGTATTTCGCTTGCATCGAATCAAGTTCACTATAGTCTGCTCCAGCGCGACGTGGAGAAGAACGGACTGCTGGCGCGCTGCAAGGAGCTTGGCGTGCGCTTGATCGCTTATAGTCCGCTTGAGATGGGATTGTTAACTGGCAAATACACTGCCAAAAATCCTCCGCCCGGCAACCGCGGCGCGCGCTACGCAAATCTATTGTACAAAATCGAACCTTTGCTCAAGCTGATGAGTGAGATCGGCCAGGAACACGGCGGCAAATCAAATTCGCAAATAGGACTGAATTGGATTATATGCAAGGGTGCCCTGCCCATCCCTGGTGCGAAGAACGCCATGCAAGCTTTACAAAATGCCGGCGCGCTTGGATGGAAATTGACCGAGGAAGAAGTTGCCAGACTAGACGAACGCAGCAGTAAGACCCTCCAATGAAACCAAAGCAAATTTTCTCCATTTCAGATTCTTTATGCTATAATGTCATAACTATGAACAATAATCTCAACTTCGCCAATAATAATAATAACGATAATGACGACAATTCAAGAATCGTTGGGCGAAGCGTAGCCGACTGAAAAATAACTGAAGTCAAACCAATCGCCCGACGCAAATGCGAAGGGCGATTTATTTTGTGTGAGGAAATGTCCTTGCGGGCAGCGAGTGGAGCAAACGGCGTGGCAATCTCAAGTAATCAGTATCCGTTGGCTCGGTGAAGCAACGACATCTATACGGAGGAGCATTATGTACAAAACTCATTCTTGCGGGGAACTGCGAAAATCTGACATCGGCCAGAAGGTGACGCTAGCCGGTTGGGTACATCGTCGCCGCGATCATGGCGGCGTGGTCTTCCTTGATTTACGCGACCGTTATGGACTTATCCAAATTACCATCAATCCCAATCTGTCGAAAGAAACGCTGAACGTCGTTGCCGACATTCGTTTCGAATGGGTATTACAGATCACCGGCACGGTTCAGAAGCGTCCGCAAGGCATGGAAAACCCGAACATGGCAACCGGCGAAATCGAAGTTATTGCCAGCGAAATCAACGTGCTGAACCCTGCGAAGACGTTGCCGTTCATGGTCAACAACGGTGACACCAACGAAGCCGATGAAGCCACCCGACTCAAGTATCGCTATCTCGACCTGCGCCGCGAACGGATGAAAGATAACATCATCCTGCGTCATCGCGTGGTCAAGTTCATGCGCGATTATCTCGACCGGAAGGGCTTCATTGAAATCGAGACTCCCATTCTCTTCAAGGCCACCCCCGAAGGCGCACGCGATTATCTCGTGCCTTCGCGCGTGTATCCTGGTCAATTCTATGCCTTGCCGCAATCGCCTCAGCAGTTGAAACAATTACTGATGGTTGCTGGCATGGATCGTTATTTTCAAATTGCGCGCTGCTTCCGTGACGAAGATCAGCGCGGCGACCGCCAGCCCGAGTTCACGCAACTCGACCTCGAAATGTCATTCGTTCAACGCGATGATGTGCTGGCAATGGCCGAAGGACTTTTTACCGCAATGATTCCCGCGGTCACGCCGCACAAACGAATTCTTTCGTCGCCGTGGCCGATGCTGTCCTACACCGAAGCCATCGAGAAATACGGATCGGACAAACCCGACTTGCGCTTTGGAATGCAATTAATGGATGTGAGCGACATCTTTGCGAAGAGCGACTTCCGCGTCTTTCAATCCGCCCTCGGAGCGGGTGGCGTGATCAAGTGCATCGTCGCACCTGACAGCGCGAACATGTCCCGCAAAGAAGTGGACGAGTTGACCGAGGTTGCAAAATCGTTTGGAGCGAAAGGCTTGGTCACTCTAGCGGTGACCGCTGAAGGTCCGAAAGGAACCGCCGCGAAATTTGTTAAGCTTGAAGAAGTCGAAGCAGTCAAATCAAGAGTCGCCGCGAAGCAGGGAGATTTGATTCTGTTCGTCACTGATCAGCGGGCGATTGTCAATAAAGTTCTCGGCGGTCTGCGATTGGTATTTCGCGATAAACTTGATCTGGCCGACAAAGATGTGTTGGCGTTTGCGTGGGTTGTGGATTTCCCAATGTTCGAATGGAACGAGGAAGAAAAGAAATGGGACGCGGCGCATCATCCGTTCACAATGCCGAAGATGGAAGACCTGCCAAAGTTTGAGACGAACCCCGGCGAAATTTTTTCGGACGCGTATGATATGGTGTGCAACGGTTACGAAATGGCATCGGGTTCGATCCGGATCCATCGCCGCGATATTCAGTTTAAAATATTTCAATTGCTTGGCTTGAAGGATGAAGAAATTCAATTGAAGTTTGGGCACATGTTGGAAGCGTTCGAATACGGCGCGCCGCCGCATGGCGGCGTGGCTCCGGGCATTGACCGTCTCGTGATGTTATTAGCGGACGAACAAAATATCCGTGAAGTGATCGCGTTCCCGAAGAATTCTAGCGCCCGCGATGTGATGGCCGATGCGCCATCAAACGTAGAGCCAAAGCAATTGAAGGAATTGCACATAAAGATTGTGGAATGATATGGTCTCGATACGGCGTCGGTGGTCGAGTAGAACGAAATCCATAACGCCCTGCGCCCTTTTAGGGTCGGGACCCCGCCGCCCACTCGACCATCGAAACGAATAGGAGAATAACATGTCAATCATTCGCGTGGATGAAATTTCAAAATATGATGGCCAGGAAGTGTCGGTTCAAGGCTGGGTTTATAACCGCACCGACAAAGGCAAGTTGGTCTTCTTGCTTGTGCGCGACGGAACTGGCTTCGTTCAATGCGTGGTGTTCAAAGGCGATCTCGATGAAAAACTTTTTGATCAAGTGATGCGCTTGCCACAAGAGTCGGCGGTTGTTATTAGCGGTACCGTCCGCGCCGATAAGCGCGCACCCGGCGTCCCCGGCGGATACGAAATTGGCGTTAAGAAAATCGTGATCGTGCAAACTGCCGATGCAGATTATCCGATGTCGCTCAAAGATCACGGCGTGGACTTTGCGCTCGACAATCGTCACTTGTGGATTCGCATGCCGAGTCAATGGGCGATTCTGCGCGTCCGTTCAACGGTGATGGCAGCGACGCGTGAATGGCTCGATACCAACGGCTTCATTGCGATGGATACACCGATTCTGACTCCGGCCGCAGCGGAAGGCACGACAACGTTATTCGAAACCGAATACTTCGATGAAGGCAAAGCCTATCTTGCACAGACCGGTCAACTTTATAACGAAGCTAATATCTTCGCGTTTGGAAAAGTCTATTGCTTTGGTCCCACCTTCCGCGCCGAGAAATCAAAGACGCGTCGTCATCTTACCGAATTCTGGATGCTCGAACCGGAAATGGCTTTCTGCGACCTCGACGGTTTGATGGAAGTCGAAGAGCAGATGGTCACGCACATTGTCCAGCGCGTGTTGTGCGACCGCAAACCCGAATTACTTTCACTCGGACGCGATCTATCCAAGCTGGAAAATATCAAAGCGCCATTTCCGCGCATTTCCTATGATGACGCCGGTAAGATGCTAGCAGAACTTCGAGAAAAAGAAACCGATCCTGAAAAGAAGGAACTGCTTAAGTTCGATTGGGGCATTGACTTCGGCGCGCCGCACGAAACAGCTATTACGAATCAATTCGATAAGCCAGTGTTCTGCTATGGTTATCCAACGGCAGTCAAGGCATTTTACATGGAACCGTGGCCCGGTCGTGCCGAAGTCTGCAAGTCTGTGGATTTGCTCGCGCCTGAAGGTTATGGAGAAATCTGCGGCGGCTCGGAGCGCATCAGTGACTATGACTTGTTATTGAAACGCATCCACGAACAAAAACTTCCTGAAGAAGCCTTCAGGTGGTATCTCGAACTTCGGAAGTATGGCTCGGTTCCGCATTCTGGATTTGGTATGGGCGTGGAACGCGTCACTTCATGGATCTGCGGCATCGAACACATTCGCGAGGCAATCGCATTTCCAAGAACAATCAAGAGAGTATATCCATAAACGAAATCTCCGAGTTCCCGTTGGCCTCGGAGATTTGCTTCACGGTATTATGAGTACTTGTCCCACTTGTATCAAGTTGGGATTGGCGATATTATTTGCGGCGACAATGGCCGCGACCGTTGTCCCATATTTAAGTGCAATCGCGGTAAGCGTATCGCCAGACTTGACGGTGTACGTTGTTGTTGGAGTCGTCGTAGTAGGAATGGTCAATGCTTTGCCGGGCTGAATCAAAATCGCGTTGTTGAGATTCACGAGATCGCTCAGGCTGACGTTGTATTTTGCAGCTATACCTACCAGCGTATCTCCTGCCTGCATGACATATTGCGTTGGCGCCGGTTGACTTCCGGAACCTCCAGCAAATTTCGCCAAGTCACTCAAAGAGCCATTGAAGTAATCCAAGTCAACGCTGGCGGGAAAGGCACTCAAAACGCCTGCACTCGAATATTGCCAAAAAGTCCACGGTTGAAAGCCGCTCGGCTGCTGTGGCATATTCGTATTAGGCGACGGGACATTAGTCGGACTGGAATATTGGTTGGTCGTTCCCGGCATATAGGGAAACTGCGCCAACCACAACGGATAATTGGCCAACCATGAGGCGCTCGTGCCATGTGACTGAACGTACGCAAATCTGGTGTAAATCATGGGCTTGCGACCAAAGGCGGCTTCCACTGCATTCAGCCAGGTCTGCATGCGGGTCAACAAGACACTTCCGGTTGAGGAAATATCTTGTTTGTTGGCATTATATACTTCTTCCACATCCAAAACCGGCGGCAATTCGCCTTTATCTGTCCCAACTGTTTGGATGAACGTATTCGCCTGTTGCGCGGCATTATCATTTTCTGAATGAAAATAATGATACGCGCCGCGATCAAGTCCCGCGCCTTTGGGTCCTTGCCAGTTTTGAACGAACCGGCTGTCGGCGGTGGTATTCTCCGAAGCCTTGACGAAAACGAATCGGAAGCCCTGATTGAGGACCGCGTTCCAATTGCTAGTTACATTATAGGTTGAGATATCGATCCCAAGTACATACGCCATAGAAACCTTCTTGTCTTGTATATGCTAAGGTATCTTCAATACCTGTCCCACTCTGATTAAATTTGGATTTGCAATGTTGTTCGCGGCGGAAATCGACTGTACCGTCGTTCCATACTTGACGGCAATTGCATAAAGCGTATCGCCGGATTGAACCGTATAGGTCGCTGATTGAGGCGGAGTAACAGGTTGCGGCGCAGGTTGAGACACTACCGGCGCGGCTTTCGATGCAAATGTAGTTAAATCATTAAGAGAGCCATTGAAGTAATTGAAATCCACGAGTTGAGATGGAGCAAAACCGGCCAATTGTCCCTTCGAGGAATATTGCCAAAAAGTCCAGGGTTGAAAACCGGCGGGTTGTTGCGGCATTGCTGAAATCGGGGTTGGCATAGTTTGCAAATTATTGTATTCGGCATTTGTGCCGGGCATGTAAGGATATTGAGCTACCCACAAAGGATAATTGATCAGCCACGAGGCATTGACACCCTGCTGATTTAAGAAAAACGCGCTGGCATAAATCATAGGCTTGCGGCCAAATGCACTCTCTACAAGATCAAGCCATTGTTTAATAAGCGCAAGCAGTGCAATGCCGGCAGGAAGCGAAATTGGATTCCCGTTCACATAAATCTGTTCAAGATCCAAAACTGGAGGGAGTTCGCCTTTATCAGCGCCTACCGCTTGAATGAATGCATTGGCTTGTTGGGCTGAATTATTCGCTTCGGGATGAAAGAAATGATATGCTCCTCTCAACATTCCAACACTTTTGGAACCTTGCCAGTGTTGTGAAAACTTCGAATCGGCCAATGTGTTTTCTGAGGCCTTAACAAAAACAAACTTCAAGCCCTGATTACTGACCGCATCCCAATCCGGGCTTGCAACCCATCCAGAAACATCGATTCCAAATATAGATGCCATGATTAACCTCTTTGAAATTATCAACACGATTATATGGAATGTGTTTTCTTGCAAAGACGTCAAAACTATAACGGATTAAGCTTAGCATATATTTAAGACAATTGCAATGCCGGTAAAGTTAATTTTTCTCTCCCCACGCTCATATGATTATGGTATAAGAATCTTGCCCTGCTGTGTTCGTGATGTTGCACTCTCGGTTTTGAGCCAACACCAATTTTATGGGGCAACTGTCTCACAGAAATAACGCGATAGGCCTGAGCCAAGGCGGCGTTTCTGAGTCGGAGCCCACCTGCGAAAGCAGGTTCAAAACTTCGCAATACACGGCATGCGCGGGGCACTTTTATGCCTTGACGATTTCTTCATAGCGCGTGTAAAATCGCGCCCAAGTTTAAAATTGAATAACGGAGAATTAGCGGCTGGGTCTCATGAAAATGAGATCACGAGGTGGAGGTTCCGTCCCGCGAGGGACGCGCTAAAGACTTTTTCTTTGAAAAAGGTCCAAAAATCGGATAGATCAGCGGATGCCTCTGGAGCCTGTCACAGACTCCCTTCTCCCTTCCGGAAAAGCGCAAGCAGTGTTGAGTTTACGAAAACTCGATTGCTCGTCGTCGAAAATCACACAGTAATGCGTGAGACAAGATGGGCGCGGTGAATCAAGTATATTTCAGATTCTTGGTTGGCTATGGAAGGGCTTTCTTTTTAATTGCGAAATTGCATTAAACAGGTATGCCCATGCATACCTGTTTTGTTTACATAGAACGCGTAACTATGTAAAGTTGAAATACTCGTTTTGCCTTACAAAGCATTTCAAGAACTTTGCCTGCACATGAAACAAACGGTATAGCAAGAATCGGGTATGCTAAACGGAGAGATGTTCCTACAATTGAGCAACATTCAAAAGGATAAACCATGAACAACTCTCTCACCGATTACAAACAGCTTTCCGAAGATTACCTGCGTATCGAGCAGGCAATCCAGTACCTTGAAAATCACTATAAAGATCAGCCAAATTTGGATGAAGTGGCGGCCAGCCTCGGACTCAGTGAATATCACTTTCAACGGATGTTTACGCGCTGGGCAGGCGTCAGCCCGAAAAGGTTTTTGCAGTATCTGACGAAGGAGGGTGCGAAGGAATTGCTCAATCATTCCGAAAACCTGCTAGATACCACGTATCAAATTGGACTTTCGAGTCTGGGACGCCTTCACGATCTTTTCGTCACCACCGAAGCAATCACCCCCGGCGAATACAAATCGCGCGGCGCGGGCTTGACCATCCGTTATGGAATCCATCCCACGCCATTTGGAAGATGTCTCATCGGCGTGACCGAGCGCGGGATTTGTCATCTCAGCTTCGTCCAAGCTAGAGAAGGCGACGCAATTGATGCGCTGGTTTCAGATTGGAAAGAAGCCAAGATGATCGAGGATCATCGCAGCACTGCTCCATTGATTTCACCTATCTTTGATTTGAATCAGCGCGAGAAAACAGAGTTGCACGTGCATTTGAACGGGACCAACTTTCAACTCAAAGTTTGGGAGGCCTTGCTCAATATTCCAGTTGGCGCTGTGACTACATACGAACACATTGCCTCAGAAGTTGGCAACCCGAAAGCAACGAGAGCAGTTGGTACAGCGGTCGGACACAACCCAATTGCTGTGTTAATCCCATGCCATCGTGTGATACGCAAGGTTGGAGGGTTCGGCAATTATCGCTACGGCGTGCCGCTCAAAATGGCATTGCTCGGCTGGGAAGCAACCAGAACGCAAAGTTTTAGCATTGGAGAAAAGTGAAAACAAAAATCTGGATAGCATTGATCGCACTATATATCGTCTGGGGTTCGACATATCTTGCGATTCGATTCGCGGTGGAAACGATACCTCCTTTTATGTCAGCGGGACTGCGCTTCCTAGTCTCAGGAATAATTCTATTCGCATGGCGGCGTGCGGCCAGCGATCTCATGCCAACCAAGCAACAATGGATTTCCACGGCAATTGTGGGTACAGCGTTGCTTCTTGGCGGCAATGGTCTGGTCTCGTGGGCCGAACAGCGCGTGCCCTCAGGCATTGCAGCATTGATGGTCAGTACCATCCCATTGTGGCTGGTAATATTCGAGGCGTTGAGGCCCGGCGGCATCAAACCCAGTTGGCGCGCAATCATTGGTCTGCTGATTGGATTCGGCGGCGTATTTCTGTTGATCGGTCCTGCTGAACTCAGCGGCAAATCCGCAACGCAGTTCGATACTCTTGGAACCATCGCTTTGCTTTGCGCTGCATTTATTTGGGCGTTCGGCTCGATCTACACCAAACACGCCGATATGCCAAAGTCATCATTGATGGGCACGGGCGCGGAAATGTTGACGGGTGCGGTGGCGTTATTCATCGTCAGCGCGGCAACCGGTGAGTTAAACGGATTCCACTTTGCAGCCGTTTCGATGCGCTCGTGGCTGGGTCTCGCCTTTTTAATCTTCATCGGTTCGTTGGTTGGATTTGTATCGTATGGTTGGTTGTTGCAGAACGCTCCCATCTCGTTGGTATCAACATATGCGTATGTTAATCCGGTGGTAGCGGTCTTTCTCGGAAGTTTGTTTGCCAGCGAGCCATTGACGCCGCGCATTCTTTTGGCGGCAGCCATTATCATCGGGTCGGTTGTATTTATTAATAGCGGACAAAGACCCAGTTCAAAAATAGAGACAAAGAAGGAGGCTGAGGAAGCGACTCGCGCGTAATAACCATCCAGCATTATCGGTTATCACTTATACATAAATCGAAAGGAAAAGGAAATGGACTCAAAAGGTTTAATCACACGTGTGAAGGAAGATAAAGTCAAGTTCATCTCGTTGCAATTCTCAGATGTGACGGGAGCCATCAAGAGCGTGGATATGCCAGTCGCTGGACTGGAAGGCGCTCTCGAAGATGGAGTCTGGTTCGACGGATCGTCGGTAGAGGGCTTCGCAAACATTGAAGGAAGTGACATGCTCCTGAGACTCGATCCAGATTCTTATGCAGTGTTGCCGTGGACACTTGTTGAACTGCGCCGTGCGCGCGTGTTCTGTGATATTCTGAATGCCCAGGAAAAACCATTTGTAGGCGACCCGCGCGGAACTTTGAAGCTGATACTCGCCAAATTGGATGAGCGCGGCTGGATCTACAACGTTGGTCCCGAACCTGAATTCTTTTTGTTCAAGGGCAAACGCGAAGGCAGTGCGCATCCTGTGCCGCATGATAACGGCGATTACTTTCACTTCTCTTCCTTCGAAGAAGCCGCAACCGTTCGCACAGCTTTAATGGATGCGCTTAATTCAATGGGACTCGAAGTTGAAGTCGGGCATCATGAGGTCGCCCTTGGTCAGCATGAAATCGATTTCCGCTTTGCGAACGCCCTCAAAACCGCCGATAACGTGGTCACTTTGAAATCCACTGTCAAGGCGGTCGCCGCGCAACACGGCTTGACCGCTTCGTTCATGCCCAAGCCTCTTTTCGGAATCAACGGTTCGGGCATGCACTGCCATCAATCGCTGTTTGACAAAAAGAGTGGCGCCAATCTGTTCTTCGACCCGAACGATGAAGCTCATCTATCCACGATGGCATATTCGTTCATCGCGGGACAGCTGGCGCACGCACGCGCCTTGGCCGCAGTCGTTGCCCCAACGGTTAACTCGTACAAGCGTCTCGTCCCGGGATATGAAGCGCCGGTTTACATCGGCTGGGCGCAGAAAAATCGTTCGGCGCTGATCCGCATCCCGCGCTACACCGAAGGCCGCGACAAAGCCGTGCGCGCGGAATTACGTTTCCCCGATCCATCATCGAATCCGTATTTGGCATTCACCGTGATGCTTGCCGCGGCGTTGGACGGCATTGACAAAAAACTGGAAGCGCCCAAGCCGCTCAACAACATCAACCTATATCATCTCGATGCAAAGGAGCGCAAGAAGCTGGGCGTGAAGGAATTGCCCGGTTCGCTCGCCGAAGCCCTCGGCGAATTAGGGAAGGATGAAGTCGTGAAAGCTGCCCTTGGCGCGGAGACTTACGAAGCCTTTGTTAATGCCAAGTGGGCAGAGTGGGATGCCTATCGCCTGAGCGTCAGCGATTACGAGGTCGAACGATATTTGGAAACAGCATAACAAGCAAACTAGGACACAGCGTTGCTATGTCCTAGTTTTTTTCAGTGATCCCCTTTTGCAAGCGCTTCAATTTCAGCGCGGGTTTTATATTCATTCACCAATTTCCCATCCCGCATTTGTAATATCCGATCCACATATTTGCACATCCGCAAATCATGCGTGACCATGATTCCGGCGCGTTGATTCTCATGGATCAACCCTGCGAAGGTTTGAACGACTTGCATGGCGCGTTCGGTATCGAGACTGGCAGTCGGTTCATCCGCCAGCACGACTGCCGGATTATGAATCAGTGCACGCGCAATCGCCACACGTTGTTGCTGCCCGCCGGACATTTGCGCGGGCAAACTGTGCAGGCGCCCCTCCAAACCCAGCCGCGCCAACAATTCTTCAGCACGGAGACGATTGACTTTCCCCATCGTGCCGTTCAAGCGCAACATAAATTCCACGTTTTCCTGCGCCGTCAAATACGGAATCAAATTGTTGGATTGAAATGTAAAACCGATTCGAGATCGGCGAAGTTTGACGCGTTGCGATTCATTCATCGCTGAAAGCTGATGCCCATCAATAAAAACTTCGCCGCTTGACTGAGTCAAAAGCGCCGCTAGGATCGAAAGCAACGTAGTTTTTCCCGAACCACTCGGTCCGACTAACGCTACAAATTCACCGGAACGAACTTGAAAAGAAACATGATCCACCGCGTTGAGCGCGGAGCCATCCAAGATGAATGTCTTGACCAAATCGCGAACTTCCAAAACAACTTCCTTCATCGTATCCTCACTGTAACCGCAACGCTTTGAGCGGTTCGATACGGACCGCATAAATTATAGACACCAATCCGCCAATGGGACCAATCAGCATCAATGCAATGATGGCAAAGAGGGAATTTGTTCCATTGAAGACCAATGGAATGGTAGGCGGAAATCCCAGCGAGAAGAGATAAGTTAGCCCGCCGCCGATAGCAACTCCCATCGCTGTGACAATGATGATTTGAATCACCGCCGAGGCGCCCACCGTTGCATTGGATGAACCAATCGCTTTCAGCACGCCAATCTGCGGAACTTTTTGAAGGATTTGAATTTGGAAGAATCCGCCAATCACCAGCACGCCAATCAACAGTGTGAAAATGCCTTGGGTTTGAACCGTGCCTTGTTGCGCGGAATAACCGGGAATATTATTGATCGTGGTAGGAATATCAGCAACTTCGATATTCTGCACCTGCCCAAGAAGGCGTGATTCCATCAAATTGATTTGCGTTGGATTGGATAATTGAACTGCGATCACGTTTGGATAAGGCGTATCATCCTTCAACTCCGCCGCGGATTGCGGTTTGACATTTTCCCATGTCTCTGGCGAAGTAAAGATTGTGGGTTGGAAATAATAGGATTGATTGGAAGTCAGTCCAACAACGCGCAAATAAAAGAATTCATCAGTTCCGCCTTGCGTGGAGCGGATCGTAATTTCTTCACCAATCTGAATTCCGGTCTGGAGCGCCGTGTTCTGGTCCATCACAACTTCGCGCGAGTCGCCGCCATGAAAATCACGTCCCGATAACACGGCTGGCATCCCAGGTTGGCCGGGCTGAGCGGCAAGCAGAGAAACTTTCAGCGGTCCTCTATTGGATTCGATTTCAGTGGAGGCAGTATAAATCGGACCGGCAGCCGCCACCCCGTCGACGCGACGAACCTGATTCACGGTATCCACTTGCAACTGGCTGGACGCAATAATGTAATCCGACTTTTGAAGGAACACGATCAACTGTGCGTTGAGATTCGCAACATATTGACGATTACCATTCGCCAATCCTTCTCCAAGCGCAGCAATGAAAAGAACCAAAAGCGTAATCAACGCAATCACCAAACTGACCAGCAGAAAACGTCCGCGATTGCGCCAAACTTCTTTGAATGCAAGATAAGTAGCGATAGATAATGCTCTCATTTTTTTGACCCTGACTTCGCGCGTACGTGCGCCGGAGCAACCGGCTTCTCCAATGGCTTTTTCCAATTGGCGCCTAGCACGCCGTGCAAAAGCAAATCCACGGGCGGATGATCGGCAATATCATCATAATAATATGGCAAGCGGATCAGACCATCCGTGCCGATCACAAACATACCTGCCATTTGCATCGCATCTTGACCTTGGGGCGGGAACTCGGTCTTCCAGCCTTTTACACGCTTCAAGCGCGCGCTGGAAGCCCAGACACGCGGCGAAAGAAATGTCTGAAATAAATTTGCTCGCGCCAATCCATACCCGCGATAGGCGCGTCGTTCTGAATCAGAAAGACATAAGACTCCGCGCGCATACTTTCTGCAAAAAGCCTTAACTTCCTTCGGTGTCCCTTGTGTAACAACCACCGCACGCAGACCATTGGCTTCCATATCTTTGGAGGCATGAGCCAGCGTCGTGACCATTTCCTTGCATTGCGGACATCCGAAGTGACGCACAAAAGCCAGCACAATCGCTTGCTTCTTCCATAACGCTGAAAGCCTGACGGGTTTTCCATCGGCATCAAGCAATTCAAGGTCAGGAGCACGTTCATTGAATTTGAGATGACGGGTATTCTTCATGAGTTCATTCTAACGGCTTCGCTAAAAACAAGGATGCTACCCAAAAGAACTGATAGGTTTTGATAGCGGCAGATATTTTGGAAACCGCGTAGCCCCTCCCTGCACACGCCAAATTTCACCAAGCAAGCCTGAACGGAGAGAGCAAAGGATGGCAATACGCCCTCCCTCTGACCACAAACTTGTTTCATCCCGATTGGTTCTCGTTCGAGGCGAAGATGTACCCCCTCCTGTCAACCCAAAATAGAAATGTCCCCTGAATTCCAAAATAGAGATGTCCCCTTTTTGAGGACAACCTCGTCGTCGT
>Ga0209039_10000239_pt1 | contig 51724 bp, 38 predicted proteins | sample BogFormECP12_OM1_FD_188238 | JGI IMG/M metagenome (GOLD analysis project Ga0209039, IMG submission 188238) | Bog forest soil microbial communities from Calvert Island, British Columbia, Canada - ECP12_OM1 (SPAdes) (version 2) | ecosystem: Environmental > Aquatic > Freshwater > Wetlands > Bog ...
GCGCAGAAATAGTCCTCGGAATCGACGTCACGCAGGACGAGAGGCAGCGTGGTGGACTTGCTCATAATGTGGTAGCCGCGGGCTTCGATTCGCTGTGCCAACTCGGGCCAGATTTCCCAATCCGGCGGGCGTAGGTAATGCGGCTTCGCGCCGGTAATGGGCTCGATGGTGCGGGAGGCGCGGTCGATATCGTTCAAGATCCAATCCTCTCCGAAGCGTTTCTGCATGAGGCGGAAGTTGCCGTGACCGTAGGTATGATTTTCGATTTCGTGGCCGCGGCGATGCTCCTCCTCGGCGGCTTGGCGGCAAGTGATGCCGGTATCGATTTTCCGGCAGTCCTTGTCAGCGGCGGGCGCGAGCCGCCATGCCATCACGAAAAACGTGGCCTTGGCGCCCTCCCGGTCGAGCAAATCCAGCAGGCTGGCTGAGGCATGTCCCGCCTCAGAGTTCCCCTTCAGCACCCAGGGGCGCGGACCATCATCAAACGTGAGGGCGATAAGCTTCTGTGAAGAGGCAGGATCAATTGGTCGTGCCGCACCCGGAGAGGTTCGAGCCACAACTGTGCAGATGGCGAGGATCAAAGGCAGGGCGATATGAGCGTACCTAGAACCCCGAGCAAACTTACAGGCTGCGCAGTTTGCCATGTGCACACACGTGGTCATTGGATGGCTCGGGTGGTTGATGAGGCGGGGCGGGAACCGGCGGGCTCAGGTGAGAGGTTGTGTGCAGCGACGAGGCGCACATCAGGCATCGCCTCAAAAGGTTTCGAGTAGTCGTTGCGCGCATTCCAGAAAAGAAACCCGACGCCACCTTGCTGGTGGGCCACGCGAACCTGGGTAACGATGTAGCCGGGCGAATAGGTCTTCGTATGCCAGCCGAAGGCCTGCAGCCAGGGACGCAGCACCACGCCGCTGCCCTCGGTCGCCTGCTGGAAGCGTTGCATGGACTCCGAAATGAAATGTTCAGGAGCATCGCCGGGATCACGGTAGCCGTCAAAACCAAAGAAGTGCGACGGGTAGATCATGGGCGAGAGAATGTCGCAGTGCCGTGAGAGGTCATGAATGTTCTGGCCAGTGTGGGCCAGATCAATCGGCCTCGCCCAAGCCATTACCCCGAACACGTCGATCGAGACCAGCACACCCAGCGGATGCAGGGTGTCCGTGGCACGGGCGACAAAGTCGGTGATAATCTTCGAACGGGACCAGTCAGGATGCTCCTTTTGAAAGGCGAACTGCGCATCCGCCTGGTCTCCCTCGGCAGGAAAGCGAACGTAGTCAAACTGGATTTCGTCTGCCCCAGCGCCGGCCGCGAGACGCGCCAAATCCAGATTGTAGTCCTGCACCGCAGGGTTGGAAGGATCCACCCAAACGAGCTTGCCATTTTCCAGCCAAGGCTTGCCGAACTCACGGGAGTGGACAGCGAGGTCCGGGTAGCTCTGGGCCAGGTGCGCGTCGCGAAACAGGGCGATGCGCGCGATGGCGTGCATTCCCAACGAGTGGAGGTAATGGATAAACTTCGGCAGGTTGCGAATGGTGATATTGCCGGGCGGCGCGTAAGCGTGCTGGAAAACAATGTGCAGCTCCCCATCAAAGTCCTTGACGTCGAAAACCACCGTGTTCCCCCCCGCTTCCTTCCAGCGCTGGATCAAGTCAAGCCCGGACGCGGAGCCCGCGGTGTAAGCGGTCAGGTAGATGCCGCGCGCCACAAAATCCTTCGGTGTCGGGACCGGCCTGTCAAGGATTGGCTCTACGGGAATGCCTGGAATCAGAATCTGAGTGCCGGGCTTGAGCGTGTGGCCGCCTAAGCCGTTCGCCTGGCGCACGGCCGCTTCCAACTCGGCGCGCCGCATATACACCGTCTCAGGAAGGTAGTGCGACACGAGTGTACCCAGGCTCTCATTGCGCTTCACGACGTGGGTAATGCACTGGGTCCCAGGCGGAACGATCGAGCATACCGGGAGCGGCGGAGGAAGAAGGGGGCCGACCGCCTGGGCCCCGGGTTGAGCGGCGCCCAATTGTCCTGCTGACATCGGGGTGGAAGCTGGCGAAACTGGTTCCTGCGCGGCCCCCGGACTCGCAGGGTTCGCGCTCGCGGCCGCAGTGCCTGCCGCAGCGATTTTAGCTCTTGCTGCCACCCAGGTGGCGCGAGGGCCTGGCGGGAGGAATTCGACGGCCAGACCAAGAGCTACCAGAGAGGTCAGTACGAGATGGGAACGTTTGCAAAACATAATTCCATAATAATTACATATAGACCGGAATGTCCACATTAGCTTCCCGGCCGACGGGAAGTCATCTACGACCAACCCCCCGTTATCGCGCGTCGTAAGGAAGGCTCTCCAGCAGTTCTTTGTCAAAATTCTTGCTATTGGACGGGGGGCTCTCCGGGTTCGGGCGAAAAAGGCTTTGCGCGGCTCCGGCTCCCGGGGGAAGGAGCGATTCCCCGGGCAGCGAGGGAATCGATTTGAGGGCCTCCATATCCGGCGAGAAATCGGGTCCCGAAAGTGCCACCAGATAGCCGGTGTCGCGCCAGGGCCGGTAGGACCTTTCGATCATCGAGAGCAGGCTTGCCTTGAGGTGTTCCACAAGGGCTTGATTTTCCGGCAAATCAGCAACGTTCTGCTGTTCCAGGGGGTCTGTGGGCCAATGATAAAGCCTGTTGCGCCGATAACCCGGCCGGCAAATGAACTGCCATTCCCGCGTGGTGACGCTGATCAAGCCCTGCGGGTAAGGCGGGGGAGTGTTATCCAGGAGTTCTGAGAGGGAGGGTTCATCCGGAATGTTCGGCACGTAACCCGACGCCCATAAGCGGGCCAAGCTGGTGCGGCGCAGAACGGCTTGCTTCAGCCCTGCCCATTGCAACGCCGTTGCGAAGATCTCCCACGTTCTGGCAGTGTCCGTGACCCGGACGCCAGCGGGGATTCCCGGGCCGGCGATAATCAGTGGCACGTGCAGAACCTCGCGATACAGGTTCCAGCCGTGCGAATAGGTGTCATGCTCGCCAAAACCTTCCCCGTGGTCGGAGGTGATGATGATGTAAGTGTTGGACCCCTCGGGTGAATGCTCCAGAAACCGCAGCAACTCCGCCACTTGGCTGTCGATGTAGTTCAAGCATTGGTCGTAAGCGGCAATCGTCCCTTCGCGCTCGCCGGGGGGGAGGTAGAAGCGGGCCGGCGTTTTCGTGTGCAGCAAATGCTTGGCGTCCTTGGGCACGTAGAGATGATTGTAAGGGGAAGGGACTTCGTAGGGCTCATGGGCATCGTTGTAATTGAGAAAGAGGAAAAAGGGGCGGTCGGAGCGGTGATCGAACCAGCGGTAAACTTGCTCGTTGAGTTGGTGGGCATCGGGCTGGTTAAAGCGGCTGCGGTGGAACCACTCTTCACTATAAGGTTCGATGAACTCGCGTCCGATCCGGGTAGCATCCAAGCTGTAACCCATGCTCCTGGTGCTGTCGAGGTAAGTCTCAAAGCCCCGGGCCAGTCCCCAGGGAATGTTTCCGTAATAAGGATTGGCATTGAACCCCGCCGTCTCATAGCCGCCCAAACGAAGGATTTCCGCCAAGGTTCGCGGCCCGTTTCCTAGAACCGTTTCCTTGCCGCCGCCGTGCTGGTGGGGCAAAAGGCTGGTAAACACGGAAGCCATCGCCGGCAGCGTCCAAGACGATGAGGAGATGGCATTCTCGAAAAGAACTCCGCGCTTGGCAAACTGATCGACGTTGGGCGTGGTGTTCCGGAAATATCCGTAGGAAGAAAAATGGTCAGCGCGCGTGGTGTCCCATACGATCAGGACGATGTTGGGTGAGTGCGTTTTGCCCGTGGCGTGGTTCATATAGCCCGTTAGGTGGTCCGTGAGAAGTGGATAAACCAAGAATCCCCCCAAAAGGGCAATAATGCCAAAGACTACCCCCGACCAAAGCCGCAGCGGCACATTGGACAAAAAGCCCGAAGGAGAGCCAGGCTTCCGGGTGGCCCACAGAGCGAGCAAAGTCCAGGTGAAAACCACGGCGAAGAAGATTTCGGGCGTTATGATCCACTCGAGCGCAGGATACCACAAGCTTGCCGATTGAGTGTATTGCAGCACGAGGGCCAGGTAGGCGCCGGCCAAACCGGCGAGGCCGGCGATCATCACCATCCCCAGGAAGCGGGATCGCGGTAAGGCGGCGAGCAAACCCGCCAGCAGGCCCAGCAACCCAAAGGCCACCGAGGCCAGGAGAGGAGCAAAGAACCAGAAGGAGCGCGGGACATGCGGCAGCATAAGGGGCAAAGGCAAGTCCGTGAGGCGCATAAAACCGGCCTCGAGCAGTCCGACAACGATCCCGGCGCTTGCTCCGAGCAAGCCCACACTGCCTATAATTGTCCGCCGTCTTATATGTTCGGTTGCCATCTTCTATGGCCTGCAAGACCCGGTAGAAGGACAATTTGACGTTGGCGAGGCGAGTTTACCTCGCCATAATATCGTAGCGGCGCGTTTACCTCGCCAAATGGCGGCGTAAAGCCGCCTCTACATCAAATTGACCCACCAACACAAGCGGCAGGTGAGGTACCCAAAGTTACATTCTGAGTTTTTTGAACAACTCTTCGGGAATTAAACACACCATGAACATTATAACTCGCCAAAACCAGGGAACGTAAACCACATTCTTCCGGCTTTTCACCGCATGGTAAATACCCCGCGCCACGGCCTCGGGAGGAGCCACCAGGGGCAGTTTACCCCTTCCGTATACCATGCGCGTGTCGACGAAACCGGGTTTCACGGTGATGACGTGGACCCCGCTGTGGTAAAGCTGGTTGCGCAGCCCTTGGAGATAGGTCGTCAGTCCGCCCTTCGCGGAGCCATAGAGGTAATTGCTCTGGCGGCCGCGGTCCCCGGCCACTGAAGACAGGGCGCAGATAAATCCCTTGCGCTTCTGCTCAAAATGGTTGGCCAGGACCTCGAGGGCAAGCGCGGATCCGGTAAAGTTCGTATCCAGAATCCGGTGCGCTTCCTTCAAATCTTTCCGTGCCGCCTCGGGATCTCCCAAGTAGCCGACGCAGAGAACGGCTCCCTCCAGCGAATCGCCGGCAGGAGCGAGGCACGCCGCGAGCGCGGATTCCAGGGCTTCGAAGTTCAGCACATCGACGCGCTCGGCGCGGACGTTTACGTTATGGCGCAGGTTCAGGTCGGCGGCGAGAGCCTGCAACTCTTCCAGGTCGCGGCCGGCGAGAATGAGGTCGTGCTGGTGCAAGGCAAATTCCGCCGCCAAGGCTCGGCCGATGCCGGCATTAGCGCCCAGGATTAGAACCGTCGGCACAATCACTCCTTCATTGTCGATTGCCAATTGTCGATTGTCGATTGAACCAATCGATGATCGACCATCTTCATTCGTCCATCCCGTCAATCGACAATCGTCAATCGACAATTCTCAGCCTCCGCGCCATGGAGGAAGAGAACAATCTCTGCGCGTCCAATTTCCGCTGGATGGCGCGGAAGGATTCGAGCTTGGGGTACATGGCGGCAAAATCCTCCGCGCGGAGCACGGCATCCTTTGCCAAATAGATGCGTCCGCCGTGATCCAGAGTCATCCGGTCGAGTTCATGGAGAAAGGGAACGAGGCCGCGAGCGGCGGGAATATCCAGAGCCAAAGTATAGCCGCGCAGCGGGAAGGATAGCAGGCCGTTGCCGGCGTCGCCGAAACGCTTCAGGACGGCCAGGAACGACGCGCGTCCGGAGCGCGCCAGGCGGTCAAGGATGGTGCGCAGGCCGGCGCGGCCACTCACCTGGGGAAGCGCGATCTGGTACTGAACAAAACCGCGCTTGCCGTACATCCGGTTCCACTGGCTGATGGCATCGAGCGGATAAAAGAACTTCTCAAAGCCCACCAGTTGCCGCGATGCGGTGCGGTGAACGGCGTAGTAGGCGGTATTGAAGGCCTGCACGGTCAGCCGGTCCAAAGCCCACGAAGGAAAGTCCATGAAGAGGTTCCATTGGGGACGGGTCGGGATGCTTGAATCATTCCCGATTCCGGATTGCGGATTCCGCATTCCGGATTGAGGATCCTGCATTCCCGATTGCGGACCCCGCAGGCGCGCGGGCAACTCGGCCTCCGGCGCGTGATTGCCCCGCATCAGGACGCTGCGCCCCATGGTTTTGCCTGTGGCGAGGGCATCGATCCACGCCACCGAGTACTCGTAACGCTCGTCGGACGCATCCATCGTCGCCAAGGCGTCTTCGAGATTCGCGGCCTTGAAAAAGTCCACGAAGACATAGGCCGAATCCACCCGTCGCAGCCGCAGCCGCGCGCTCATGACGACCCCCGTCAGGCCCATGCCGCCCACCGTCGCCCAGAAAATTTCGGAATGGGCGGCCGGGGAGCAGAGCAGAACTTCGCCGGTGGGAGCGAGCAGCCGGAAATCCAAAACGAAGTTGGAAAAAGATCCGTCCCGGTGATGGTTCTTGCCGTGAATGTCCGCGGCAATGGCTCCGCCCGCGGTCACATACTTTGTTCCCGGCGTCACGGGCAGAAACCAGCCGCGCGGAAGGAAGAATTGAATGATCTCGGCGAGGCTCACGCCGCTCTCGCATTCGAGGACGCCGGAAGCGCTGTCGAAGGAAAGAAAACGGTTCAGCAGGATGGGCCAGATCACGCCGGCATTTTCGTTCAGAGCGGCGTCACCGTAGCTGCGCCCCAGGCCGCGCGGAATGTAGGAAGTTTGCAGTCCCGACGCCAGCGTGGCCGCCACCTCGCTGCGTTTCTCCGGCCGAAAAACATAACATGTCTCCACCGGGTAGCGGCCCCAGCCGGAGAGACGTTCCGGTGCGAAGGAAGGTTTGCGGTCAGTCATCAGTTTTCAGTCATCAGTCATCAGTCGTCAGGTCTCACTCCTAAGCCGCTGCATCAAAGAGCTCAACGTTCGTTTCACTTCTACGACTCCTTTTTCCAGGTTCTGATATTCCTCGGCTTTTAGAAAATTCAAGTCATGTGCGAGGAGTAATTGATACTCGAGTTCACTGGCGGAGCCAGTTGCGATTTGAAGAAAACGGCCAAAATCCGCCCTGCCACCTCTCCCACAGCCCTCGGCAATGTTGGAAACAATGGAAGCCGCAGCACGCCGCATTTGGCTGGTTAAACCATAGAGTTCCTCTTTCGGGAACCGGGCTGTTAGTTTGTATACACCGAGCGTAAGCTGGTGTCCTTTTTCCCAAACCTTGAGCTTCTTGAAGTCCTGCATCACACCCTCCCCAGCACTTTGAGTTGCCGCAAACCACGCGATGGCATACCACTAATGCTGAGGCCTGACAACCGAAAACTGCCGACTGATAACTGACGACTGAAAACTGATGACTGAAAACTGATTGCTAAAGATAGATGATCAAAATAACCGCGGCCGCCCACAAAAGCACCACCGAAAGTAACACGGGGTCTGTAAACAGAGACCGCGTGGGGTTTCCTCCCTGGTCGCGATGGTGGATGAGGTGGAGATAACGAAAGATACCAAACAAGACGAAGGGAATGGTCAACTCCAAGCGTTTACCGGGGAATTTGCTCTGGACGTCGGGGGACAAGGTGTAGAGCGCATACGTAACGACGGTCGAAGCGGTGACGATGCTGATGAGCTGGTCCAGAAAATACGGCGAGTAGTCCGCCAGGATAGCCCGGTGGTCAGAGGCGCGGCGCCCTAACAGAACCAGTTCATGGCGGCGTTTGCTGAGGGCAATGAAAAGCGCCAGCAGCGTCGTGCACACAATCAACCAGGGAGAGATGGCAACGTGAATCACCAACCCGCCGGCAATCACTCGAAACAAGAAGCCCGCTGCCACAATGAACACATCCAGCAGAAAAACCCGCTTCAGGAAGGTGGAATAGAGAACATTGAGCGCCAGGTATGCCGCGACGATTACAAAGAATTTGGTGTCAAGCCTCCAGGCGGCGGTCAGACCCATGCCCCCCAAGATCGCGCCTGCGATTCCCGCCGTCGTTGGGCTGAGCCGGCCGGAGGCGATAGGTCTGAGCTTTTTGGCGGGATGGTGGCGGTCTTCCGGGGCGTCCATGATGTCATTCAGAACGTACGCGGCGCTGGAGACCATGCAGAACACCACCGCGGCCAGCAGCACTTGGCGGCAACGATCCCAGCGCGTGAGGCTCTGGGAAAAAATAAGGGCGGCAAAGATAAATCCATTCTTGACCCATTGCTGCGGGCGCAGCGTTTCAATCAGCGCCCGAAGCGTGGAAGTGCGGGGGCGCGCTGCGGTTTCAACAGGAAACGAAGTTGCTGGTGAATCCAATTTGACTCCAATAACTTCCGATACTCCTCTTCACCTATACCGCCCCTTCAGGGCTTGCAGACTGAAAGGGGGGGGTGCACTTCTGACCCAGGCCGTTGGCCTGGGCTGTGATAGCTCGCCCCTTTGGGGCTTGCGGTTGTGATAGCTCCCCCTTTTGGGGCTTGCAGTTTCGAGTGAGTCCGTATTTGCACCTTGCTGGCCGGACATCATCACAACTCCGCCATGAAGGCGAACTCTTGCGCCACGAGGCTGGAGGGGTCCGCTCGAAGTAGCTCGAATTCGCGCTCGGAATAAACCAGTGTGTCCGTCGGGATCGAAGAGGTGAATATCTGGTAGGCGGTGCGGCTCCGGACAAAGTCGGGAAATTCCTTGCGGACTACCACGATCAAGTCTGCATCGCTGTCCGCCGTCCAGTTCCCCTTAACCAGGGAACCAAACAAGTAGACCCTCGCGACCTCCGGGTGCACGCGCTTGGCCTCAGCGGCGGCGTTGCGCAAGTCACGGAGCACTTGGTCCAGGTCGATGAATCTGACTTCTACAGAACTCCAGGATTCGTCGCGCATGATCGAGAAATTCCTGGCTGTCCGTTCCATTAAAATAATCCGCTGGACGCCCGGAAGCAAACCCGTTGGGGCAGCGGGAAGTGACGTAGACTTTGTCCAGCGCCTGGGCAGACTGGAGTACCTGTTGGCTAACTCCCACGGATGGCGGAAGACTTCGCAGAATCTCCGTGATGGAGTGCCCCCGTACGGCTCCCCGGAGTGCTTGGACCAGAGCTTTCACGGCTTTTTCAGCACTTTGCTGGGCGATGAACGCTGCCCATTCGTGATGCCAGGTTGAGGCTGCCGTTTTCCCGAATTCCAGGTCTCTTTCCGCTTGCGCGAACCAGTCTTTTGATCGATCCATGGGTCCGCTCCAGGCTCAGTCTACCACGGAACGGGCGCTACCTGTTCTTAACGACTCTCCGGCGCTCAGCCCGTGCAGAAACGCCATCACCCAAAGCACTTCACCGAGAGCAAATAGGGGCCAATTGAAGGGCTTCGGCATCCCGCCCGCCATGACGTTGCGGTAGTCCCAAGTAAAGGCGGCCAGGATAAACAACGCGCCCGCGCAAGCACCGAGCCAGTGAAGTACCCTCAGCCGAATCGAATGACCGTTTGATTCCCGCCACAGATAGACGAGCCCCGCTCCGACCATCGTCAACGCCACCAACGCCGGCGCGAGCACGGGTCCAGACCACGGCACGGGGATAAGAAATAAGACGTCCCAGGTCAGCAGCGACTTCGGCCAATCGATCAAAACCTTCAAAAAGGCATAATAGGAAATGTCCCAAGCTCCGAAAGCCAGCAGAAAGAACGCCAACCACTGCCGAAAATTACCGCCAGCCGCCGCGGCCACCGCCCCCAACATGAGCAGGGTTGCAGCCTCGCGGGCAACCTCCGTGTCCATCATCCTGACCATGTCCGGTCCGGCTGCCCTGAGCTGTTGGGCGGAAAGCATCGGAAACAGATCGCCACGAGAGCTTGGGGGGATGAACGTCGCCCGTACGGCATCAAACTGCGGCCGTAAATAGGTGACCACAGCCGCCTCAACATAGCCGAAAGATATCCCGAAGAGCAGAATAGCAAGGGTCTGGCGCTTCCAACGAAGCGGGCTGGCGGAATTCATGTCGCTCTCCATAGTTGCAGCGTGGTGCGGTCAGTTTCGGGTTGTCTTCTTAAGGACGTAGTCAAAGAACCTTTCGGTCGTGTTATCGCTTCGGTTTGATCCGGGATTTTGCCTTCCCGGTTGAATCGGCCCTATGCCTGCTCACGGAATCATCCACTTCAACCAGTAAGCTTGCGCAAAGGCGATCAGGCTGAGTAGCAGCGCCAGCAGCAAGCTATGGCCGATGGTGGACCGCACCACGTCGCCCTCATGCCCCACCAGGCCCACGGTGGTAACTCCTACCGCGATATTCTGCGGAGAGATCATCTTTCCGGTGACTGCCCCGGAAGAATTGGTGGCGGCCAGCAGGATGGGGTTTACGCCGATCTGATGGGCGGCGGCCACCTGGAGGTTTCCGAAGAGGAGATTGCTGGCGGTATCGCTGCCGCTCAAGAAGCAGGCCACCCAGCCCAGGAATCCGCTGACCAACGGGAAGAGTTTTCCCAAGCCCGCCAAGGCCGCGCCCAGCGTGTAGGCCATCCCGGAGTAGTTGTAAAGATACGCCAAGGCCACAATGAGCCCGACGGTCAACCCCGGCATGCGGAGCTGGCGGAGGGTTTTGATTCCGGATTCGAGAACGGTCCGCGGCGCGGTGCGGAAAAGCAGGGCGGTCAGGAGCATCGCCGTGAGGCCGGCGGTTCCCGCTGCCAAGGGTTGAAACGTGAATACCGCGGCATAGGGTTTGTTGTAGAGCGTGATGAAGACCCCGTTGTGCAGATGAGGGACCAGCAGGGTCTTCTGGCCGAGGGTGAAGAGGTGAAAGTAAGACCAGGCGACCATCACCGCCGCCAGCAGCACCCAGGGCGCCCAGGCGGCGAGGGATTGCACGGCGGTCAGGCCCGCTTCCGGCGTGGGTGAATTCCCGGCTCTCGCCGGGCCCGCATCAACGGACAATGATGCGGGCTTCCAAATCCGCAAAAGCCCAACCACACAAGCAGTGGAGAACATGGCGGCGACGATGTCCGCCGCGTAAGGTCCCCAGTAATTCGAGCAAGCGAATTGAGCCAGCGCAAAGCTTGCGCCGCCCACCAGGGCAATCGGCCATGCCCTCTTCAATCCCCTGCGGCCGGCGACCACCCAAACGAGGTAGGCCGGCAGGATCAAGGAGAGAAAGGGGAGCTGCCGGCCGACCATGGCGGAAAGCTTCATCAGGTTGAGGCCGGTCACGCCGGCCAGCGCCACGATGGGGATTCCGAGGCCGCCGAATGCCACCGGCGTGGTGTTGGCGATCAGGGCGAGGGTTACAGCCTGGCGCGCCGTGAATCCCAGGCCGAGCAGCAGAAATCCCGCCACGGCGACGGGAGACCCAAAACCCGACGTGCCTTCCAGCAAGGCGCCGAAACAAAACGCCACCAGGATGGCTTGAACGCAAGGGTCGCCGGAGGCGTGCTCGCTCATCCATCGCCGCAGCAAATCAAAATTGCCAATGCCGACGGAAAGATTGTAGAGCCACAGCGCTGAGAAGACGATCCAGAGGATCGGCCAGACGGCATAGGTGAATCCATACAACCCGCTCATAGCCGCCAAGGGCACAGGCATGCCCCACACAAAAATGGCAAGCAGGAACGCTGTCGCCAAGCCCAGTGCGGCGGACAACGCTCCGCTTTTGCGCAGTCCGCCCATCAGAATCAGCACTACGGCCAGCGGCACCGTGGCGAAGAGCGCGGAGATTAACAGATTGTGCACCGGCGCCAGCGGCTGAGGCCACAGGAACGCCAAGTCGACCGCGGGACGAGTGATAAGTGACGAGTGACGAGCAAAAAGCAGACTTGCGCATGGCACAGCTCTGAGGTCGGGAAAAAACCAACGAGCGGTCAGCATGTTTCGTCCTTAAGCGGGTTTCTCACCACGTAGGCCCGCGTAGCAGGCGTCATCTTTGGCTAAGGAGGGGGCGATCACCCCTGCTCAGCACCACCCCGGCGCTCGGCGCGCCACCCCTCCTCATCTGAGGAGGGGAGCGGTTTAAACAACTCCCCTCCTGATTCAGGAGGGGTGGCGCGCCGAGCGCCGGGGTGGTTATCCAGGCCGGGGTGGTTATCCCAGTCAGGGTCGCTGTCTGCGGCAGGATGTTTTTCCACAGCCTGTAAAGCCGCCCGCTTCCTGCCTACTGCCTACTGATTGTTTATATCGGCCAATTCCTGCTTGGTAAACCCCACCAGTTCCGGCTCAATGGCAATGACCATGCCCGTTCGCGCCCGCACCGTTTTCCGGACGTGCTGGGCCAGGGCGATCACGTCTTGCGCCGTCGCGCCGCCTTGGTTAACCAGCACCAGCGGCTGGGTTTCATTCACCTGCGCGCCGCCGATGCGATGCCCCTTGAGGCCGCAGATTTCGATCAAGAAAGCCGTGGGAATCCTGATCCGGTCCGCCGAGGGGAATCGATCCCGGATCTCTTCCAGCCGCTCCAGGTCGCACGGCGGAAAGTTGCGCCGGAGCCTCTCGTGCAGCGCCGCGTATTCGCGTTGGAGGAGAGATAAATTCTTGAAAAATGACCCGGCATTCCCGCCTCGCTCCTCGCGCGGGAAGGGAAACTTCCGGTCGCGGATGGAGATGATCGCCTGGCGGATTTCGGTGAGCGACGGCTGCGCGACGCCGCGCTCCTGGAAATAAGCCCGCACGTCCGGGTAATCAAGCTGCGGGCGTCCGTGCTTGGCCAGCCGGAGCGTCAACCCCACAATGATCAGTTTGCCGCGCGCCGTCGAGTTGAAAATGCTGCGCCGGTAGCCAAACCCGCAATCGGCGGCGCTGAGAACCTGGAACGCGCCGGTCGGGATCTCCATCACCTGCGCGGACTGCACGACATCACTCGCCTGCTGACCGTACGCGCCGATGTTTTGTACGAGTGCCGCTCCCGCCTGTCCGGGAATGTGGGAAAGGTTTTCAATCCCCCACCAGTTGTGCTCCACGGCATGTTGCACCAGGTCATCCCAAGTTTCAGCGGCGTTCACTTCCAGGGTCACCGCGTCGGCGTCTTCATGCCGGATTTCGATCCCCCGGCAAGCCGGATGCACCACCACGCCATCAAAGCCCGAGTCACTCACCAGGATGTTGCTGCCCCCACCGAGGACGAAAGGCGTCAGGGAGCGCTTGCCGGCAAACTCCAAAACCCCGCTAAATTCCTCCATCGAAGCGGCACAGGCAAAATACCGCGCCGGTCCGCCGATCTTGAAAGTTGTGTAGGGCTTCAGCGGTTCCGCCTCGGTGATGGCCAAGCCCCGGATGCCAGATGGGGAGGGCATAGCAGGCGATTGTAACAGGTCACTTCGATTCAGACACTAATCTCCCGCTGCACCCAGGACTCCGTCAATGTCCGATGGGGTACGCGAAGACCCCTCACCCACCGCCTTGCGGTCCCCCCTCTCCCCTCGGGAGAGGGTTGTGATTTTGATTTCTATCCCTCTCCCAAAGGGAGAGGGGGGACCGCAAGGCGGTGGGTGAGGGGTTTCTTCGCGTACCCGGGACTTTAACGGGGCCCTGGTCTGCCTTTGAATCCCAGCTTACTTCAATCCAAAATCGCAAATCCAAAATCCAAAATGGGTTAATGCACGCGCCGGTCCTGACCCACCCAAAATTTTTCGCGCAGCACTTTCTTCAGAATTTTCCCCGTTCCGCCCTTCGGCAGGGCGTCAGCAAATTCCACGGATTTGGGAATCTTGAATCCCGCCAGATGCTTTCGGCAATGGTCCATGATTTCGGATTCGCTGGCTTGGCGGCCCGCCCTCAGGGTGATAATGGCTTTGGCGACTTCTCCCCATTGCTCGTCCGGAATAGCGATGACGGCGCATTCCAGGACGGCGGCGTGCTGGTAAAGTACGCGCTCAATTTCCGCCGAGGCCACGTTCTCGCCGCCGGTCAGAATCATGTCCTTGGCGCGATCGACAATGAGAATGTAACCCTCCTCATCGAGCACGGCCAGGTCGCCGGTGTGAAACCAACCGTCGCGAATAGCGGCGGCGGTGGCTTCCGGCTGGCGCCAGTAACCTTCCATCACCACGTCGCCGCGCACCACGACTTCGCCCACCTGCTGGCGGTCGGGCTCGACGTCACGCCCATCGAGATCGACCACGCGAATTTCGCTTCCCGCCATCGCGTAACCAGCCGTCGCCTTGCGGCGCAATTTCTCCTCCTCGGCGTCATTCGCCAGGTGTTCCTTGATGTGCGCGATGCTGATCACGGGCGACGTTTCCGTCAAGCCGTAGCCTCCCTTGGCGGTGCAACTGGGAATTTTCTTTTCCACTTCCTGAAGGAGGGCGGTGTTGGCGGGAGCGCCTCCGACCATGACTTCATGCACGCTGCTTAGGTCGTAGCGGGGAAAATCCGGATGATTCAGCAGCGCGATAGCCATGGCGGGAACCAAGTGCAAGTGCGTGACTCGCTCGCGCTGCGTGAGCCCCAGGACCGTCGGCGGGTCAAACTTTCGGAGCATCACATGCCGTCCGCCCAGCAAGGTGAAGATGTGGGGCGCCCCCCAACTGTTCACGTGGAACAGCGGCACCGTGTAGAGATGCACAGCGTGATCGGAGCCCCTGTAACCAATGGTGGTGTAAAAGGCGTGCAGGTAGAGATTGCGGTGCGTGAGCATGACCCCCTTGGGATACGCCGTTGTGCCACTGGTGTAAAAAAGTTCGGCCACAGAGTTCTCATCAATCTCGCGGAAATCGATGTCGGCGGGTTCGGAGGCCGCCAGCAGCTCGTCATAGGACTTTTCCAGTGCCCAGGCCGGCTTCGCGTCACGCAAAGAGATGAAGTGTTTAACGGATTGCACGCGCGGCCGCAGGGCCTCCACCAGCGGGATGAATTCGGGATCGAAGCAGAGTACGCGCGGGGCGGCGTCGTTCAGAATGTAAGTCAACTCCTCCAGGCTCAGGCGGATGTTCATCGCCAGCAGGATGGCGCCGATCTGTGGCACCCCGTAGTAGGCTTCCAGCAAGCGATGGCAATTAAAGCTCAGGTAAGCAACGCGGTCACCTTTTTGCACCCCCAGGCGTAGAAGCGCGGCAGAAAGCCGGTCAGCGCGTTCGTTGAACTCGCGATAGGTGAATCGATCCTCGCCGCACACGACACCGACTTTGCGGCCAAATATTTGCGCCGCGTACCGCTTCAAACGGACCGGCGTTAAAGGGATCAGCATTTGCACCTCGAGTAGTTTTTGGAGTTAAGCCCTGGAATATAACACAGGAGGAGCGAGGCCGCAGGGCTTCGTTAAAGTGCTGTCGTTTAAGTCCAATGGGATTCAAAAGGACCCCTCGCCCGCCCTCCTCCGTCGGGCACCCTCTCCCCAGGGGAGTGGGGAAGAAATCAAAACCACAGACCTCGTAACCCCAGGGCGGCGCGGGCGCTTGGCGATTCGGAATCCGTCCAAATTAGCGCCGCCCGAAAAAGACCGCATCTCGGCGGGCAAAACACCGGCCGCCGCCGTGGCTGCCGTGGCTTGAAGAAATCTTCTACGATTGGTTTTCATCATGCACCTTTCGACTGGCTTATTCCGTAGTCGGCCTCCAGCTTCATAGTCTCACCGGGGGCGAGTGTACGCTTGGCCGACCACAGGGCCATGGTCATCCTGCTATCGGCTTTACCTGTCCAATTCAACGAGCAGCGGGTTACTTGATCCTTGGGGAAACTATTGACGACCGCCCGTTGGGTCCCCACCCCCGTGAGGGTCCACTCACCGTCGGGCTGGTCCGAATCCGCATACCACTGCGAACCGCTGGGCTCTTCCCCTGGCGGCAGCACGGCTTGCCGCATCGCTTTCCCCGCTTGGCTACGGAAGATAACCGCCGACTCCGCGAGGTGTTTTGGGTCGAAGTCACACCTGAAGTTAAGCACCGTGTCGGTGGCAGAACTGCCGGTGTTTTCCACCGTGGTTTCCGTGTGGAAAACGGGCCTATCCGCGAGGAGCCGGATCGTGTGCTTCATCTGGAGTCCATTGCGGCATGTCCCCGTGAGATGAATCTCTCGTGGCCCCGGTTGCGGCTCCAACTTCCAAATGGCGTCGTAGGGCTCGCTTAGGACGTAGTCAGAGTAAACAAACACGCGCAAGCCGCTGAGGTCAGGATACATGCTGTCGCCCGGGTCAGGATGATGCACGACGTCGGTGGAGGTGGCTTTGTCGATGATGCTGATGATTCGTCCGCTCAGCCCCGGCGCCACGATGATGCGCAGCGATGGACTCTCCAATGTCGCCACCTGATAGGGTTTGATGTACTTGGCGAATTCTGCTTCGTCCTCTTCCAGCCGCCTCCCTTCGTGAAATTCGGTCATGCCGAAGGAGCGGGCCTCCTTCAAGAGGCCGCGGAAGTTCTCTTTGAGCTGGTCGAGATTTTCCGGCGCGTACCAACCGTCGCGCACGACGAAAGCTTTCGCGTGCATCAGCTTCACGTAGTCAATGGAGAGTCGAGCCTTCCGCACCCTTTTCCGCGTGGCTTCGTCGTCGGCCGCCGATTCGGCCTCAGCCAAAAGCTTCGTCGCCTGGGTTATAAACTCCTGGGACAAATATGGCGCGCCGGGACGCGTATAGATCCACATGTGATGGCCTTGCCCTTCCGGAGGCATTCTTACCTGCCGATGCTGCAAGTCGAAATAGGCGCGCATCGGTCGCGCGGCTCTGCCGTAATAAGCGGCTATCATCTCATTTAATACCTTGTCAACCTCAATATTCGGATTCCAGAGCAGGCGAGCCATGACGTAGGAGCGAAGCTCGGCGTTTTCCCCGCCTCCTCCCGGGGCCGCGTCGCCTTCCAGGAATATCCCCACTACCCCGTGCTCCTTGTACATGGGAAGGTCGGCGGCCAGCTCATCGAAATCCGGGAAGGGCGCAAGGTAGTGCGCGAAATTCGTAACATAATGCCAAATATAGAGCTGGTCCGTAATCCTGGCCCACGCCTGGAGATCATTCAGGAAATATCGATCATGTGCGCAACGGTCGTACGCGTGACCCTCGCATACCCCGATCGGGCAGAGACGGATGCGCACGTTGGGGAGGGGACGGACTTCCAGCGGAGGAGGTTCTGAGTACCAATAAGCCAGGGTATCGATCAGCTTGTCGGGATGGGTCTTGCCCACCTCCGCGGCGACGGCATTGACGAAGCGCAAGATAGGTCCGGAGTGCGCGCCGCCTTCTTCCTGCTCGATGCGCCGGCAGTTTTCGCACTCACACCAACCCCGGGTGTCATTTTGCGAGACCGAAAAAATACTCGCCTCGGGATGTTCATCGATCCACTTCAGGACCGTCTGAATGGTCAGCCGCAGCACCTCCGGGTTGGTCAAACAAAGTTGCGCATCGTCGCCGCGCCGCTTGCCGTCGACCAGCGCATAGTATTCGGGATGATTCTGAAAGTATTGTTGGGGGGGAAGTATGGTGTAAAAGGAATGGACGAACGGATAGTAGCTGACCTTGCCCCCCGTAGATTCATCCAGTCTCTGGAAAGAGCCGTTCACCCGATTGCGAGCCGCCCAGTCTTTGTCCGCGGCTTCGGTAAAGAAGGGCTCGCGATATTCGAAGGCCGGCTTCTGAGACTCATTCAGGGGCTTGAGAACCAAGGTGGGTTCTTTCGGAATGACGCTTACGTCAGTCGAGAACCAGCGGCAGCCCAACTTCTCCAGAAACGTGTAGACCCCATACATCGTCCCGCGCTGTTTGCCTCCGGCGATGATGAGGTGTTTCCCTTCGGTCCGCAGCACAAAGCCCTCAGCGCCGAGGTTGTCAAACGGGATTTTCAAACCGAGCCTCCGGACCTGCTTGCTGTCGCCGACCAGCACCAGGTGACCGTTCGCTTCCTCCGCATCGGTGACGATGGGGAGGCGCGCCCCCGTCATCTCCTCGATAAACCTCTGCAACTCGCGAGCGGCGCGGTGCTCGGAGGGCGAGGCTGCTTCCGAAATGAGAATGGAGAAAGAGGACTTTCCCAGCTTGGCCAGAATCAGAGATTTTTGCGAAGCGTCCGCAGAAGCGGCAGGAACGCTGACGCCCCCCGCCGCCATTCCCACACCGCTCAGCACGGCGGACTTTAGGAATTGCCTTCGATTGGGACCATTGCCGTTGGAAAATTGCATGGTTTGTTACCTCAGATGATGTCCCGCACATATTACCAGAGGGTGGTCTCCGAGCCGATGGTTATCCTCGATTTCTCCCAACTCTCGCGGTGGTATACGAAGGTGCGTTCAAATTAGCACTAATGAGTTCCCCGGAGGGGAACAATATCGTTAGCCGTGGGTGAAACCCACGGGTAGGGGCCCTCCAACCAATACAGTTCCCGACCCCGAAGGGGTCGAATATTCTTCCCATCAACTCGCGCCAAACACATTCAACCCCTGCGGGGTTGGTCATTCGTCGGAGACACCGTTTCCGTGGGTTTCACCCACGGCTAATACATTGGACCTCTTCGAGGTCCCGGGTAAATATCTCCTCGATTGCACCCTGGTGTTAGAATGCTCCCTTGCCCCGACTCCGCGGACGGTGGGGAGCCGGCCGGGCAAATCATGATGGGAGTTTCGAAAATGATGAGGTACCGGGTAAAAGGAATTGCGAATAGGTTTAATTTAAGGACAACCCTTTGGACCATCGGAGCGCTCGGCGTATGCGTCGGGGGCCTGCTGGTTGCGCCATCCAGGCTGCCCGCCCAGCACCAGCAGATTTCCTGGAGCGAGCAGGAAAAGCCCATCGTGCAGGCGCTGCACGGGCTGCGCTCCCTGCCCGACGACGCCCGGGCGCGGGAGACCAAGCAACTGGCCCTCGACATCCGCGCGCTGCCGGCGGCGGGCAACAAGCTGACGCTGGCCAATGGCTTGGCGAATCTCTCCACTGAGGGGGACTTCGGCCGCGATACCTTGCAGGAGGTGGCAACGACGCTGGCCTCGGCGCTCACGGAAACCCCGGCGCCGGAAGAGCGTGGCGAGCCTGCCATGCCGTACCTCGAACTGGCGCAATTGGTGCGCTACGAGCACGTGCAGGCCTCCGTGGATTCACCCCAGCTTGGAAAGGCCATGGCGGAACTGGAGGCGGATGACCAAAAGCGGCAGCAGGCGGACTTTACGCTTTCCGACCTCGAGGGCAAACCGTGGAGTCTGAAGAGCCTGCAAGGGAAAGTGGTATTGGTAAACTTCTGGGCTACCTGGTGCCCGCCTTGCCGCAAGGAAATGCCCGACCTCGAGTCGCTGCACAAGCAGTTCGAAAAGCAGGGACTGGTGATTCTCGCCATATCCGACGAAGATGCGAGCAAGGTTAAGCCCTTCATCGCTGATCAGGGAGTCTCCTACACCGTGCTGCTCGACCCGGGCCGGAAAGTGAACACCCTGTTCCACGTCATGGGCATCCCCAAGACGTTCATTTACGATCGAAGCGGGAAGCTCGCCGCGGAATCGATTGACATGCGGACCCGTAAACAGTTTCTTGGCCTATTGGCCCAGGCAGGGCTGGAGTAGGAAATCGCGGTAGAGCCGCAAAGGAAAGTCCAGAGGCAAAGCCGGCTGGAAATTACACCTGCCGCAGCTACCTGCGAGATTACTGCTTACAACTTTTGCGCGCCGATTCCAAGTCGGCGTCGGTGTACTTCGGCTCGAGGATTACGAACTTGCCACCGTTGTTCTGGATTTCCCTGACATCGTTGTCGGTGAGGCGTCCGTGCCATTTGACTCCCTTGGGAAAGCTGCCTTCCACATATTGGAACTGCTTGCCTCGGATACCGAAGGAATAGAGGTGGCTGGTCACTTCATCGGCAGGCCCCATGCGTTTAAGAATGACGCAGGAGGCGGAGGCGTTCGTCGTGGTTGGCCCAACGGTAGTTAGCGGCTGCGACAGGCGATCGTACGCCTGCTTGAATTGCGGGTTATTGGGGTCCAGCGTGTAGGCCGTGCCGTCTTCCGCGAGAGCCCCCTGGCGATCGCCTTTCTTCTCCAGCGCGAGGCCCAGGATGCTATGCGCAAAGGCATTATTGGGGTTCAGGCGCAGCGCCTCGCGGGCCGCCGTTACCGCATCATCCCACTTGCTCTGTTGATCCAGGATATAGGCCAGGCTCACGTAAAGATCGGCGTTTTCAGAGTTCAGCAGCAACGCCGCGCGATATTCCTGCTCCGCCTGCGGATACTGGCGCTTCTGAAAGAATTCGGCTCCACGCGCCACGTGTTGCCGAACCTCGGCCTGCCGGGCCTGCGCCGCCACATCAAGGGTGGCGGACCTCGTCACATTGGCGCTCTTGAGCGCGCTAATGAGTTCGTCCTCACCGCCCGCCAAGCGGACTTCCTGGAGGTAGTCCGCCGTGGGGTCAAAATCAATGCCGCGTTCCTGAACCAGCACGGTCACGCGGTGGCTCGGCACCTGGTTCACCAGCAAGGCGAAAATCTGCTCCTGATTCAGCGGCTTCTTGGCGCTCGCGGATTCGGGATGCTTGGCCGTGCGTAGCGCCGCGATAAACGCCTCGCTCACGCCTGCGCCCCTGAGGCCTTGAAGAAACTCCTCCGACGGCGCAAAATCAAGGCCGCGCTGTTCGATCAGTTTCCCGCCCGTCTCGTCTCCGAGCCCGCTGCGGACCAGGCCTTGGACTTGGTCCTGCGTCAAAGGCTTCTGCTGCGCCCCGGCAGATAGGGCAAAGACCAACCCTACTACCAGCAACTGGACGGTCAGCGTTTTGCCGAATCTCATTTTGACCTCGCAAGATGGCCGTACCCTAAGAGAAATCTTTCGGCAGATTTTACCACAAAGTGGGGGAATAGCTACATCGTACGAAAGGGAAGTGTGGATTCAGTCAGCCTCTGCTGAAACAGTTTATGTGGGCCACGATAAAAACCCAACCGCTTAGGATTTGTGGTAAGATGTCGTGGTGCCGACGGCTCTTAGATTTGACGGGCTACGGGTGGTGATCTACCCCAACGATCACCGGCCGGCTCATGTCCATGTAGTCGGAGGCGGCCGTGAAGCGGTATTCAGGTTGAATTGTCCGGTGGGGCCGGTGGAGCTCCGGGAAAACTATGGATTCCCACGGCGGGAAACCACTCATATTCAAGCCGTATTGATGGAGCACTTGGACGAGCTATGCGGGGCATGGGAGGAGATTCATGGCAGACATTGAAAATTTCGAACTGGCGAATCAGCGGGCTAAGGACGTCCAGGCGTCCATCCCCCGGGCCGTCTCGGCGTGTTACGACCGCAAGAGTGGGAATATCGTGATTCATCTCAGTTCAAACCTGATTCTGAGTTTCTCACCCCGCGATGCGCAAGGACTCGAGAACGCCAAGCCCTCGGAGCTTGAGGAAATTGAGGTCAGTCCCTCGGGTTTCGGGATTCACTTTCCCAAGCTCGATGCAGACCTCTACGTGCCGGGACTCCTGGAGGGTTTCCTGGGCTCGAAAAAGTGGATGGCTTCCAGGCTGGGCCAAGTTGGCGGACAATCCCGCAGCCGGGCCAAGCGAGCTGCCTCTAAGGCCAATGGAAGGCTGGGCGGCAGACCCAGGAAGGTACTTGCACATTAGGTCGGATTTCTCACCCCGCATTTGGCTGCCGCAGACCATGGTTCTTGGGGTCGGCGTCTACCTGGCTTATGAACTTGCCTTGGCGAGGTGAGTTCTCGCCAGTCTTAGGATGACTTTGCAAAGTACCCAGGCAAGAATCAACCCGGCGGAAAGAAAGCCCAGGAGTGGCCACTTCAACTGGGTCACGAATTGCCGAGCAACGTTTAGTTGATCGAAGGAGGTCCACTCCTCACGAATTCTTCCATCGACGATACGCCAAACGGTGATGCCCCGTAGTTCAATCTTGGCGCCGGTTGGAAAAGGCAATCCATATCCGGCGCTGGTATGCGTTCCTCGGAAGGTCCACACCACCGTGACCAGGTCACCCTCGACTACCATCAGGTTCACGGTCATCTTGAGATCCGGAAACGCCTGCTTCTCCTCACGCACTGCCGCTTGATCCTCCTGGAGGCTAATATTCCGGTGGAGTCCGTGGTTCACGAAATCTTTTGCGTAGATTTCATCTGCCACCTGGAGTTTTCCCTGGTTGAAGATCTCCTCGAACACTCGCCCCGCTATTGCCTTGTTTCTGGCCTCCTGAGAAGGTCTGTCTGGCAAAGGTGGGGCCCAATCGAGGGCGAAGGCCGCGCCCAACGGCGCGAGTGTCATGAACACAAACAGGAAGGCCTTCCGCATGATCTATCTCCCCAATGGCTGGCGCAGCGATTCGACGTAGAGGCGGCTTTACGCCGCCTTGTGGCGGGGTAAACCCGCCGCTACGGCACCCGCTCCATTCAGAATTCATCATTCATAATTCAGCATTCATCATTTTGTCATTCATACCGCAGCGCTTCGACGGGGTGGAGGTGGGAGGCGCGCAGGGCGGGTACCAGTCCGCTGAGTATTCCCACGATCAGGAGGATGAAGGTGGAGATCCCGATGGCGCTCAAGGAAATGTAGAGATGGATGTCGCCTTTGCCGGAGGTGTCTTCATAGAGCGGACCGTAGAAGGGTATTGCGCCGATAGCTGCCGACAGGCCGTAGGCCAGCAGGATGCCCAAGACTCCACCCACCAACGCCAGCACCAGGGCTTCCGCCATGAATTGGGCTTGAATGTGCCGCCGCCGCGCCCCCAGCGCTCGCCGCAGGCCGATTTCGCGGATGCGCTCATCGACGGCCACCAGCATGATGTTCATCAAGCCGACGCCGCCGATTCCCAGCGTCAACGCGCCCACAAAGGTAAAGAGAGCCTCGAAGCCGATGGTGATGCCGTCGATAATGGGGCGGAACTGCTCGCGGCCGAACATCATGATGGCGCGCTCGTCGGTGGGTGAAAAGCGCTGGCGCTTGGCGATGGCGGCGCGCACCTGAAGCATGGAAGCCTTTTCGAACTGCGGCGCTTTGGGCTCGTAAACGAGCACCGAGGCGTAGCGCGTATTCCAGATATCGCCAGCCGTGGAGTAGGGAATCCAGGCGCACTCGTCGTCGGAGTTGAAGTAGTTGCTATCTTGAATCTTAATCTCCATCGTTCCGATGACCGTGAAGCGCATTCCGCTGATGCGTACTATCTCGCCGATCGACGGTCGGCCCGCAAAGAGCTTTTCGCGCAGGCGGTAGCCGATGAAAACCACGCGGCGCCGCTCGAGTTCGTCTTCCGGGCTCAGCCAGCGGCCCTCGCTGGGGACCTCATTGCGCATCTCGCCGTACTCGGGGCAGACGCCGCGAATGGCGGTGCTGGACATGCGGTCGCCGTAAGAAACGGGCAGCCAGCGGACGGTTTCCATGCACACGGTCTTCACCAGCGTGGCTTCCTGACGGATGTCCTCAACGTCCTCTTTCTCGAAGACCACGTGCTTGCCGGCACGCTCGCCACCGGCCTGCTCGCTGGTCTGCTGCGGCCAGCAAATTACGGCGCCCTTGCCGAAAGCGTCGAACGAGGCAACTACGATGGTGCGCAAACTTCTGCCGTAGGCAATCAACAACGCCACCGCCGCAATCCCCCACACGATACCCAGCATGGTGAGGAAACTGCGCGTGGGCTGGCGCCGGAGGGAGGTGTAGGCTTGCTTTAAGACTTCGGTGAACATTTTGGCTCCATCAGAAAAACAAGTCAAAAGGCAAAGCGCAAAAGTCAAAGGCCGGGTGGCTTCCGTGCGGGCTTTGCGACTCTCGCGGCCCGCCCAAAAGACAAGTCAAAAGGCAAAACGCAAATGTCAAAAGGCAAAAGTGGAAAACCATGCGCTTTTGACTTTTGCGTTTTGACTTTTGACTTGCTCTTCATGTGCAAGCTCCTAACTTCTCGTTTTCTCAGCAAGCATTTTCGGGCCTAGGGCATTTCACTTTTGCCTTTTGACATTTGCGTTTTGCCTTTTGACTTGCTCTTGCGCTTCTACCATGCCCCGCCACCCACTGCCTCCTGCTTACTGCCTACTGCCGTTACCCTCCTGCTTCAAACCGCAGCGCCTCGATCGGGTCCACGCTTGCCGCACGGGTGGCGGGGTAGAGGGCGGAAAGCACCGCTACGGTGCCCAGCACCGCAAACGAAATCGCCCCCGATTGCCAGGTCGGAAGCATGCCCGCAAAGAAGGGGGGCATGGGGATCAAGTTGACGAGCGCGCAGAGTCCGTAAGCCAGCCCCATGCCTCCTCCGCCGCTGAGGAAAACAATGATGAGGGTCTCGACGAAAAACTGCTGAAGGATGGCGCGGGAACTGGCCCCCACTGCCTTGCGCACCCCGATTTCGCGGGTGCGTTCGCGCACCGCCACCAGCATGACGTTCATCACCCCGAGGCCGCCCAAGAGCAAAGTGGTGATGCCGATGGCGCCCAGGAAATACTTCATCGCGTCCATGAGCTTCGCAACCGCCTTGGAATTCTCCACGGTGTCCCAAACCGGCGCAGCTTCTTTGTCCAGCGGATCGAAGTTGTGCAGGCGTCCCAGCGCACGCTTCACCTGGAACTTGCAGGTTTCGTGGTCCTCGAGCGATTTGGGGACCACCAGCAATTGGTCGAGGGCCGTGGGCAAAGCTGGAGGTTTGTTGGGGAAGTCGTGGAGCATGGCGCTGAAGGGGACAAAGATCTTGTCCACGTCCCAGCCGTCATAACTACTGTTCTGGTCCTTGGTCGTCATGACTCCCACAACGGTATAGGGAATGTCGTTGAGGATGATCGTTTCGCCGATAGCCGTCCGGCTGGAAAACAGTTGCTTCTTGATGTTGCTGCCGAGGAAAGCCACGCGGCGGCCCGCTTGCTCATCCCCCCAGTCGTAGAAGCGGCCCGTTTCCACCTTCACGGAGCGAACCTCGGCAAAGGGCGGGTAAGAGCCGGTGACCAGCGGCGAGGCGTTGTTATAAAGGCTGCGCACTTTCAGGCCGCTGCGCTCCAGCTCCGGCAACACGTAACGGCAGGCGGTGGCTTCCTCCTGCACGGGGGCGACATCGCCCGCCTGCCAGGTTACCTCGCGGCCTGCCCGCAAACCGCCCGCCTGCATGCTGGTCCGCCCATTGAAAAAGATAATCAGGTCCTTGGCAAAGGTCTCCATCTGCTTCTCCTGGCCGACCCGCAAGCCTTCGCCGGCCGCCACCATCAGGGTGATGGAAATGATGCCCCAGGCAATCCCGAACATGGTCAGGAAGGTGCGCAGCTTGTGAGACCACAAGGTGCGGAGGGTGTCGAGAAGTAGGTCGGTGAAAACCATAGCTTTCAGTTCTCAGTCGTCAGTCATCAGTTCTCAGTCATCAGTAACCAATCGTCAGTTTTCAGTTGCCAGTGGTAACCGAGAACTGAAAACTGATGACTGATAACTGACTACTGAAGCACCACCTGCTGCCCTTCTTTCAATCCGCTGATCAACTCGGTCTTGACGCCGTTGGAGATTCCGAGCTTTACCGGGAGCTTCTCCTTGCCGGTCTTGGTTCCAGGGGCGGGTGTTTCCACAAAGGTGTGGCGGTCTTTGTCGTAGACAACCGCCGCTTCGGGAAGTTGCAGCACGTTTTGCTTCTCTTCCAGGATGATCTCGGCGTTGGCGGTCATATTGGCCTTCAATTCGCCAGCAGGGTTTTGAATGGAGACCTTGACCTCGAAGGTGGTGACGTTGTCCTTTTCCACACCCATGGGCGAAATCTTGGTGACTTTGCCCTCGAATTTTTTGTCCTTGAGCGACTCCACAACAATGCGCGCGCGTTGTCCCATGTAGACTTTGCTGATGTCGGCCTCGTCGACCTTCCCTTTGACGTAGACCTCGCTCACGTCGCCCAGGGTCATAATCAGGGTCGCCTGGGAACCGAGAATCAGGATGGAGCTGACCGCGTCGCCCACCTCCACGTCGCGCGAGAGGACCAAGCCGTCCATCGGGCTGACGATGGTCGAATTGCGCAAGTCCTCATCGGCACTATCCAACGCCGCTTGCATCTGGGCCACCTGGGCCTTGTTGCGGGCGATCTCCGCCCGGCTTACGGCCAGGTAGCGCTGCGCCGACATCTGCTTGTTCAAGCCGAGCTGGTAAGCCTTATCAGCGTCGTCCAGAGTCGAAGCGGAAACAACTCCCTCCGTTGCCAGCTTGCGATTGCGCTCGACAGTGGATTTCAGAAAGGGGAGGTCCGGCCCCTCGGCATCAACCTTATTGCGCTCGTAAGTGGCTTGGGCGGATTCCACCGCGGCTTGGGCCGCCTGAAGGTTGGCTCGGGCTTCGGCCACACGCGCTTGCAACTGCTCCTTGTCAAGCTCCACCAGAACTTGACCGGCCTTCACGTGGTCGCCATAGTCCGCGAAAATCTTCTCGACAATGCCGCTCGCTTTGGATTTGACCTCCACTTTGACGAGCGGCTCAATCTTGCCGGTCGCTACCACCGAACGAGCCAGGTCCCCGCGGGTGACATTGGCCAGTTTCGAAGGGTCAATCGTATTATTGGGACGTAATGCCGCGGCGATGCCAATGCCGCCGCCGACCACGATCACGCCAACAATCGTCAGCAGATACCATTTCTTCCGCTTACTATGATGATTATTTGCCATTCCCGTCTCCAGGCTATCAGGGCCACAACATCTTTCTAAACATCAATACGTCCGCCACCACAAGAATGTTCCCCAAACTCAAGCGAGAGGGTGGGCTTACATCGAGGGGGGAACGCCAGCAATACCTATCACCTTAGACGGAGTTTCTCGGAAGGCGTCACCGGCGAGGGGATGAATTCACGCGGAACCGGCACACGTCACCGTTGGCCGGACAGGTCCTCTGCCGGCCGATGACAAGTTGTAGGCTGCAATTGACCAATTCCTGCCGCCGACTACTGACTTACCTTCGTCTTTTGCCTGGAGTCTAGTTGAGCTTAGGAGAACGTGGACTGGTCACTTGCCGAATGCAAGTTACGGGGTAGCTGACGACATCGATTTCAACGCGTGCCAAGCCCACCTCTAGGAAACCGAGCTTTTTTGCCGCGGCCCATGAGAGGTCGATCAATCGCCCGCTGATCCCGGGGCCTCGATCATTGATTCTCAGCAACGTGGATTCGAGATTCTTGAGGTTGGTAACTCGAACCATCGTGCCCAAGGGAAGCCTTCGATGAGCTGCCGTAAGTCTATCCTTATCAAATAGTTCGCCGCTAGCAGTGGGTTTCCCCTGGCGCTCGATTCCGTACCAGCTTGCCAATCCAACTTCGCCCTTGGGGATTTGGCGAACCGTGGATAATGGCCCAACGTAAGACGGTGGCCTTGCTTCGGACTTTGGTGACAGAGCAATCAATCCCGCCACCGCACAGCCCATAACCAGTTTCCTCATTTAACCTCCAAATAACGAGAATTCCCTCACCCAGCGAGCGCTGGACTCGGGTGAATATGGGCACGTAAGGGGTAGGAGCGCATTCATATTACAAATCTATGAAGAATCTGTCAAGGGGATAATGAGAGAGGGTTAATAGTCCCGCTGGTCGAACCTACCTACCGGTAGGTTGCCTTTCACAGACCGACGAGTCGAATAATTCTGAACTCGCCTTGCTGAGGATCTGACCGTTGAATGTTGTGTACGGTCCACAAAAGATCAGCGGGACTGGTCAATCAGCAGCACCAGCATGAGTCCTGAAGCGTAACCACCTTTATTTTCATGGATATTAGGGGAAAGCAGGATAACAGTATTTGTTTTCAACGGGTTGACGGCTTTCTGGGGATTCGATTTTTCAGTGTGTATTTGTTTTCAATGAGTTATAGGCTTCGCTCGGGGTCGCTAGCGCTTTTGGGGGGCTGGGTTTCCATCGTCCAGACAATTGCCTTGACTGAGCGGCCATTTCGATTTCCGCTTGGCGAAATATTTCCACGAGTTCGCTAAGCGGCTAATCGAGTCGGAATTATGGGGCGAGGTTTGAGCAGGGACATAAGTCTACCTGATCTATACTACCACTATAGTATATAATCATCGAATAAATTTGTCAAGAGACATCGTGTCCGAATCGTATCTTTTTTTTGATTTTTGTGCCGGCGGCCGGGAGGAGGCGCAATCTGACCTCGTTAGCCGCGAGTTTACCTCGCCACACGGCCGGTGTAGGGACGGGTTTATTCCGTCACCATCATGCCAGGGGAAAGCTGATTCGCCCGGTCACCCCATTCTTGCCTCGACGGAGGCGGCGGGGTTTGTCATAGTACGGCTAGGATGGACAACATGACGGATGAAATGAAGGGATTAGTTGACAAGGCGGCGTCTGCTCTCAAGGCGGCCGGAGCCAAGGAAGTGTACGTTTTCGGCTCGGCCAGCAAGGGGAAGAGGCACCCCAACTCCGATGTTGACATGGCCGTTTCGGGCTTGCCGCCGGAGGTCTTCTTCCGCGCCATGGCCGCCGCCCATGATGCCTTGGGACGCTCATTGGATTTGGTGGATTTGGATGAAGATAATGACTTCACCCGATACCTCAAGAGCAAAGGGGAACTAATGCGTGTGGGATAGCCTCAGAGAGCAAGTTAGCTTGGAGCGAAGGCAGCTTCACCGCTTGTTCCCTGTTTACCGGCCGTTGCTTGCGAAGTGCGCAGTAAGCCCGCCCAATGAAATCGAACTTTACGCCCTTGCGGCAATGCTCCACTCCTTTTACAACGGCATCGAGAATATTTTCAAGCGCACCACCCTTCCCAGATGAGCTCGCGGCAGATTCGCAAGTACTGCGATATCGCGCCCGACAGCGAGCGATTGCTCGAAAGCGCCATGAATCGCCTGGGCCTTTCCGCGCGCGCCCATGACCGCATTCTGAAAGTGGCGCGCACCATCGCCGACATGGAGGGTGCGCAAGACATCCAGAACGCGCACGTGTCGGAAGCCATTCAGTACCGCTCGCCCGACCGCAGCTATTGGACGTAAATTGATTGGTGGGCGCTGCTGTCTTCTCAGTCACGCATTTTCGTGCGGCCGTTTCTATCTTCTCTATTGGAGCTTTGAACTTCCCTGCCCTCGAGGCGTTCCTCTTTCGGCATGGATGCCTTTACTGGAAGTGCTACAATACGCGCGACTCGCAGAGTGATTCCTGTTCCCCCGAGGTTCCTATGGCGCATCGACCCGTCGCGAGCATCCTGATTCTCACAGCAACCATGATTCTGGCGCTGCCCGCCAAAGGACAGCAAAACCAACCGCCGCTCACGGCCTGCTTCATCGGGTCCCACGGCCAGCGCAATCTGGACAGCGCCGACCGCGAGGGTTACGACAGCTTCAAAACCCAGCTCAGTGATGAGAATTACAAGACGCAAATCGTTCCCTTGATCAAAAAACCGGAAATTCCCCAAGACTGCACCATGGTGGTGGTGGCTGGCCCCCAGGGTGATTTCCTGCCTTCGGAAATCGACGCGCTCAATAAATATGTGCATAACGGCGGACGCGCCCTCATCATGCTCGATGCCGGCGTGGAGCTTCCCAACCTCACCAGGCTCTTGAGTGGCTGGGGAGTGACGGCGCGCAACGACTTGGTGATCGACGAAAACCCGGTGGCGAAGGCTTTCGGCACCGAACCTTTTATGCCTCTGATTGTGAAGTACGGGACTAATCCCATCGTTCAGCCGCTCAACGGCCGCGCTACCCTGTTCCCACTCTCGCGTTCTTTTAAGGTGGGCAAGGATAACAAACCCGGAATCACCAACGATTCACTCTGCGATACATCCGACGATAGTTATGGGGTCAAGGATTGGACTCCCAAGATCAAGGAGATCCAATTCCATCCCGGTACGGATTTGAAAGGGCCTTTGTCCGTTGCCGTGGCGGGTACGGTGTTGGGGGAAGGGAAGAAGAAGACCGAAGGCCGCTTTGTGGTGTTGGGCACTTCCCTGATTGCGGCCAACAGCTTTCTGAATTTTCAGAGCGACCGCGCCTTCATGATGAATTCCATCAATTGGCTGGGAGGGCGCGATGCGCTCCTCCTGAACCTGAAAGATGAGAGTGCGCACGTGAACCTTGGCAAGGCGCTTTTGAAAAAGGGAGATTGGGACGGGGCGATGGCCGAAGAGCGCGAGGCGCTGCGTCTGAACCCGAAAAATGAGGACGCTCACACCGACCTCGGTCTCGCGCTTGCGGGGAAGGGGGATTGGGACGGGGCGACTGCTGAGTTTCGTGAGGGCTTGCGCCTGAACCCCAACAACAGAAGTGCCCATGATCTTCTCGGTTGGGCGCTCGAGAAGAAAAGGGATTGGGACGGGGCTATCGTGGAGTACCGCGAGGCGCTGCGCCTGAACCCGAAAAACGAGACCGCCCACGTTTACCTCGGCGTGGCGCTTGCGAACAAGGGGGATTGGGACGGGGCCATCTCGGAGTATCGCGAGGCGCTCCGCCTGAACCCGAACAACGATGAGGCCCACGTCAACCTCGGCTCGGCGCTTGGAAACAGGGGGGATTTGGACGGGGCGATGGTCGAAGAGCGCGAGGCGCTCCGCCTGAACCCGAACAACGAGACCGCCCACGTTTACATCGGCATGGCGCTTGGAAAGAAGGGAGATTTGGACGGGGCGATGGCGGAAGAGCGCGAGGCGCTGCGCTTGAACCCGAGCAACGACCGTGCGCACACAAACCTCGGCGTGACGCTTGGAAAGAAGGGAGATTTGGACGGGGCGATGGCGGAAGAGCGCGAGGCGCTGCGCCTGAACCCGAAAAATGAGATTGCGCACGTTAACCTCGGCGACGCGCTTGGACGCAAGGGGGATTGGGACGGGGCGATGGCGGAGGAACGCGAGGCGGTCCGCCTGAACCCGAAAAATGAGGACGCCCACATCAACCTCGGCAAGGCGCTTGCGGCGAAGGGGAATTGGGACGGGGCGACGGCGGAGGAACGCGAGGCGGCCCGCCTGAACCCGAACAACGAGACGCCCCACGTCTACCTCGGTCATGCGCTTGCGGGAAAGGGGGATTGGGACGGGGCCATCGCGGAGTACCGCGAGGCGCTCCGCCTGGACCCCAACAACGATGGAGCACACGGAAGCCTTGGTTGGGCGTTTGGAAAGAAAGGGGATTGGAACGGGGGGATTGCCGAAGAGCGCGAGGCGCTCCGCCTGAATCCGAAAAATGAGAACGCCCACGTCAACCTCGGCATGGCGCTTGGAAACAAGGGGGATTGGGACGGGGCGATGGTCGAAGAGCGGGAGGCGCTGCGCCTGAACCCGAACAACGACGGTGCGCACGCTGCCCTCGGCGCGGCGTTTGTGGCGAAGGGGGATTGGAACGGGGCGATGGCCGAGTCTCGTGAGACGCTCCGCCTGAACCCGAAAAATGAGTACGCCCACGTTAATCTCGGCGCCGCGCTTGGAGGCAAGGGGGATTGGGACGGTGAGATATCCGAAGAGCGCGAGGCGCTCCGCCTGAACCCGAACAATGAGCCTGCCCATGTTAATCTCGGCGTGGCGCTTGGAAACAAGGGGGATTGGGAGGGGGGGATGAGTGAGGAGCGTGAGGCCCTGCGTCTAAACCCAAGGAACGATACCGCACACGCCAAACTCGGCGCCGCGCTTGCGAAGAAAGGGGATTTGGACGGGGCGATGGCCGAAGAGCGCGAGGCGCTCCGCCTGAACCCGAACAACGACGGTGCGCACGCTATCCTCGGCTCGGAGCTTGTGGCGAAGGGGGATTGGTATGGGGCCATAACCGAGTACCGCGCTGCGCTGCGCCTGAACCCGAACAACGACAGTGTGCACGCCGCCCTCGGCGCGACGATTGGGAGGAAGGGGGATTGGGACGGGGCCATCGCGGAATACCGCGAGGCGCTGCGCCTGAACCCGAACAACGACAGTGCGCACGCTGCCCTCGGCGCGACGATTGCGGCGAAGGGGGATTTGGATGGGGCGATGGCGGAGGCACGCGAGGCGGTCCGCCTAAATCCGAACAACGACAGTGCGCACGCTGCCCTCGGCGCGGCACTTGTGGCGAAGGGGGATTGGGACGGGGCGATGGCGGAGGCACGCGAGGCGCTGCGCCTTAACCCCAACAACGACGGTGCGCACGCTGTCCTCGGCGCGGCGCTTGCGGCGAAGGGGGATTTGGATGGGGCGATGGCGGAGGCACGCGGGGCCTTGCGCCTGAACCCCAACAACGGAAATGGCCATTACCTCCTCGGCATGGTGCTGGAAAGGAAAGGCAGCTACGACGAAGCCCTGGGGGAATATCGGGCCGCCCACGAACTCGCCCCTCAAAACCCCACCTTCAGCCAAGGCTACGAGCGCCTTTCGAAGCGGCTGAACCACTAAGGCCCTGGACCGAACCGGGTAGTGACCGGGGGAGGAAACCATCTCGAAATCGGCGAGTACGACGAACTTCCCCTATGGCGTCCTGAGTGGCAAATAGACAAGATGTCGTTCAGCAACGGAGTAACCCGCACCCGCAGGGATTCACTTGCGGCTATCCTATGATTCGGCCGCAGGCCGGAGGGGACCCGCGCCCCGCGCGATCATCCTGTCCAGCGTCAGGATGTTCAACATCAGTTGGCGGAGGGGATGGAAGTTGTCCTGCCGGCCGACATGGGGCTGCAAGGTCATCCGGCGGTCGGCAAATAGCATGTATCCGGCGGGGTAGCCGCGCTCCTTTTGCCAGAACTTCTCATTGATAATCCGGTAGGCCATTCCGAAGTACTCCGCCGCCCACTCCGCGCCGGTTCGTTCCAGCACGTTCAGCGTGGCGACAAGCACTTCGTTTTGGCACCACAGGCACTTCATGTATTCATACTCACCGGTGAAATGCAATTGCTGATGGGTCCCGGGCGGCGTTTCCACCGGCCATTGATAGGTGGGGTGATCCACATTGATCCACTGGGAGAGCCCCCCGTAGATGTAGTCCCAACCGACATCGAGATGGTGGTGGATGCGCGCGGCGCAGGTTTTCCACAGCGCCTCATCGTGGCGGCGGTTCGCTTCGTCCATGACCATCCACAGGGCCTCGACCGAGTGGCCGAAGCGCGACTTCTGCGCCTCGTCTCGCGGCCGCGTGAAGTCGAAATACAACATTTCCGTGTTCAGGCCGATCTCGGGGTTGTAATGCCGATTCATGATGGCGTCTACGGCATGGTCCGCGATCTCGGCGATTTGCGGATCGTTCCCCCGCGCCAGCATCTGGGTCGAGAGGGTGAGATTCAGAAACCACAGCCCCTGGGGCCGAATGGCGCGCTGGCTGCCCCACAGATAGGGAAAATCCGCTCCCCGGTACCGGAACGCCGGGCTGTTAAAGTCCTGGAAGAGCTTGTTCAGGATGGCGAAGGCGGCTTCATGGGACTGGTCGTCTCCGCTGGCCACGGCGTACTCGTGGAGCCCCTCGGCGAGATGGTACATCCCTTCCGTGTCGCCGCTGAAGGGCCGCAGGACTTTCCCTTCCCGCGACAACCCTTCCGCCCACCAGCCGTCTTTTTGCAGGGCGTATTTGAACACAAATTCCTTGGTCTTTTTCGCCACCTCCAGAAATTGGGGGTTATTTCCAAAGTGGTTATAGAGGAAACTGTAAACCCAGATGGCGCGCCCCAGAAACCACAGGTTCTTGCCGGTATCGAGGAGCGTGCCGTCGTAATCCAGACTGCACATGATGCCGCCATGTTCGTGGTCGATTCCATGCTGGTCCCAAAAGGGCAGAAGAACCTGGAAGAGCTGGTCGTGAAGCCTTTGGCGCAGCTCCGCAAGGGTCATTCCCGCCAAGCGCAATTCCACCGGTGTCGTCGCCTGCCCGAGCGGCCCACTTACACTCCGAGCCCTTCCCAGGCTCGCCATCCCCAATTGGACTGCCGCTGCTCCCGTCAATCCCAAAAACGCCCGCCGTTTCACTTTTTTCGACTCCTCTCTGGCTGGATATGCACGGCCGCGGCATGGTCGGCGGGGAGGGTCAAGCTGAAGACGGCCCGATTCTCCTTGTGCTCGACCGGCACGGCATGGCCTGCGACCATATCTTTCCCCTGCAACCGCGCCTGCCCGGACCAGGGTATTTCCGCCGTGAGGTTTGCCGGGCGGGGTCCCCAATTCAGCACGTAAACGAGCCGTTCATCATCATGGCCACGAGAATGCACCACGGCTTCCACAGGTCCGGCGTTGGCGGTGGCAATCTTGATGGGAGGTTTCACCCCGGCAGATTGCCAGACCGCTCGCAACAGGGCGGCGGCGCCGGGATCGTGGTTTTCGAGTAGCGGTATGCCGAGCGAAAATCCCAGCAGAATAGTTTGCCCTTTGCCGGTGCGCCGAACGACTACAGCGGGCGTCCCGGTTTTCTCGAAGACCGCGACAGCTTGGCCTTCGCTACCTTTCTCGAGTTGCAATTCTTCTCGAAATATCCGGCCCAACAGGTGGCCAGGCAGGGTAACTCCATTCAGCAACCCCGCCGGCTCGGTAACGCGGATATCCCATGGGTTGTGGCTGGCCACCAGGTCGTGCCGCCGCGCTCCGAACAGCTTCTCCATGCCCAGCCCGGGATTCACTCGATAACCCCGGTCGAGTTCGTTGATGATGCCGAAGCGGGCGTCCGCCAGCACCGTGCCGCCACCCGCCACGTAGGTTTCGAGAGCTTCCGCCACATTCTGGCGGAGACACAAGTAGAAGGGGAAAATGACCAGCTTGTAGGGCTTGAGGCTATCGGCCGTCACTTGGCGTCCGTCGAGGACGTTGATGCGCACCTGGTCGCTCCACAACGCATGATAGATTCCCATCAGATTTCGAACCGTGAACGAGTCCCAATCGCCCCCTTGCACTTTGGCCTTCAGGTCGCCCACCACGTCATAGACCACGGCCACCTGTGGAGCCAACGGCTTACTATCCAGGAAGAGCTCGGGGTCGGAATTCAGCGCCCGGGCGGCGTCCCCCGCGGCCACCGCGCGGCCGGTGACGGTGCCGTCGGTGCCTACGAGTCCGCGGCCGAAGCCCTGCCACTCGTCCATGTGGGGACGCCACTGCCAGAAGTAAAACGCCTTGGCATCATGTGCCGCCATTTGCCAGGCCAGCAGATGAATCCGGTTGTAATCGAAAATGGTCCCCGGCTCGTCTCCGTAGCGAGTGAAGCCGGTCTGGGGGGCGGTCTGTACTTCCGGCACCACGAAAGGCTTGCCGGCCGCCGCGGTCGCATCATGCACCGAGGTGAGCTCCAAGCTGGTCATCCACGGCGTGTCCCACATCGCCTTCGCTTTCGCGAGCTGCTCAGCGTCACTTTCAGCGCTGCGCGTGGGGATGTCGGGATAATAGGACAGGCCATATTGGTCGACAAATTTCGACAGCGTCCAGTCGTCCTGCCCATAAATGCTCAACCCCCCATTGGTCACGGTACTGCCCACGTCATGGGTCCGGGTGGGATGCACCGGATCGATGGACTTCACCAGTTCGTTCAGATGTTGCAGAATGTGGCCGGTGGCGTACCAGTAAAACAGCGGGCGATCAAATCCCGCATACTCCTGGTTCAGCAACTGGTCGTTCCACTGAAGGTACCAGGCCGCGGCGCTTCCATACTTTTCGAGTCCCCATTTTTCGAACCATCGGTCGAAGTGAGGATCACCGCTTCCCCTTTGCCGTTCACCCGCGGATAAGGAGAACCCCTCCATGTGGGGTTCGTCCCAGATGTTATAAGCAATCACCGAGGGGGAATCCTTAAAGTGTTGGACGGTGAGGATGGAGTAGTCATCGATCAGGCGCATGACTTCCGGGTCGGCATAGGAGAGTCTCCTCTCGCGCCCCACGCCATCAATGATCGGCGAGAACCGGTCCGGCCATTTGGACTCCGCGTAGTCGGGAAGCAGCCCGCTCCAGAAAACCGTGGGCATCACGCGGAGGCCCAGGCGCTCGGAGGTCTTCAGAATGAGATCGGTCTTGGAGAAGTCCGGCTGGGGGTTTCCAGGCTTCAGCAGAAAGGACGGGCAGATTTCGATGGTGTTGATGCCGGTCGCGGCGATGGTTTCCAGGTCGCGGACGATCTGTTCGTCGCTCATCGACGGAAGAAAAATGTAAACGGTCCCTACTTCGTACGGTCGCTGAGCGGCGCGGGCGCCCGCCGGGGCAACCAAGAGTATAAAGATGACGCCTGCAAGCAGTCGTTTCATGGGTCTCCTTACCTTAACAATCTGCGGCGCGATGGAGATGTGGCCTGAGGCGTCAAGAGATTTCGAGGGGAGAGATCAACCTATGGGACACGATTTTCAGGCAGTTGTCCGCAAGACGTCTTCGCTTCCCGGCTCAGAGTGAGGTAGACTCACATCGCGACTCGCGAGAGGACTCGGATGAGTCAAAGGAGTATACCGCACCTGTTCGCGACCGAGAAATATAATCGAGGAAAACCCCATGAACCTTCGCAGGACCACCGTCTTAATATTTTTGTTGCTGGCGTTGGGGAAGACGGTCGTAGCCCAAAACCCCTATTTGCAGTGGAAGCATGGACCGCCCGCCGATGCGAGCTATTTCCCACTCGCCGTTTGGCTCCAGGATGCTGAATACGCGCCCAGGTACAAGGAAGCGGGAATCAACCTGTACGTCGGCTTGTGGAAGGGGCCGACCGAGCAACAACTTTCCGACCTCACGAAAATGGACATGCCGGTCATTTGCGAACAGAACGCGGTAGGACTGGCACACAAGGACGATCCTATCATTGTGGGGTGGATGCACGGAGATGAGCCGGACAATCTCCAGGACGTCACTGATCCCAAGACCGGCAAGAAATCTCTTGGCCCTCCCATCCCACCCGCGCGGGTAGTGCGCAAGTATCAAATGCTGCGTGCGGCGGACCCGACACGGCCGGTGATGCTCGGCTTGGGCCAAGGGGTGGCCAACGACGAGTGGCGCGGCCGCGGCGCCGATGCCAAATTGGATGTCTACCCTGAGTATATTAAGGGTTCAGATATCGTTACCTTTGACGTCTATCCGGTAACGAACATCGGCAAAGCGGACGGTGAGAATTATCTCTGGTACGTGGCCAAAGGCGTTGACCGGCTGATGAAGTGGAGCGGCGGCGAGCGAATCGTCTGGAATGCTCTCGAGTGTACGCACATCGACAACCCCAAAGCCAAAGTGACGCCCGCGCAGCTTCGGGCGGAGGTGTGGATGTCGCTGGTGCATGGCTCCCACGGCATCGTCTATTTCGTGCACGAATTCAAGCCCCGCTCGAGCGATCATGCTTTGCTCGATGATCCCCCGATGCTGGCGGCCGTGACCGGCATCAATGCGCAAATCCGGCGGCTGGCTCCCGTGCTGAACTCCCGCACGGTCGAGGGCGCCGTCACCGTCACCTCCTCTTCGGAGGAGGTTCCCATTGACGTGATGGTCAAGCGGCAGGGGGATTCGATCTACCTCTTTGCGGTGGGGATGCGTAACGCCGCCACGACGGGTTCCTTCTCGTTGCCGGCGCTGCCACCGGAAGCCCAAGTCCAGGTGCTCGATGAAGACCGCACGCTCGTGGCCAGGAATGGGAAATTCACGGACTCCTTCCAGGCATACGATGTGCACCTGTATCAAGTCAATATCCCATCGGCCGAACCTGGGCGCGGTGGTCGTTAAGTCTCGATCTCATGGCCATCCATCAAAACTGGATGAATCCCGTCGCCCGACGGAAGGCCTCGACGTAGTGGCCGTCCTTCTTGGGCTGCTGTTTCTTCAAATCATCCTTGGCCTTGTCGCGCACCGCCGGGTCCCAATCCGGCCGGTACTTGTTGACGGCGGGTTCGAACTGGCTCACCTGCTTGAGCGCGGCATCGGCCTTGAGGTCGGCGACGCTGTCGATGTTCACGAAGGTGTTCGCTTCTTGCGGCGAGGGATAAAAGAAATACATCACCGGCACTCGATAAGGTTCGAGTCCGAGTTCGAGCTTCTGGTTTGGGAAATAGAGCCAAAACTCGGCAGCGCGGACGGCATCGATGGTATTGAACGCCGCCATGCGATGGTCGGTCTTGTGCCAGCGCTCGTACCACTCACCGGGATCGACGCTCAGCAGCACGTCGGGACGGATACGGCGGATAATAGCCGTGGCCTCCTCCACCAGCTTGGGCTGCGGCGCGTACTCGAGCATGCCGTCATCGTACCCCATCCACGATATGTTCTCCTTGGGCGTGCCCAGCAGGCCCTCCGATTCTTCCTCCTCCTGCTTGCGGATGCGCGCCAGGCGCTGAGAAGACATTTCGGGATCGTACGACCCTTTATCATCGTTCGTGTAGATCACGATATAGACGCGATTGTGGCTCCGATTCAGAAGCGCAATTGTCCCGCCCGCGCCGAAAACGTCGTCATCGGGATGCGGCGTGAAAACCAGAATGGTTTTGTCGTGAAGGTCCTCCAGCCTCGTCTCTTGCGCACACAGCGAGGCGCTCAGCGCCAGGGCTCCCACCAGACACAGCATACCCGTCTTCATCTTCCCCTCCTTCTCCGGCCTTTGATGGTTCCAGCCGGAACTCCCGTTTTCCTTTTCCGACCGGCCGATAACATACACGTGACCGCCTCTCGCTGCAAGGTGTAGTGGATTTTTCAGTGCTGAGTGCTCTCCTCGCTCCCGGCGATCATTTTGTGCGATAACCCGCCGCTACAACATCAAATTGACCCTCTAACCCCGCCCCTCAAACGCCGCCCGCACTTTCTCGATTTCGGCGAGAGCGCACGGTTTGACCTCGAGTTCCATCGAGTCGGCGTGGGCGTGTTCGACCAGGGTGTAACTTGCCCGGAATTCCAGCCACCTACCTCCGGCGCATGCTCGACGAGGTTGTAACTGGCCCGAAATTCGAGGGTCCGCGATACGTCACGAATATCCAGCAGTTCGTCGGGAAGGTAAGCCCTCCGCTTTAGGGTGTAGTTCCCCAAGATCATATCCAGAATGGCAAGATTGGGTATCGCTTTCCGCAATTGACTTCGCAATAATAAAGGGGTAGAGTTCGTGCATATTTCTTGGTATCGCACCGAGCAATTCTAAACATTTCTGGTCACTACTGGCCCACTTTCGTTTGTCGGGAGAAACGCTGTGCTCCGGCTGAGCCGCATCGATTTGGAGGCCGCCGGGGACACTTTTCAGTCTTTGTGATTTCGCCCTATGCGAAAACAAACCAAACCCGCCACTGAAGGAGACGCCGCCATGACACACAGGAAAACACTATCGTTATTTTGGGTGGTTGCGTCCGCGGCGGTGCTTGCGTTGGTCGGCTGCGGCAGGTCCGACCGCCAGCACGCACGCGCGAACGAAGATGATGCCATCTGGTTTGTCCACGCCACTGACCCACCCCCAGTGGTGTCAACGTGGTGTCTCCAGCGGACCCGTGTCATTCATGCGGCTTTACGATTATTCGACACAGATTAATCGTCTGGGCGGGACGCGCGCCGGCGCCAACATGGGGATACTCCGGTACGACCATCCTGACATTCATGAATTTGTGAACGTCGTGGCGCACGCCGTGCATTTTCTGATAATGTGCTGGATGCGAACTGTTATCCCGTCGGAACAATTCGGGCCGTCACGCTGGGGAACCGGAAGATCGGATTGGGGGTTATGGGCTTTGCCGATCTGCTGGTCGAATTGCGCATGCCCTATGCGTCAAACGCGGCGGTGGCTCTCGCCGAAGAGTTGATGACCTTCGTCCAGGACAAAGCCAAGCTCGCGTCGGCGGATCTGGCCGCCCGCCGTGGGCATTTCCCCAACTTTGGCCGCAGCCGGCTCAGCGCCGAAAACAACCCTCCGCTCCGCAATGCCTGCGTCACTTCCATCGCACCAACAGGAACCATCAGTTTGCTGGCCGATTGCTCGAGTGGCGTCGAGCCGTTCTTCGCTCTAAGTTATCGCCGGGAAGTGATGGGAGCCATGAAAACCATTGACGTGCATCCCGCACTGATCCGCCTTCTACACTCCGAAGTGGCGCATGCGGAGCCGGTGCTGAAGTACGCCCGCGAGAATGGCCGGCTGCATAGCACTTTGGCCCCGCCCTGGTTGTGCGAACTCTTCGCAACCGCTCATGAGATCCCGCTGGAGTGGCATGTTAAAATGCAGGCAGCGTTCCAAAGGCACACGGACACCTCCGTCAGTAAGACGATCAACCTGGTGAATAGCGCCACCTCGGAGGACATTGCCGCGGCGTACCAGCTTGCCTTCAAGACGGGGTGCAAGGGCGTAACGGTGTTTCGCGATGGCAGCAAGGCGCGCCAAGTGTTGCGGGCAGGCACGGATACGCAGCGCTGCCCGGAATGCGGTGAGCCCCTCGTGATGCAGGGAGGGTGCCGTAGTTGCGCCTCATGCGGTTACAGTATTTGTACCATCCAAGCAGAACGTGGCCGTGCACATCGTGATGAATCTGGATTCTGACGCCCGACTCGTAGATCTCGAACGCCCCAACACACCCGAATGACGATTTAAAGAGGAGAATGGAGGACCGTTGACTATCGACCGTAACCAGATAACCGCGGATATGTCTTTCGACAGCGCAAGTGATTCCAAGTTCACCCGGCAATACCGGGAAGAAGTCGAGATGGTCTTTTCCGGGCTCGACTGCGCGCTGGTTGACGAAAAAGCTGTCTATTGCACCTCGGAGCTAACTACGGGGGCCAGACTTTACGCTGCGCTGCGCGAGCATCAATTGAAAACGAAGGACGAACTGCGGAAGCAGATGGGCAAGGATTGGTACAACGCCAATCTTTGGGAACCCAATATTAAAGCGGCCATGGAATTTGCTAAATCCGTGCGCAGTGCTCTGGGCGGGAGAACAATGGTGATCACCCCGTCGCCCTTCACTGCGCCCGGCTGGAGCCAACCCGAATATTTGGCGTTTTGGGAGACGTTATTGCGCACGCGCATCAGGTCCGCGTGGTTTAATCACAACTGGCAATTCAGCAACAGTTGCACCTTCGAGTTTGCGGTGGCACAGCATGTGGGTCTCTCAACTCTGGACCACGAAGGAAATGCTCTCGGTCTCCTCGCTGGGGTAAAATTAGTGGAAGACGCTATCGACCAGCTCGACTCGGAAGGATTCGATACAGCGAGGCAGCGCGAGTACCTCAAATCGCTGTCCGTGGTCCGAGACCAAGCCGGACGCAAATTCGCTGACACAGATTGAATTTGTTCCCGCTGCGTAGCACGTATTTTTAAACAACATGAAGGACCGATACAGCAGGTCGCCAGCGACTTGTCGAAGGTTTTTTGCGCTGGTCGTCCCGCACAGTTAGAATCTGATGCTGACCTGGAAGAAAACCTCATCAGGAGACGGCCGATGAACATTCGCATCGCGCTCGGGGCATTTGTCCTCTTGTCGCTAATTCCCGCGCACGCACAACAATCCAAACCCACCCTCGTCGCCGAAGGCGGCCAGCCCGATGACCGTGCCTCCGCCCGCGTCCTCTATTGGAACACGGTGAAAGATCAAGCGGCGGGGCAGTTCGCCATCAATTACGGACGCCCGGTGTGGAAGAGCGTTTACGAGGACCCGGTGAAATTTGATCAGATGACGAAAGGGAAAACCTGGCGGATGGGGAGTAATTTCTGGACCGTCCTGGATTCTTGCTTGCCCTTGAAAATTTCGGGCAAGAAAGTTCCCGCCGGCTACTACTATCTCGGTCTACACCGTTCGGATGATGGGGTGAAGTGGAGCCTGGCTTTCATTGATCCGGCGAGGGTCCGCGCCGCTCACATCGATGCCTTCGAAATTGCCAAAGCCCCGGTCGCGTTCGAGGTTCCCATGTCCATCGCCCAAGCTGCCACCAAACCTGAAAAGCTCACCATCGCGCTGTCCTACCCCAAGGACGATATCCACAAGGTCACTCTGAGCGTAGCGTGGGGAACCTTGGCGCTCACCGCGCCCATTGAGGTCACGGTCGCGGAGTGAAGGCTGCTTTCCCCGGCAAGATTGCGAACCTTTTTCGGGAGCGTTGACTGCCCTGTTCGCCGGGTGCGCGCCACTCCGCTTGCCGGCTTGCCCATCAAATCCATTTACATTTGCCTTAGAAGGCACTATAAGTACCCAAACGCAGTTCCAATAATCGCGTTCACGAGGATTCATCATGTATTGCCGGAATTGTGCACGACAGCTTGTGGATAGCGCCGAGTTTTGTGTGGACTGCGGCCAGCGCCCGCTGGCGGGAACGCGCTTCTGCTCCACTTGCGGGCAGGAAATGGCTCTCAATGCGGAAATCTGTGCTCAATGCGGCGCTCGCATGGTTGCCGGGGACAGTAAAGATCTTGCCACCGCTACCTTACTCTCGATGTTCCTGGGAGTCTTCGGTGTAGATCGCTTCTACCTCGGCTACACGGGACTCGGGATTTTGAAACTGTTAACTCTAGGCGGGTGTGGAATTTGGGCTTTTGTGGATATGTTCTTCATCATCCTCAAGAAACTGCCGGATGCCCAGGGCTGCCCCTTGCAGTATGTCTCTCCCAGCCAACCCAGTGATAAGGACTGGGGGTCCGCGCTGCTGCTCTCTATTTTTCTGGGGTGGCTGGGAATCGATCGTTTCTACCTGGGTTATACCGGGCTGGGAGTGCTGAAGCTCTTGACGGGCGGCGGTTGCGGGATTTGGTGCATGGTTGACTCGATCTTGATTGCGGTGAACAAACTGCCGGATTCCACCGGCAAACCTCTGCGAATTTAGTGTGCCATGGCGGGTTTTTCCAAGGGAATAGCTCGATGGATAGCACTGTCACTGGGGCTGGCGGTCTTCGTGGTGGTCCCACCCGAGATGATGTCGCGGGGGCCGGACATCTGCTTGTGGAAGCACTTATTCCATCTTGCCGCCTGCCCCGCCTGTGGCAGTACGCGGGCGCTGGCCGCGTTCTTTCATGGACACCTCACGCAGGCACTCGCTTACAACCGTAATGTGATGGTGACGGGGCCACTGATGATTGGCCTACTGGTCCGCGATGCCATATCGGGTCTTAAGGGGCGAAGGAAAATCCAAAAGTGTAAGGTGTAAAGGATAAAGGATAAAACGTGGAGATGTTTATCCTTTATACTTTACACTTCCGGCTTCCAGCCCCGAGCCCCTAGCCTTGAATTCCTCCCGCGAATCCAATACAGTCACAATATCTCTGTGACTAGCGTCGAGAACATCCTGGAACGAACGTGCGGCGAAGTGCCAAAGCCCCCTTTTATGCGATGGGCCGCTGTTCTCTTCACTCTCTTTGTTTTGACGCTTCAGATCTCGATTGCCGCTTCTCAGGCATTTCTGGCGATGGCCGGAGTCCTCTATGTGATTCACCTTTTGCAGGCGCGGCCCCGGGTCCTTTTCCTGCCTGTCAAGCTTCCCCTCGCGCTCTTCTGCGTATTATCAGTAGTTTCGATTTTCTGGGCTGCGAATCCCACCGTGGGTTGGTTTGCGGTTAGAAAACTTGTGTTGTTTCTCATCTGGGTGCTGGCGGTAAACTTGGTGGTCAGCGCAGAGCACTTGCGCCGCCTCTTGCAGGGCCTGTTTTTAGTTTCCTTGTTGACGAGTCTCGTCGGCATCGCGCAATTCGCCATGCAGTACCGCGACGTGCGGGCACACCATCCCGGCGAGCTCTACCATTACCTGACGTTAACGCGCATCCATGGGTTTATGGGACACTGGATGAACTTCGGTGGACAGCAGATGTTGGTTTTCACCTTTCTGTTGGGATTTCTGCTGCTCTCCCATGGTCGAAAGTCGGAAATCGAAATTCGAAACTCGGGAGCTGGACGCCGAATTTCGAGTTTCGAATTTCGAGCTTCGTTGTTTTGGTGGAGTGTGCTTGCCCTCGTCGCGGTCTCGATTATCCTGACCTTCACCCGCGGAGTGTGGTTGGGCTGTTTCCTGGCGGGGATCTACCTGCTGGGTCGATGGAGGCCCAAGTGGCTCTGGGCTTTGCCGCTCCTCCTGGCCTTTGGCTACGTGGGGGCGCCGTCTCTGGTTCGAGAGCGGCTCCATGGGGCGATGCATCCCGCTCAGGACCCGGCGTTATCCATCCGCCTCGAGATGTGGCGCGTCGCAATCAGAATGATTCGCGCTCACCCCTGGGTGGGAGTGGGCCCCAACAACATCGAGCAAGTTTATGACCTTTACCTGCCGCCTGGGAAATCTCCCGAGGTGGGTTATCATAGCCACTTTCACAATGACTTTCTTCAATTCGGCGCCGAGCGAGGATTGCCCTGCCTGGCCTCGTGGGTGTGGCTCATGGCGGCGCTGGGCTGGTCTACCTGGAAGCTTCGACGGCAGCTTTCCACGCAAAGGTGGATCGCCGACGCGTCTCTCGCCGCCTGGTTGGCCTTCCTGGCGGAAGGCTGTTTCGAATTCAACTTTGGCACCTCGCCTGTCCTCATGGCGTTTCTGTTCGTCACCTCTACGCCCTTCATAGCTGCCAGGTGTCGGGTTCCAGGTGCCGGGTATCAGGTGCCAGGTATAAGCTCCTGATGATTTCCATTCAGCCCGGGGGAGGAAACTTGAGATGGTCAAAGGCTATAGGGACCTAATGGTCCGGGGAAAGGCAAGGGATTGGTTGTATATTACTTCGAGTATTGCAGAATGCCTTGGTAGGGCGAGCGAGTTAGGTCGGATGCGATCGGGGCTCACGAGGAAAACCGAAAGGACGACTGGCCGAAACCTAGCACCTAATACCTGGCACCTGACACCTGGAACCTAGCTGAATGAACCCTAAGCAGCAGATGTTACAAAGCTCGATCGTGGTAGCGTTTTTCAACCTGTTGGGCGGGTTGACCGGAATCCTGGTGGAAACCAGCATCGCCGCCAACATGGGGCTTTCGTTACGCTCCGATACGTTTTACGTCGCTTACACGGTCCCGTATGTCATCACCAACCTGCTCACGGCAACGGGTCAGTTTTCCCTAGTGCCGTTCTTTGCTTCTCTGGAATCGAGCCAGGACGAGAAGGAACTCTGGCGCGGTTTCAGTTACGTCGCCAACATTCTTTTCCTGGGGTTGGGGGCGATCGCGGTGGTGGGCGTAGTGGCATCGCCGTGGATTATTCACGGCATCGCTCCCGGGTTCACGCCCCAGGAAGTTGCCCTAGCGACGCAGCTCTCGCGCTGGCTTTTCCTGATTATCATTCCCGCGGGGATAGGAGAGGTGCTGCGGTCGTTTCTTCTCAGCCGGCATTATTTCGCGCTCTCGACGGCTTCAGGTTTGATCCGCAACGTCACTTCCATTGTGGTCATCCTGCTGGGATTTCATCGTTATGGCCCCCAGAGTATCTTTCTCGGGTATATGGGAGGGTACCTATTGCAGTTGTTCGTCCTGGGCTTTCAGATTCTGATATCTTTTCGCCCGCGCTATTCCCTGATGTTGACCGCCAGTGGCGAATCCTTCAGTAACTTACGCGGTGCGGGAACGGCACAGTTGACGGTGGCTCTGGGCTGGCAGGGCGTGGTGGTGGTAGAGCGCATCATCGCTTCTTTTCTCCCGCCTGGGACCCTGACCGCCCTGAATTATGGTTTTAAGATTCTCGGCACGCTTGCGGAACTTCTCGGAGGCAGCGTAGGAACCGCAGCTTTACCCATGCTTTCTCGCGCCGTGACTTCGGGGAACCGCGAGGAGGAACATAAAACCTTTCGCGACACGCTGGAGATCAGCCTCTTGCTTCTGTCCCCCATGGCAGTTTTCTGCCTGATGCTTGCCCATAACGTCATCCGCCTGGTTTTCCAACGGGGGCAATTCACTCCGGGGGCAACGGAAGTGATGACGGTGATTTTCTTTTATTACAGCCTCAGCTTGCTGCCCTTTGCCTTTATTCGCCTGTTGAATTTTTGCCTCTTCGCGCGCCGCGAGCCGGGCGTTTACTTCCGCCTCACCCTTTTTCATTACAGCATGGTTCTGATCTTCGATCTTTTCTACGTGGGCGTGTTGCGGGTCGGGGCGAAAGGAATTCCTTTGGGTTTCCTCACGGGCTCTCTAATTGCGTGTGGCGTGGCGATCCACAGAAATCTCGGAGATCTGGATGTGACGTTGGATCGTGTGCTGGGCCGCTTTGCCTTGAAGAACACCGTCGCGGCGGCTACTTGCGCCCTCAGCGTGGGAGCTCTGCGATTTTGGTGGCCCCGGCCGGACACCGCGTCCCTGGATTTCACCTTCTTGTGCATCACTTGCGGATTGGGCAGTGTCATGTATCTGGTCACACTGACAGCACTGCGAGCTCTTCCTCTGGCGGAATTAGCCTTGCTCTGGTCACGTGAAAATGCATCCTGAGGTAACTTCATCTTAACGAATCCTTTGACCTGGCATAAAGCCAGCTTTCCAGGCGGAAATGGCCTCCTACAGCGTCTTGGTTGTCACGAACCTTTGGCCGACTGAAGCTGATCCGAGTTACGGCAGCTTCGTGAAAGCGCAAATGGAGTCTCTCCGCCCTCGCGGGGTTGAGTTTGACGTTCTCTACATTAATGGCCGGGAATCCAAATGGAATTACCTTCGCGGTGTCCGGCAGGTTCGCGGGCAACTGCGGACCAAGCGGTACGACTTGATCCACGCGCACTTCGGCCTCTCGGGTTGGGTGGCGCGTTGGCAGTCTCGCGTGCCGGTGGTGGTGTCGTTCATGGGTGATGATGTTTTGGGCCGCCCGACACGTAGCGGGCGGATTACCCTGGCCGGGCATTTCCTGCGAATCTCGGGATTCATTCTGGCGCGTTTGGCCACCTCCGTAATTGTGAAATCGCGGCAAATGGCTTCCACGCTGCACCTGCCCTCCGCACACATCATTCCGAACGGCGTTAACCTCAATCTATTCCGGCCCATGGAGCAGCGGCAGGCGCGCCAAGCGCTGGGCCTCGACTCCGGGAAGAAGTTTGTACTGTTTCCCTATAACCCCAAAGAAGCCCGCAAGCGCTTTGATCTGATCCAGGCCGCTGTTTCTCTGGCGCGCGAACAAGTTCCCAGCCTGGAACTCCTGATGGCTCGCAACTTGCCTCAGGAACAGATTCCGCTCTATATGAACGCTGCCGATGCCCTGGTGATAGCGTCCATGTTGGAAGGTTCACCCAATGCGGTCAAAGAAGCGATGGCGACAAACCTGCCGGTGATTACCGTCGATGTGGGCGACGCCGGCGAATTGATCGGTCCCACCCCCGGGTGCTACTTGGTCCGGCGTGAAGCAGGGGCGATCGCGGAGAAGATCGTCGAAGTCTGCCGCCGCGGTGGGCGCACGAACGGCCGCGACTGGATTCGTAAACTTTCCATGGAGGCAGTGGCGGAACAGATCGTTGAAGTCTACGCGGAGGCTTTGCGGCGATAACCGGACTACTCAAGACGAAGATCGAAAGTCGAGATTCGAAACTCGCCGCGATTCTCGATTGAACTGGTCAAACATGCCCTAGATTACACAGATTTCGCAGATAGAAAATCTGCGGTATCTAACTAATCTGTAGATTCGATCTTCGAATTTCGGCCTTCCCTCGTTTTGCAACTGTCGCTGTTTCGATTAAACTCATTCTTTGAACCGGGGAGTACGGTCCCAGTCCTTGTGTCATGGCGGGGGATGTTTTTTCGGACCTCGGACATCGGACTTTCTAAAGAATGCCAACCGACCAAGAACTTACCCGCGCCGCCGAGCACTTGCACGCGCACCTGCTGAAACGCCATTACTCTCAAGGGTTGGTTCAGGGGCCCGACGCCGGCGTTCGTTTCCATCTGCGCCTCTGGAGATTTTTCAAGGCCGCACTGGCTTTTGTCCCCTGGAATGACCATTACGTTTTTATGCAATCGCAGGGCTATTGGATCTTGTCCAACTGGATGCTCCATGAAGCGACGGGAGAACCAAAATATCGCGCTCTCGCCCTCGAGAGCACTGAGGCCACGCTTCGGTTGCAGCAGCCCGAAGGTTTCTGGCCGTACCCGCTGCCTGAGCGTAAGCATCTGATCGCCACCGTGGAGGGAAATTGGGGGGCGATGGGTCTTCTCGCCACTTATGCCCGCGAACCGCGAAAAGAATTCCTCCAGGCGGCGGTTCGCTGGTACGATTACCTGGTGGGGAGCATCGGCTTCCAAACCCATACGCCAGGAAAAGCTATTAACTACTTTGATAAGCCACGAGGGAAGATCCCCAACAATTCCGTGGAGGCGGCGTGGCTCTTCTTGCGGCTTTGGAAGGCCACCGGTGATGCGCGCTTCATCGAGCACTTGGATGCCATGTTAGATTTTCTGGCGAATACTCAGCGTCCCACCGGGGAGTTGCCCTATATCGTGGAAGGCCCGTATGAGAAGGGCCGCCTTCATTACCTCTGCTACCAGTACAATGCATTTCAATTTCTGAAGCTCGCCTGGGCAACCGCCCTGCGCGCCGATCCCCGAACGCACCGCATCCTTTTGGCCCTCGCAGGCTTTCTTGCCGCAGGCGTTACCAAGACCGGCGCGAGCGCTGTTGATTGCTTTCACTCGAAGCCGGAGACGGATTACTTCACCGCCGTTCTGGCCACAGCACTGCGGGAGGCGAAGGGATTGGGTGCATCGGAGGCCGGGGAATTGAGTGACCGCTGCTATGCTCGCACCCTCCAGAGGCAGCGGCCTGACGGAAGCTTTGCTTACACGACGGGTGACTACGGCTTCCTGCGCGATGGCCGATCGTACCCACGGCCGCAGGTCATGACGCTGTTCCACCTACTCTACTCCGCCTGCGGGAACGGATTTGAAAGGACCGTGACGAGTGACAGGTGACGAGCAGGAAAAGAGAGTGATGAGTTTGCTTCTTGCTTGTGACTTGTCGCTTTTCACTCGTCACTTGTCATTGCTCTTATGTGCGGCATTTGTGGAGTTTTCAATTTCGGTACGGGCGAGCCTGCTGATCCGGTTGCCCTGAAGCGCGCTACGGACGTGATGGTGCATCGCGGGCCTGATGACGAGGGCTTTCACTTGGACGGCGCGCTGGGCCTGGGGAACCGGCGCCTGAGCATCATTGATTTGCCGGGCGGCCATCAGCCGATCGCCAACGAGGACGAGTCCGTCTGGATTACGTTCAACGGTGAAATCTATAACTACCGCGATCTGCGCCCGGACCTCCTGGCGCAGGGCCATCGGTTCCGGACGAACAGCGACACCGAGACCATACTGCATCTTTACGAGGAGTATGACCTCAGTTTCCTTGACCATTTGCGTGGCATGTTCGCGTTCGCCATTTGGGATAGCCGCAAGCGGCGATTGTTGCTGGCACGTGATCGCCTGGGAGTGAAACCTCTCTTTTACCGTTTAGAACCGGGCCGATTGGCGTTTGCTTCGGAGTTGCGCACGCTACGCGAACTACTGCCGCGGCCACCCGAAATCGACCCGCAATCGATTTACGACTTTTTTGGATTTCGTTACATCCCCGCCCCACAGACCTTTTACCGAGGTGTGGAAAAGCTCCTCGCCGGCCATTTCCTTGTCGCTGACCCAAGGGGTGTGCGCATCCATGCTTATTGGGATATCCCCGCGGAAGAAGAAACCGCGAAGCGCCCCAAGGACATTGCCGCCGAAGTCATCGAACAACTGCGCGAGTCCGTGCGGCTGCGATTGATCGCTGACGTTCCCCTGGGAGCTTTCCTGAGCGGCGGAACAGATTCCAGCGCCGTCGTGGCCTTCATGGCCGAGCTCGGCGCGCGTCCACTGCGCACCTTTTCAGTGGGGTTTGATGAACCTCAATATAGCGAGTTGCCCTTCGCGCGCGCGGTGGCCCGCCGCTACTCGACGGAGCACCATGAACTCGTCGTCACGCCGCAGCACCTGCGTGACGAACTGCCCCGCTTGGTAGCGTTCCGGGATGAGCCCATCGCCGAACCCACCGACGTGGCGCTCTACTTGATTTCGCGATTGGCCGCGCGAAGCGTCAAGGTTGTGCTGGCTGGTGAAGGCGGCGACGAATTGTTTGCTGGTTACCCCAAGTATGCGGCCGACCGGCTGGCGGGCCTGGTCTCGGCGTTGCCGAAGGAAGTTACCCGCGCCCTCATTCGTTGGCTGCCGTATCGGCAGCGCCGGGCGAAAATCGCGCTCGAGGCGCTCTCCATTCGTGATGAAGCGGAGCGCTCTGCGACGTGGTTCGCCTCCTTTTCGCGCGAGGAGCGGGAGACCCTCTTCGCCCCGGAATTTCTGGTGCAAGTCGACCCGGCGCATCCTGCCCGGGTCTTTGAAAGCTATCTCGAAAAAGTCCGTGATCGCTCGCCTCTCAAGCGGATGCTCTACGCCGACCTGAAGGTTTGGTTGCCGGACAACCTGCTTCTGCGCGGCGACCTGATGACCATGGCCGCATCGATTGAGGAACGAGGCCCTTTCCTTGATCACCGCCTGGTGGAGTTGGCGGCGCGGCTTCCCACCCGCCTGCTGACGCGCGGCTTTCGAACCAAGGCCTTGCTGAAGGACGCGCTCCGGCCCTATGTGCCGCAGGAGGCGCTCTTCCGGCGCAAGCTTGGATTCCGCGTGCCGGTGGGGGAATGGTTCAAGGGACCCTTGCGGTCCTTGGTCGCGGACTTGCTCCTTTCCTCTGAGGCCACGACGCGCGGGTATTTCAACGGCCGCAGCATGGAGAAATTTGTTCGCGAACACTTTGACGGCGTCCGCGACCGTCAAAAGCAACTTTGGGCCTTGGTGAATTTTGAATTGTGGTGCCGGCATGCCCAATAAACAGCCCGGCGTGTGCATCATCGTGGAAAACTTGCCCGTCCCTTTCGACCGCCGGGTAATGCAGGAAGCACGCACCTTGCGCGACGCCGGATATCGTGTTTCCATCATCTGCCCGAAAGGCCCCGGATTCCAAAAGAGTCGCGAGAACGTGGAAGGCATTGAGATTTACCGGCACTGGCTGTGGGAGGCCTCCGGGCCGCTCGGTTACCTCCTGGAATATTGCTGGGCGCTGACGGCCCAATTTCTCCTTTCCCTGCGGGTCTACGCGCGCACCCGCTTCCGTGTCATCCATGCCTGTAACCCACCTGACATCATCTTCCTGATCGGGATCTTCTTCAAACTTTTTGACGTTCGATTTATCTTCGATCACCATGACCTGAATCCCGAGCTCTACGATGCGAAGTTTCAGCGGCGCAGCTTCGGATACAAGCTGGTGTGCTGGGCTGAACGCCTGACCTTCCGAACCGCGGACGTCTCCATTGCCACCAACGAATCCTACCATGAAGTGGCCCTGACGCGCGGCGGCATGCGGCGCGAGCGCACGTTCGTGGTGCGGAGTTACCCGGACCTGGCCAGAATCCGAAAACGCCCCCCACAACCTGGGCTCAAGGAAGGCCGGCGCCATCTGGTCGTGTATCTCGGCGTTATGGGTTATCAGGATGGACTGGACCTATTGCTCGAGTCGATCGCCTACCTCACCAAGCTCCGAAAATGTGACGACACGCGGTTTGTCCTGATTGGTTCAGGTCCCGAACTCCCGCGGCTTAAAGTGCTGGCAAGGCAGAAGGGGCTCGACAGCCTGGTAAAGTTCACCGGAAGACTACCCGACGAGGATGTCGCGGCCTACTTTTCGAACGCTGCGTTCGGCGTGGCCCCCGACCGGGCTACCCCCATGAACGACAAGTCAACCATGAACAAGATTCTGGAATATATGGCCTATGGTCTGCCGGTGGTGCTTTACGACCTCACGGAAGGCCGGCGCTCAGCGGGTGACGCCGCCCTCTATGCGCGGCATGATGACCCGGAAGACTTTGCCCAAAAGATCATGTGCTTGCTGGACTCCGAGAGCTTGCGCGCGGAACTGGGAGCGCGCGGCCGAAAACGTATTGAAGAAAGCCTGAACTGGGACAACGAAAAGCAGGCCCTACTCGAGGCTTACGCTGCGGCTCTCAGGGATTAGCTCGCGCCGCGCCCCACCAGAACGATGGGAATCGTTTTAAGCAGAATTTTCCAATCCAGCCTCATGGACCAGTGGTCAATGTATTCCAGATCCAGATCCAGCTCCATCCAGCGCCGGAAGCTGAGTTTGTTGCGCCCTTCCAAGGCCCACAAACAGGTCAGTCCGGGTTGCATGCGTAAGCGGCGCCGC
>Ga0209039_10000240_pt1 | contig 51694 bp, 39 predicted proteins | sample BogFormECP12_OM1_FD_188238 | JGI IMG/M metagenome (GOLD analysis project Ga0209039, IMG submission 188238) | Bog forest soil microbial communities from Calvert Island, British Columbia, Canada - ECP12_OM1 (SPAdes) (version 2) | ecosystem: Environmental > Aquatic > Freshwater > Wetlands > Bog ...
GACTGGTCGTTCACTGCTTTGCGTCGGGTGGAACAACTTCGGCTTCCAGCAAATCCATCAGGCTGTGCATCAGAAATTGATGTCCCTCCTGGATGCGCGTGGAGCGCGGCGCCGCGCGGTGCCTCAAAAAATAAGGAACTCACCGGGGTTCCTGGACAGGCACAATCCGGTCGGCTTCCACGTTCTTGAGGATCTGCGTGGTTCCCGAGGGCCAGCGAATCTCGATTTCAGCTGCCTGCTTTGCCGTACCCAGGCCGAAGTGAACCGGGCCCGCACTGGAGGAAGCATAGCCGGAAGCAGTAGAGACGTACTGGTATTGCGTCAGCCCTCCGGCCACAAGCCGGATGCGCGCTCCAATGCCGTCGCGGTTACTCTTTGTGCCCTGCAGCTTAAGTTCCAGCCAGTGGTTGTGGTCTGGGCTGTCATTCGTCCATATTTCTGCGGGTGCGCTCAGGGCTGTAACCACAACATCCAGTTTGCCATCGTGATTCAAGTCGCCGACGGCAGCGCCCCGGTGACGCTTGGCCGGTTGTGCAGTGAAGCCAGCTTCCTCTGTCAGGGCAACAAACTTGGTCCCGCCGAGATTTTGGAAGACTGTGTTGGGCTGATCAATCTGCTCGCGTGCGGCCATGTTTGGCGACTGCACGTGGCCGCGGGAAACAAAAATATCCTTCCATCCATCATTATCGAAATCAGCGATGTTCGGGCTGTATCCCGCCATGGGGTTGCTGAGCGCAGTCATTCCGCTTCGCGCCGTGATTTCAGTGAAACCACCCTTGCCGTTGTTCAAATAAATGGGAAAAGTCTCGTTATCCAGCGCGACGAGCACGATGTCCGGGCGCCCGTCATTGTTCAGGTCCGCAAAACTCACTCCCATTCCGGAAATGAGATTGCCGTGTTCGGGCAGCGCCACGCCGGTCTCGAAGCCCACTTCCTCGAAACGGATATTGCCTTTGTTATGAAAGAGGAAGTTGAACAGCTTGTCATTGGAGACAAAGATATCGGGCAAACCATCGCCGTCGTAGTCGGCGACGCCCACTCCCATTCCTTTTCCCAGGTGGGCGCGAATTCCCGCCTGCTCGGAAACATCCACAAACGTGCCCTCTCCCTTGTTCAGAAAAAGTTGGTTGGGTGTTTCCTTATAGAAACGGGGATGGCAATATTCAGGCCGGCCATTCACTTTGCAGTCCGGCTCGTGCGCACCATCCCACTGCATGTAGTTCACGACGAACAGATCCAGAAGGCCATCGTTGTTCACATCCACCCAAGCTGCCCCGACCGACCACAGCGGGCCGTACTGCTTGTCCAGACGCGCCAGCCCGGCCTTTTCTGTGACGTCGGTGAAAGTCCCGTCGCCATTGTTGTGGTAAAGAGTGTTGCGATGCACGCCGGCGACAAAGATGTCTTCATATCCGTCGTTGTCATAGTCGCCGATGGCCACCCCGGTATCGTAGCCGGTACCGGCCAATCCGGCCTTCTCCGTCACATCTGTGAACGTCCCATCGCCGTTATTGTGGAAGAGCCGGTTCCAGTATTTCGGAGATGTCTTCTTCAAGCTATTGATGTCCGCGCCGTTGGTAAAGAAGATGTCGAGGTAGCCGTCATTGTCATAGTCGAAAACGGCGACGCCGCCTGCCATCGTTTCGGGAGCATGGCGTTCCGGAGACTCGCAGCTATCGAGGGAGAACGGGATGGGCTGAAACGTAAAGTGAATAGGTCCTTTGGGCGGCTCAGCGGCCTGGACGCGCTGCCGCGGCAAGCACAGCAGCGCGGCGGCGCACAGCAACAGAACAATTCCTCCGTAAAGCCAGGGTGGGACTGAGATCCACGGCCGCAAGCTGCTACTCCGGCCTCGCGGCTTGCTGGTTGAGTTGTTCAATCTCCTGCTTCCTCCCTATGGAATCTCTGCATCACCAGTTGCCATGCCTCGCTGCGCTTCACAACGGCTGGATTCTTGAGGTCACTCGGTCGCAGCTGGGCTGGTGAAATCCACGGCGCCGACGGGCTGGCCGCCCTCCAGCCGCGCCACTCCTCCGTGTGCGTCCGCCACCATAAATCCTGTTGCTTTTGCTTCTTCATAAATAGGCGAGCCTTCCGGCGCAACCAGCTCTGACTTAGGCGTGCTGCAGAAATGCTGTGAGGGTGCCGAGTTGATCTTCGTGAATGTCGCAGGACTCGAAAGCGAATGAACGGGCCATCGCAGCGAGCTCTGAGGGCGACTTGCTTGCCAACCGTCGCAGAACATAGTCCAGTGCCGGAACGTCGAAATCTCGGGAGACTTCTCTTGCCCATTGTGCCTGTGCGTCTCCGTCCACATCCGTGCCTGACAACAGTCTGCCCACTGCCTCGGTGTAGGGTCTTTCCAATTCACCGTAGCGGCGGAAGAATTCCGTGATCGGTTCCGAGTCCAGGAAACGCCGCCAGGGCGTATCGGCACGCGGCGTAACAAACCCCATGGAGCGTAGGTCTTTGTAACACCACATCGCCCATCCCCAACCTTTCTCCTCAAAGATCGAGATCAAGTCTCGAGTAATCGCAAGTTGCACCGGGAAAGGCTGCGGGTTGGTCCTTACGACTCCGAATTCCGCCGCGATAACCGGGCGTGGAATGCGTTTTTGATCGTACTCGCCAGTGAGAGTCGCCGCCAGAGCGGCGCGGTCGCAGACCTTGCCGTCTGCAGTGCCGGGATACCGCGTCAGGTGGGCGAATGCAGGAGTCTGGTCGTAGTAATGATGAAGCGCGGTTATGACTTGTGGGTCTTCGAACAACCGATCCTCAAGGCAGGCAACGTCTCTGGCCCAATAATCTCCGTCCAAAACGATGAGGTGGTCCCCATCTACCTCGCGAATAGCATGAATGGTTTGCAGATAAAAGGCGTTCAGGCGGGGCACATCGCTTGTGACTGGCTCACAGAGAAGGTTGTAGCCTGCGACGGTTGCATCGCCGCGGTAGCGCCGGGCGAGCTCCCTCCACAGCGCTGTGGCGCGATCCATAAAATTCTTGTAGTTCCAGAAATAGACCTCGCCATAGGCGCTGCCCGCATTCTGGTCACGCGCCTGTGCTCCGGGAGCCGCGTGCAAATCGAGCAAAACCCAGAGATGGTGTTTCCGGCAGAGGTTAACGGTCTGCTCCAGCCGGCGGAAGCCATCCTCCAGCCATTGCCCCGGCGCAAGATCCGATTCGAAGTGTCGATAATTGAATGGCAGGCGGACGAAGTTGAAGCCGCATTTCTCAAGAAAAGCCAGATCGGCCTCCGCGATATAGCTGTCCATGTAGGCATTGAAGAAGGCGGAATAAGCTTCGTCGCCGAGCACGCGGCGAAACTGCTCGCGAATCTTCCACTCCGTCCACGGCAGGCCGATCATGTAGTCCTCGATCAGCATCCATCCGCCCAAATTGACACCACGAAGGCGCACTGGCTTGTCACCTTCGACGATTTCGAGACCGCGCGCCTGCAGAACCTTGCCTGACGGAACTGTGCCAGTGGTTGAACCGTACAGGGGCGCATCTTTAAAGACGGCCGCGACCGCGGCCCCAGTTGTAAGTTCGAGAAACTCCCGACGATTGATCATGGTTTCCCCTCTCTCGATTTCCTTCCCTTCCTGACGTCAATTTCCATCGCTTCTCTCATTGCCCAGAAACGGCAGCCGCCCCAGATTGCTAACGATGGTGGATTCATCGCGCCAAACCATCTGCCACAGCGCACATGTCGCAGACCAGGGAAGGATATGAGCAGCAGTCCGCATTGACCTCCGCTAACATGCCAGGCTTGCCGAAACCACTAGCGCACACGGGAACCACTTGGCGTCGAAGAGACTCCGTTCTGTGGCGCGGATGCCGAACGCGACTCGCCCGCACGATTTCGCAGAAGTTCCGGAAGGGCATCCAGGCCCAGCCGGCGGCGGCATTCGTCAAGCATCTGAGCGGTGCGAGTGGCGCCGACCCGCGACACCCCAAGGGCGCGCACCGCAAGTAGTGCGTCCAGATCGCGTACCCCGCCTGCAGCTTTCACCTGGACGTGCGCAGGGCAATGCTTCCGCATGAGCTTTAGATCTTCCAGAGTCGCGCCAGTAGCCGCGTAGCCAGTGGAAGTCTTCACCCAGTCCACGCCGATCTCGCCACAGATCTCACACAGGCAAATCTTGGTTGCATCGTCATGGTATGCGTTCTCAAAGATGACCTTGATCTTGGCGCCGCGGGAATGCACCAGGTCGGTCAGCAAACGAATTTCTTCTCGAACGTAACGCCAGTCGGCGCTCCGCGCCTTACTGATGTTGATCACGGTGTCGAGTTCGGTGGCACCATCCTTCAGCGCCTGCTCCGCCTCGGCCAGTTTGATTTCCGTCCGGTGTCCCCCGTGTGGGAATCCAATCGTTGTGCTGGTGCGCACCGGCGACCCTGCCAGCACCTCGGCACAACGAGCCGCATAATACGGCAGGATGCAGACACTGGCGACCTGATAACGCAGGGCCAGCCTGCAACCCGCCTCCAATTCATCCACAGTGAGTGCTGGATGGAGGAGCGAGTGGTCAATCATTCCGGCGATCGCTTCATAAGAGTAGGGTTCAGACATGAAGGCCCCCTTTTTCCAATCTCACAAGCAAATTTCAATCCCCCAGGTCGACGCCAGTGCAGATTGCGGTTAGCGAGTTCAATTTCCGAGAGCCAAGCCGTCCTTGCATGGTGGCTAAGCCAGAAGCCTACTATAATTGTCGCTAACAGAAAAGAGGGAAGTTAGGATTGGGCATCGCCCAGGCTCACGGGACATGTGTCTCATGGCAATTCGACCGTTTCGCCATCGTCCTCTCTTATCCCCCGATCCGGTGCGAGGTTTGAAATGAAAGTTGCGAAACGAGGTTTCTGATGAAAAAGGGCTTTCTCCCTCTTGTCTTGGTTTGGGCGCTTGGCTTGTCCAACGCCCATGTTGCGAGTTTTGCTGAACACCCTCCAATTCCAACTCACGGAGGTGTGATCGCGCAGCATGCCGACGCTTCCACCGGAGATTCCTCGCTGCTTTCACAAAAAACGGATGCCGGGCTTCAGGCCGTTGCCGACCTGGCGCAGAGGGTAGCACCCTGGCTCGCTCCGAATCTGGAATTGAGGCTGATCCCCGCGGACGGGCACAACAGTGTATTTGAGTTGGAGACCGCAAACGGCAAGCTCATCGTGCGCGCGTCGGACCCATCCAGCGCCGCCATGGGACTGAACTGGTACTTGAAATACTATTGCCACCGTTCAATATCGCATTTGGGAAATAACATCGGCCCAGTAGCGGTGCTGCCAAAGATATCCGGCCGGCTGCGAAAGGTCGCGCGCTTCCATTACCGCTATTTCTTGAACTACTGCACTCTGAACTACTCGCTGGCGTTTGCGGACTGGCCGCGCTGGGAGCGCGAGATCGACTGGATGGCGCTGAACGGCGTCAATCTGGCGCTGGCCACGACCGGAACCGAGGCCGTGTGGCTAAACACGCTCCGGCGCGTAGGGTACAGCGATGCTGAAATCCTTCGCTTCCTTCCCGGACCCGCCTACACCGCCTGGTGGCTGATGGGCAACCTGGAAGGTTGGGGTGGTCCGGTCACACAGGCGATGATCGACGACCGCGTCGCGTTAGAACGAAAAATCTTGGTGCGCATGCGCGGACTTGGCATTGAACCGGTGGTGCAGGGCTTCTACGGAATGGTGCCGGCATCGCTCGCGGACAAGTTCCCGGCTGCGAAGATCATCGCTCAGGGTGCGTGGGGAGGATTCCGGCGACCCGCGATTCTGTTGTCGTCGGATCCGCTCTTTGTTCGTCTCGCCTCCATTTACTACGAAGAAATGAAGAAGCTGTACGGGACGGCGCGGTTCTTTGGCGGCGATTTGTTTCACGAAGGCGGGCAGACCGCCGGTCTGGACGTAGGCGCAGTGGCGCGCGGAGTCCAGGACGCCATGTTGAAGGAGAATCCCGAAGCGGTGTGGGTATTGCAGGGATGGCAAGCCAATCCACGGAAGGATCTGCTGGACGGCTTGTTGCACGACCGGATTCTGGTCTTGAATCTCGAAAGTGACGACTGGGAGAAGCGAACGGGCTTCAATGGTTCGCCCTGGGTGTGGGGCATTGTCAACAACTTCGGTGAGAACACCGGGATGTTTGGCGATCTGCGGCAAATTGCCATCGAACCAATGCGTGCCCGCAGCAGTCCGTATGGGCGGACGCTGGTCGGAATCGGCGCGCTGATGGAGGGCATCAACAACAATCCCGTGGTTTACGATTTGCTCTTCGACATGGCCTGGCGCGATGCGCCGGTCGATGTGCATCGGTGGCTGGAAGAATACGTAAAGTACCGTTATGGGCAAACCACTCCTGAGCTCGAGCATGCGTGGCGATTGCTGGCGGACACCGTATACAGTTCCAACACTGGGCAGCAATCGATCCTCTGCGCTCGTCCCTCGCTCAAAGTAAAAGGTGTTTCCACCTGGGGCACGACGCAGATCGTCTACGACCCGGCCCGCCTGGAAGACGCAGCGCGGGAACTCCTCACTGCCGCCGACAAATTGGCAGCCAACGACGCATACCAGGCTGATGCGGTGGATATTGTCCGCCAGGTGCTGGACAACCGCGGACTGGCCCTCTACCAGCAGATGGTCACACAATACGAAGCCGGCGACCGCTCGGACTTTCAGAAAACCGCAAATGCCTTCTTGGAACTTCTGCGTCAGCAAGACGCGCTGGTCGCCACACGCAAAGAGTTTCTGCTGGGGAACTGGCTGGCTGCGGCAACAGCCATGGGTCACACCGAGGCGGAGCGCTCCCTTTGCGAGAGGAATGCGCGCATGCAGATCACGTACTGGGGACCGGACGATCCGGCAGCCGATGCCCACGATTACGCTGCCAAGGAGTGGTCAGGGTTGCTGCGAGACTATTACCTTCCGCGATGGGAAATGTTCATTCGTGAGCTAAACGGCCGGTTGGAGGGCAAGCCTGCTACCGACATCCATTATTTCGAATTTGAACAGGAGTGGACGCAGCGACGAAGTGAATATCCAGTCGTGCCGTCGGGCGATCCGGTTGCGACGGCAAGCCAGGAATTTTCGAGGACTGCAGGCACGGTCCGACCGGAAAGATAGAGATCTTGCGAGCGGGAGGTGGCGCTTATTAACCGCCCAAAAATCTGCCGCTGGGCTCGCCCGCGGGCTGGATGCCGCCCAGCCGATTGTGGAATTCGTAGGCGTCACCGCGGTACAAGGTTCTCTCGAACCACAAAGGCTCGTGCCCGAGTAAATAGCCGACCGAGGTAATCAGCAAACCTGCCGTGTTTTGGCGCGTGCCCAACACGGTGGCTTCTGAGCGGCGGATGTTGACCGCGCGGATCGTCTCTTCTGCACCCTCTACCTCAAGCTTGTAACGGTCCTTCCAGACGCCATATAACGACCCCCCGAGATCCCTGGTGTTCAGCCTCGGGCAATAGCGTGCAGCGACGTGGCGGCGCTCCAGAATCACGGGCAGACCGTCGGCCAATCGAAGCCGCTCCAGGTACCACAGCTTATCTTGAGGGGAGGCCTGCAGGGCATGCGCGATGTCTTCAGGAACACTGCTCGCGGCGACTTCCTCAAACCGCAGCACACGAGTCTCCGGCCGCTTGCCGGCAGCAATTGCTTGATCCGTGAAACTCACCAGCGCACGCAAGTTGTAGTCCATGGATCGAGGGCTGACGAAGGTGCCGACGCCCTTGCGAAATACCAGCACACCCTCTGAGACCAGGTTGGACAACGCCTTGTTCGCGGTTGCGCGGCTCACCTGGAAGCGCTCGGACACTTTGCGCTCGGTCAGAAACTGCCCGCCCACTGGGAATTCCGGCGAGCCAACAAGAGAACGAAGCAGTTGGTTCAACTGCTGATACATCGGTTCCCGAGTCAGGCTCGGCATCGATGACAGGCTCGCCTGAGTCCCATTCGCTACATTGTTTTGACCGTGTTCTTTCAAGACCGTCTGCTCGCAGAATGAGCTCTTAGTGCCATGTGGCTGAGCCACTATGCAGCATCACAGTATGACGTTTGTTCGTCCATGTCAATACTACTTTGCCGCCGCGCAAGCCAGCAGAAGCACCCGTTGTTTCGATCCCTTTAACGTTGTTTAGATCCCTTTAACAAGGAGGGCCCGGGGAAATTGCGCAACCCGCATGCTCCTGATTCTTACCAAAAGTAGGCGGCAATGACTTCCGGAGCACCCGGGATGTCTGAGACGACCTTTGCCGTGATCACGAACTGCAGGTTCTTGCGCTCCCAGTCGCGAGGCGCGTTCTTCAGAGCAGTCTCCAGACAGGTGGTGGACATCACGCACTCCGCAGCCGCTACGGTTCCCGGCGATCGAATGCCACCGATGGTCACGAAAGCCTGCCCAGTTTCCCGGTTGAAAATGCGAGAGACCAGCCCGTAGTCCCGTCCGTAATTCTGCACTGTCGATGGCGGTGCGGTAAGTTCGTTGGGAGTCTCCCAGTGCCGCCAGGGAGCCGTTTGCTCTCGAATCCCCCAATCTTGCCCGGCCGGCTGAACGAAAGCGAAATGGAGCTCCTTCGTCATCTGCATCGTCCACTGGTTGCTGTAAGCTCCGATCATTAGCGCTGGAGAGGCACGTAAATCCTCAAAGGACGTCAAAGTCGAGGACCGCATGCGAGTCGTGATGCTCTTTGCCCCCAGGAAGGACGATAACTCTACAGCTACCTCTGCATCGTCTGGGTGGACCACGGCTTTCGGGGAGATCTCCTCAATGTGCACCACGTCGCCGGGTTTCCGCTTCGGTCCCAGACGATCTTCTGCGTGCGGGAAATAGTACGCATCGGGATTGGCGATGCATATGAGCACCGGCGACGAAGTGCCCTTGAGCGGCATCCAGAAAGCATCCAAAGCAGTGGTTCTCGATCGCGTAAGAAGATAAACGATCCCAGCCAGCAGGATCACTCCTGCAACAACGGCGAGCGGGAGGAGGATCGGGACTCGGGCGGCGCGCCGACGAGACGCCACCTTGGCTGCAAAGGTGAACTCCGGCACATAGGAACCCAAGGGCAGGTCGATTAGGACGGTCCCCGACGCACCCTCGTGTTCCTGATACTGCTTTAGGCGTTGCCGTACATCCCCCGCAGCCACGCGAACCACCGAATCGTTGCCGGTGTCGTAGGACGGTGAACGGCTGAAGAGTTCGACTCCGATGGATCGCTCTTTCAGCAAATGGCTGCGCCCGGCCAGGGTCTCCTCGACTATGTATTGCAGGAACTGCTGACCACGCTTGCTGCTGGAGAAGGTGTCACTGGAGATTATGGCTTGCAGCCCTTCAAGCACGCGGCCTCTCTGCTGCGGCGTTAGGGGGGCCTTCAAGCTGGGGCCGACTTGGTGAACAGACCCGCTCACGCACAGAATGTTACACCCCCGCTTCGGAGCGGTAAAGCGCCCTAAGTCCAGAAGATACAGGGCGTTATGGAATCAGGCTGCGACGTGTCTAGCCGTGAGTAACCGTGTCAAGGTTGACAGTGTCCGCCGATCTGGCGGATTCTCCTCGGTCAGGCAGGGCTGGAGAAGCGCTGTCGCGGCCGAAGTCTCTGCTTGACAAGGGCGCGTAGGTGTACTTGTATATACGCAAGCATGGTGGCTAAGCCACAGTGGGAGGTGTGCCCTATAGGTTCTCACCCATCGCGCAGAAATTCCAACAAGTTCTTATCGGAATTCACTATACACATTCGACAGCCAGAGCTAATCATGCCCTAGCCATCTTAAGCCACATGGGAGGTATGCAGTGGACCGTGCCATGAGTTTATTCATCCACGAAGTTCGTAATTTCCATTCCCCAAATCCATCCCGGCTGTTTGCAGTCATAGTGGCTGGGTTTGCAACCCTGTTGCTGCTGCAACCGCTGGCCTCTTCGCAATCGCAGTTCGCCACGCTCAGCGGCACGGTGATAGACGCCAGCGGCGCCGTCGTTTCCGGCGCGAGCGTGACGGTAACGCTTTCCCATTCCAACCAGACTCGAAAAACCACAACCAACGCAGATGGATTCTTCAACATGTCCGCGCTTCCCGCCGGCAAGTACGACGTGATTGTGGAGCAGAACGGTTTCCAGAGGTGGCGCGGCACGGACATTGCGTTGAATGCTTCCGACAGCCGCACCATGAAGATCGAACTTAAGGTCGGTTCGGCCACGGAGACCGTCGAGGTGAAGTCAACCGTCACCGAACTGGCGACCACCGACTCCGGAGAGAAGTCGGCCCTGATTTCCTCCGAGGATTTGCAGCATCTCTCGCTGGTCGGCCGCAATGCCGCCGAGTACCTCAAGATTCTCCCTGGGGCAACTTTGTTCTCCAACTACGCTTTGAACGGGCTAAGTGATTCGGGGGAAACCGTACAAATGGCCCAGTCGCCGGTCTCGGTCTCGGGACAGATCGGAAACGTAAATATCAATGGCCAGGCTGCCGACATCACGCAGGACGGGCAACGCGTCGCCGATACCGGCAAGGGTACCTTTACGCCGGTCAACCCGAACCCTGACATGATCTCGGAAGTGAAAGTGCTCAGTTCGAATTTCTCGGCCGAGAATGCCAAAGGTCCCGTGGTGATGAATAGCGTCACGAAGGGAGGGACGAGCAATTTCCACGGCTCGGCCTATCTCTACGCGAGAAATTCGACGCTGAACGCCACCGAGCACCACAACCTCGTGGAGCACGTGGCCAATCCCAAGACGCCGAGCTCTTACTACTTTCCGGGCGGCAATATCGGCGGGCCCGTCATCATCCCAGGAACGGGCTTCAATCAGAGCCGCAAGAAGCTGTTTTTCTTCGAAGGCTTCGAATACTACAAGCAACAAATTGATGTAGGGTTAGCGCGCGCTTACGTGCCCACCGCTGACATGCTCAACGGAGACTTCAGCTCCTTACAAGGCCAGACCGGGCTGTTCGGTATGCCGACGACGCCTCAGCCCTGCGTAGCGGGAACTGATAGCCACGGAAATCAAACGAACTGCCTCCAGGACCCAAACGTGAATGTCATGTTTCAGGGACAGAGCGTGCCGTCCAACGGCTGGTGGGCGATGGGCGGTGGGCCGAACGGCGTTGCCTCCCAGCGTCCGGGTTGCCAGATTACGGGCGGCGTCTTGAACTCGGCCTGCATTCTCCCGGCGGCGCAAATTCTCCTGAAGGACATAGCCCCTGCGGCCAACGCCGATCCGACAACCAACAACGGCTTCAACTACGTTCAGGCCTTCTCGGAACCGAACAATAGCTGGCAGAACATGACTCGCGAGGACTGGAACATCAGCGATAACACCAAGGTCTACGTCACCTGGAGCCGTGAGCGTGAGACACAAAACTGGCCGGTGGGCCTGTGGGTGACTGCCGGTGACAACATGGTTCCTACGCCGAGTCCAATTCAATCGCACAACAGCTCCGATGCCTTCAACGGCACGTTTGTGCATGTGTTCTCGCCGACCATGACGATGGAGGCGCGAGCTGGATTCATGAAATCGAGCCTGACTAACGCCCCGGAAGATCTGAAGAAATTCACCCGCGCCGGCATCGGCTACCCGCTCCACGGAATTTTCAATGACACGAACATTCCGGCCGTCTCGAGCTGGTCGAGCACTTTTCCGAACATGGGGGACGTCGGCTATGACTATCACCCCACTGTACAAGATAACCAAGGTATTCCCAGCGCCGCGGCAAACCTCACAAAAGTTGTGAAAACGCACACCCTGAAGGCCGGCTTCTACTACGAACACGCTTATAACAACCAGGACAACTGGCAGCAGTATCAGGGCACGATTGAGTATGGCTCGTGGGTCTCGTGGGCAGGTTCCGCGACCGGAAACGGGTACGCGGACGTGCTGATGGGCATCGGCATGAGTACCTACGAACAGCAAGGCCCGCCGCTGGTCGTGAATGTGGCCCAGAACATTGCGTCCTTCTATGGACAGGACGATTGGAAGGTCACGCGCCGGCTAACCCTGAATTACGGCTTGCGCTTCGAGCATTATCCCAAGCCTTATAATTCGCAATTCGGCATGGCCGTATTCAACCCTGCCAAGTACGATCCCAATGCCCCGCTCGACGTCAATACTGGCGTGTCCTGGCACGCCACAGATTCGAGCGTCCCGTACACAGGGTCTACGGTTCCTTTCTTCTTCTACTCTCCGCGTGTTGGCGCAGCGTTCGACGTGTTTGGCAACACCAAAACGGTGATTCGTGGAGGGTGGGGCAAGTACCGCGCCTTCGATGCCTTCCAGTCCCGGAACTACACTGATCCTGCCAATGCCGCCATAGGTATTGTGTACTGGGGCAACTGTGGAACCAACAATCCCGCCTGCGCAACTTGGGAATCGATCGACCAATACGCTTATAATCCTGTGTTGGGAAAGCCAGTCCTGCAAAATACGGGTTTCACGGCAGAGGACGTGAATAACCACGAGACGCCCTTGGTCGAGGCTTACAGTGTCACCGTTGACCAGGCTCTACCCAACAAGTTCAAAGCAGAAATCTCTTACGTCGGGAACATTGGGAAATTCACGCAGTGGTCCGCTAACGCGAACGCTGTTCCCCTCGGCGCCTTGTTCAATTACACCTGCAAGAATGGCGGAAACACCACGGATCCGGCATGTCAGCAGGAAGTCCGTCCCTACAAGCTTTATCAGGGGATTACCCAGGTCCGCCCCTTTGGAAAGGCGCGTTTTGACTCCCTGCAGGCGAGCCTCATTCGCTACATGGGCTGGCTGAGCTTGCAAGCCAACTATACTTTCTCCAAGAACCTGGGCGAAAACCAACTGAGTGAGGGTGCCCTGCCGGATTGGGGCGCCAAAGAGCTCTATGGCTACTCGACCCTCAACCGCACACATACTCTCAGCGCCGCCTATGTGTTCGCTTTACCCAAGGCACACAGCACCAACTCGTTCGTTCGCGGCGCCCTGAATAACTGGCAGATCTCTGGCATCACGCAGATCAGCAGTGGGCCGCAGCTCAACGCTCAGTCCGCCTATTTCAATTATGGCGGCGCGAGTCCCGTCACGCTGGTGGGCACTCCAGATGTACAGCTGGCCCCGTTGATTACCTGCAATCCGCGATCGAATTTGGGAAAGAATCAGTACCTCAATCCCAACTGCTTTACTGCCCCATCAGTAGGGCAGGTCGGGACCCTCGGAATGCCCTACATTCCAGGCCCCTGGTACTGGAATTCGGATCTGACCTTGCTGAAGGACTTCAAAATCGGCGAGCGTCAAGGGCTGGAATTCCGCTTGGCGGCATTTAACTTCCTCAATTCCGCCCTCCCGTCCTTCAGCGGTAGTTACACATCGCGGGACAACAATCTCACGGCGAGTTTCAACGACCTGGGACAGACGATCACCGGAACGAACTGCCCAAGCACGTCGGGCGGCGTTCGGTGCACACAACCATCAACCTTCGGAACCACCGACACTTATTACGGCCAGCGCAAGCTGGAGTTGGGTGTGAAGTACACGTTCTAGACAGGGACAGCCTCCTCCCCAGGGGGTAGCTCGCGAGGGCTACCCCCTGTATATTTGCTCTTATGTTGACAGCGGTCCTTTTATTGCTGTCTGTGTCTTTCGCCAACCCAGCCGTTCCCGATGCGCTTCCCAAGACTTTCGAGGCCATTGCCAAAGCAGCAGATCAGGCGCGGGAAGCTGACCGGCTGAACGAGGCAATCGACCTTTATTCCAAAGCTGTACGCCTCCGGCCTGCCTGGGCCGATGGCTGGTGGTGGCTGGGCAGCATTTTCTACGAGCAGGATCGATTCTCCGAAGCTGAGGGACCGTTCAGGCGCTATATTGCTCTGTCTCCCAAGCCAGCACCCGCCTATGCGTTTCTCGCCCTCTGCGAGTACGAAACGCAGGATTATGCCGCCGCGCGGCATCATTTTGAGCTTTGGTCCAAAGCAGGCTCGCCGCGCAATGACGCGCTTCGCGACGTGGCGGGTTATCACTGGGCATTGCTTCTGACCCGAGAGGGACGCTTCAACGAGGCGCTGCTTCTTCTCGCGGCCAAAGCGCAGAAGCTGGGAGCGGCTCCTGCCCTGACCGAGCCCATGGGCCTGGCTTCCCTGCGCATGGCGTTTCTGCCGGAAAACTATCCTCAGCAGCACCGCGAAGCGGTGTGGCTCGCCGGCATGGCCGCCTACTATTGTCTGAAGAGTGATTTCCCGCGCTCCGACGACTTCGCAGAAAGACTGCTCCAGCACTATGGTCAGGAACCCAACGTTCATTACTTCCGTGGAACATTACTGCGTTTTCAGCAGAAACTGGACCCCGCTGCCGAGGAATTCCAGAAAGAGCTGCAGATATCGCCCGGTCACGCGCCCGCTCTGACGGAATGGGCAGTGGCCCGAGTTGAAGTTGGTCGCCCTGCCGAAGCACTCACTCCGGCGAGACGGGCCGTTGAACTCGACCCGCAGAGTGCCAGAGCCCACTATGTCTTGGGCCAGGCTCTGTTGGAGACTGGTTCGTACCAGGAAAGCGCTCACGAGCTTGAGATCGCGAAACGCCTGGCCCCGGAGAGTTCCCGTATCCGCTTCGCCCTTTCCAACGCCTATAAGCGCCTGGGGCGCCAACAGGATTCCAAACGTGAGCAGGCCGCCTTCCTTGCTTTGAAAGACAAGGATAATGTATTGGCTCCGCTGGACGACAAGCTCAAGACGCCCCGAGGCACGGGCCGACCCGAATGACGACTCCGAAGATTCTCGTCCTGCTCGCCTGCTGCTGCGCACTCGCGATTCCTGTGGTTGCGCAGCCCTCGAACCCTGCTCCGGCAGGACAGAAGCCCGCAACGGCGCCGGGCGGCCCCTCCACGTTCACCCAGCTGTCCGAGGCTGCGGCGAAAGCAAGGGAAGAAAACCGCAACGACGACGCGGTTCGCTTGTACCGCCAGGCGTTGAAACTTGAACCTAAATGGAAGCAGGGTCTCTGGTCCCTGGGCATGCTTCTGTATGACAAAGATCAGTATGCCGAGGTCCGCGATCTGATGCGGCGTTTTGTGGCGGTAGAGCCGCAGGCGGGTGCAGGATGGGCCGTGCTCGGCATGAGCGAATTTCAAACCCGGGACTACTCTCGTTCTTTGGACCACCTGCAGCGCTCGCGAAGGCTCGCTCTCGGGGACAACAAAGATATGGCCCAGGCCATCTTCTACTACGTGGCTGTGCTGCAAACTCGCTTCGAGCAATACGACGATGCCATGGCCCTGCTGATGGGCATGCGGAAGTCGGGTTCGTCCGCCGATTTACTCACTGAACCCCTTGGTCTGGCCGCTCTGCGCTACCCCTTGCTGCCGGCAGAGATTCCTCCCGACCGCAAGGAGATGTTCCGCATGGCCGGTCAAGCCGTGTTGGCAGATGAGTCCCAGAGGCGCGACGAAGCCGAGAAACTCCTCTCGGGCATGACGGCTGCCTACCCCAACGAGGCGGGAGTGCATTCTTTCTACGGTGTGTTCCTGTTGAACGTGCGCCCGAGCGATGGGATCAGGGAACTCAAGCGCGAACTGGAGATCGCTCCTTTCAATCTCACTGCGAAACTGCGGCTGGCGGACGAGTATCTCAAGGAACGGCAGCTCGACGAAGCCCTGCGGCTGGCAGACGAAGTCCTTAAGCTGGACCCCACGAACGCCAGCGGGTTTCTGGTTTCAGGAGAAACACTGGTAGCGAAGGGTGATCTGGAGCGTGGGATTGTCGCGTTGGAAACCGCGCGGAAATTGAGACCAGCAACCGTCCGAACCCACTGGGACCTTCTTCGCGCCTACACCTCGGCTGGCAGGGTGGAAGATGCCAAGCGAGAAAAAGAGGAGATTGAGAAACTCCGTCGCCCCGATGCCCCGTGATCGCCGTGATCCGCGTGGAGGAACAATTTGGCATATTTGCTCCAAGCTATAGTCTTATGGATTGCGGCGGCGCATGTTGTCGCGGGCTTTTTCGTCGAGCTTTAAAACCAGGTCTCGCTCCCTTTCGCTTTCCTGCTTCAGGTTCATTCGCGCATAAAGCGAGGCTAGTTGGACGTGGACCTCGAGAAAACCCGGCCAATCCTTTTCCAGCGCTTCGAACTCTTTGCGCGCGTCTTCCAGCTTTCCCAGTGCCGCGTCGAGAGCTGCCGTCTGGAAGCGGGCCTCGGGCGCGGACGGTCGTGAGCGCCGAGCCCGTTCGACATAGGCAACCGCCTGCTCTGGGTTTCCCACCGTCCGCAGCAGGCTTCCCATGTAGAGATTAGCCTCGTAGTCGTTGGGATCGAGCTGCAACGCTTGCGCAAAAGCAGCTTTCGCGCCTTCGGGATCCTCATTGTGCAAGAGGGTGCGTCCGTATAGAGACCACGCTTCGGAGATGTTGGGGTTCAGATCCAGAGCTTTGCGCAGCGTCGCAGCAGCGTTCTTGTAGTCTTCGGCCTCGAATTGCGCCGCGCCCATCAGCAGGTTTGCCTCAGCGGAATTGCCTTTTTTCAGGATGTGGTCTATGACTTTTTCACTCTGGGTGATCTTCCCCTCTCGAATCAGGGCGGTGCCCAGAGCATAGTCCAGGGCAAGATCGTCGGGGTCGGCTTCGTAGTCCGGCTCGAGCAGCGTGACGACGTCCGCATTTCTTCCCAAACGCAGATAACAATCGGAGAGCAGGTACAGCGATTGCCGGTCTTCCGGCCGTTTCCGGCGCAGAATTTCCAGCTCGTGAGCTGCCTTTTCGAATTCGCCTTGCTTATACCAGGCAATTGCGAGATTGAGTCGCACCGCTGAGTTTTCCGGGTCGAGTCGCAGCGCTTCCTGGTACTGTGCGATTCCCTCGCCGTAGCGCCCGTCGTGGACTAAGGCGATACCCAGGTCAGATCGCCCGGCCACAGAGTCCGGCCGCACTCTCAGAAACTGTTCGTACAGCGAAATCGCCCGCGCGACTTCTCCTCGGTCATAAGCCTCGGAAGCTTCTCTATAGATCTGTTCGGGAGATTGCTGACCAGCGAAAGCGGCGAAGCTCAGCGTCAGAACAGCCAGCAAGGTGCAGATTCGGAGCTGCGATGCGTTCGCCATCACATGTGTTTCATTTCCGCCGGCTGGAAATGGCCACCGATTCCTATGCCATTATCACAGAATCTCTTGCTCGAAATCCACACGAGGATTGAGAGCATCACCGAATTGCCCATCGCCCCATTCTTCCTTATCAAGCTGCACGACTACCAGAAGTTCACGGAGATGACAGACTCATGACCTTGCGAATTCCATTCCCTTCTTCGATCTCGTAGATCGCGTCTGCCGGCAGGTCGTGGAATTCCTGCCGCAGGCCGCTGGGCCATTGCACCTCTACCCTGGTCATCCTGGCATCTTTTCCCAACCCGAAGTGCAGGCGCGTGTCGTTGGTGGAGTTGTAACTGCCGCCTCCGCGGACTTCGTCAATCTGCGCCAGGTTCGAAGTGGTGACCCGAACCCGCGCGCCAATGGCGGCCCGGTTGCTCTTCGTGCCAATCAGTCGAAAGAGCACACGGTGATTGGAGCTCCTAGTTTCGTTCAGGAAGACGGACGGTGCGCCGGCAGCATTGAAGATGACGACATCCAGGTTCCCATCGTTGTCAATGTCGCCGAATGCTGTACCGCGACGGGAACGAAGCGGCCCATCATTCAATCCAGCATTGTTGGCAATTTCCTCAAACGTCAGGTTGCCAAGATTGCGAAAAAGCTGGATGGGCTCGGCGTATGGAGCCTCACCGGGGACCGTGTCCATCATTGAGGAGAAGTTGCCGTTGGCGATGAGAATGTCGGGCCATCCGTCATTGTCGAAATCGCCGAACCCCGTTCCCCATTTGACGGGGACAGTGGTGAGCTGAGAGATCTTCGCCCGGTCACCGACGTCCACGAATTGATCGCCGCCGTTCCAGTAAAGGCTGGCGGGTTGATTGCCGAAACGTGTCACCACCAGATCGAGCCTGCCATCGCGATCAAAATCTCCGAAATCGGCTGCCATATTGCCATAGCTCTGCCCATGCGGCCCCAAGCCGGGCCCGAGAGGAATCCCTACCTCCTCGAACGTGCCGTTATGGAGGTTGTGATATAGAAAACTCCATCCGCCGTCGTTGGTCACGTAGAGATCAGGCCAACCATCCCCATCGTAGTCTCCCCAAACAACTCCCATGCCGTGAAGTTTCTTGGGGTTGTTCACGCCGGCTTTCTCCGATACCTCTTCGAAGGTGCCATCGCCGCGATTGCGGAACAGCAAGTCCGTTTCCCCTTCCATTTTGTCTGGAAGCTCAATCAAGACGCCTTTGTACCCTCCGAAACTCCGAGCCGGATCCGGAAGGTGATTCACATCGGTCTTCACATAGCGCGCAACGAAGAGGTCGAGATATCCATCGCGGTCATAGTCTGCCCAGGCAGCCCCGGTGCTGAAGCCACCGGCCTGGACGCCAGCTTTTGCAGTCACGTCTTCAAATTTGCAGCCTCCGAGATTGCGGTAAAGAACATTGTGGCCATAGCCGGTCACGTACATGTCGGGGAGGCCGTCGTTGTCGTAGTCTCCGACGGCGATTCCCATTCCCCAGCCTCGTGTCGTTAAGCCGGCGGACTTTGTAATATCTGAGAAGTGGACCGCGGGCGGGTTGCCGTCCTGGTGGTACAAGGTGACCATGAGGTCGCCGCCCTTGCGATACTGCTCAATCGTCGAGTCATTCACGACGGCGATGTCCAGTTTGCCGTCATTGTCGCAATCAAACAAGGCGATCCCGCCGCCCCCCATTGTCTCCAGGACGTATCTCCGTTCCGGCGACGAGTTGGGAACAGTTGTCACCCCGGCTTGCTGAGCGATATCTCTGAAGTGCAAGGGAAGCCTGGACGGAGGTTGCTGGTCTCGCGCACCCGTTTTTGGTGCCTGCGACAGGAGTGACCAACTCGCTCTCTCAAAGGTGAATGGCGTTGTCCGAACAGAGAATACAAGAATGAGTGAGGACAGCAGAACGAGCTTGCTCAGCCGGTGCACGATCCAAGAAGAATATTAGCACCCTAATCAATCTCAACCGCCTCGAGTGGACTTGAAGGTTCAGGCTGACTCTTCCGCTTGACATTTGTAGCGGTAGGAGTCAGAGTACTGTGCCATTGTGGGTAGATAGTCGTCTGGATTCTCACTTCTCCAAATTAAATACTTCATAGCCGCCTCATTAGTTTTCTTAGTCAGACGGTTTCTTCCTCCTTCGACAAGGATGAACTGTGAGGAATCCTGGCTCGCAGCCGTCGCGAGAGCACTTGCGGGCACTCCGCGGTGAGCCTAGCTAAGCTGACGAAACTGCTCTTGCACGCATCTATCAGCGTATTGTTTAGCTCCACTTGGTGTTTGATTGCGCACATATTGAATTGCCGGAGATGCGAGAGATGATTGTGGAGTTGGCCTTTGCCAAGAAACGTAAGATCCCCATGGAGTGACCATCAGCAAGGAAATCTCGCGGCACCGAACTGATGATTACCTGGGCTGAGAAAGGCGTCCGCAAGGTCCCCACCTGCGACGAATGGAGCGCCGGAATCAGTTCGGAGTCTACTTCATCCTCAAGAGCATGGAGCTCGGCCCCTCGTTCCGCTCCGCGGAATATGCAACTCGCAGGGACGGCTTCCGTCAGTCCCGGCTCGCGGGCGGGCTGCAAGCCACAGGGGTGCGAGCGCTCTCTTGCTGGCGCGGGACGCGCTCCAGGCGCTGGACATTCCGCAGCTTGCTGAAAAGCAATGTTTCCGGCAGCGCGCTCCGCGTGTTAGCCTATCGGCGGCAGGGGCGTGAGGCGGGATTCGGGGCCAGCGGCGCCCCTGGCTGGTCTTGGCTTGTCGATCTTCATGGCGCTCGATCCCAAACCCACGCGGACACCGCTATCTCCTTCATCCGGAGGGACTTCCGCCGCTTCGCCCGGTCAGCGCGGGGCGCAACTTTCCGGCCCCGACGGGGTTGAAATTAGTGTGAGCTCAGCTGCACTCGACGGCGGCATGCTGATGGCTGCGACGACCACGCAGGCGTCTGCAGCTTTCTCGCCTGTCGTCGCCGGCGGTGAACCGCCCTCCGATGCGCAGATCATGCTGCGAGTGAAGGCGGGCGATCAGTCAGCATTTGACTACCTGGTGCAGAAGTATCGCCGTCCGATCGTGAGCTTTATGTACCGGATGGCGCGCAACGCGTCGGCGGCCGAAGATCTGGCGCAGGAAGTTTTCCTGCGGGTGTATCGCTCGCGCGAAAGCTACGAGGCCAGCGCGAAGTTTACGACCTGGCTGTATCGCATCGCGACTAACCTCGCCGTGAATCATGCGCGCGACACGCGCCACGAGCGGCCGGAGGTGACGGTCAGTCTGGACGAGCCCGACGAGGAAACCGGCAACACCTTCGAGGTTCCGGATGGAAACCTGAACGCCGAGCAGCTCATGGTGCGCCGGGAGCGAATGCTGGCGATCCGGCGTAAAGTGGAAGCGCTGCCCGAGCAGCAGCGGCTGGCGGTCATCATGCACAAGTACCAGCAGATGGACTACAAGCAGATTGCGGAAGTTCTGAAGAGGAGCGAATCGGCAACCAAGTCGTTGCTCTTCCGGGCGTATGAGACTTTGCGGGAACAGTTAAAAGAATATTTATAAGCAAGACAGGCCCTGGTTTTGTGTGAGGACAGCGGCGAAGAGAGTTGAGGCGAAGCGGTTATGAAATGCGAGGAGATTCGCGAACGGATGCCCGATGTGGCGGCTGGACTCAGCCAGTCCACGACGGAGGAGGGCCAGCATCTGGCCAGTTGCGCCGCTTGCGCGGAGCAACTGAAGGCGATGAGCGCGACCATGGCGCTGCTGGACGAGTGGCAGGCGCCGGAGCCGTCGCCGTATTTTGACGTCCGCCTGCAGGCGCGCCTGCGGGAAGAAATGGCCAAACCGCAGGCGGGCTGGTTGTATTGGTTCCGCCGCCCAGTGCTGGCGGCGGCGCTGACCGTTCTCATGGGAATTGGCGTGGGGTTACTCTTCACGCGTAATACCGGGATCTACACTCCACCAGGAGTGGACGAAGATGCCATTACCGCCGAGGCGGTAGAACCGGGCAGCGCGGTGAGCGATCTGCAGGCGTTAGACAAGAACCACGACTTGTATTCGGATTTCGAGTTGCTGGACGATCTGGATTTGCAGCAAGATGTGGTTGCGAATCCGTAAGCTTGGAATTGCGTAGTTGGAGCCACGAAGGCTGAAACGGCGAAGCGCTCGAACGGGCTAGAAAAATGAAAAGGGGGGACAAAATGACGGGACGGCTGGCCTGCGCCGCATTGGCTCTGGCAATAGCTGGAACGTCTCCCTGCCTGGCGCAAAGAGGCTTCTCTCCTCAGCAGAGGCATGCCGCCGCCCCCGCTTACCAGGTGCCGCGACAGCAAGCACCACGGCAGCAGCCACCACGACAGCAAGCACCACGCCAGCAGCAGATGCGTCCGCAGGCGCGAGGCCACGCCGGGGACTGGCTGCGCCGCTATAAGGATCTGCCTCCACAGGAGCAGGAGCGCGAACTGCAGAAGGATCCCGCATTCCGCCGCTTGCCCCCGGAAAGACAGGAGCAACTAAGGCAGCGCCTGCAGCATTTCTCGAATCTGCCGCCGCAGCAGCAATTGCGCGTGCTGAACCGCATGGACACATGGGAGCATCTGACTCCTGAGCAGAAGCAGCAGGCAAGGCAGGTCTTCGCGCAGATGCAGCAGCTGCCGCCCGGCCGTCAGCGCCAGGTGCGCACGGCGATCCAGGACCTGCGGGGTATGCCCCCGGAACAGCGGGAACAGATCATCAACTCCCCACGCTTCAAGGGCATGTTCTCGGACCAGGAGCGGGAACTGATGCGGGGAGCGGCGCGCCTGCCGCTCGCACCGGCGGAAGCGGGCGGACCGCAGGAGTAGTCAGAGGTCAGGGGTCAGGGGCCAGAAATCATTGTTGACGTTATTGTACGTACTTTCGTATACGCACATTGCCGTTGCGGACCGGGTGGCTCTCGGCGCGGGCCCGGACTCCGCGTAGAATGCCCTTCCTTGGGCCGGAAAGGCCCCTGGCAGCGACGATCGTTGCCGGGGACGAGGAAAGCATCGGCCGCGAAGAAAAGATGCGTCCTGCGGCTTCTAATGCTGCTCTACGAATTTTCAACAACTTACACTAAGACTCAACGACTTAGCACTGGTTTCAAGAATGCTTTTGCCCGCGCCGAGTACAGGGCCCTCAGGGGCTAAAGCCCAGCGTTTATGCGGCCCTGGGCGGCCCGGCTGAAGCCGGGCCCTACCCAAAACATGTTTGCGAAACCAGTTCTACGAGTTGGTTGGAAGGCAATCCACTGGCCCATGTAGTCGAGAATTCGCAGCGCTGACGATTTGTCTAGTTTGCGAGGCTGGCGGCGAGCCGCGTCCGTGTACTCAATCGTCCAGGCCAAGATCGCGTCTCACTTCCCGGGAACTGAAGGTGCGTTCTCGCCCTTTGCGCAGGCGCTCGACCACATCGGCCGCAAGATAGTAGTCCTCCAGTTCGTCGAGGTGGTTCAGAATCATCTCGCGAATGTAGAAGGCCTTGGTGCGGCCGGTCTTTTCCGCCAAAAGGTCGAGCCGTCGCTCAATGTCCTGGGGAAGACGAATGGAAGTTGCCATAGGCTGGCCTCCAACTACTGTCGCAATAGATTTCGCGCGATGAAGAACACGTTGGCCGGGCGCTCGCCCAGGCGGCGCATGAAGTAGGGATACCACTCGGTCCCGAACGGGACGTAAACCCGCATGCGCCAGCCCTCGCGCACCAGGCTCTGCTGCAAATCGCGGCGAATCCCATACAGCATCTGGAACTCGAACGAGTCGCGCGCGATCTTTTCCCGCGCGGCAAAGTCCTGAGCCTGCCGGATGATCTTCTCGTCGTGGGTAGCCAGTCCGTGATAGATACCGCTCTTCATCAGGGTTTTCATCAGCTTGACGTAGTTCCGGTCCACGTCAGCTTTGCTTTCAAATGCTATGGTGGCCGGTTCTTTGTAGGCCCCCTTGCACAGGCGGATGCGTATTCTCTCGGCCAGCAGCTTCTCAATATCGCTCTCGGAACGCTTCAGGTAGGCCTGGACCACGGTGCCGACACTATTCGCATTTCCTGGCATGCGGTGCAGTTCATGCACAAAATCGAGAGTGCGCTGAGTGTAGGGTGAGCCTTCCATATCTACGCGCACGAACCCGGGTGGCGACATGGATGCAGCCTTGGCCACGAGTCCGCCGACCAGATGGCGGGCCAGGGCTTCATCCACGTCCAGACCCATGTGGGTGAGCTTCAGGCTGATATTGGCTTTGAGTTGGCTGGCCGTGATGGCCTCGAGAATCTGATGGTAAAGCTCGGCGCTCTGGCGGGCCTCGTCGGGATTGGTGACGTTTTCCCCAAGGTTATCAATGGTCACGCTCATGCCGGCGCGGTTGACCGCCTGAGTGACACGCACGGCATCGGCGATCTCGGTGCCCGCCACGAAGCGGCCGGAAACACGGCGCCCCAGCGCAGAGCGCTCGGCAAAATTGCGCAGAGAACGATTTTCAGAAAGATGGACGAAGAACGCCCTTAGCATGGAGTACCTGCCAGCTCCGGAAGGATTCGGTCCGGAAGGATGAGGATAAGAAAAGGAGTGCCCGGAACCATGAAGATCACAGAAATTTGTATCACAAACCAGGCACACGGGCGGTAGGACGGCAATCACATGCCACCGGCCGCCGGCCAGCGCTATTCCGGTGAGAACTTGACTTCCACCACTTCGTGCGAATCGTGAGCGGCGGGCTCCCATCTCCACCGGCGCACGGCATTGGCTGCCGCCTGCACCAGGATGGGATGTCCCGCTTTGATTTCCACTGTCTTTACGCTGCCGTCAGGTGCTACCAGGGCGTCTATTTTGACCGTTCCTGCCAGCGCCAGGTTCCGGGCCAGCGCGGGATAGGCCGGAGTCACGCTCTCCACAACTCTGCGCTTACCGGTATTGTTCTGGGCATGACTTGGAAGGGAAGCCAACGAGAACATCACAGCTAGAAGCAGGGCTCCAACTGCACTCAGCCGCTTCAAGGTTTTCATTTGGAATGAAGTCTAAATGGCGTGGCGCCGACGGGACAGATCACAAAGGTCATGGGCAGGAGGTAGCGTGCGGTTCGTAGTATTTTTCAATTAGCACTTCGGTGCGTTACTTGCCGTGCTCCTCCAGGAACTTCTCCACCTCGATGGCCGCCATGCAGCCGGTTCCGGCGGCGGTAATGGCCTGGCGATAGCGCCGGTCCTGCACATCGCCGCAGGCATAGACTCCGTGCACGCGGGTGAAGACGTAGTTGTGGGTCTTGAGGTATCCATCGGCGTCGGTGTCGAGCTGGCCGGCGAACATTTTCGCGTTGGGCTCGTGGCCAATGCCCAGAAATAACGCGCTCGCAGGAAAATCCCAGACCTTGCCGGTCTTCACATTACGCAGCTTGAGGCCGGTGACTTCCTGCTTGCCCACGTCGTAAACGTCTTCGACGACCGTGTCGAGCAGGAACTGGATCTTCTCGTGGTGCTGGGCGCGGTGCAGCATGATTTTCGACGCGCGGAAGGCATCGCGACGATGGATCACCGTGACCTTGGTCGCGAAGCGGGTGAGGAAGATCGCTTCTTCCATGGCGGAATCTCCGCCGCCCACGACCACAATTTCCTTTCCGGAGAAAAAGAAGCCGTCGCAGGTCGCGCAGGACGAGACCCCGTGGCCGATCAGTTGCTGCTCATGCGGCAGGCCGAGCCAACGGGCCGAGGCGCCACTGGCAATGATCAGCGTCTGCGCATGAACCTGCTGGTGGCCAACATGCAGCAGAAATGGGCGCTGGCTGAGATCGGCGCTGGTGAGGTGAGCCATGCGGTATTCGGCGCCGAAGCGCTCCGCCTGCTTACGCATGTTCTCGACCAGTTGCGGGCCGAGGATGCCCTCGGGGAAACCGGGAAAGTTCTCGACCAGGGTGGTGAGAGAAAGCTGGCCCCCGGGCTCGTGGCCTTCGACGACCAGCGGCTTCAGGTTGGCGCGCGCGGTGTACAGAGCGGCGGTGTGTCCGGAGCAGCCCGATCCGATGATGACAACGTTGCGAGTTTCGCTCATGAGGTAGTTGCAGATTAGATGGCTGAGTTCAGATTTTGATGCATGGCGCTGAGTGCGTGAGTTCCGGTGCCGTCCCTGCGGAGTTTGTGTTATAGCCGGGTGCCCTCCCTGACGGGACTCAGGTTTGTTCTCCTTATGCTCTCCCGGCACTTCCGTGCCGGGCTTTCATATGCCGCCCCTTCGGGGCTGGGGCGTAACGGCGCTGTCAGACGCACTTCGCACCGGACAGCCGTGGTGAAATTTGAATCGCGCTCTCAGCGCCTGAAGGCGCATCCATAATGCGCCACCTACGGCACGCCTGAAGGCATGCCCTGATACGAATCGTTTGCACCAAGGACCGCTAACCGTGGCGTTCGCGCAAAATAGATCACTTCTTCTCTTCCACAGGCCTGGCGGGCTTGGGGTTTGGGGCGGTCTTTGGCCGCTCGGTGCCGCTGATTTTCGCCAGTTCCTCCGGCACGGTGGTCTTCACGCCCAGCAGACCGCGATAGTTGGCCAGCACCTCCGAGGCGCCGCGGAACAGCGGCTCATACGCGCTTTGATCGGGCGGCGGGCCGCCCTCGGCGGCCAAGCAGCGTGCCAGCGCGACCGAAGATTTGCCAAATCGCTCCAGGCGAACCCGGGTTGCCGGAGTGTTGGCGGCGAGCATGGCCTGGGCGCTGGTGACCGCAGACGCACTATCCTCCAGCGAGACTTCGATTAGTTCCTTGGGATCGCGCACGTGCAGCACCAGCGTTTCTATCATGTTCTGCCCGTCATTGCTGAAAGAGTACTGCACGCTGGAAAACAGCGCCTGCACGGAGAACTCCCGCCGAATGCGGACGTAACTCGCCACCGACGGCTCGCCGGCAACGTGGGCGGTTTGCCCCACCGGCATGAAGCTTGGCAGATCGGTTAGCGTGGAGCGGCCGCGGGACACCTCGAAATCGGCACTGAATAGCGGCTGTTTAGGGATACGGGCCAGCGCCGCCGCGATTTCTTTCTGTTCGTCAGCTGAGGGCGTGCATACATTCAACATGTGCACCTGCACCTGCGGCTGGGTCGAAGGCGGGTTGGCGGGTTGCTGCTCCTGCGCTGACAATGGCAGAACGGCAATGAGCGCAAGGACGAAAAAGCCAAGGACGAAAACGGGACTCTTAGGCACGATGGAATTCTAAACGAGAAAGGGCGGAATCCTAAGCGCCAAACGATGCGACGGCGATGCAGCTTCAAAGGAACGATTGAGGCATCGCTTCAATGCTGTAGGTGATTCTGAAGTTGGGGTGATTCTGATTTTGGGGTGATTCTGATTTTGGGTGGCGCAGCGCTTCAAGCGCTGCGATAAGAGACCTTTTTCAGTCCCGGCTTCAGCCGCCGAGGGACCTCCGGGGCTGAAGCCCGTTCCTTCTGCCAGCTTTGTCGCAGGTCCTGGAAGGCCTGCGCCACCCAAAACCACTTGCCTCCATCTGCTTTGAGTTCGCGGGAGCCCGCTCGAACATCGTAGAATCAACCTATGGCGAATCTGACTCTGGTTTACGGCATGAGGCTGTTGCCGTCCGAGGATATAGCCGAGGTGGGCGAGGCTCCGGTCAAACTTACGAATGGCCGGGACACCCACGTCACCATGCATATTCTCGAGGGCAGCAAGGAAGATATCGAAAAGCAGTTGCGCACGAGCCTGGAAGCGTTCTTCGATCTCTATCCTGAGATTTGAGCGGCGGAAAGCGAGGCGCTCCCTACGTCTGGCACGCGAGTTTCGCGGCCTTTCGGTGGTGAGATTGATCTTCTATCGCCGTATAATCCTAGTCCTCTGCACAGCGTCCAACGAAGATGGAATGGTCCTATCCAGAATTACGGCACCGGTTGATCGTGGCCGGGTTGTGGCCGGAAGGCCGCATGGCGCGCCTGGCCTGTTATTTGGCGGCGTTGGCCGCCGTGCTGTTCGCATTAAAGAAGTTCCTGGGACTGTTTGCCGCTTCCTGGGGCGAGCACCTGGCCGGGTGGATTGAATACCTGACGTTTGTAGCCGCGGTGCTGTTCTCCATTCTGGCCTTTCGCTGGTTGAAACGCAGACTGTTGTGGCGCCTGCGCAATCGTCTGATCGTCACCTATATGTTCATCGGCGTGATTCCCGCTGTACTGCTGGTTTCCATGGCGGCGATCACGCTCTACGGGCTGGCCGGGCAGTTTGCCGTTTTTGTCCTGACCTCAGAGATCCATTCCCAGTTGAGAAGTCTCGAGGCAGTCAACGCCGCTATGAGCAATGAACTGGCGGCCCGCCTGGAGCGTGGAGACAATCCCGCGGTGGAATCACTCGCCGGGTTGAGGAAACGTGACCCGGCCTGGGGGCGGCGCCAAGTCTGCGCCTGGTACGGAGAAAAGCCGTTATCCCTCTGCAACGAGTTTAAAGGCGCGTCGCTCACGCTCCCGGCTTTCGTGAAAGGCAGGTTTCGCGACATCGTCCGCGACCGTGACGGACTACACCTGCGTGTTGTTACTTCGTTTCCCGTAGGATCCTCCACCATGACGGTGGTCACCAGCGAACCCTTTGATAAAGAACTGGTGGGAAACATCGCGGCCGATCTCGGCGAAATCACGTTGTTAGCCTCACCGGCCCCAGGCCCTTCTGGCGGCGCTGGTGCGGGAAATGAGTCGCGGAAGAGCGGAATCGTAAGCACTCCGGAACAGCCAGGCGTGGTGGTTAAGTCCGGACAGCAGGAACTGCGGCCGACCTTCAGTGTCGGCTCTCTGCCAGGTCCAGTTAGCACCTTTGATCGAGAAGTCTTGTTCCTCACTCCTGTGTCAGTCGTGGACTGGAAGACCGGGGAGCAGGAGCAAGTCGTAACGGCGGTCCGCACCCGTCCATCTGTCCTCTACGGTCACCTGTTCGCGGCTCTGGGAGAGTTCGTTCACTTTGTGGAATACATGCTGCTGGGCGTGGCCATCTTCTTCGGACTCATCGAGCTGGTCGCGCTAATTATCGGCACCCGCATGACGCGGACCGTCACCAGGGCGGTGGCGCAGCTTCATGAGGCGACCAAGCATATTGATCGGGGCGACTTCAGCCACCGCATTCCCGTGAAGTCGCACGATCAGTTGGCCGAACTGGCCATTTCGTTCAACACGATGACCGCGTCCCTCGAGAAGCTGATCCAGGAGCAGAAGGAAAAGCAGCGGCTGGAAAACGAGCTGGCCATCGCGCAGGAAGTGCAGGCGCAATTGTTCCCGCGGCAGGTTTCGGAACTGGAGTCGCTCGAGGTGCATGGCTTCTGCCGTCCCGCGCGCACCGTCAGCGGCGACTACTACGACTTCGTTACCGCCAGCTCGCATAAGCTGATTCTTGCCGTGGGCGATATCAGCGGCAAAGGAATCTCGGCGGCGCTGCTGATGGCGACCATCCACTCCGCCGTGCGCGCCTACGCAATGGAGAATCTGCCGCAGATGCGGGAGCCGGTAGCCGTGGGCGCGGTCGCCGGATCAGGCAGAGTACTGGCAGCCTGGCCCGAAGGTGTCGAAGTTTCTCCCGGAGCTTTGCTCGGCCTGCTCAACCACCAGCTCTACGAGAGCACTCCGCCGGAAAAGTATGCCACGCTATTCCTGGGTATCTATGACGGACGCTACCACCGGCTGACCTACAGCAACGGCGGCCACCTGCCCCCCATCCTGATCGCACAGGATGGTACGGTTCGCAGGCTTGAGACCGGAGGCACGGTCGTGGGCCTGTTCGATCGAATGACCTACCAGGAAGGCGCAGTCGAGATGCATCCTGGGGAAGTCTTTGTTGCATACAGTGATGGGGTCACGGAACCGGAGAACGATTTCGGCGAGTTCGGCGAGCAACGCCTGATTGATCTCGTCCGCGACAACCGCAACCTGCCCCTGGCGCAGATCAGCCAGATCGTGACCATGGCGGTGGATGACTGGATCGGCGACAAAGAGCAGCCGGATGACGTCACGTTGGTTCTGGCTCGGGCGCGCTGAGAATCCGGTCATAACTCTCCGGCGAGCGGCCGCGCCATCAACCGAAATGCCTGCTGATAAAGCACTTCGGGGGAGTATGCTAATTCAGTTTTTCACCACAGAGGCACAGAGACACAGAGAAAAATCAACTACATGGCAAGCCCCTTCCCTTCTGGTTTTTTGCAAGCTCAAGGTTTTCTCTGTGACTCTGTGTCTCTGTGCCTCTGTGGTGAGAAAAGGCAGACTACGACGCCGCCCCTTTCCGGGGCTTATTGACAGATGAAGTGCTATGCACTAACTTGGAGCGTCTGTGCACACAGCGCGGTACGCGGGAGTAGCATAACTTCGGCAATGCGCCGGGGATCCATCCCGGAGATGACGGTTCGATACCGTTCCTCCCGCCCCAGTTGTCCCAGCCAGCGGTAGAAAAACGTCTTCAGATGTTCTTTTTCTTCCAGCGGCCGCCCTTGAACAAGACTGCGCTCGCGACGGCCATGGAGGACTCGGCAATGGCGATCGAGAAGAAGACTCCATTGGAATGCATGCGCAGCGGTACCGCCAGCCCATAGGCCAGCGGGATCTCAAACAACCAGAAGCCGAAGAAATTCACAATCGTCGGCGTAACCGTGTCGCCGGCCCCGTTGAACGCCTGCATCATGACCATGAAGTAGGCGTATCCCAGGTTGCCGTAGCTGACGATACGCAGGCACGCCGCACCCATCGGCACGACCGCAGGATCATTCGTGAACAGGCGCACCACTGGCTCGGCGAACACGATGAAGAGCACTCCCACAGCTCCCAGAAAGATCATGTTGTAGAATCCGGTGCGCCACACCGCGGTCTCCGCGCGCTCGGGTTTGCCCGCGCCCAGGTTCTGCCCCACCAACGTAGCAGCGGCGTTACTCAAGCCCCACGAAGGCAGGATCACGAAGATGACGATACGAATCGCGATCGTGTAACCGGCAAGCGCGGCTGCGCCGAAGACACTCACGATGCGCACCAGGCCAATCCAGCTGGTGTGCGCGATGGCGAATTGCAGGATGCCGGTCATCGAGACGCGGACGAGCCGCAGCAATACTCCGAAGTGCAGGCGAATCTGCCGCCGCAGGATGTGAATCCGCTCCGTCCCTTTCAGCAGCCGGTAGAACTGGTAAATCACACCGATGCTGCGCCCGATGAACGTTGCCAGCGCGGCTCCGGTCACGCCCATCCGTGGAAACGGACCCCAGCCAAAGATGAGGCAGGGATCAAGAACCAGGTTGATGATGTTCGATACCCAGAGCAGGCGCATGGCGATGGCGGCATCGCCTGCGCCGCGGAAAATGGCGTTGTTCAGAAACAGCAGCAGCACTGCGCAGCTGCCGCCCAGGCAGATTCGGGCGTAGCCGCTGCCCACCGAAACAATCTCCGGACTTGCTCCCATCAGCTGCAGAAGCCGGGGAGCGTACAACAGGCAGGGCAGTCCAACCGCGACCGAGACGATCAGTCCCAGGATGATGGCCTGCACGGCGGCGTCGGCCGCGCCCTCATGATCCTTCTCTCCGATGCGGCGCGCCACCATGGCGGTGGTAGACAGACTGAGTCCCATGCCTACGGAGAACACCAAGCTCAGCATGGATTCCGTTAGGCCCACCGTAGCCACGGCGTTGGCCCCGAGCCGTCCCACCCAGAACACGTCCACTACGGCGAACAGCGACTCCAGCACCATCTCCAGGACCATGGGCACGGCCAGCAGAAGGATGGCGCGGTTGAGGCTGCCGGCAGTGTAGTCCTGATGAGAGCCGCGAACGGCCTCGACCAGCGAGGACCAGAGAGAACACGACGGCTCGACAGCAGTAGAAATGGCGTCCATAAAACCCTAAGCTTTCCACAAACTCGCCCGCAAACGTGCACGGAAGAGATGCGTTCAGAACAACGGAATTAGTCAGAGAACCCGCGCGGGGCGGGCAAGACAGGATGGCGAATTAGCGAGGCATGAACATGACGTTCCTCAGCGCGGATCGGATGCAACTAGTGGTCCCACGGGAAACGAACAAGAATGAATTTTAACCCAACTTCTCAGCCTGTGCCAACAAAAACAGAAACGCGGCGGATGGTTAGAGGTCCTCACCCGCCGCTTCCTCAGGAGGCCATGAGCGATGTTCGCTCTCGAACAACGCCATGCTATCCCCGCAGGGTCGCAGGAAGCGAGATGACGAAGGTACTTTTTGAAGCTTGCGGCGAACAAGTTCCCCTTTCGGGAAGAGCGCTAGACGGGAAGCGGGCATCAACCGCCTTCCTATTTCTTAAGACTGGTTTCACAAATGCTCTTGCCGCAGTGAGTGCCCAGCCCTCAGGGGCTAAAGCCCGCATTATTTGCGGTCCTGAACGGCACGGCTGAAGCCGTGCCCTACCCAAAACCTATTTGTGAAACCAGTTCTATTTGTTACTTCTTCGGCACAACCACAACCCGCGCCGATACTGCCGTATTCGTGACCAAGCCGCCAACAATCAGCTGCCCAATCGGTGTGGAGACCATTCCGTGGCTGTCACTGCGCGGATCAAAAGTAGTCTCCTCTATCGTTTCCCACCGATTGCCATGCACGTCGTAGTCAAAGGTGACGGGAGAGAGTTCGACCGGCTTGCCGTCGGAGCCCTGCCCCTTGAAATTATGGAAACTGGCGGATCCGCCCGAAAAGACGACCCTGCTTTTCTCCACGCCCGCCACGATGCCGAAGCGCGCCGAGCCCGGATGAGCAGGGAGTTTGCTCCACGTGATCTTGTTCGGATCTTTGTGGTCAATCTTGCCCAGCCAGCACTCATCGGATGTGACGTATGGCGTGCCGCTGGCCGGGTTCTTCTTAGCGCCGTCCACAAAGACGATGGCGTCGTCGGTCAAGCTTCCGGCATGACCGAACACTGGCGTCCCGGGAAACGGGGTGGCCACGCTCCAAGCGTTCTTCTCGGCGTCGTAGACCTGCACGTTGTTGACCGGCCCATCTTTGGATCGCCCGCCAACCAGATAAATGTAGCGATTCTGATTCACACCAATCACGGCGCTATCCACGGGAATGGGGATGTCCGCGCCGCGGTACCAGCGGCGGTCGCCGGGGACGTAGGAGTTCACGTCTGGGACCGTAATCTCAGTTCCCTGCCCATCCACCACAAATCCTCCGAAAAGAAAAACCTGCCCCCTGGCTCCAACCGCCGAAGCACCCAGCCTGCCGGCGACTCCCGGCACAGGCCGCTCCTCGACCCATTTCGCCCCCGCGAGATGCAGGACGTAAACCTTGTTGGTGATGTCGTCCCAGGTCTTCTTGGGGCCGATGCCCATCAGCGAATAGACATCGAGGCCGCCTCTGAGGGCAGCGACTGCGTTGTTCGAAACTGCGATGGGCATGGGTGGAATTTTGGGCTGATCCGCAGCCAGCAGGAAAATCGCGCACAGCACCGGGAGAAGGACGAGAGACAGTTTTTTCATTGCTGAGATATTACGTCTTCGCGCGGGGATACGGCAAAGGGTCGGGACGGCGCCAGTCATCGCTGCGCCTCTTGAGCATTCTAAAACCAGGTCTTGCGCCGGTATTCGCGGTAAGCGTCGCCGAAGGCAGCCTCCAGCACGCGGGCTTCGCGACGCGCGCGGAGAGTCTGCAGGATTATCAAGACAAAAAAGGCCAGCCACAGAACCGGCCTTTGCACGACCAGGATCACTCCCGCGATCAACAACGCGCCGAACACATAAATCGGATTGCGAATCTTCGAGTAGAGCCCGGTGGTGACCAGTTGACGGGCTTGCGCGGTTATCGAAAACGATTTTCCGAGTTGATAGCGTGCGATCGCAATGCAGCTGATTCCCACAACCACGAGTGCAGTTCCAATGTAGCGCCGCGCGTTCCACGGGGTGGTCCAGTTAACAAGACCCCAGACGAGGGCACATGCCGCCCCGATCTGAAAAGCGGTGAATATCCAATAGCGGCGACCCTCCATCCCGTCCCTTTCGCTTTCCGCAGGGTTTTTAGCTCTGCGTCACTCAAGATCCAGTCTATTCCGCAGCCTCTCAGACCGTTTTCGGCTATGCGTGGACTAAACACGCTTGTCATCCCGAGCGTAGCGAGGGATCCAGGTTCTGGCCTGTACCACCTCCATCTCCGCGGGCAAACCCCCAGATCCCTCGCTGTGCTCGGGATGACAGTTCGTGACGGGCTACAGCAACTGTGAAAATGCTCTCAGCCTCCTACTTAACCAGCCCCTGGCGCACTCCGTGAATAAAGTCGGTATAGGCGGGAGTCTGCCCGCTGGCCCGCATATGGCTGGCGATTTGCCCGCGATGATAGGCCGAGTGCATCACGACATGGGTCAGGATGTCTTCAATCGTGCTCGTCCACGACTCACCCTTGCTGTTCTTGTACGAAACCGACTGGTGAACATCGCCGGCGGTGATCAGGTCCAGAAAATCGCGCCACAGCCGGCCCAGTTCGGCCGCTTGCGCCTCACATTGCTCAAGATCGGGCTTCGGCCACGCCGGAGAACTCTGCGGTTGCTGCTTCAGCCGCTCCAGCCAAAGCCGTTCGGCGGAGAGAATGTGCGCCATGAGCTGCAGCGACCGCTCGTTCGCCCCGCCAGCGGCACGGATCGCGCTGAGAACTTCCCGGTTGGCCCACTCATCATAGGTAAACTCGCGGCGCAGATAGTCAGCAAGGTTCATGGAGCCGGCCCCCGTCTCAACACTGTAATTAGAATCGCTGCCCTGGGCAACGTTGTAACCATCCTTTTACATTTCAGGACTACACTAACTCTCAACTTCTTGCCCCCAAATGCCGCGTCGAGTTCAAAAATCCCGAGGCACCGAATCCTCCAAGATGGAACCGGGGCCCCGCAGGCGTGCAATCGGCGGCGACACAGCGCCGGCCGATTCGAGACCGGGTGCTTCGGATGATCTGGTAAGCCTGGCGCTGAAGGCCTGCCTCATCGCCCGGGATGCGGCGTTTAACGTCCGCGACCTGCTGACCCACTCCTCCCGCATGGCCTTTCTGGCCATCAAGGACTGCGAGAAGGAACTCGACTTGATCGAGCGGCAGATTGACGAGCGCTTGCCTGAGGCCATTACGCGCGTGAACGAAGCCCGCGCCCGCCAGTTGCTTTCCAGCCTGAAGTCCACGACCGACCTGGAACGCATCGGAGACCTGGTCATGAGCGTGGCGCTGCGGGCACAAGCTCGAACCACAAAGATGGCGGCATCTGACATTCGCCAGCTGGTCGAAATGTCTTCCGTCCTCCGCGACATGCTCGACCTCGTCCACCGGGGCTTTTCCACGCTCGATCTGGAATGTGCCCGCAAGGTGCTGCAGATGGATAAGGAAATTGACCGCGTCTGTCATGCCCTTTTCCAGAAGCACCTGGCGGAAGCCATGTCGCACAGCGATCCTTCAGGCTTTGATGTGCTGCTTATGGCTCAAGCTCTGGAGCGCGCCGGAGACCACACCACCAACCTCGCCGAAGATCTCTACAGCCTGATCGAAGGCCGCAGCCTGCGGCATGCGCCCAAGAAGAAGGCGGCGACGTAGGGCCGGGGGTCAGGGATCAGGGATCAGGGGCCAGTAGCTGAGGAGCCGACAACTGGCAACTGCTTCTGCAAATTCATCGTTCGTTAACACTCAGGAAACATTCGCGCAACATTTCACCAATACAGTTTGAGAGTTCCTCCCGATCCTGAAAACCTGTGGACTTCGGGGGTGGCCAGAAGTGAAAGAATGCACCTGCCAGCCGAATCCTACGGGGCACCTGCAACCACCGGACGTACGGGGCCGGTCCGCCCTGTCATCTTTGTCGTGGAAGACGACGAAGACATAGCCCGCCTGATCTCGCACAACCTGCAGGGAGCCGGTTTTGAGGTGCAAAGCTTCGTCAGTGGCGCGTCCGTGCTTGCCGAGGCCGGGCGCGAACTGCCCGCGCTGATTCTTCTGGATGTGATGCTGCCCGGCGCCGACGGTTTTGAGTTGTGCCGCCACATCCGGCAAACCCCGGCTCTTTCGGCGACACCCATTATTTTCCTCACGGCCAAGACCGCCGAGGCCGACCGCGTCAAGGGGTTGGAACTAGGCGGAGACGACTACATCACCAAGCCCTTCAGCCCGCGCGAACTCGTGGCCCGGGTGCGCAGCGTGCTGCGCGGACTGGGACAGGCTCCGGCCACCACTGAGGTGCTCCGCCTCGGCGACCTGGAAATTAACGTTTCCTCGATGACCGTGCAGGCTCAGGGACGCAACGTGCTTACCACCGTGCGCGAATTCCGCCTGCTCGAGTACTTGGCTACGCATCGCGGCCGCGTCCTGACCCGCGACCAGTTGCTGGACGCAGTGTGGAAAGAGACTCCCTTCGTGACGCCGCGCTCGATTGACGTCTACATCCGCCGCCTGCGCGAAAAAATTGAACCCGACCCCCGTCATCCCCAGTACCTCAAGACCCTGCGCGGCATCGGCTACCGGTTCGAAGTGCCCAAGTAAACTTCAACCGCAAGAAAGACTGGCCACAGATCGATACCGATTCACACGGATCGTCAAAGGCATCAAGTTTCTGGCTTATCCGTGAATATCCGTGCAATCCGTGGCTAAGCTTTTCATTTATCCTTTCCTACATTCGTTATCCAAATGGCCACGAGCAGAACCAAGCCGCTGTGGAAGGCCGACGACCAGAGCGCCCGTCTGTCCGAACTGATTGCAGGTTCCGGCGAACCGGTGAAAGACAATCCGCTGCGGCGCGATGTGCGCTCGCTCGGCGCCGTGCTGGGACAAGTGCTGATCGAGCAGGCTGGCCAGGAATTGTTCGAATCGGTGGAAGATTTGCGGCGACTGTTGATCGAGCGCCGCAATACTGCGCGTCAGGCTTCCTCGCGGGCCGCTTCGGAACTTATGCGCAAGGCGCAGGAGATCGTCGCCGCAATGGATTTGTCGCGGGCCTACCAGGTCACCAAAGCGTTCGCCATTTATTTCGAGCTGACCAATCTTGCCGAAACCAACCATCGCAAGCGGCGCCGGCGTGCGGGCCAGTTGGACCGCGAACATACTGAACTCCCCGGTTCGTTCCGTGGAACGCTTTTGCGCATGAAAGGCGCGGGAATTTCAGCCGCTGCCGCGCGGTCTGCGCTCGGCGAGATCCTGGTCACGCCCGTCTTTACCGCCCATCCCACGGAGGTCGCCCGGCAGACAGTTTTGCTCAAGCGGCGCCGCATCGCGCTGCAACTGGAGCGGCTGGATGCACTTCCGCTTACCGCGCAGAAAGCGGAGGACTGCGAGAACAACATCCGCGCGGAAGTGACTTCGCTGTGGCAAACCGATGAGGTGCGACTGATCAAGCCGACCGTGGATGATGAAATCCGCATGGGCCTGCGCTATTTTCGGCTCTCGCTGTTCGATGCGCTGCCCAAGATTTACTCCGAAGTGGTGGAATCGTTCCGCGACGTCTACGGCATCGAACTCGACGAGGCTGCCTTGCGGAATCTCGTCCAGTTCGGCTCGTGGATTGGCGGAGATCGCGACGGCAACCCGTCGGTCAGGCCGGAAAGCATCTGCAACGCGCTGGAGACGGCGCGCGAGTCGATCCTCGGCGAGTATCTGGCAGAGGTTGAGTCCCTGAGCGACCGCCTCAGTTCCTCGCGGCGGCAAACCGGTGCATCGCCAGAGCTGCTCTCGCGTCTGGCCCATTACGAGCGCACGATTCCGGGCGTTCATCTGGCATGGGGCCCGCACAACACGAGTGAGAGCTACCGCCGCTTCCTGTCTTACATGTTTCACCGGCTGCAACAGAGCCGCAAAGCGGTGGACGCGGACGCGGCTTACGGTAATGCCGCGGAGTTTGAAGCGGACTTGCTGCTGGTGCGGGACAGCCTGGCGGCCAACCGCGGACAACGCCTGGCGGAAACCTATCTTCGCTCGCTTCTGCGCAAGGCGCGCACCTTCGGCTTTCACCTGCACACGCTCGACATTCGCCAGCACGCCCGCGTGCACACCCGGGTCCTTGAGGAACTGGGGCCGGCGCGCAGCGGCGCCCCGGTGTTCAGCGGCAATCTCACAAGGCCGGAGGCGCGCGAACTTCTCGAGACCTTCCGCACCATCGCGGAGGTTAAGCGCCGCTATCCCGCCTGCGCAATCCGGCACTACATCATCAGTGGAGCAGAATCAGAGAACGATGTGCTCGCAGTAGTTCGTCTGGCGCGAACGGGCGGAGTTCAGGTCGCGGCATCCGGCGACGATCGTAAATTGGACGATCCTGGCTTGATGCCGGTGCCTCTGTTCGAATCCATCGCCTCGCTGCGCGCCGCCGGGGACGTGATGCGGCGCTTGTGGGGCAGCCCGGAGTACCAGCCCCTGCTCGATTCCTGGGGACGCTGGCAAGAGGTCATGCTCGGCTACTCCGACTCCAACAAAGACGGCGGTATGCTCACCAGCACCTGGGAGCTTTACAAGGCTCATCGTGAGCTGCATCGCGCCGCCGCGGAGTCGCGAGTAAAACTGCGGCTGTTTCATGGACGAGGCGGAACGGTCGGGCGGGGCGGAGGCCCCACACATTCGGCCATCCTCGCCCAGCCCCCGGGATGTTTCTCCGGCCACATCCGCATTACCGAGCAAGGCGAGGTCCTCAACTGGAAATATGCCGACACGCTGCTCGCCGAATGGAATCTGGAGCTGATGATTGCGGCCAGCCTGGAGATGCTCACGCGCCCGGGTGAGGAACAAAGGGACGAAGATCAGCCCGCCGAATCTACCGCCCGATTCCCCGCCCAGCGGCCCCGTCAGTGGGAAGACGCGATCGAGGAGATGTCGGAAGCGGCGTATCGCGTCTATCGGCGCGACATTGCCGAAAATCCCGACGTGCTCGCATACTTCGAGCAGGCGACTCCGGTCAACGAGCTTGATACCGCCCGCATCGGCTCGCGCCCGTCGCGGCGCAGCAAAAGCCGGCAACCGGACGACCTGCGCGCCATCCCCTGGGTCTTCGGCTGGATGCAGAGCCGCCACGCCGTACCCGCCTGGTTTGGCGTGGGCCACGCGCTGGAGCAGTTCGCGCAAAGCGGGCCCGGGCACGAGCAACTGCTGCGGCAGATGATGCGCGGATTCCCGCTGTTCTCTGACCTGATTCGGAATGTTGAGCTGGCCATGGCCAAGGCCGATCTGGCGATCGCCCGGGTGTACTCGACACTGGTCAAAGACGTGGCGCTGCGAAAGCGAGTTTTCTCCCTGCTGGAAAAAGAATTCCTGCGCTCCCGCCGCATGATTCTGCGGGTCGCCGGCCAGCGCGAACTGCTGGCCCGCAACCGCGTGCTGGCCCGCTCCATCCGCCTGCGCAATCCGTACGTGGACCCTATGAGCCTGATTCAGGTCGAACTGCTGCGCCGCAAGCAGCACGGCGAACACGGCGCAGAACTCGACTATCCCCTGGGAGCCACCATCAACGGCATCGCCGCCGGGCTGCACAACACGGGATAGGTTGCGGAGCGCAGAATCGAGGGGCGGTAAGAATCTTTTCATCTTTCTGGACTTGACAAATCTCTCCCTTCAGGGCAGAATTCCTTAAGGCGAATAAAAAGCGAAAGCCTCCGCGCGGCACGATGCTCCAGCACCAGCCCCGGCGTTCCCTGAAATTTGAGGATTCTATGTCTTCCGCAGTGCTTTCCGCCTCGGCGGCTACGGGCCGCCTTTTTGTCTTTGATGACGTCCCCGATCCTCATGGGGGGACAGCCGCCCCCGGCTGTCCGGTCGAGCGCAGCTCGACAGCCTGTCGGCAGGATATTCTTCATTCAACGATCAACAATCACAAAATCCTCCCGTCGAGTATCATTCCGGCCTCGCGGCTCGAAATCCGCCCGGCGCCGGAAATGGTTTCGAGCGGCGTCTCCGCCATTGATGCTCTGACCGGCGGATTGCCCCGCGGCTGCCTCACCGAAATCTGCGGACCGGCGTCTTCGGGACGCACCACCGTGCTGCTGGCCGCGCTGGCCGCGGCCACGCGCCGCGAAGAATTCTGCGCCCTGGTGGATGCCAGCGACGCGCTCGATCCTCAGTCCGTGGCCGCCGCCGGCGTGGAGTTGGGCCGGTTGTTGTGGGTGCGTTGCGGGGAAAATCCACCGCCGAGAGAGCTTTCACCACAGAGGCACCCTTCGACTTCGCTCAGGGCAGGCTCCGGCACGGAGAAAAATCTGGAGGGAGATCGAATTCAATCACGCAACCCAAATCAATCCGAACGTCGTTTGGAGCAGGTTCTTCGCGTCACCGATCTGCTGCTCGAAAGCGGAGGCTTCGGGTTGATCGTCCTCGATCTCGCTGATCTGCCGCCGCGGGCTGCGCGCCGCATTCCGCTGACCACGTGGTTCCGCTTCCGCCGCGCCGTCGAGCACACGCCCACGATCCTGCTGTCCATTGAGCAACAACCGACCGCCGGAAGTTGCTCTTCCCTGCTGCTGCGGTTGGGACCGGCAGAATCCCTCCAATTCAGTGCCGTCCCTCCGGGACTTGGTCCAGTTTTTTCACGCTACCCAGGGCTTACGCCCTGGGCTAAGGAATGCCGCCGCTCCGCGGCTGAACCGGATAACGCGTTTAATGGCACGAATGCCCCACAAACTAACGACCCCACGCATGCGCATTTGCTGGCCGGACTGAATATCAATGCGGAATTGAACCGTTCGCGTCTGGAACGCAAGCCCGCGTGCTCGGTCGCGTTCGCAACTAAAACTGCCTGGGCGGGATGAAGGAATTGAATCATTGAGAGATTGAATCATTGAGTCATTCACTCAGTGCAATCTCTCAATGACTCAATCGCTCAATGAGTCAATGTCGCCATGCCGTTTGCCTGCATCTACGTGCCGAATTTTCCTGTAGCGGCCGCACTCCGCGCCGAGCCGGAATTGCAGCTGCGTGCCGTGGCTATTGTGGAAGGCAAACCGCCGCTGGAAACAATTATCGCGGTCAATGAAAAAGCCGGACGCATGGGCATCGCGCCCGGCATGGCCAAGGCGCAAGCCGAACTGTGCGCGGAACTGGCATTGCGCCCACGCTCGCCCTTCCAGGAATCGGCCGCGCACGCCGCCTTGCTCGACTGCGCGCAGTCGTTCTCACCCTGCGTGGAAGATACGGCTTACGACACGGTTTTGCTCGATCTCACAGGCATGGAACCTCTGTTCGGGTCGCTGCTCGAAATCTCCCGCGCCATCCACCATCGTGCCGCCGCTCTGGGACTCGAGACCAACGTTGCCACAGCGTCCAATCCCGATACCGCCATGCTCGCCGCCCGCGGATTGTGTGACGCGGGACTGTGTGGCGCGGGCACTCCCTTCGACAAGCTCAGGGCAGGCTCTGCCCGCGTTGGCGTCACCGTAATTCCCGCGGGCGAAGAAGCAGAGCAGTTGGGGGCTTTGCCAGTGGAAGTTCTGTTTCCCGATCGGATGGAAGAAGATCAGGAAGCAGATCAGCAAGAAGAAGCCGGCCGCCTGCTCGAAACCCGTTTTCTCGAAACCCTTGACCGCTGGGGCATACGCAGCCTGCGCGCCCTGGCCGCGCTGCCGGAAGTAGCGCTCAGCGAGCGCCTTGGACAGGAAGGCCTGCGCCTGAGGCAGTTGGCGCGCGGCGCAGTTTCGCGCCCGCTGGTTCCCATCGAAGCGCCGCTGGCATTCGAAGAAGCGGTCGAACTGGACTATCCCATTGTTCTGCTCGAACCGCTGGCTTTCCTGCTGAATCGCTTGCTCGAGCAACTCTGTGCGCGATTAGCATCGCGGGCACTCTCTACGCAGGAACTGCGGCTCACGCTCGAACTTGAAAGCTTTTCGTCGTCCAATCAACAATCAAAAATCAACAATCAAAAATTTGTCCGCACCCTGCGCCTGCCTCTTCCCATGCTCGATGCCAAGGTTTTTCTCAAACTGCTGCAGCTGGACTTGAACGCGCATCCGCCGGGAGCGCCCATCATGAAGATTCATTTGTCCGCCGAACCGGCTCGCCCGCGTTCGGCGCAAGGCAGCCTGTTTCTTCCTCCATCGCCCGAACCGGAAAAACTGGAACTCACCCTCGCCCGCATCGCCGGCATGGTCGGCAAAAACAAAGTTGGAGCGCTGGAGTTGCTTGACACGCACCATCCCGAAGGATTTCGCATGCAGCGCTTTGTGGTCGAGACCTCTCGCAAGACTAGTGTGGCGCGGGCACTCATGCCCGCGAACTCTAACCACGCGGAAGAGAAATCCGCCGTCACGGCTCTGCGCCGGTTCCGTCCCCCGCTGCGCGCCGACGTGACTCTGGAAAACGGCCAACCTGCGCATGTGGTTTGTCGAAAAAAAGACGTGCAGGGCCGTGTGCTCTGGAAAGCCGGCCCCTGGCGCTTTTCCGGTGACTGGTGGGAGCGCGAAGCCTGGTCCCGCGACGAATGGGACATTGCTCTGAAGAATGACACTTTGCAACATAGCGAGACCGTCGCTCTTTACCGCATCGTGCACGACCTGCTCGGCGGCGGCTGGTTTGTGGAAGGAACGTATGACTGAAAGGAAGGGATCAGGGGCCAGAGGTCAGGGATCAGCGAGAACTTGTGAACTCCCGTGTTTTCTAACTGACCCCTGGTCCCTGACCCCTGACCCCTGATGTACATCGAACTTCACGCCCGCTCTGCTTTCAGCTTCCTCGAAGGCGCTTCCCTGCCCGAGGAATTGGCCTCTAGCTGCGCCCAACTGGGCATGCCCGCCATGGCGCTGCTCGACACTGACGGCGTGTACGGCGCACCGCGCTTTCACCTGGCCGCGAACAAAAATGGACTCAAGGCGCACATAGGAGCAGAAGTGTCTGCCAGGTTATTTTCACCACAGAGGCACAGAGTCACAGAGAAGGCAAATCAACAATCAGAAATCAACAATCAAAAATCGCGTTCCTCCGTGCCTCGGCCTGCCCTGAGCGCAGCCGAAGGGTGTCTCCGTGGTGAATTTCGCCTTCCTCTCCTCGTTTCCACCCGCACCGGCTACCAGAATCTCTGCCGCCTGATCACGAAAATGAAGTTACGCGCGAAGAAGGGGGAAGGCGCAGTCTGCCCGAAAGAACTCGAAGAACACGCCCACGGCCTCATCTGCCTCACTGGCGGAGCGGAAGGCCCGCTTTCCGCCGCTCTACAGCAAGGCGGTCTTGAGGAAGCTCGCCAGCAAGTCGATCGACTCATCGGAATCTTTGCCCCCGGTAACGTCTATGTCGAACTACAGCGCCATTTCCAGCGCGAAGAAGAATCTCGCAACCGCGCTGCGATCGCCATCGCCCGCTCGCTTAATCTTCCTCTGCTCGCCACTAACGGAGTCTGCTACGCCACCGCCAAAGCCCGCGAACTTTCGGATGCCTTCACCGCCATCCGCCACCACCGCACCCTCGCCACCGCCGGGCACCTGCTCTCCCGCAATTCCGAGCGCTTTCTGAAATCTGCGCCGGAAATGCAGCAACTCTTCGCCGATCTGCCCGAAGCCATTGCCAACACGCTCGACCTTTCCTCGCGCCTGGAATTCACGCTGAACGATCTGGGCTACGAATTTCCGCGCTATCCCGTACCGGAAGGCGAGACCATGAATTCATTTCTGCGCGCGCGCGCCTGGGAAGGTTTTCATGATCGCTACGGCCGTAAACCGTGCGACCTGCAAGCCCGCGCCCGTCTTCAAATCGAAAAGGAATTGAAGCTCATCGAGAAACTCAAGCTGGCGGGATACTTCCTCATCGTCTGGGACCTGATCCGCTTCTGCCGCGAGCAGAACATTCTGGTGCAGGGCCGCGGCTCCGCCGCCAACAGCGCCGTCTGCTACTCGCTCGGCATCACCGCCGTGGATGCCGTCAGCATGGAACTGCTCTTCGAGCGCTTTCTTTCCGAAGAACGCGGCGAATGGCCCGACATTGATCTCGATCTCCCCAGCGGCGACGAGCGCGAAAAAGTCATTCAGTATGTCTATAAGCGATACGGCGAGCGCGGCGCGGCCATGACCGCCAATGTCATCACCTATCGCAATCGCATGGCTGCGCGCGAAATGGGCAAGGCGCTGGGCTTCGATCCGGAAACGCTTGCGAAGATTTCCGCCGCCGTCGCCACCTGGGAATTCCGTGACGAAAATGACGCCCTCGACCGCCGCTTCCGCGATGCCGGACTCGACCTCACCCATCCCCGTCTGCGCAAATATTACGAACTATGCCTCGCTGTGCAGGACATGCCGCGCCACCTCGGCCAGCACTCCGGCGGCATGGTCATCTGTCAGGGACAGCTCGATTCCGTCGTGCCGCTCGAACCTGCTTCCATGCCCGGCCGCGTCGTCGTGCAGTGGGACAAAGAGGATTGCGCCGACATGGGCATCATCAAAGTGGACCTGCTCGGCCTCGGCATGATGGCCGTGCTCAAAGATTCGATTGAACTGATTCACAACCACTATCACGAAGAAGTCGACCTGGCGCACCTTCCGCAGGACGATTCGCAGGTGTATTCCGCGCTGCAGCAGGCTGATACGGTGGGCCTTTTTCAGGTAGAGAGCCGCGCGCAAATGTCGTGCCTGCCGCGCCTGCGCCCGCAGCGTTTTTATGACATTGTGGTGCAGGTGGCCATCATCCGCCCCGGCCCGATCGTCGGCCAGATGGTGAATCCGTTTTTGCAGCGCCGCCAGGGACGGGAAGACATCACCTATCCGCATCCTTCCCTTGAACCCGTGCTGAAGCGCACGCTCGGCGTGCCGCTTTTTCAAGAACAACTACTGCGGCTGGCCATGATCGCGGCCAACTTCACCGGAGGCGAAGCCGAAGAACTGCGCCGCGCCATGGGCTTCAAGCGCTCGCAGGCGCGCATGAAAGAAATCGAAGCCAAATTACGCGCCGGCATGACGCAAAATAAAATTCCGCCCAAGGCGCAGGAGGAAATCATTCTTTCCATCACTTCTTTCGCGCTCTACGGATTCCCCGAATCGCATGCGGCCAGCTTCGCGCTGATCGCCTACGCCAGTGCTTATCTGAAATGCCACTACCTGGCCGCGTTCACCGCCGCTCTGCTCAACAATCAGCCTATGGGATTTTATTCTCCGGCAACCATCGTCAAGGACGCGCAGCGCCACGGACTGAAGCTGCTGCCGGTAGATGTGATGAAGTCGGAGTGGAACTGCACGTTGGAAGCAGTGGCCAGGGGTCAGGGAACAGGGGCTAGGGATCAGCCGACAGGGGTCAGTGGCCAGTGGTCAGTGGCCAGTAGAGTCGTTGGTCGTTCGTCGTTGGTCGTTGACGTTGAAAACCACCACGATGCAGCCGCGAAGCGGCGACAGGATGCAGCCCACGGCCCTTCGACTGCGCTCAGGGTAAACTCCAGCCGTGGGTTAGACGTCGGAGAAGGAGAAGCCCCGGAGGGGCGAAAGAATTCTGAGGACGCAAAAAATGTCGCTCTTCGCATGGGCCTGCGTTACGTCCGCGGACTGCGGGAAGAAGCTGCTCAGGCTCTGGTCCGCGAACGCCTGCGCTCCCCCTTCACTTCCATTCACGACCTCACCCGCCGCGTCCCTGTACTACGTAAAGATGAACTCACCACGCTGGCCGAAATCGGCGCGCTGAATGCAGCGGCCAGTGGCCAGGGGTCAGGAATCAGCAAAACCGGCCACGGATTCCCACGGATTTTCACGGATTCAATCAACAATCAAAAATCAACAATCAACAATTCCGTGTCTCTTCACCGCCGCGACGCGCTTTGGCAGGTGGAACGCGCCGTCCGCGCCTCTGGCCCGCTGCTCGAACAAAACGCCGAGCCCGATTCCTCCTCGCCGCTCGCACCCATGAACCACGAAGAGCGCCTGGTTGCCGACTTTCACGGCACAGGCCTCACGGTCGGCCCGCATCCCATGGCCTACCGCCGCGCCTGGCTCACGGCCATGGGCATTCGCCGCGCCAGTGAACTGCGCGACCTTCCCAGCGGACGGCGCCTCCGCATTGGAGGCTGCGTCATCACCCGCCAGCGTCCCGGCACCGCGAAAGGTTTTGTGTTTGTCAGTTTGGAAGATGAAACCGGCGTGGCCAACGCCATCATCACGCCCGACCTGTTTCACCGCAATCGCCTGCTGCTGGCCAGCGAGCGCTTCCTCGCGATCGAAGGAATTCTTCAGAATCAGGATAACGTCATCTCCGTCCGCGCCGAACGCGTGCTGCCCTTGTTTGTCACAAAAGCCGAAACCGTCTCGCACGATTTCCACTGAAAAGGGGTCAGGGGCCAGAGGTCAGGGGTTAGTAGCAACTCGGTTTTCTGACCCCTTGCCCCTGACCCCTAACCCCTGCGTTTCTCACTTCCCCACGTAGCTGACTCGCCAGATCGAGTTCGAGCCATCGTCGCTCACCAAAAGCGAGCCATCCGGCGCTACCGTAATTCCCACCGGACGTCCCCACACATGTCCGTCCGGAAGCACAAACCCAGTCAGGAAATCCTGATACTCTCCCGTGGCATGCCCGGTCTGATGAAGTGGGACGCGAATCACCTCATATCCCACCCGCACCGCCTTATTCCACGAGCCGTGTTCCGAGGCGAATATATCTCCCTTATATTCCGCAGGAAACTTGTCCGCCCCATAAAATGTCAATTCCAGAGACGCGTTGTGAGGCTGCAGCAGCACGTCGGGAACGAGCACCTTGTCCTTCAACTCCGGATGCTTGCCCTTCTGCCGTGGATCCTGGTGCGCCCCGATATACCACCACGGCCAGCCATAGAACCCGCCCTCTTCGACGTGCGTGATGTAGTCGGGCACCAGATTGTCTCCGAGCGCGTCGCGTTCATTCACCGAGCACCACAACTCGCCCGTCTGCGGATTCACCGCGATCCCACCTCCCGCATTGCGGATGCCGTAAGCATACACGTGTAACTCGCACTTCGCCGGATCGCACGCCAGTATGTCGGCGCGATCTTCTTCTCTGGGATGCGTGTCGGTATCGTCATCGTTCGAAGCCGATCCCACAGCCACAAACATCTGCTTACCATCCGGGGAGAATTCCACCGCGCGCGTCCAATGCCCGCCGCCCGAAGGCAAATCGGCGATGTGCTGCGACGCACCGCTCGCCTTTAAGTCTCCGTTGTGATACGGAAAACGGATCACTTCGTCGGTATTGCCGACATAAATCCATTGCGGGTCCGGACCCGGCGGATAGAATGCGATTCCATACGGCCGCTTGAGATCGCTGGCAAAAACCTGCATCTGCTCCGGTTTGCCGTCGCTGGTCATGCCGCGGAAGACGCGAACTCGCCCCGGATCGCTCTCCGCTAGAAAGACGTCGCCGTTGGGAGCGGTGCGCAGCCAGCGCGGGTTTTCCAGCCCCGCCGCGTACAACTCGACCTTGAACCCTGCCGGCGCCACGGGCCAAACGTTCTCAGGACGCGCCGCCAACTCGGGACCGTTGTTGGCCGAAGACGTCGCATAGGGCTCAGGAAGGTCATTCACTGTGATCTTGCGGGTCGTACCCGGCGCCTCATAACGGAAGTCCGTGAACGGCGCCTGCGGAGACGGATCTTTCAACTTCGGTGCGCTCGCTGCCGCTGCGGGAGCGGCGCTCGCGGCGGGTGCTGCCTTGCCCGCGGCCAGCGCTTCTACATAGGTGACAACCTGCCAGCGCTTCTCCTCGGGCAGAAACGCCCAAGGCGGCATCCCGTTATCGTTATCTCCTTTCGTCACGAACCAGAATACCTCCCCCGCTGTCACCCCCTTCAGCTTGCCGTCCACCAGCGAAGGCACGTTGCCCGTTCCCTTGCCCGCCTTACCGTGGCAAGCCAGGCAATTCCGCGCATAGAGCGTCTTACCCGCATCGGCCGCAGCTTGCTGGCCCGCAAAGGGATTCTTCATCGCCTTCGCGGAGTCAGGCGCGTCATGAAAGTTCTTGTCAACTGCTTGCAATGCGGCGAAGGGGAGAAAAGCGAAGAGAACTGCCACAACAGTCCTGCTGGCGCCCAGACGCATAGGTATCCTCACAAGGAAGTTTCCCAACTTAGATGAACTGTTATACGCCCAGGATGCGAATGATGGCTATTGGTAGCGCTACCGGGAATCGAACCCGGGTTTGAAGATTGAGAATCTTCCGTCCTAACCCCTAGACGATAGCGCCCCGGGAAGTGAGCTTAAAGTATAACAAAACCCTTCCCCTCTCCCGCGGGCTGCCGTAGTCACCCGGTAGATTTCAGCCAGCACCGCCGGGGCGGCGATGTCTTCAGGGCAACGCTGTTTTGTGACCCTATCCCACCGTATCCTAATTGGTTCGTTTTGGAAATCCGTACCGGCGCATCAGTTTTATAACTGCAACTTCTTCCCTTCCACAGGCCCATCCGTTCTATAGTGGACATATCCTATGAACCAGAAACCGAGCGCAACCAGGAAGCTCGCTTAGCAACCTGTATGTCGTTCATTCATCAACAAGTTCAATCATTCCTGAACCTTAGGAGGATGTAAGGAGTAACGAATCATGGCCAAACCGAAATCGCCCAAGAAGAATACGGATGTCAATCAGCCAACCTCCCCCAGAATCGAGTCCACCGTTCCCAACCCAGCCGAGAGCCCGGTGGAAAGGGCGGCGATAGCAACCCCCGTCACCGAAGTTACAAAGGCCAAGACCACTAAAACACCGAGGAAGCCGGAAATTGTCAGGGGCGAGTCCCGGGCGAATCTGGTTCCCATCAACATGGACGACGAAATCCGCCGCCTTGCCTACCTGCTCTCGGAGCGGCGCGGATTTGAGCCCGGTCATGAAACTGAGGACTGGCTGAACGCGGAGCGCGAGATTATCGGGCGTTACGAGCAACAACGCGCCTAGTTCTCCGGCCGGAATCCCGTGGCGGCCGAGCCCCGGCCGCCGCCCAGCGGGTGATGTCTGCACCTGCTGTGCTTTCCGCGCGTCCGATTCGCGGTTCTTCCCGACTTCGCTGGTTTTCCGCCCCAGTGTTGCCTTTCCGCACCTCAGTCCTGCCGGCTGTCCTTTTCTGCCGGGCTCCGGTTGCTTGCGCCGTGGGTTTCTGAAAAAATGACTTGGGGTTCCGCACAATGGCGTTAATCGGCAGTTATGCCCTGCTCCTCGCCTTCGCGTTGAGCGTTTATTCATTTCTATTTGGACTTCTCGCGCTGGCCTTCCCCGGTGAGGGCTCAGAGCGGGTGGGCGAGACTGCGCGCCGCGCCGGCGTGGTTGTTTTCGGAGCGGTGCTGCTGGCCGCCGTGGCCCTGGTGGTCGCCGCCTTCCGCGACGATTTCTCCATCGCCTATATCTTCCACCACAGCAACCGCGATTTGCCCGCTCCCTATAAGTTCGCGGTGTTGTGGTCCGGCCAGGAGGGGTCGCTCCTTTTCTGGTCCCTGCTTCTTTCCGCCTACGGCTTCGTCCTGCGCCTGCGCTACAAAACCGATCCCCGCCTGTTCGCCTACGCCTCGGTAATTCTGGCTGGAGTACAAATCTTCTTCCTGGCCCTGGTGTGTTTCGCGGCAAAGCCGTTCGGCCTCATCGAAGGACCGCTTCGCCCCGACGGTAACGGTCTGAACCCGCTGCTGCAGTATCCCGAGATGGTGATCCATCCGCCCATGCTCTATCTGGGCTATGTCGGATTCACGATTCCGTTCGCCTTTGCGCTGGGCGCGTTGATCATGAAGTATCCGGGCGAGAAATGGATTCACATCACCCGCCGCTGGACCATGGTCACCTGGGGATTCCTGACTTGCGGCATCTTTCTCGGCGCACACTGGGCCTATTCCGTACTGGGCTGGGGCGGCTACTGGGGATGGGACCCGGTCGAGAACGCCTCTCTCATGCCCTGGCTCGCCGGCACCGCTTTCCTGCATTCGGTCATGATGCAGGAAAAGCGCGGCATGCTGAAGGTCTGGAACATGTGGCTGGTCTTCGCCACCTTCTGGCTGGCCATTCTCGGAACGTTCCTGACGCGCAGCGGGATCATCAGTTCGGTGCACGCCTTTGCCCAGTCTTCCATCGGGACGTGGTTCGCATGGTTCCTGGCCATCACCTTCGCGGTGTTCGTTTTCTTCTTCGTCAAGAACCACAAGCACCTGCGCAGCGAGCACAAGCTGGAAGCGATCGTCTCGCGAGAGTCGAGTTTCCTCTTCAACAACTTGCTTTTTGTTCTTCTCTGCCTCGACGTCCTCTGGGGAACGTGGTTTCCGAAAATTTCTGAGCTGGTGCAGGGCAATAAAGTCACCGTGGGCGCACCTTTTTACAATCGCGTAGCCATTCCGGTTGCCCTGCTGCTTCTCATCCTGACCGCCGTTGGACCCCTGCTGGCCTGGCGCAAGACTTCGTTCGAAAGTCTGAAGCGCAATTTCGCGTGGCCCACGATCGGCGCTGTCGTCGTCATGGTCTTCCTGATGATCACGCCGTCAGCCTGGGGATCTCCTTTCGGCCTGCGCCCCTGGCAGGATGTCTCCTACTTCTATTCGCTGATGGCGATCGGTCTCGCCGTGCTGGTCACGCTCACCATCGCCAGCGAGTTTTACCGCGGCGGCCGCGTAATTTCGGGCAAGACCGGCCAGGGCATGTTCGCCTCCATGGTGCAGCTCACGCACCGCAACACGCGCCGCTATGGCGGATATATCGTGCACTTTGGAGTCGTGGTCGTCGTGATCGGTATCGCCGGCGCTGCTTTCAATCAGGACAAAGAGCAGGAAATGGGTTACGGCGACAAGATGACCATCGGCGGATATACGCTGGTTTGCCGGTCCTATACCGACGAAGAATATCCCAACTATTCCGCCGAGTGGGCCGTCCTCGATGTCTACCGCAACGGCAAGCAGATCGACACGCTGACCCCCGAGCGCCGCCTGTACAAGGCCAGCGGCCAGCCTTCGACCATGCCCTATATCCGCTCCACCCTGAACGAGGATCTTTATCTCGTGTATGAGGGATTGAACCAGGACAACGGCCATCCCATTCTGAAAGCGCACCTGAATCCGTTGGTCATGTGGATCTGGCTCGGCGTCTGGATCATTCTCGGCGGCACGTTGCTGTGTCTGGTGCCCAATGCGCCAGCTCCGGTACGCGTCCTGGAAGCAAAACCGGTAGAAGCAACTCCGAGCCTGGTCACGACAGGGGATTAGATCTGTGGGTTTTGATCTGAATGTGGGGACAGCCGCCCCTTCGACAAGCTCAGGGCAGGCTCTCGGCTGTCCAACGGGCGAAGCCCGGGCGCTTTTTGATTGGAGCATCCGCGATGGGCAGGCGAGGCATGAAGCTCACACGCCCCGGAGGGGCGAAAGAAAGTAGCCCAGCGCTTCCAGCGCTGGGTAGGAAGGTAAGAAGAGGGAACAAGTCCCGTAGGGACGGCACGAACTCCCAGCGCGACCTGAGCAACGAAATGATGAGGCCACCACAATCCACCCTCCGCCGGGCGCTGCACTGCAGCCTGATCTGTCTCGCCGTCTTCGCGTTCGCCGGCGCCGGCGACCCGGCTTCCCGCTTCAACGAGATCGGGCATCAGCTCATGTGCATCTGCAGTTGCGGGCAGGTTCTCCTGGAATGTAATCACGTCGGCTGCCCCGACTCCGATCGCATGCGTAACGAACTGACCGCCGCCATCGCCCGCGGGGACAGCGACAGTCTGGTCGAACAAGCCTTCGTGCAAAAATACGGACCTACGGTTCTGGCCGCGCCTACGACCGTGGGTTTTGATCGCACCGCATGGATCATGCCGTTCGTCGCGCTGGCCCTCGGCCTCGCGATCGTCGTGCTGGTCGTTCGCGCCTGGAGGAACCGCCCCGAGCCCGCGATTGCCGACGGTCTGCGCCCGGGCCGCGGCGCCGAACTGGACCAGTTCCGCGAGCAGGCCCGCAAGGAGACCGACTTATGATCCTCGAACTCGCCGTCTGCGCCGCGGTGCTCGTCGCAGCGTACATCTATATTTTCCATTTGCCCGGAAAGTTGTATCTCGGCCCCGAGAAGACCCGGGCCTCATATCTGCGCGAGCGCAAGGACGCCGTCTACGAGAATCTTCGCGACCTGAACTTCGAATACACGGCCGGCAAAGTTCCCGACGCTGACTACCATTCGCTGAAGTCTTCGCTGCAGGACGAAGCCGCCACCCTCCTGGCGGAAATCGCCCGCTTAGAAGCGAAAACCCCAGCCGCGCCCAGATGAGCAAGACCATGAAAGGAACTCATAATTTGCGACCCCCTGTCATCCTGAGTACTCATGTGGGGACAGCCGCCCTCGGCTGTCCGGTCGAGCGCAGCTCGACAGCATTCTCTGCAGCCAGGCAACTGCCGGGCTTTGCCCGGCCCGACAGCCGGGGGCGGCTGTCGCTACATGGCTGTTTTGTGCTGCTAGCCCTCGCTCTACTCCTCTCCACCCTCGCCTCCGCGCAAACCCTCACCGGCACGGTCAAGAACTCCACTACGGGCAAAGCGGCCGCCGGCGATGAAGTCGTCCTGCTGAGTCTCGGCCAGGGAATGGAAGAATCCGGCCGCACCAAGTCCAACGCCAAAGGCAACTTCAGCTTCAAGCTGGATAACGCGCAGTCGCCCCACCTTGTCCGCGTAATCCATCAGGAAGTCACCTATCACCGCATGGCTCCTCCGGGAACAACATCCGTCGAGGTCGAAGTCTACGACGTAGGGAAGAAAGTTACTGGCATTGAAGTCGTCGCCGACATCATGCGGGTTCAAGTCGAGCAAGGACGGCTCGTAGTCATGCGCGCCTTCGCCGTCGAGAACAACTCCCAGCCTCCG